>Ga0224556_1000501_pt1 | contig 10513 bp, 6 predicted proteins | sample 714S315metaG_FD_183007 | JGI IMG/M metagenome (GOLD analysis project Ga0224556, IMG submission 183007) | Peat soil microbial communities from Stordalen Mire, Sweden - 717 S3 1-5 | ecosystem: Environmental > Terrestrial > Soil > Wetlands > Peat | place: Sweden: Norrbotten County, Stordalen Mire...
AGATTTCGGTCTACGCCCGGACCCGCCTCAAAGCATCAAACGTGCGGCCGCCGATGCCGTTGCCGCCGCACGCCCCGATATTCTCGATCGCAATGGTGAGATTCTAGCGACTGACGTCAAGGTGATGTCTGTTTTCGCAGAGCCCCGGCGAATCATCGATAAGGACGAAGCGGTCGAACTTCTGACCGCCGTGCTTCCAGACGTCGACGCGCGTGAACTGCGGGAGCGCCTTGGCTCCCGCAAAGGCTTCGTTTGGGTCAAGCGCGCGATTACCCCGAAACAGCAGCAGGAAGTCTACCGGCTCGGCTTGCCGGGCGTCGGTTTTCTTGCCGAGAACAAGCGGGTCTACCCAAACGGCCCGGTTGCCGCGCATGTTCTTGGCTTTGCCAGCCTTGATGGCATCGGCATGTCGGGACTTGAAAAATATATCGATGGCCAGGGACTGGCGGAATTGCATGGTGCAGGCTTCAATCTGACGCCGGAGAATCTGACGCCGATCACGACCTCACTCGATCTCAAGGTGACTTATGCGGTCCGTGACGAGCTTGCCAAAAGCATCGTCAAGTTCAAGGCTAAAGCGGGCGCGGCGGCAATTCTCGACGTGAATACCGGCGAAGTCGTTGCGATGGCGTCCTTGCCCGATTTTGATCCGAACACGCCACCCGATCCGCGCGACCTTGACTATATCAACCGGTTGTCCGTCGGCGTCTATGAAATGGGTTCAACCTTCAAGGCCATTTCCGTTGCGATGGCCCTCGATTTGGGCAAAGTCAACTTGCGTTCGCGGATCGACGCCCGCGAGAGCTTACGCTATGGCCATTTCACCATTCACGATTTCCATGCGACGCACCGGATGTTGAGCGTGCCCGAAGTTTTCACGTATTCATCCAACATCGGCGCCGCCCGCATGGCATTGATGGCTGGAGTCGAGGCGCATAAGGCATTCTTGTACAAAATGGGGCAGCTTAGCCGTCTGCGCACTGAGCTGCCGGAGTCCGCCGAGCCGCTTGTGCCCAAAAATTGGGGTGAACTGAATACGATGACGATTGCCTTCGGGCAGGGCCTTAATGTTGCTCCCTTGCAGGCCATGATGGCCGTCGGCGCTCTGGCGAATGGCGGATTTCTCGTTACTCCAACCTTCTTGAAGAGGGACGAGGAGGATGCGAAAAAGGATGCGCCGCGCGTTATCAAGCCGGAAACGTCGGAGTCCCTGCGTTATTTGATGCGGCTCAATGCCGAAATCGGCACCGCCAAAATAGCCAATATCCAAGGCTATTTCGTTGGTGGTAAGACGGGGACCGCAGATAAGATCATCCACGGCCATTATTCGAAGGATAAGGTCTTCACGACATTCATGGCGATTCTTCCGTCTGATAAACCCAAATATCTTTTTCTGACCCTTTTGGACGAGCCGCAAGGTTTGCCCGAGACCGGCGGCTATCACACCGCCGCCTATAATGCGGGTTCGGTTGCCGGCAAGATCATCGAACGGACAGGACCCTTGCTTGGGCTTCCCCCGCGCCCCGATTTACCAACGCAACCGTTTCCACTCCTCGCGAAACTTGGCTATGCGGAGGCGAATCAGCCGGCAAAAGGCGGAGGCGAGCATTGATGCGCCTTGCCGAATTGTTCCCACAGGCGGATCTCCCGGACGCTCTCGCCGCGCGCGAGATCAAAGGCCTCAGCGCCGACAGCCGCGGGGTGACGGCGGACATGGTTTTTTTCGCGGTGCCGGGAACAAAAACGGATGGGTTGGTCTTTGTGCCGCAAGCAGTTCAGCGCGGTGCTGTCGCCATCGTCGCCGAGCGCGCTCCGGACAGCCCTATCGGAACCGCCACTTTTGTCAAAACAAAGGACGTGCGGCTCGCTTTGGCGCAAGCGGCCGCGCGCTTATACCCGCGCCAGCCCGAAACAATCGTTGCGGTCACCGGAACGAGCGGCAAGACATCCGTCACCGATTTCGTGCGGCAGATTTGGACCGCGCTAGGTGCCAAAGCCGCCTCACTTGGAACGCTCGGCGTCGTCGCGCCTTCGGGGCCGGTCGCTGGCTCTCTGACCACGCCGGATCCGGTAAGCTTGCACAAAACCCTGGACGGACTGGCGCGCGGCGGCGTCACCCATCTCGCCTTGGAGGCGTCCTCGCACGGCATACTGCAACGCCGGCTCGACGGTGTTCGCCTCACTGCGGCAGCCTTTACCAATCTTTCGCGAGACCACCTCGACTATCATGCAACGCTTGACGACTATCTCGCCGCCAAACTTGAGCTGTTCGACCGGCTGCTCGAGCCTGGCCAGGCCGCTATTGTCGATGCCGATAGCGATGTCGCGGAAAAGGTCATCGCGGCTTGCGAAAGGCGCGGCCTTTGCGTTCTCTCGACCGGCTTCAAGGGCGCGAGCCTGCGTCTCCTCGAAGCAAAGGCGGAGAATTTTTCAACACGAATGAGAATTGCCTATGCGGGCAAGAGTTTCTCGCTCCTTCTTCCTCTCGCCGGTGCATTTCAGGCCTCGAACGCGCTTGTTGCCGCGGCTCTTTGCATTGCGGCGGGAAGCCCGGCCGAGGCGGTCTTTCCGGCGCTCGAAAAGCTAGAAGGCGCGCCTGGCCGTCTCCAACTCGTCGGCCGGAGGAATGGTGCGCCGGTCCTTGTCGATTATGCGCATAAGCCGGACGCGCTCGATAAGGCGCTCAAGGCACTGCGGCCTTTTGTGGCTGGCCGGCTCATCGTGGTCTTTGGCTGTGGTGGCGACCGTGATACCGGCAAAAGGCCGATCATGGGGGAAATAGCGGCCCGCCTGGCGGACCACGTCATCGTTACCGACGACAATCCCCGCTCGGAGGATCCAGCCTCGATCCGCCAGGCCATACTGCGCGGCGCGGCGGGGTCGGAAAATGTCGAGGAGATCGGCGACAGGGCTTTGGCGATCGCGCGGGCGATTGCGATGCTTGCCCCGGACGATGGTCTCCTCATTGCGGGCAAGGGACATGAAACCGGCCAGACCGTCGGTGAAAAGACGCTGCCTTTTTCCGACTCTGGCTGTGCACGCGCGATATTGAATGAAGCATCCGAATGAGCATTGGCGCCGAAAGCGATTTTCTGTGGACGAGCCTTGGTCTCATCGACCCGCTCGCGGCTCGTGTCTGCGGCCGCCTTCCACGCGGCGGCGTCACCGGAATTTCTATAGACACCCGCACCTTGAGGGAAGGCGAGCTATTTTTCGCCATCAAAGGATTCAATTCGGACGGCCATGATTATGTCGGCGCCGCCTTCGAAAAAGGTGCCATTGCGGCGGTGGTCGATGAAGCCCATGCCGATGCGCTTCGACCGCTCGGTCCGCTCTATGTCGTAACGGACGTTCTTGCCGCGCTTGAACGTCTTGGCGCGGCCGCGCGGGCGAGGTCGGGCGCCCGCATCGCCGCGGTGACCGGGTCGGTCGGCAAGACGTCGACGAAGGAAGCTTTGCGTCTCGTGCTCACCCAAGCCGGGACTTCTCACGCGTCGGCCGCGTCCTACAATAATCACTGGGGTGTTCCACTCTCCTTGGCGCGCATGCCGAAGCATACAAGGTTCGGAATTTTTGAAATCGGCATGAACCACAAAGGTGAAATCACGCCTCTGACGGCGATGGTGCGTCCGCATGTCGCGATCATTACGACGATTGCACCGGTCCATCTCGAATTTTTCGAAAATATCGACGAGATCGCCGACGCCAAGGCGGAAATTTTTTCCGGTCTCGTGCCCGGCGGCGTTGCCATTCTCAATCGCGACCTACCCCAATATGAGCGCCTCTTGGCGTATGCCAAGCTGTCGCCCGCCGGACATGTCGCGAGCTTTGGCGAACACGAGAAGGCCGACGCGAGGCTGATCAGCGTGAATGTTGGCACCGATCATTCCGTGGTTGAGGCGGAAATCTGCGGCCAGCCTCTCAGCTATCGTCTCGGCGTGCCAGGCCGCCATTTTGCGATGAACGCGCTCGCGGTACTCCTTGCGGCGAAAGCTTTTGGTGTCGATCTTGAGGTCGCCGCGGGCACGCTCGCATTTTCCTCGCCGCAGCCAGGGCGGGGCGAGCGGCTGCTTTTGCCCGCCGAAGGCGGTCCGTATACACTCATCGACGAGAGCTACAATGCCAATCCGGCGTCCATGCGCGCGGCGCTTGCATTAGTGGGAGCCCTTCCTTTGCGGGATAAAGGACGCCGTATAGCAATCCTCGGCGATATGCTTGAACTTGGTCGTGATGGCGCCGCGATGCACGCCGAACTTGCCCGCGATGTCGCGGCCAATCATATCGATCTTGTCTTCGCCGCCGGTCCCTTGACGAAGCATCTCTTCGAGGCTTTGCCGGGCCAATTGCAGGGGGCGTGGCGCGACCGCGCAAGCGATCTTGTGCCGATCGTTGGGGCGGTGGTCCAAAGCGGCGACATGGTGATCGTCAAGGGATCGAACGCCAGCCGGATGAGCGCGATCGTCGATGCTCTCAAGCAACGCGCGGCTACGGACAATTTGGCAGGGGCCGTGAAATGTTGAAGTGGCTGTCTCAATACTCAAATATTTTTGAGCCGCTTAATCTGTTTCGCTATATCACCTTCCGGACCGGGGGCGCCACCGCGACAGCGCTTTTCTTCGTGTTCTTTTTTGGCCCAAGAATCATTGCCGCCCTCCGTCTGAAACAAGGCAAGGGGCAGCCAATTCGCGACGACGGACCGCAGTCGCATGTCCTGATGAAGACTGGAACGCCGACGATGGGGGGGCTGATGATTTTGTCCGGTCTCATTGTCTCGACCGTGCTCTGGGCAGATTTGCGCAATCATTATGTTTGGATCGTGCTTTTGGTCATGACCGGTTTCGGCGCGATAGGTTTCTATGATGATTTATTGAAGGTAACGAAACAGACCCACAAAGGCTTTTCAGGTAGGCGGCGGCTCGCCTCGGAAGTGACTATCGCCGCCATCGCCTGCTACGCGATGATGAGACTCGGGCCGCCGCACACGACTGCCCTGGCCTTGCCGGCGATCAATGGTTTTGTCATTGACCTCGGCATTTTCTTTCTTGCCTTCGGAGCATTCGTGATCGTTTCCGCCGGCAACGCGGTCAATCTCACGGATGGCCTCGACGGCCTCGCGATCGTGCCCGTGATGATCGCGGCGGCGACTTTCGGGATAATCGCTTATCTCGCCGGTAATGCGATATTTTCGACGTATCTCGGGATTAACTTTGTTCCCGGCTCGGGGGAGCTCGCTGTCGTCTGCGGCGCCTTGATTGGTGCCGGCTTGGGCTTTCTTTGGTTCAACGCGCCGCCCGCGCAGATCTTCATGGGCGATACGGGATCGCTCGCGCTTGGAGGGGCGCTTGGCACCATCGCTGTCGCCGTCAAACATGAGATTGTGCTTGCCATCGTCGGCGGTCTCTTCGTCGTCGAGACCCTGTCGGTCATTGTCCAGGTGGCGTCGTTCAAACTCACCGGCAAGCGCGTCTTCAAGATGGCGCCGATCCACCACCATTTCGAACAGCTCGGCTGGTCCGAACCGCAAGTCGTGGTCCGCTTTTGGATCATTGCTTTCGTCCTTGCGCTGATTGGCCTCTCGACCTTGAAATTGAGGTGACGATGACGCCTGTCACTTGCTTCGAAGGCAAGCATGCCGCCGTATTTGGACTGGGCGGCTCGGGGTTTGTCACCGCGCAGGCGCTTGTGGCCGGCGGTGCTCGCGTATCGGTCTGGGACGACAATGAGCACGCGCGCGAGAAGGCCCGCGCGGCGGGTCTCAGGATCGAAAATCTTGCGACTGCCGACTGGCGGAATTTTGATGCTCTCGTCCTTTCTCCTGGTGTTCCGTTAACGCATCCGGCACCGCATTGGACCGTTCTGAAAGCGCGGCAGGCTGGGGTCGAAATTATCGGCGACATAGAATTGTTTTGCCGCGAGCGGCAAAAAATCGCGCCGGCCTCACCCTTCGTGGCGATTACAGGAACGAACGGAAAATCTACGACGACGGCGCTCGCCGCGCATCTTTTCCGAAACTTTGGTTTTGCGGTAGAAGTTGGCGGCAACATCGGCACACCGGTCCTTGCATTGGCGCCGCCGGCGCAAGAGCGCGTTCATGTCGTCGAATGCTCCTCTTTTCAAATCGATCTTGCCCCTTCGCTTAATCCATCCGCCGGCGTGCTTTTGAACGTGACGCCGGATCATCTGGACCGTCATGGCACGATGGAGAATTACGCCGCGATCAAGGCAAGGCTGGTGGCAAAGGCCGATCTCGCGGTTATCGGCATCGACGATGACATCTCACGCGCCATCGCTGACGAAGCAATCAAAGCAGGCAAACCGACGATCCGTGTTTCCGTGACCACGACCGCTGTCGAAGACGAGGCGATCGTTCTCGATGGTCCACGTCTCCTGCGTTTGGTCTCGGGCCGTGCGACGCCGGTTGCCGATCTTTCCGGAATTGCCTCGCTGCGGGGCAAACACAATGGTCAGAATGCCGCCGCCGCCGTCGCGGCGCTTGGGCCGCTCGGACTTGATCTCGAACGCGTTGCGAAAGGCCTGCGGAGTTTTCCCGGGCTGCCGCATCGTCTTGAGGAGGTTGGACGGAAAGGGAAGGTTCTTTTCGTCAACGATTCTAAAGCGACCAACGCCGATGCCGCCGAAAAGGCGCTGCTATCCTTCGACAGGGTGTTTTGGATTATCGGCGGCAGGGCGAAAGAGGGCGGCATCGAACCGCTGCGGCCTTTGTTTGGCAAAGTGGTCAAGGCTTATCTGATTGGCGAGGCGAGCGAGCTTTTCGCGCGGACAATTGGAAACGCCTTTCCTTATGAAAGCTGTGGCTCACTCGAAAGTGCGGTTCCGGCCGCTGCGCGCGACGCAGAAGCGAGCAGGCTCGCGGAACCTGTCGTACTGCTTTCGCCAGCCTGCGCGTCTTTCGATCAATTCCCCGATTTCGAAAAACGTGGCGATCGCTTTCGCGAGCTCGTCAAGGCTTTGCTCGCAGATAAAGACGTGAGCTGAGGAGGCAACAATGGTATCGCGCGCGGAACGCTCGGCCCTGGCGTCTTGGTGGTGGACGATCGACCGCTGGATCCTCGCGGCGGTCGGCGCGCTGATGGTGCTCGGACTTGTGCTGACGATGGCTGGAAGCCCGCCGGTCGCGGAGCGGCTTGGCCTTTCGTCCTTTCACTTCGTGCATCGTCAAGTCCTGTATCTGATCCCCTCGGTCGTGGTTTTAATCGCCGCTTCTTTTCTTTCCCCGCGGCAAGTACGCCGGGTCGCGCTTGTTGTGTTTCTGGTGTCGATTGCCCTGATCTTCGTGGCACTCCTCTACGGTCATGAAATCAAGGGATCGCGGCGCTGGATCTTCGGCATACAGCCTTCGGAGTTTCTGAAACCGGCCTTCGTCATTCTCGTGGCATGGGCCTTTTCTGAGGCCGGTAAGCGGCGCGACGTTCCAGCCAACCTTCTCGCCCTGCTGTTGTTGCTGGTGACCATTGTCCCTTTGATTCTGCAGCCGGATTTCGGTCAGACGATGCTGGTCTCGCTGGTTTGGATGGCGCTGTTCTTCATGGCCGGGCTGCATTGGCTATGGGTTGCGGGCCTAGGCGGCGCGGGTGTGGGAGCCGCGTTGCTTGCCTATAAACTCGTGCCGCATGTGCGCGCCCGCGTCCTCAAATTCATCGATCCTGGCGCTGGTGGCGGCATGGTCGATACGTTTCAGGTGGACACGGCGCTCGATTGCTTCCTGTCCGGCGGCTGGTTCGGCAAGGGACCGGGAGAAGGGACCGTCAAGCGCATTCTTCCCGATGCCCATACGGATTTCATTTTCGCGGTGACGAGCGAAGAGTTCGGCGTTCTCGCCTGCCTTTTGATCGCGTCAATCTTCGCCTTCATCGTGTTGCGCGGCTTGTCCATGGCGGCACGCAACGAGGACCCTTTTTGCCGTTTCGCGGCGGCCGGTTTGGTGATGCTATTCGGCATCCAAAGCGTCATCAACATGGCCGTTAATCTTCATCTCATACCGGCAAAGGGGATGACCTTGCCCTTTATTTCCTACGGTGGCTCATCGCTTATTTCGCTGGCGCTTGCGATCGGGTTTTTGATCGCGGTCCTACGCAAACGGCCGGGTGAGGCAATCCTTGCGAACGCAAGGGCGGAAGCTTTCGCATGAGCGGACAAGGCCCCGTAGTCGTCGTGGCGGGGGGCACCGGCGGCCATTTATTTCCGGCGGCGGCCTTGAGCCATGCTCTCGCCGCGCGCGGCTTTACGGTGCATCTCGTCACGGACGAGCGGGCGGCGCAATATGGCGGCGATTTTCCCGCCTATGCCGTTCACAAACTGGCCGCCGCGACCCCGAGCGGGGGCTCGCTTGTGCGGCGCGTCCGGGCGATCGTCACGATAATCCGGTCGACCCGGGCCGCGCGGCAGCTCTTTAAACAAATTCGTCCGCGCGCGGTGATTGGCTTTGGCGGCTATCCGACGGTTCCGCCCGTGCTGGCGGCGTCCCGGCTCGGCGTGCCGGTTATTCTGCATGAAGGCAACGCCGTCATCGGCCGCGCCAACCGGTTCCTCGCCGACAGGGCCGAGGCAATCGCCAAGGGTTTCGAGATGCTTGGCGGAATCCCCGATAATATGGCTGCTAAGACGCATCTCACCGGAAATCCGGTTCGCCCGATGGTGATCGAGGCCGCGCGGACTGCTTTCCCTGACTATTCTGACGGAAAGCTGCGGATCCTCGTAACCGGCGGCTCGCAGGGTGCCCGGATTTTTTCGGACATCGTGCCCGCCGCGATCGAACTTATGCCTGCGGCTGCACGGCAAAAGCTCCAAATCACGCAGCAGGCGCGCCCCGAGGATGAGGAAAGGGTGCGCGAAACCTACAAACACCTTGGCGTCGATGCCGAAATCCAGTCTTTCTTTGCCGATCTGCCGATGCGGATCGCACAGGCCCATCTCGTCATCTCCCGTGCCGGCGCCTCGACCGTGTCCGAGCTCGCGGTCATCGGGCGCCCCGCCATTCTTGTGCCGCTCCCAGGCGCGATTGATCAGGATCAGGCAGCTAATGCGGAACAATTCGCGGCGACCGGCGCCGCGATTGTGGTCGCGCAGGGCGTATTTTCGCCGCAATGGCTGGTGACTTCTCTTCTGGAAGCGCAGGGCGATATCGCCTCCCTCGCGCGCCGCGCCGCTGCGGCGAAGCAGACGGGCATCACCGATGCGGCTGAGCGGCTCGCTGGTCTGGTGCATGGTCTCATAGCGAATAAGGATAGAATTCATGAGGTTGCCGGATAAACTCGGCCCCATCCATTTCATAGGAATTGGCGGCATAGGCATGTCCGGCATCGCCGAGGTTCTCCTCAATCTTGGCTACAGGGTCCAAGGCTCGGACGCTTCCGAGAGCGCCAATGTCTTGCGGTTGCGGGGCAAGGGCGCTTTGGTTCATATCGGCCATGACGCCAAGCATCTCGGCGCGGCGGAAGTCGTCGTGGTCTCGACCGCGATCAAGCGCGATAACCCGGAACTCATCGCCGCGCGGCAAAAGCGCCTGCCCATCGTTCGCCGCGCGGAAATGCTCGCCGAGCTCATGCGATTGAAGCATTGCGTCGCCATCGCCGGGACGCATGGCAAGACGACCACGACATCCCTTGTCGCGACGCTGCTCGAAGCGGGCAAATTCGATCCGACCGTCATCAACGGCGGGATCATCAACGCGTATGGAACCAATGCGCGGCTCGGCAGCGGCGATTGGATGGTTGTCGAAGCCGACGAAAGCGATGGCACTTTCCTCAAGCTTCCCGCCGAAATCGCGATCGTCACCAATATCGATCCAGAACATCTCGATCATTTCGGGACTTTCGAGGCGATCAAGGCAGCCTTCCGCGCTTTTGTCGAAAATATCCCCTTTTATGGCTTCGCGGTCATGTGTCTCGACCACCCCACGGTCCGCGAGCTTGCCGGAAAAATCGAGGACCGGCGGGTGATCACCTATGGGGAGGATCCGCAGGCCGACGTCAGGCTTGCCGGCGTCGATCTTAGCAATGGCGTCTCGCGATTCACCGTGATCATTCGTGACCGCGAAACGGGCGCCGAGACCGCGCTTGAAAAAATTGTCATGCCAATGCCAGGCCACCATAACGCATTGAACGCGACCGCCGCGATCGCCGTCGCGCACCGGCTTGGCATGAGCGCGGAGACAATCCGGAAAGCGCTCGCGGAGTTCGGCGGCGTCAAGCGGCGGTTCACCCGCACCGGCGATTGGAATGGCGCCGCCATTTTCGACGATTACGGCCATCATCCGGTCGAAATCGCGGCCGTCCTGCGCGCCGCCCGCGCGTCAACGCCAGCCCATGTCATTGCCGTCGTGCAGCCGCATCGCTACACGCGTCTCCATTCGCTCTTCGACGGCTTTACCGGCGCGTTCGACGATGCCGATACGGTGATCGTCGCCGATGTTTATCCGGCCGGCGAAGCACCGATCGCGGGCGCCGATCGCGATTCCCTCGTCGCCGCATTGAAGAAGCGAGGCCATGCTCAT
>Ga0224556_1000502_pt1 | contig 10509 bp, 10 predicted proteins | sample 714S315metaG_FD_183007 | JGI IMG/M metagenome (GOLD analysis project Ga0224556, IMG submission 183007) | Peat soil microbial communities from Stordalen Mire, Sweden - 717 S3 1-5 | ecosystem: Environmental > Terrestrial > Soil > Wetlands > Peat | place: Sweden: Norrbotten County, Stordalen Mire...
ACCCATAAAAGTGCGCACCAGAAGAACCGCGGCGACAACCACCAGCACGCCGGCGATGATGGTCTTCCTTTTGTTTTCGGTTCCCAGCTTCACGACTTCGGCGCTCCCGCGCGCAGATAAGTTTCCAGCTTCAATTGCAGACGAACGTTCCCCTGTTGCTCACCCAGCGTAACGCCATCGATGAGGAAAAACATCTTGTCCCGCTCCAGGCCATTGATGAATTTCACTTCCTGGAGGTAGTCGCCGGAGAGCGCAATGTCGATGTACAGCTTGTGCAGGTCCTCAACCGGGGCAGGCTTCTCTTCATACTTAATACCGGAAAGATGCACGTTGGTATCGGCCGCGACTTTGCCCAGTTCCTCAGAGACATCGGAATACTCGGATGGAAAACGATGGTCGTAAAAGACGGTGATGTCGTCGGCGGCCTGCTTCAGCTTGTGGTCCATGCCGCGGGTGGGAAGGACTTCCTGCTGCTTCTCCACCAACTGAGTGTGCAACTTGTAGTAATCGCGTTGCCGCGCCTGGCGCGATCGCCCTGCCGGCGACAGCAGATATCCCACACAAGCCAGATCGAGCACCGCAAGCACGATCACTACCGGCATCAGCTTGGTGCGAGTCTCGCGAATGCTGGCCATCAGTGCCCCCTCATGTTGGGAGGAACGGGCCGGTTTTGTGCCGGATTCATGCCAGGCGGCGCATTGGGCGCCAGGACAGGATTCCCTTTCGGAGTCGCGTTTCCACCCGGCGCAAGAGATGCCTTCTTCATGGGAGCGATGGGCAATGGCGATGGGGCGCTCTTCTCAGCAGGTGCGGATCCAGCGTCCGGCTTGTCGTCACTATCGGCCGCAGAGGGAACGTAAATCGCAGCAATGTCAAACTGAATAGCGCCCGAGCCGGCACTTTGTTCAGTGGTGTTGGCTACGACATTCTCCGCCACCACCTGTGGCTGGCGGAAATGGCTGGACTTCTCCATGTTGCGCACCATCTCCACCGCGCGATCGCGGGAATCAGTGGCCACCACAACATGCAGCACCAGATCGTTGGTCTTGCTGTATTCCGGCTTCATGGAAACAACATGCAGTTGCGGCGGCACAATCTTCTCCATCACGGTGAAGATGTGCGTCCAGGACATTGCCTTGCGGGCAAACAACTCGTTGAGGAACTCCGACTGATCGGCGATCACGTGGTTGGCTGGTTTGTTAAGGATGGCACGGGCTTGCGATTCTTCATGATTGAGCGAGTCAATCTGCGCCTGTACATCGGCCAACTGCCGGTTGATACCACGGGAGTGCGCGCGTTGATAAAGAATGTAGCCCAGCAACGCGACGGCAACTACCGCCAGGGCGGCAATCAACACCGTCATCCGGCGCTTGTACTCACGGGCGACTTCGTACGGTTGGCTGGCGAGATTGATATTGAGCCGCATCAGCAAACCAACGCCCCCACGACCCCAGCCAGGAACGAACGCGCCACACTACCGGCGGCACCGCCCGCCACAGTATTTGACACCAGCTCTTCGACGCGAATGTTGGAGGTGCCGCTCAGCGCCTCCTGCAAGGCCTGGGACGATTCCACGCCGGTGACCAGCACGCGATCGACGCCGACGCCGTAGCGGTCCTCGAAATAGACCAGCGAGGTGTTCACGTCGTCCACCAGCGACTCTCCGGTGACGGCAGAACCACCGTTTTCCAGCGCGCGATACAACAGCAACTGGTCCTGATCGACGATGGCAAACGTGGTCGTCCCGTGCTCCACCTTAATGATCATGGTGGGGCGTGAGGCATCGGCCAGGCCTAAAGCGGCGACCATGGAGGGCAGTACCGTTCCGGCGTTGTAGCCGGCCTCTCGAACCAACGACTCGTACTCTTCCAAGACGCTGCGCGGGGTGACCGCTGCTACGACGCGCACAGGAGTGGCCGTTCCCTGCCGATCGAACGACACGGCTGCGTGTTCTACATCGAAGGGCAGCGACTTCTTCAGACGAAAGCGAACCACGGCGTCAGCGTCCTGATGTTTTTCAGGAAGGGTCTCGAAGTCGAGCAACATGACGCGAGTGGTGGCGTCGGGAATGACCAGGCAGATATCGCGCGAGCGGGCCGCAACGGCAGCCAGCGAGTCGCGCAAGAGCGGCACCGCTTTTGCACGCTCGGGGATGTTGGCCTGTAGCAATCCCGGCTCCAGCAAGCCCGGAGGCAGCGCCGTCGTCACCGCAGCTTCCAGATTGGCGCCAGCGTCAGCAGCGCGCGCGGCTACAATGCGATCGGCGCTGATCTCGCAGGCAATGCGGGGACGGGAGATGTGGGATTCAGTTGTCACAGTTATTAGCGTTCAGCTATCAGCTAAACCTTCAAGGCCCGAACCAACCTCAGTTCAAGCTGACGGCTGACAGCTTCTATCTCGTTGTCTCGATAAACGTGACCTTGTTGATCTCCTTCAGCGTAGTCAGGCCACGTTTCACTCTATCAATTGCCGACTCACGAAGGAAATGCATTCCTTCGTCCTTGGCGGTGCGGCGAATTTCGCTGCTCGGCTTCTTGCTCAGAATCATTTCGCGGACGTTGTCGGTAAGCTCCAGCAGTTCATGGATCGCAGTCCGGCCGCGGAAGCCAGTACCCGCGCACTCGATGCAGCCCTCGCCTTCATAGAACGGGATCTGTGCCCATTCCTTCGGGTCGAGTCCGCTGGCTTCCAGCTCTTCTACCGAGTAATGCACTTCTTTCTTGCAAAATTCACAGATCAAACGCACCAGGCGTTGCGCCAGAATGCAGTTCAACGCTGAAACGAAGTTGTACGCCTCGACACCCATGTTGAGAAAGCGTCCCAGCACATCGACCACGTTATTGGCATGGACGGTGGTGAACACCAGGTGTCCGGTGAGCGCGGAGTTGATGGCGATTTGCGCCGTTTCGGTGTCGCGGATTTCGCCCACCATGATCTTGTCCGGATCGTGACGCAGAATGGAACGCAGCCCGCGAGCGAAGGTCAGCCCTTTCTTCTCATTGACGGGGATCTGGGTGATGCCGCGGATCTGATACTCGACCGGGTCCTCGATGGTGATCAGCTTGTCTTCGTCGGTCTTGATCTCGTTGAGCGCGGCGTACAGCGTCGTCGTCTTGCCCGAGCCGGTTGGGCCGGTCACCAGCACCATGCCGTAAGGCTCCTTGATGTAGCGGCGAAACTTGCGCAGGTCTTCGTCGCTGAAGCCGACCACGTCTAGGGTGAGTTTATGAAACTTCTCGCTCATCGACTCTTTGTCGAGCACGCGGAGCACGGCGTCTTCGCCGTGGATCGACGGCATGATGGAGACACGGAAGTCGATGGAGCGCGCGTTGTAACGCACCCGGAAACGGCCATCCTGCGGAACGCGGCGCTCGGAGATGTCCAGCTCGCTCATGACCTTGATGCGCGAGATGATGGTGGAGTGATGTTCCTTGGCGATGGGCTGCATGGCCTGCTGGAGTACGCCGTCGATACGGTACTTGATGACCACTGAGTCATCGCGGGTTTCGATGTGGATGTCGCTGGCACGCCGCTGCAACGCGGTAAAGATCGTAGTATCGACCAGGCGGATGATGGGACTGATGTCGGTCTCGGCCGTCAGCTTCTCGATGGAGATGGTTTCGTCGGAGTTTTCGTCCTCGGCGATGACATCGAGCGCAAAGCCTTCGCTGGCTTCCTCCAGCACGCGCTGCGACTGCTCAGTCTTCTTCAGGATGTCGTTGATCTGCGAGAGCGAGGCGACCTTAATGGAGATGCGGCGCCCCAACAGCAGGCCAATTTCGTCGATCATCATCAACTGGCTGGGATCGGCGATGGCAATCAAAAGGCGGCCGTCGTCCTTCTCTTCCAACGGGACGAAGTTGTAACGGAACATCAGGTCCACAGGGATCTTGCGGAACAGTTCGTGCTGGATGTGGAAGTTCTTCAGGTCCAGGAATTCGCAGCGATAGCGCCGCGCCAGGTCTTTGCCACGTTCAATTTCGTCGCCCGTGGCCAGGCCGCCGTTGCCGCCTACGAAAATCGCTTTTGGTGGTTCTGGCATGTTAAAGCCTCAGTTTCTAGTTTCCGGTTTCGAGTTTCCAGCCTGGCACTTAGCACTCAGCATTTAGCACTCAGCATTTGAGCATCCGGACGCAACACCCTGGATAGCTTGGTCGTCCGAGCGCCGTAGGCGCGAAAGATGATAGCCCCGCCCTTCAGGGCGGAGTAAGCATCTCCCTGATCCGGAGTCCCGCAGAGACGGCACGACGCTCTTTGCGTCGAAATTCTGCCGTGCCCGGGGCACTCGGATCATATCTTCTCGTCTCCCACCGCTGAAGCGGTGGGCTATCAGCTTCCGTCACGCCAAGCGTGACTCGACCTTCTGCGCTGCGAACCGTGGTGCTTAACTTCAGTACCAACCAAATGCTAAATGCTGCCTCTAATGTAGACTGCCTGCGCCCAGGCTGAAGATGGGCAAGTAGAGCGAGATCAGCACGAAGGCTACTACCACACCCATCACAATCAGGATGACCGGCTCAATTAGCGACATGGCCGTGGCCAGCGCGTTCTGCACATCTTCTTCATAGAACTCAGCAATCGAGTTCAACATCGCCGGCAAGGCTCCCGTGGACTCGCCGACCTCGATCATCTCCACCGACATCTCAGGAAATACCTTCGTCTCTTCCATGCTGCGCGCCAGACCCTGGCCCTCGCGAACGCCACGCGTCGTCGTGTTGATACCCTGGCTCATCAGGCGGCTCTGCATCGACTCTTCGGAGGTTTCCAGCGAAGGCACCAGCGATAATCCGCCCGACAGCAAGGTGGAAAGCATCCGGGAGAAAACCGCGACCTGATACTTCAGCCAGATATCGCCCAGCATGGGGATGCTCAAGGTGATGCGGTCCATCTGGATCGAGCCGGCAGGGCTTTTCATCCAACGCCACAGGAAAAACACAGCCACAGCCAGCACAGCCAAGGCATACAGAGAATACTGCTTGGCATTGACGCCGATGGCCAACATGATGGCAGTCATCGGCGGCAGCTCCGCGCCCAGCGTGTGGTACAGGTTGGCGAACTGCGGCACGACGAAGGTGATGAGGAAGACCATCATCACGATGAGCACGCCGACCAATAGCGCGGGATAGACCAGCGAGGAAATAAGCTTCTTGCGGAAACTAACGGCCAGACGCTGAAAAGAAATATAGCGCCCCATCACTTCCTCAAGATTGCCGCTCTTCTCACCTGCCAGAATCGTGGTTGTGTAAACCTTGGGAAACACGGCCTGCGCCTCGAAGGCGTCCGACAGCAATTCGCCGCCGCGCACGCGGTCGCGCACATTTTGCAAAATGGAACGGAAGAAGACATTGCGCTGGCGCTTAATAAGGAGTTCCAGCGACTGAATGATGGGCAGGCCAGCATGGATCAAGGTAACAAACTGCTGGTTGAAGATGACGAACTGCTCTTGCTTGATCTTGCGTCGCCGGGGCAGGTTGACCTCACCTGCCAGCAGGCCTTTCGACTTGATGGAGTAAACGAAATAGCCCTGCTGGGCAAAGCGATCGCGAATCTCTGCCTCCGAGGCGGCGTTCTCGACCTGCTCCAGAACGTGGCCCCGCTCGTCGGCCATCTTGATGGTGTATTCGGCCATTATCTCTAGAGAATCCCTTGGGAGAGGCGTTAACTATAGTCTAACATTGGGAGCTCTCAGCTATCAGCTGTCAGCTTTCAGTTCGCCTGAACCTTCCGCAGTAGCTGACGGCTGAAAGCTGAGACGTGACAGCTATTCCATGAACTCCGTGCCCGCAACTACCTCGACGCCGGGGGCAGGCACAAAGTGAAATTGTGCGTCTGGTACTTCGACGTTTTCGCGCTGCTGAAGAAAGCGGAATTCGGTTACAGAGCCGTCAAGTTCTTCGACGACGATGCGCACGATCAGTCCGTCGGAAGCGATTTCCAGCAGGGTTTGCGCCACGCGGTCCTGCATCCCCTTGGGAACACCCCGCAGCACCACATCGCCGGCGACCACCGGCTTCTGATCGGGGGCGAGCGAGAGTCCTTCCAGCTCCTTTTCCAGCTTGGTCTTGCCCAACAAATAACGCAGTGGCGAGCGTAGATCGTCGAGTTGCTTGACCGGGGTGCGGCGCGCTTGGTGCTCGCCCGGAACGTAGAACCACGCCGTCTGCCCGTCGGTGAGGAAGAGCTTGGGACGGGGCTGGTCGTAATCCCAGCGCATGCGGCCAGGCTTCTTTAGCAGCAGCGTACCGCTCTCCGTGCGCGACATGCCCGCCCCGGTGTAGGTCTCTGTGAAGTGCGCTTCCAGCGTGTGCATGTGGTCGTAACGCTGGTCGACCTTCGCAGCCAGGGTGTGGACATCTGCCTGGGCGAAGAGATGGGTGGCGCAAAGCAGTACGGCAAGAATAGCCGTCGCTCCACATCCGAATCGCACGTACCGGCGCTGCACCGGAGTAACACAATCTTGAAGATCAGGGCTCATCGTATCTGCAAGGCCTTGTGTCAGGACGCGACTTCGAGTCGTGCCGGAAAGCCACACCAAAGGAAAAGGGCTTTAGCCCCTGAAAATCAGCTCGACCAAGGCTAAAGCCCAGATTGTCTGGTCAACCGAACGGCACGGCTGAACAGGTTGCGGAAAAAGTCGCAAGCCAAGCATTGTGCCGCCGGCTAAAGCCGGCTCGCAAGCTGAAGGCTGGCTCTACCCGAAAGCTCCAGAATCCGAGTTTTTCAGCGGCCTGTGGAGTCGTGCCCTGACACAACGCCCTTCAAGGACGACTTTTTCCGAAGCCTGTGTAAGCCGTACCCTGCTACGAACCGTGAGCGGAACAACTTCTAATTACTAATCACGGGACTGGTGACGTCAGCGACTGCCTCCGCACTGTAGTGAACGTCGCCTGACTCATCGGAGAAGAAGCGGCGCTGGCCCGTAGTGCCCACCTGATCGGGTACAGCAGTAACGGTGTAGGAGCGAATTGCGCCGTTCACCTTCTCGCCGGGAGTGTAGGTAAAGGTGTAGCCGCTCTTGCGTCCGCTCGACAGCGGGTTATCAATAGTCTCCTGCCCGCCACTCTGAGCGGTGCCGCCCAACATGGCCAAGTCCGGTGTGAACCCTACGTCGGGATGGGAGCTGGCATAGATCATCTCAGCTTCATTGATGGCCTTGATACTGGCTATGGCCGAGGCCTCGTGCGCGGGAATCGTCGACTTGGTGAGTTTGGGGATGGTGAAGGCGGCAATAATCAAAATGATAGTGACGACTATCAATAGCTCGATAAGGGTGAATCCCCGCTGGCGGTTGCGTCTACGCATATGGGACCTCTTTTTTGTCAGCTCACGAGCGTTGCAAATGTCTTGGCTGCCCGCAGAAATCGCGATGGTGGAGGGACTCATGGACAAAACGGAAACTGCGGCCAAGCCGAGCTGACAAGGCGATTATTCTTCACTCGCACGGCGATGTCAAAGGCGCCGGTATGGGTTGGACGGATGTGGCGGGAAAAGGTGGGGTTGAAGGCTATCAGCTGTCGGCTATCAGCCGTCGGCCAAAGCCAAATCATCCCCCAAGCCGTTCGCGGTCGACTGACGGCTGAAAGCTGACGGCTGCTAGCACGCCAGCGAATCGCGCGTGACCTTCAGGCCGTTGAGATTGCCCAGCACGGTGACGGCGATCAGTTGCGGCTGAAACAGCTCATTAGCGGTCGTTAGCAGGTCCTCGACAGTCACCGCCTGGATCCGGTCGATGATCTCGTCCATGGTAAAGAAGTGGTCGTAGTACATCTCCTGCCGGGCCAGGTTCGACATGCGGGCCGTGCTTGACTCCAGACTCAGCATCAGGTTGCCCTTTAGCTGGTCCTTGGCACGCTTCAGCTCTTCTTCGGAGATAGGCGCGGTCTTCAGCTCACGGAACTCATGCACAATCGACTGCACAACCTTGGGAGCGGACTCGCGCGACGTGCCGGCATACACCGAGAGCATTCCCGCATCGCGGAAGGGATTGAGCTCGGAGAAGATAGAATAGACGAGCCCCTGCTTCTCGCGCACATTTTGGAAGAGCCGCGAGCTCATGCCGCCGCCCAGCAGCGTGTTGAGAATGTAAGTGACATAACGGCGTTCGTGGCTGATGGGATACGACGGGACGCCGACGCAAATCTGCACCTGCTCCAGCGATTTCTTGTTACGCAGAATGATGCGGGAGTTGATCTTCGGCGGAGTGTCATGCCAGCCGTTGGAGCCGAGGGGCAATTGCTCGAAGCGCTGACGCAGCAGGTCGACAAATTCCTGGTGATTCAGATTCCCGGCGGCCGAGATGATCATGTTGCCGGGTGCAAACTTGCCGCCGTAATAACCCCAGATGGCTTCCTGGTCGAAGCGGCGAACAGTTTCCTTGGTGCCCAGGATTGGTTTGCCCAAGGGATGGCCTTTGAAGAAGTTCTGGGTAAAGATCTCGTGGACCAGATAGTCGGGATTGTCCTCATCCATCTTGATCTCTTCCAGAATCACCCCGCGTTCGCGGGTAATCTCTTTGAGGTCGAAGACCGGGTGCAGCACCATATCGCTGAGGATATCCACAGCTACCGGCAAATGCTCATCCAGAACTTTAACGTTGAAGCAGATGGTTTCCTTGCCGGTGAAGGCGTCCATGTTGCCGCCGATGGAATCCACCTGGCGGGCAATGTCCTCGGCCGAACGGCTGCTGGTTCCCTTGAACACCATGTGCTCGACGAAGTGCGAGATGCCGTTGACGTTGGGATCTTCGTGACGCGATCCGGACTTCACCCAGATGCCCATTGACACGGAACGAATATGGTCCATCTTCTCGGTGAGGATGGTGAGCCCGTTGGGAAGTACCTGTCGTTGTATATTGCGCGCTTCTTCAACCATGATTGCTGCTCCAAGCGACCTGAACGTCCCGGGTCATTGCGGAGACGACATTCTGCCGCGGCCCTGGCGCATCTACAGCCTCGGGGACTGGCAGGGTAAAATACCTACGCTGAAACGTAATGACGAAATAACGCCGAAGCGACGTCGGCGACTGGGAATCTAACCAGATAGCATATTGGATGCATGGACCAACCGCAACAGACCGAACTATTGGGCCTTTGTCTTCAGGAGCTTACGGTAGTTACCGAGAAGCTTGGAGAACCTCCCTATCGCGCCCGCCAGCTCTTTGACGGTCTGTACCGGCAAAGGTGGTCAGGCTGGGAGCAATTCACAACCTTGCCAATGGGCGTCCGCCGGAGGCTGGGTGAGTTGGGCTTCGCCGTCGGCGGACCGCGCGTTGAGAAGAAGTTTGTTTCGAGTGATGGCACGGTGCGTTATCTACTGGGCTTTGCCGATGGGCAGAGCGTGGAGACCGTCTGGATGCCGGAGGGCGATGGCGGCGAGGCCGGCGATGGCTCGCCAAGCGGCGATGAAGAGCTGGCGGGCAAGAAGGGATGGCATCGCGCCACTATCTGCATCTCCAGCCAGGTGGGCTGCGCCGTCGATTGCGCTTTCTGTATGACAGCCCTGCTGGGGCTGCACCGCAACCTGACCGCCGGCGAAATTGTGGGCCAGGTCCTCGCAGTGCTCGGCGATCAGCAGGCCCACGCGGAGCGGGACCGCTTGAATCTGGTCTTCATGGGACAGGGCGAGCCATTCCTGAACTACGACAACTTTATGCAGGCGGTGCGGCTGCTGGTGGAAGGCGTTGGAATTCCCGAGTCGCGCATGACGGTGTCGACCTCGGGAATTGTGCCACGAATTGCGGACTTCGGCGCCGAAGCCATTCGCCCGAAGCTGGCAGTGTCGCTGAACGCCCCCAACGAAGAGCTGCGCACGCGGATCATGCCGATCACCAGGAAGTGGACACTTGAGAAGCTAATGGCGGCGTTGCGCGACTTCCCTCTTCGCAATCGCGAGCGCCTGACCTTCGAGTACGTTCTGCTGGGCGGAGTTAATGACGAGCTGCAACATGCGCGCGAGGTGGTTGACCTGATGCGCGGCTTGCGCGCCAAGGTAAACCTGATCGCGCTGAACCCGGGACCGGAGATTCCGTTTGCGATGCCGCAGGACGAGAAGGTGCTGGCATTTCAGAGCGTGCTGACTCGGGCAGGAATTCCTGCGTTCCTCCGGCGTCCGCGAGGCCGCGATATCTACGCCGCCTGCGGGCAACTGAAGCACACAACCGAGCTGGTGCAACTAAGCCGCTAAGCCATGCCGTTCTTCGCTGCTTTGGCTCGGCCTTTAGGCGCCTTGAAGCGGGGACCCGCCAAATCGAAGTCGTGAGTCACATGAGGCACGAGCTGAGCAACCCTGAATCGAACCTGGTCATTGCAAACGCGGCAAAGCGGGAACTCCTCGCCGCGAATCGCGATCACCTGGTGCTCCTTCCGGTGAGTTTGATGAACCACTGTGTAGACCCCTGAAATCGGCACCATCTGGCCGGGTACGAAATCCTGGCGATAACGCTGTGCTGCCGACGGCATAACCATTTCCCTTAGTGCCGGCCACATGCCACTTGGCTAGCTGTTCGCGAAT
>Ga0224556_1000504_pt1 | contig 10498 bp, 6 predicted proteins | sample 714S315metaG_FD_183007 | JGI IMG/M metagenome (GOLD analysis project Ga0224556, IMG submission 183007) | Peat soil microbial communities from Stordalen Mire, Sweden - 717 S3 1-5 | ecosystem: Environmental > Terrestrial > Soil > Wetlands > Peat | place: Sweden: Norrbotten County, Stordalen Mire...
AGCTGGATCCCTAGGGGCGCGAGTCCTTCCGTCAGCATCTGGACCAACGTGGAATTCCGAACGCCGCCGCCGGAGAGAATCATTTCGCGAAAGGGATTCTTTGAGCCCGATTTCCCGATCACGAATCGCCGGATCGCGTCGGCGATCGACCGCGCCGTCAAAGCAGTGGCTGTCGCCACCAGGTCTTCTTTGTGGGCGCGCCCGCATTGCCGCCGGAACTCGCGTACAAATTCGCGACCGAATTCCTCGCGTCCCGCGGTCTTCGGAGGTTTCGCACGAAAAAACTTACGCCGCAGCATGGAAACCACGACCGACTCCAGCACCGTGCCTGACGCCGCAATCTTTCCTCCGCGATCAAACGCCCGGCCAAACAGCGCATCGGTAACCGCGTCGATCACCATGTTCCCCGGCCCTGTGTCGAAGGCAAATACGCTGCCAGCGTCGGCCCCCGCCGGAATCGCCGTGAGATTCGCAATGCCCCCGATGTTCTGCACGATGCGCCCGATCTCTGAATCACGAAAGAAAAGATAGTCAAGATAAGGCACGAGCGGCGCACCCTTGCCGCCCGCCGCCATGTCGGCTGGACGAAAATCCGAAACCACCGGCACTCCCACCCGCGCCGCAATTACGGCGGCTTCTCCCGTCTGCCAGGTCGCAGTCACTTTGCGTCCCAGAAATGCCTGCGCCTCACCCTGATGATACAAAGTCTGCCCGTGGCAGCCGACCAGATCGGCCTTAACTCGAAACCGCCGCTCCGCAGCCAGCACCGCCTCGGCGTACAACTCGCCCAAGAGAAAATTAAGCCGCGCCAGATCTGCCACGCGGGCGCGATCCGCATTCATCGCCGCCAGCACGGCGGCGCGCACCTTCGCAGGATAAGAATATTCCGCGTGTCCCAAAAGTTTGATTATGTGGTGCGGACACTCCTGTCCGCGACTGCCGGAAGCTGTGAGAAAAGATTCGCGTGAGCCCGCCTTCCCCTCGCCAATCCGCACCAGCGCAACATTAATTCCGTCGGCGGACGTTCCGCTCATCACCCCGGCAACAATCCGAACCGTTCCGCTCATGAACGCGACCGCCGTTTGAACGCCATACTGTCAGATCGACGACCGTAGGGCTCCAGACGCACTTGCTCTCCAAACTCCCACAACCGCCGCGACAATTTCTCGACCATCGCTTTCGATGGTGCTTGTCTGGCGCGGGAGCGCCCACCCGCGAATGCCGATTTCTTCTTAAACGCAGCCACGCGCCCCGCCGCCCCGGCCACGCGCCGCGCAAACTTCGAGTCTTGTTCCGCCGCTCTAAGCAGCGCCTCGTGCGCCTGAAGAACATGATCCTCCCGATGGCAGATCAGGCACAGGTCGCCACCCGCGCGCACAAACTCCACGGCCGCCTCGCCAACCGGCGCCGCCGATAGCACTCCACCCATCTCCAGGTCGTCCGACACGACCAGATTTCGGTAACCGATGCGCTCGCGCAATATGTCAGTGATCCACACCTTCGACAGCGATGCCGGAGTTCGATCCCGCGTGACCATGGGATACGCCGCGTGCGAAATCATGACCATCGGCAATTGCCGCCGTAGCGTGCGGTAGGGAAGGAGATCCTCGGCCCACAGGCTCTTCAACGTTTTCTCAATCACTGGCAGTTCGTGATGGCTATCGAGTTTACCCTCGCCCAGGCCGGGGAAATGTTTCCCGCATCCCAGCACGCTCGCGGCCCGCAGTCCGGCCAGAAAACCACGCGCGTAGATGACCGCTTCAAGCGGATCTGCCGACACCGCTCGCGAACCCATCACACTGTGCGATGCTTCAAATGCCAGATCCAGCACAGGCGCGAAGTCCGCATTGAATCCCAGAGCGCGGCAGTTCGAGCCGATGATCTCCCCGTGCTTGCGAAACAGTTCGCGATCACCCGTGGCGAAAACGTCCGCGGCAGAAGGCGCAGTTCCAAGAGCATCACGAAAGCGGTCCACCGGTCCGCCCTCAAGATCGATGCAGGTGAACAGCGGCGCAGCGACGCATTTCTGACACTCTCGCAGCAGCTTCCATGTCTGCTCCGCAGTCTTAATATTCCGCGCAAACAGAATGACTCCGGCCGGTTGCAACCGCGTGAGCAGGGAACGGACGCGGGGCGAAATCTCCGTGCCGTCGAAACCAACGATCAGCAGTTGTCCGACCCCGTCGATGCCGCGAGCCTTGCGTTGAAGCGTCATGATCCCAGGGAGAAGTTTCCTGCGTGCTCCTCTGTGTCCTCTGTAGTTAAATTTCTTTCTTCAGTTCCGCCAGCAAATTCAGAGCCTCCAGCGGCGTGATCCGGTTCAAATCCACTTCCCGCAATTTCTCCAGCACCGGTTGCGACAGAGGAGTAAAAATCGTCAACTGGGTCGGCGGCGGATTCGCTCCCGGAGACAGATGCGCGGTCGCCTGCTGTTCCGCGAACTCGTGCTCGGCCAGCACCTCGCGCGCCCGAAGAATCACCTCATTCGGCAGGCCAGCCAGCTTCGCGACTTCAATACCGTAACTGCGATCCGCCGCGCCCGGCTCGACCCTGCGCAAAAACGCAATCCCGCCGCCGGTTTCTTTCACCGAGACGTGATAATTCTTCACTCCCGAAAGTTGCTCCGCCAATTCGGTGAGTTCGAAATAATGAGTAGCAAACAAAGTCTTGGCCCGCACCCGCGCATGCAGATATTCCACCGCCGCCCATGCAATCGCCAATCCATCGTACGTGGATGTCCCGCGTCCCACCTCGTCGAGTAAGATGAGCGACCGCGCCGTTGCCGTATGCAGAATCGCCGCTGTTTCGGTCATCTCAACCATGAACGTCGACCGCCCGCGCGCCAGGTTATCGCTCGCTCCAATGCGCGTGAACACGCGATCGACCACCGTCAGCCGCGCCGACCGCGCCGGAACGAACGATCCCATCTGCGCCAGAATCACAATCAGCGCCGTCTGCCGCAGATAAGTCGATTTGCCGCCCATGTTCGGCCCGGTCAGCAGCATGATGTTGTGCGTCGTGCCGTTCAAGTACAAATCGTTGGGAACGAAGCGCTCGCTGCCGCCGGCCATTTCCTGCTGCTCGATCACCGGATGCCGGCCTTCAATAATTTCGATCTCGCTGCCATCCTTAGAGTCCACAAAAGTGGGCCGGCAATAATTGCGCAACGCAGCGATGTGCGCCAAAGCCCCCAACAGATCCACTTCCGCCAGCGCCAGCGCTGCCTGTCGGATCCGCTTGGCCTCGGCCGCAATGGCCGTGCGCAACTCGGTAAAGAGCCGCCGCTCGATCTCGACAATCTTCTCCTGCGCGTCGAGAATCTTTCCCTCATACTCCTTTAATTCGGGCGTGGTGAAGCGCTCGGCCCCTACCAGGGTCTGCTTGCGTTCATAATCCTGCGGCGCCAGGTGCAGGTTCGGCTTTGAGATTTCAATGTAGTAGCCAAAGATGGAATTGAACTTTACCTTCAGCGACGAAATGCCGGTGCGCCCGCGCTCCCGCTGCTCGATCTGCGCCAGCACCTGCTTGCTGTTGCGCGAGAGTTCGCGCAGTTCATCAAGATCGCGTTCCACACCCGGGGCAATCACGCCGCCGTCCGCAAAACTCAGCGGCGGTTCCGGCACGATCGTCTTCTCAATGCGCTCGCGCACATCCCCCAAATCATCGAGCGATGAATGCAAAGTCCGCAGCCGCTCCGCAGCCACGCGGTCCAACGCCGCCTTGATCGCCGGAATCTTCCCGAGCGATGCGGCCAGCGCCAGCACATCCCGCGGATTGGCAGTCTCCAGCGTGACGCGGCTCAGCAGCCGTTCCAGGTCCAGCACGCCATCGAGCGCGCGCCGCAATTCTTCTCGCGCAACAGTTGCCTTCACGCCCGCTTCTACCGCATCGAGCCGCGCGTGGATCTCGCCCAGGTCGAGCGACGGCCGCAGCATCCAGGCGCGCAGCAACCGCTTGCCCATGGGCGTCACCGCGGCATCCATCGACCGCAATAGCGTAACGCCCGCGTCAGTGCCGGCAAATAGCGGTTCCGTAAGCTCCAGATTGCGCACGGTGACCGCGTCCAGCACCAGGCAACTCTGCCGCTCGTACCAGCCGATGCGGTCCACATGATCGAGCGATCCACGCTGCGTCGACCGCACGTAATAAAGAATCGCGCCCGCAGCCGAGGCGGCCGCAGTTCGTCCCGCCAGCCCGAACCCTTCCAGCGACAGCACCCCAAAATGATTCTCCAGCAAGGGAAGCGCATGGTCCGGCGCGAAAATCCAGTCGTCAAGAGGAGTCTCAGTGCAAGCTCCCGCCGCAACCCGAGGCGACGACGCGAGCACAGGCCGTGTGGGCAAGGGCGATTCGCCCGTGCGGAGGAGCGATCCCCCGCCGCTCCGGCTCTCAAACAGCGGCGCCGCCGACCCATACAGCAGTTCCTTCGGCCGTAGCTGCTCCAACTCTTCCTGCACCCGCCGCATCGCCCCTTCGCCAGAAAATTCCGTGGCCCGAAACTCCCCAGTGGACAAATCCAGCGCAGCGAAGCCCACGCGAAGTTCTCCGGTGCGATCGGTGACCGTAGCCAGCGCCGCCAGAAAATTGTTCTCATCCGATCCCAGCGAGGAATCGGCCGCCGTCCCCGGCGTCATCACCCGCGTGACTTCACGCCGCACCAGTTTCTTGGCTTGGCTTGGGGCCTCCATCTGCTCGCAAATCGCGACCTTAAATCCTTTGCGAATCAGCTTCCCGATATAGCCCTCAGCCGCGTGATAGGGCACGCCGCACATGGGCACAGCGATCCCTTTTTCCTTATTGCGCGAGGTCAGCGTGATCTGCAGTTCTTTCGCCGCTACGATGGCATCATCGAAGAAGAGTTCGTAGAAATCGCCCAGGCGAAAAAACAAGAGCGCGGTAGGATGTTCTTTCTTGACTGCGGCATACTGGCGCATCAGCGGAGTGGACGGCTCGGTCATCGGCGTGGCGGTCGGCTCGGCAGTCAGCTCGGTCATCAGGGCGGGCTTCGGCGGATTATAACAAAGCGCGCGGCTCGCCTCCTGCGGCTTTTCTCATCGGCCGATGGAAAATTACAGCGACAGATGGAGGTTGACTCCGCTTCTCTCCCGGTGTTCTCCTTGTCTGTGGAACTCCGCAAGGACCCCATCACGCGTTCGTGGGTCATCACCGGCGACGATCCTGAAACCGGAACGCCCCCCGAGTCTGTCTGCCGTTTCTGCGCTGATTCTGCCGAGCCGTTGCAGGTGATCGCCAAGTCCCCCAACGCGCCAGGCGTTCCCTGGTCAGCACGCTCGGTGGTGCATCCTACGCCCCTCTACCACATCGAGGGTGAACCCGGCCGCCGGGGTGACGGCATCTATGACCGCATGCATTCCGTTGGCGCGCATGAAGTGCTGGTCGAAAACCCGAGCCACGACCGGCATTTGTGGACGGCCAGCGACGATGAGATCGCCCATTTTCTGCGCGTCGCCGCCGAGCGCATTCTCGACCTCAAGCGCGACCCCCGCATCAAGTATGTCAGCCTGTTCAAAGACTACGGCAAAAATGCGGGACAGGAATTCAGCCATCCCACCTCGCAAATCACCGCGACCATGTTCGTTCCCCGCCGTGTGCTCTACGAGTTGCGCGCCGGACGCGAGTATTTCCTCAGCAAGGAACGCTGCGTCTTCTGCGACATCATTCAACAGGAAGAGCGCCAGGCTGAACGCGTCATCGAAGTTCGCGGCGATTATCTAGCCCTGTGTCCGTACGCCCCGCGCGTCCCTTACGAAACCTGGATTCTGCCGCGTTACCACGACTCTTCATTCGAGCGCGCTGGATTGAATCGCCCCGGTCTGCGCATCAACCTGGCCGCCCTGTTGCGCCGCACGCTGCAACGCGTGCGCTCCATCACCGAAGACTTTCATCTCGTGCTGCACACTTCCCCCAGCAGCCTGCATCCTTCGAAGAATCTCGGCTATTGGAAAACGATCGATGAAGACTACCATTGGCACATCGAGATTCTTCCCGTCGTACAGTCCAAGGCGCGCTCCTACACCTTCAAAGAGGTGTACTACTCGCCGGTCAGTTCGGAAACTGCTGTAAAACAACTACGCGAAGCGAAAATAGACGGCTAAACGAAGGCTGAACGTCGAGCAAGAATGCTCGCAGAGAGATTATGTCGGGACAGCCGCACCCGACGGTCCGCCGGGACCCCCTAGCGCGCCCCCGCCCCACTTGCCTTGACCGGGGCTGTCTGCTGTCGCATGAACTGCTGGGCCATTTTCGCTTCCATCGGCTGCGCGAAGTAGTGGCCTTGGCCGTACTCGCACCCCAGTTCCAGCAGGCGCTCGACTTGCCGGGCGGTTTCGATTCCTTCCGCAATCGCTTTCAGCTTCATTTTATGCGCCAGGGTCGTGATCAGCTCGACCGTGTCGCCCGCCACGCGGTCCGTCAGCATTTCCCGCACCAGCGAGCGGTCAATCTTCACCGCCTCCACTCGGAACTCCCTCAGCCCGCGCAGCGACGTGGTGCCGGCGCCGAAATCATCGAGAATCATTCCAATCCCCAGCTGCTTCAGGTGCGAAAGCACAGTGACCGTAAGCTTGGGGTCGGCTGCGGCCACGATCTCGGTCATCTCCAGTTGCAGCCGAGAAGCGTCGATGCCGGTCTCCTGCAGCGCACTCTGAATGTCGTTGATCAACCGTGCGTCGGCAAGCTGCCGCGCCGAGACGTTCACGGTAATATTCAGCGGCGCGCCTTGCCCATGCTCAGCCTGCCCGGAGGACCGGTTGGCATCCCAATCGCGCAGTTGCTTGCAAGCCTGCAGGATCAGCCACTGTCCAATGGAAACCAGAATCCCGGTGTCCTCGGCCGCCTCGATGAACCGGTAGGGAGAAATCAGCCCCTGCGTGGGATGGTCCCATCGCAGCAGCACCTCGAAGTTCACGACTTGCCGCGTGCCGAGCTGCAGCACCGGATGGTAATAGACGCGGAACTGGCGCTCCGCCAGTGCCGTCCGCAAGTCCGCCTCCAGCCGTAACCGTCCCACGGCCTGAGTGTGCAGGCCCTCATCGAAAACCTCGCAACGGGATCCGCCCAGGGCCTTGGCGCGGCGCATGGCCACATCGGCATCTTTCAACACGTCCTCAGGACGCTCGTGCGCCGGAGTGCTCATCGCGATCCCAATACTCAGCGCGATCCGCACCTCCCGGTTTTCGACCGTGAAAGGCTCGGCCACCACGATCTGGATGCTCTTGGCCAGGCGCATGGCATCGCTGGGATCGCAAGCGGATTCCAGCAGGACGGTGAATTCATCCCCGCTCAGCCGGAACAGCACGAACGGCGCCGCGCCAGTTCCGACCTCGCGGCGTGCGATCATGCCATCCTTTCGTAAAGGGGCTGCCAGGCGGCGGCTGATCTCCAGCAGGATATGATCGCCCGCCGCCGTGCCCAGGCTCTCATTGAATACCTTGAAGTGATCCACGTTCGCCAGCAACAAGGTGTAAGGCCGCCCCGATTCCTGTCGCGAACGCACAAACGAGTCTTGCAGCCGGTCGAGGCACAACCGCCGGTTGGGTAGACCGGTCAGCGGATCGTGCAGCAGGTTGTGCTCCACTTGCTGCTCCGCTCGCTTGCGCTCGCTGATGTCGCGATTCACTATGACCAGCTTCGCCACCTCGCCCTTGCTGTCGCGCACCGCGCTGGCGATGGACTCGAACACCTTCCAACTGCCGTCCTTGTGCCTGATCCGGTACTCCATCCGCTTTCCGATTCCCGTCTCCCGCGCTTCCCGCGCCGCCTCCAGCACCCGAAAGCGATCGTCGGGATGGATCTGTTCGAATGCCGAAGTCTCGCCCAATTCTGCCGCTGTATAACCCAGAATCCGCTTGTACGCCGGACTGTTGTACAGCCGCCGTCCCTTCACGTCCACCAAGGCAATCATGTCAGCCGCGTTCTCGGTCACGATCTGGAACAGCTCTGCATGCTTCTTGGCCGCGCGATGGATCCGGTAAATCCGCCACTGCTGGTAAATCACCAGCATGACCAGCACCCCCAGCGGAATCCAGAACCATTGCAGCAGCATGCCGAACTCTCCTGCGTAGACCTATCGGCAGGATGTGGCAACAGATTGAATTGGAGTCCTAGGCTATTTGCGAAAATGGCAGCGGGCTGAAGTAAGATGACTAGCTGAATATGGCTTCCAATCCGCCCCTCCGCCGCCTGAAGACCTTCACCGGTGCCCAAGGCTACGTCTATCAGTACTACTACGTTGGCAAACGCCCGGCGCTGGCCGACGATCCCGAAGCCCCCGCCACCGAATTCATCTTCGACGTCACCTCAGACCGCAAGCTGACCTATGCCGTGAGCATTTTTCTCCCGGACACAACGCTCGACAACTGGAGCAAGGCCCATGGCCGCCCCTTGAATGACGCTGAACAATACGCCGCCGTCAAGCTTCGCCTGTTCCGCGCCTTCGATGAGATCGAAGATATGAAGGCCCATGGCCGCCGCCTGACCATCGACAAAGATTCGCTGGAAGCAGCCCTGACGACCCTGGGAGTGGAATGAATGAACGCGGACTTCTCTCGATGAGAAAACTCAAACGCGCAGTGACGATCTCGATCCTTATTACGACTGCTTTGTCCGCATCTGCCGTCTTCTCCCAAACCTCGCGCTGGTCCGAGCAGAAAGCCAACGACTGGTACGCCCACCAGCCCTGGTTAGTCGGAAGTAACTACGTCCCCAAGTCGGCGATCAACCAACTCGAGATGTGGCAGGAAGCCACCTTCGATCCCGCCGAGATCGACAAAGAACTCGGCTGGGCCGAAGCCCTGGGCATGAACACAATGCGCGTCTTCCTCCATGATCTACTCTGGCAGCAGGACGCACCCGGATTTCGTCGCCGCATCGACCAATTCCTGGCCATCTCGTCGCGCCATCACATTCGCCCGCTGTTCGTGCTGTTCGATTCCTGCTGGGACCCGCTGCCGCGCCTCGGCCCGCAGCGCGCTCCGGTGCCCGGCGTGCACAATTCCGGCTGGGTGCAAAGTCCCGGCGCCAACGCGCTCGCCGATCCCACCCAATACCCACGCCTGAAAGAATATGTGCAGGGCGTGGTCGGAGCCTTCGCCAACGACGACCGCATCCTCGGCTGGGATGTGTGGAACGAGCCCGGATCGGATCAGACCGGCAACTATCCGAAGTCAGAACTGAACAATAAAGACAAAGTCGCGCGCGTGACGGCGCTCTTACCCCAAACCTTCGCATGGGCGCGCGCAATGAATCCCGCGCAGCCGCTCACCAGCGGAGTCTACGAAGTCGACACCTCTCGCGATGAATCGGCTCAGGATGAACTTGAGCGAATCCAGCTGCGCGAATCCGACATCATCACTTTCCACAACTACAGCTGGCCCGAATCGTTCAAGGCCGAAATCTCCTGGCTCAGAAGATACCATCGCCCCGTCATCTGCACCGAATACATGGCGCGCTCCGTCGGAAGCACCTTCGACACGATCCTGCCCATCGCCAAGCAAGAGCGCGTCGGCGCCATCAACTGGGGATTCGTCGCCGGCAAAACTCAAACCTACTACCCCTGGGAGTCTTGGGACCATCCCTACGTGCACAACCAGCCGCCAGTATGGTTTCACGAAGTCCTGCACCCGGACGGCTCGCCCTACCGCCAGGCGGAAGTCGATTTGATCCGCCGACTCACCGGTAAGCCGTAGGACGAAAAATTCAACAAAACTCCATTGAGCTTAGAACGGGTTGACCTGGGGTAGCTGAATCCTCAGGCTATCGCACATAAAGAGAATCAGGATCGCGCCCAGCGTGGACGGCCGCCAATTTCTGCAGCGCGGTCCGGCAATTTCGGCGTACAATCCTGCGGAAGCAAGTCCCCTGTAGCGAGATAAACCTGAGAAGTTAACCGAGAGGTAAGCCCAAATGCATCGCACACCGACCGTTTTTTTACTGGCAGTTTCCCGGCATTCGCTGGCCATCTTCCTTTCTCTTGTCGCACTCGCGGCCAGCGCCCTGGCTGGCACGAATGAGCGCGTGATCTATCGCTTCAAAGGCGGCAGTGACGGATACAATCCCAGCGGCGCCCTGCTCGCCGACAGCTCCGGCAATCTTTACGGTACAACGGTCCTGGGAGGAACGGGCGGCACCTGCGGTTATAACCAGGACGGTTGCGGGACCGTTTTCGAACTGAAGCGTCCCGCCAACTCCGGCGATCCCTGGGTCGAGACTGTGCTTTACCGTTTTCAGGGCGGCAGCGATGGATATTATCCTGGCTCGGCCCTGGTTGCAGACAGCCACGGCAATCTTTACAGCACGACGGTCGACGGCGGTTCCCACAGCAACGGTACCGTGTTTGAACTGAAGCGGCCCGCGACCCTCGACGGACCCTGGCTTCATCGCGTGCTCTACAGCTTCGTGGGCGTTCCTACCGGCGGGGGCAACGGCGACGGAGCCCAGCCCAACCAGATTGTGTTTGATGGCGCCGGCAATCTCTATG
>Ga0224556_1000509_pt1 | contig 10474 bp, 7 predicted proteins | sample 714S315metaG_FD_183007 | JGI IMG/M metagenome (GOLD analysis project Ga0224556, IMG submission 183007) | Peat soil microbial communities from Stordalen Mire, Sweden - 717 S3 1-5 | ecosystem: Environmental > Terrestrial > Soil > Wetlands > Peat | place: Sweden: Norrbotten County, Stordalen Mire...
TCGAATTAGGTTGGAAGGTTACGCCCCATACCTCTGAAAGTCAAGTATCGGCATGGAAAGGAAAAGGCGAAGCAGCTACAATGATGGCGTCCGAAAAAAACTGTCGTCTATGCCATTCGGAAACTTGCTAGACGGCTGTCGGACGCGCTAAGGAGCCGAAAATGAACTTATCCGTCTCACGCCTTCCGTTAAGCGAGTCGTGTTACTCCATCCTCCTCAAATCTGACCATGGTAGTTGCGAAGGCGAGTTGACACGTGATCCCCGTCATGGCCCAGGGGCTTTGCGTTCTCTCCTGCGTGTCGACAGGGCAGATTTTTCCAGACTTCTGGGTCCAGACAGTTGGCCAACCGAACTGCTTGGCCTCGTGGATGCGATGCAGAAGGGCCATGGTAATGGGAGCATCCGGATTGCTAAAGGCCGGGTTCTCCAAATTGGTAATCACCCTGACCTACGATTGGCCATTGCCGTTCATCGCTTCGGGCCCGTTCCCGTGGCATTAGTGCCAGATTCAGTAATCGGCTATCATCCGCTGAGTCTCGAGATCGACGGGCTAGGGTCGGCATTACAGTTGGGTGTGTACCCTAATTTCGGTGTTCATGCCAACCGTGGCCAGGTTATCCAAAATCACGGAAGCAATGGCGAGGGTACAGTCACGGAATGCCTGCTGAGTTATCGACTCGGCCTCGATGCGATGCTTCTCAAATACTTGGAGGATGTTGCCGAACACCTTCATGATATCGAGCACTACCTACCACTCAAGAAGGCGCTTCGTCGGGCTCGGAAGGCCGAGGAAACTCTCGCGGGGTCCGTGAAGGGCAAGATCGAGCAAATCCGCACCCATCTGCTCAATGAACGTTCACCTCTTCATCAACTAGCGTTCACCCTGTTCCAGCAATACGAGGACTGGATCGTTCTAGCATCGCATGCTCGCATTTTGGTGCTCTTCATACTTAACGAATACTATTCTCTTAACGACATCCGGTCACGCACGAAGTACGTGAACGATTGGAATGCAGTACAGGGTCGCGCGCGAAAGTGGCTAGGTCCTAGCCGGTACGCTCAACTTGCTGAGGGGACTAGTGATCTTGGTCGTCTCGTGCGTTCCTTTGCGGCGTACCACGCTGGCAACCTTGCAGAGCTCGATGGCCTCTTGACGGGCGATACGATCTGGGTAAATAAGTTGGTGAGCTTCGCCCGCTATGTGCTCGGATTGAAGCATGACAACCTGCGACCTGCCTCTCCTCGTGTGTTCTTCTCTGGTCGACACAAGAGCCCAGAAACCGAAAATCTGTTTCTACGGGTAACGAACCACTTCGCTAAGGGCTCCTTTTCCGGACGACCGGTTCAGGTAGTTTGCGTCGACCGAACACCGCCTGGCGACGCGATCGACCGGACTATCAAACGGCGCATCTCCGCCTCCCATGCGATCATTACAGCGATAACGAGAGAGGACGAACGGAGGCTCGACTACATTATCAAAGAGCTCGAACATGCTACTCGCGGTGATGAAGCCTTCCCTGTACGGCCGTTCGTCGAAGAAGGCGTCGATCTCGCCGCTATGCAAAACGTATTCTTTGCCTACAAGGACTACTTTGCGCCCCTTGATTCTCGAATTCGGGTTGCTGAGCGTCAGCAGTTTATTGGACACAAACTCACGCAAATCGGTTTTTCGCGGTTCCGTGAACATGGTGGCTGGATAGTCTCAGCAGAGCTTGAGCGGGAACTCAATCTCGTGGGCGACGCCGCGCGTGAACGGTTCGTTTTCGACAAAATTCACGGCTTGCTTCAGTTTTTTACACACGAACACCGGCTCGTGCTTAAGTTCGCCGTGAAGCACGGCGGCCGAAACCAGCGAACGAAGGAATGGCTTAGCGCGAGAATCGCTGCCGATATGCACGAAGACCAGTCTAGAGTGGAAAGTCTCTTCGCCCGCGCCTGGGCTGCCCAGAAGAACCGGGCACTCGTTTTGGAGGGAGCGCAGTACACGCTGTTGACCATGCCAAGCCAGGGCAGGTACCAATCCAATGTCCGAGCGATTGTTCGCCGGCTCTGGCCTGAATTGGGCGACGGATACGCGCTCGAAGAACTAGTCGTCCGAGTAATCGACGGCATCGAGTAGAAACGTCTGGCATCGATCTAACCGTCGCGTTCTCCCGAATCTGAGAGAGGTCACGGTCGAGTCCAGTTAGACGACGCTAGATGTTAGCATTCCACAAAACTGCCTACCAATCCCAGAAGCCGACTCGCGACAACGTCGGCGGTGAAGCCTATTTTCTTCCGTCCCACGTGCGAAAATTCCGAATTTTATCGAGGTCCTTGAGGGCGTCGCCGGAATAACAACATGCGCGGTCATCCCAGTACACCGTTGCCGACGGTTTCGGCCCGCCGTACGCACGTGATGAGTTTTGATTGACTTCGTCGAATGGAATCTCGTTATCGAGGAGGTATGGGGTGATCTCAATCGTCGCACGAGAGCTATAGATGACAATTTTCCATCCCTCTTGACGTAGTGTCTCCAGAGCCTGACGAACATCTCCCCTCGGTTGCCCCGGCTTCCCGGTGCCCTCCCAACTACAATGTTCTGAGATGACTCCATCGAAATCGACCGCGATCGTTGGTTGTCTTTCAAGCATAAGCAGTCTGCCCCTTCCAAATTTCCATTCGTTCTTGAAACCTGTAGCTTTATCCTGCAGTTGACCCCTATTATCTGTTTTGGTAGAGCTTCCGTAAACTCCGTTAAATGACTAGCAAAGAAAAACCATACGATGTCTTCCTAAGCCACAACAGCGCTGACAAGCCATGGGCCTGTCGGCTGAAGGCCACGCTTCAGACTCATGGATTAAAGGTCTGGCTCGACAAGGACGAGATTCGTCCAGGTGATTTGTTCGTGACGGCTCTCGAACAAGGATTATGCGAGAGTAGAGCTGTAGCGTTAGTTGTTTCTCCGGACGCCATACAATCAGGGTGGGTAAATGAGGAGTATTCGCGTGCCATCGCTCTCGCAGTCCAGGGTGAATTGCACCTCATCCCCTTACTGCTGCGCGACGCTGAGCTTCCGGGATTTTTAGCAAGCCGCAACTGGGTCGACTTCCGAAACGATGATCTGTTCGATGACGGCGTCGACTCGCTTGTGTGGGGAATTACTGGCAAGAAAGCTAACGAAACGCCCGGTTCGACTGAACTGAGAGACCGCGAATCGTATATTGACGGCTGCGCGAGAATGATTCATGCGGCGCGTGCAGAAATCATTCTGAGTACGAATAAGCTGCACAAATCTACAGAACGCCCTGAAGCACGAGTGATCAATAAGGCGTTGGTCGATGCACGGAAACGCGACATCCCGGCACGGATACTGGTCGCGGACGGATACGACCGGCTGCCAGGAGCGATAGAACTTGAGAACAGAGGGATTGAAGTCCGTTTTCAGACCAGTCAACATCTCTCAGATGCGAGCTATCTCTGTGTCGACAGTGAGCATGTGATTATTGCGACTCGAGGCGTATCTCCTAGCTCGCAAGATTATCGGCACAGTGATTCATGGGTTCAATTCAGGAGTGCACGCCTGGCCTCTATGCTCCGTGAGGATTTCGAAACGAGGTGGCGCTCGTGTTCCACCCGCACAAGCAGCCAACATCTCCGAGAATTACTGCCATCAGTCGTAACGGATTCCACGCTTGATGAAGTGTCTAACGATCTCGAGATTTCAAGGGAGCTAATCCAGCGATATCTCAAACAGATGCCGATGATCGTCTTCCTTTTGGGCAGGCCTGGAAGTGGGAAAACCACTATTGGGGATGCAATGATTAGACAGCTTTCTGCAACGTCAACCTTCCGGCGTGGAATCCGCCTGTCCGATCTACCCTTCATCCGTAACACTGTTCTAAGAGCGACGCCGGGAGATCCTCGATTTGAACCCGCTGAGAACGGTGGATTTCTCATAAGAGATACGGCATTTTACGAAGAGGCACTGCGTGATCTAGCGCGACAAACCGTGATGCAAGCTCGCGCCAATGATCTGCTCGTACTGGAATTCGCGCGGCAGTCATATGGTGAAGCATTTCGCGTGCTTGCCGAGAACGGAGTCATTCACGGGCTGGCCGTTTATCTAGACGTGAGTCTGCAAACTGCGCTCAAACGAAATAGAATGAGGGCAGCTAGACGAGGTACTGACGATCACTATGTTGCTGAAAGAGAGATGATTGAAACATTTGGACAGGACGACATTTCCCAAATCCTCAAAGGCAACCAGTGGGAAAACGTGATTCGGATCGAGAATGACGTAGATCTTGTGCCCGAAGTTACAAAAGTCAGTGAAATAATCGAGATCATAAAGCAGACTCTAAGATGGCATGGCCGGTGATGCTACCGCAGGGTGCGGGTAACACAGGTTCCGGTAAACGGCTACGAAACTGTCCAGAACGGGCTTCGGGAAGTCAGCCCAGGGAAGCATCGATCCTCCGCGGAATGCTCGGTAGTTAGAAAGGAGCGGTCGGCCGGCACTACCCCTGTCGCTAAAACAACTGTGAGAACCTGGCCTCTAGGAATTCGAGCAGCTTCGTCGTCACCATGAACTGCAGGACAGGATCAAGGTCCTTGAACGCCGATGTGAACGCACTTACGGGCTCCAGATCGTCCTTGGCCGGAATTCCTCGTTCCTGGGTTCGAAGTACAGGTCGTAAACGGTTTGGGCAAGGTGCTTCAGTCAACCTCCGAAAGCGCCCGTACCGACGCATTGATTTTGGAAGCCAACTTTACAAGCGACTGGAAAGGGCACTGCCCCCGCTAGTTCCGCCAACGCCTGCCAGTGCCTCGGATGCGGTCGTCGTCTTCCCGTACGAATTTCGGATGCATAAGCAATTGAGACTCCGATAGCTGCCGCGATTTGCGAGAGACTTGCTTCGCGCAGCCGAGGGTACCCAAGCTGGCTGAGTTGCACGACCAAGGGCGTGTCGTGTTCTTTGTTGCTACGAACTATCGGAAGACATTCGATGAGGCGATCACACGGGCAGGGCGCTTCGACCTGTTGTTGTTTGTTGGCCCGCCAGATTGGCGCGAAAAGCTAAAAGGTCTCCACAAAATGGTGACGTCCACGCCGCTTGGAATCGAGCTAACAAAGGGCAAGCCCAAGAAGCAAAGTAAACTGGCAATCGACAAACTGCGAGTGAATCTCCGCCAGTGGACGCGGTCGAGAGCGATGGCGAGCAAGCTCGGGCTGTTTACGTATGGAGAAGTGAAGAGTCTTCTGGAACAATTGCTCAGGGACACCGGTGAACGTTCTTCTTTGGTTGCCGCGGTTGGCAAACTCAAGAAAGCTGACTTTACGAGCACAGTCGACGCTTGGGCAAGCGAACAGATTGTCTTACGGCAGAACGTTGCTCCGGATAAACCCAACAAGACTTACGAGATGTTCATCGTGGACAAAACCGCCTCGCGTCGTCAATGATGCCTTAGATCCAGAATCGATGAGGAATCGTGGCAATCATGGACTGATGTGGTAGACCCGGGGAACACTGTGGGTAGTACCTTCCGCGCGCGAGGTTCGATTGTTCTAGTGACAAAGGACGACTGCGCTGTATGGCGGTGGTGTGACAACGTCTGGAGGCTCGCGGCGGCTCAAGTTCGCCCCCCGCTCGAGCCGGCTCGGGTACGCGCGGGATGTCCATTTCGAGGGGGCTAACACCCGCTTATGTCATTGGTTCCGATAGCTTACTTCCATTTCATCTTTTGGGGTCCCGACTTTCAGGTTCTCAAGCCGGACTTTCATCATTTGCGCACGCCCACAATGCGGGCGTCTTATACTTTTCTTGCAACCATTTTTCCTAACTCATCTTTCTCCACATACGCCCAGGGTGTTTTCGGGTCGTGCGTGAATACGGTCAGCCACTTTTCTGGGACCGCCTGGGCGTAGTAGTGCTTCTTGCTCTCGAGGGTCTGCAGCGGATACAGGTCGAAGCCCATGCCCCAGGTGAGGTCGATGTGCGCCGTGGTGGGAATCAGGTCGGAGATGTAGCAGGCGGTGGTTGCCGCGGGGGCTGAAGCCCCGGCGTAGCTTGTATCAGGCGGCACGGCTGAAGCCGTGCCCTTCCACGTTGCATCCTCCCTCGCAGTTTTCCCGTCGCCTCCGCCGCGAATAATCACGGCCTGCATGTGCGCCGTGTGGCCGGGAAATGTCTTCACCGAGATGCCGGGGACTATTTCCTCGCCGCCCTTGAGCAAAGTCATTTGCCCGCTTTCGACCAGCGGGTCGTAGTTTTCGGAAATGAAACTGATGGCGTCGCGTTCGCTGGGATGTCGCGCATATTGCCACTCGCCCTCGGGCGCGTAATATTTCGCGCGCGGAAAGGTTGCCACAAACTTACCGTTCTTGTCGCGCACGGTGTTCCATCCGCAGTGGTCAAAATGGAGGTGCGAGTTGATGACGATATCAATGTCATCGGGCGCGATGCCGCCCGCGGCGAGATTGTCGAGCAACTGCGCCGGCTGCCCGTAGAACTTGGCCATGCGCGACGAGAGTTTGTTTCCCATGCCGGTTTCGACCAGAATCGTCTGCTTTCCATTGCGCGGCCTGTCCGCGCGAATGACGAGCGAGTTGAGCCCGGCGGTAACGTAATTCTTTTCGTCGGCCTCAACCTTGCGCGACCACATAACCTTGGGCACAACGCCGAAAAACGCACCGCCATCGAGAGGGTAAGTTCCATCGGAGAAAACGCTGAGTTCGAAATCGCCAAGCGTGAGCCGGTGCATGCAAGTAGTGTGCCACAGCGAGCTCCCTTGCCACGGATTTACACGGATCGACGCGGATAATTCTTAAAAGGCTCCTTCAGGAAGATCCGTGAGTTCCGTGGCTTGGTTTTGCTAGTCTCTACTTCATGCGGCCTTCAGGTGTGACGGCCATTTCGGTAGTGTTTGGTTTGGCCGCGCTGTATCTGTGGACCATCGGCGTGGTGAAGTGGGTCGCGCCCAACGCGATCTCGCTGATGAGTGGAGCGCAGCTTATGTACGGACTGGAACTCGCCGGACCGTACATGGCGTTGCTGGTTGGCGCTGGCTGGGCGCTGGTTGGTTGGGGACTATTTCGTCTGCACAATTGGGCGCGCTGGGCCGCGATGCTGGTCATGGTCGTGGGAGTCGCGTGGCTGGTGCCTAAGATTTCGACGGCCGAGCTAGGAGTGCCCATGTTTTGGTATGGATTACAGATTGCACTGCGCGCCGCCACGGCTTGGTATCTGGCACAAGCGCCGGCAGTGATTGATGCGTTCGCCGGGAAATCACCGACGCTGTAGCAACACCTTCAAGCGGACCTTCGACTTCGCTCTGTCGAAAATCCCCACTTCTCGCGCAAATGACACGCGAGAAGTGGGGCACCCAGATTTTCACTTCTGTTAGCGCTTTGCCTTCGCGGGTTCCTTCTCGCCGACGCGTGGGCTGACTTCGAGCTTCATCTTTCCGGCCTTCTTGTCGGAGTCGGCGATAACGTGATCGCCGTGAAGGACCTCGCCGTCGAGGATCTTCAGCGCGAGCGGATCCTGCACCAGCTTCTGGATCGCGCGCTTCAGCGGGCGTGCGCCGAAATTCGGGTCGTAGCCCTGGGCGAACAGAAGCTCTTTCGCCGCGTCGGTCAGCTCGAGCGAAATTTTGCGATCGGCGAGCAGGCGGCGAACATCTTCCAGGCGCAGCTCAATGATCCGCACCAACTGCTCTTTGCCGAGCGGGCGGAAGACGATGATATCGTCGACGCGGTTCAGGAACTCGGGTTTGAAATGCGCGTGCAATGCGGTCAAGACCTGCTGCGACGCCTGTTCGAATTGCTGCTCAGAGCGCTGGCCCTCGCCTTGCAAGAACTGCGAGCCGATGTTCGAGGTCATGATCAGAATCGTGTTCTTAAAGTCGACGACGCGGCCTTTGCCGTCGGTCAGCCGGCCGTCGTCCATGATTTGCAGGAGAATGTTAAAGACGTCGGGATGCGCCTTTTCAATTTCGTCGAACAGCACGACAGCGTAGGGGCGGCGTCGCACTTGCTCGGTGAGCTGGCCGCCTTCTTCGTAGCCGACATAGCCGGGAGGCGCGCCAATCAGGCGTGAGACTGAATGCTTTTCCATGTACTCCGACATGTCGATGCGCAGCAGGGCGTGCTCGTCATCGAACAAGAATTCGGCGAGGGCGCGCGCGAGTTCGGTTTTGCCGACTCCGGTTGGACCCAGGAAAATAAACGAACCAATGGGACGCTTGGGATCGCTCAAGCCAGCACGAGAACGACGAATGGCGTTGGCCACACGCTCCAGCGCCGGGTCCTGTCCGATGACGCGCAGGCGCAGGCGCTCTTCCATGTTGACGAGCTTTTTTACTTCGCCTTCGAGCATTTTCGAGACCGGGATTCCGGTCCACTTGGAGACGATGCGCGCTACATCTTCTTCATCGACTTCCTCTTTGAGCATGCGCTTGCCGCCCTGGCTCTCCATTTGCTTGCTGAGTTTGGCCAGTTCCTGCTCGGCTTGCGGAATCTTTCCGTAGCGAAGTTCGGCTACGCGTTCGTTATTGCCCTTGCGTAGCTCGGCCTGCTCTTCGCCTTTCAGTTTTTCTATCTGCTCTTTCAAAGCGCGAACGCGGGCGATGAGATCTTTTTCTTTTTTCCAGTTCGCTTTGAGCGTGTTGGCTCGCTCTCGAATTTCCGCGAGTTCCTTTTCGATCACCGCAAGACGGTCCCGCGAATTCGCGTCGTCTTCTTTCTTCAGCGCCTGCTTTTCGATTTCAAGTTGCGTTGCTTTGCGATCGAGTTGGTCAATGTCGGTCGGCAGGGAATCGATTTGGATGCGCAGCGAAGACGCGGCTTCGTCAATCAGGTCGATGGCTTTGTCGGGCAAGAAACGATCACTGATGTAACGGTGCGATAGCGTGGCCGCCGCGACGATGGCCGAGTCTTTTATACGCACCCCGTGATGCACTTCATACTTTTCCTTCAGGCCGCGAAGGATGGAAATGGTGTCTTCCACGTTGGGTTCGCCGACGAAGACGATCTGGAAGCGGCGCTCGAGCGCAGTATCTTTTTCGATGTACTTGCGATATTCATTCAGCGTGGTGGCGCCGACGGCGCGTAGCTCACCGCGGGCCAGCGCGGGCTTGAGCATGTTGGAGGCGTCGATGGCGCCTTCGGCGGCTCCGGCTCCGACCAGCGTGTGCAGTTCGTCGATGAAGAGAATGATCTGTCCCTGCGAGTCTTCGATTTCTTTCAGGACAGCTTTGAGGCGGTCTTCGAACTCGCCGCGATATTTCGCGCCGGCCAGCATGGCTCCGAGATCGAGGCCGACCACGCGCTTGTTCTTCAGCGCTTCGGGCACATCGCCGGAAATGATTCGCTGGGCGAGGCCTTCGACGATGGCGGTTTTGCCGACGCCGGGCTCGCCGATGAGCACGGGATTATTTTTCGTACGACGCGACAGAACCTGGATCACGCGGCGGATTTCTTCATCGCGTCCAATGACGGGATCGAGCTTGCCACGGCGGGCCTGCTCGGTCAGATCGCGGGCGTATTTGTCCAAAGCCTGGAACTTCGCTTCTGGATTCTGGTCGGTAACTTTTTGCGAGCCGCGGACCACGGAAAGGGCCTTCAAAATCGCGTCGTAAGTGGCGCCGTGACGGGCGAGCGTTTGCTGCGCGGCGTCGCGCTTGCCCTGGGTGATCGCCAGCAGCAGGTGCTCGGTGGAGACGTATTCGTCCTTGAAGTTGGCGGCCTCTTTGAAAGCCTGTTCGAGCAGCTTGTTGACTTCGTTCGAGAATGTAACCTGGGCCGCGTCGCCGGAAACCTTGGGGAGTTTTTCGAGCTGCGCGTAGACTTCGGCCAACACGGCTTGCGGACCGATGCCGATTTTCTCGAGCACAGGAGGGACAATGCCCTCCTTGTCTTCAAGTAGGGCGGCGAGCAGGTGCAGCGGCAGCATTTCCGGGTTGCCGTGCTCGGAGGCGAGTTGGCTCGCGCGCTGGACGGCTTCCTGCGCTTTAACAGTGAATTTGTCCCAACGGATGGGCATAAGACTCCATGGTGAAATTGAGTAATTTAGTAATTGTGCAATTGAAAACGGCGGAGTTCAATTGCTCAATTACGAAATCTCTCAGTTACAAAAACAGCGGGAGGCGGGCATTTCTGCCGCCTCCCGCCGACCTCCGGGGCTGAAGCCCTTTCATTCTTGCTTCGTCTGACGCGGCACTAAAGCGCCGCTCTTCCACGAATACTTACGCGGCTTTGCTGGGGGCCTTGGCTTCCGTGGTTTTGGCTTCGATCGGCTTCTCGTTTCCGTTCACCGCGCCGACGTTGACCTTGATCTGCTTCGGCTTGGCTTCGGCTTTCTTGGGGAGTGCGATCTTCAGCACGCCTTTGTCGTAGGTGGCCGAAACGTTCTCGGTGTCGACGGTCGTGGGCAGAGTGAAGGTGCGGGTGAAGCTGCCGTACTGGCGCTCCACGCGGCGGTAGTTCTCCTC
>Ga0224556_1000510_pt1 | contig 10472 bp, 11 predicted proteins | sample 714S315metaG_FD_183007 | JGI IMG/M metagenome (GOLD analysis project Ga0224556, IMG submission 183007) | Peat soil microbial communities from Stordalen Mire, Sweden - 717 S3 1-5 | ecosystem: Environmental > Terrestrial > Soil > Wetlands > Peat | place: Sweden: Norrbotten County, Stordalen Mire...
TATCGTCCGTGCCGAAACGGTCAAAGAGTTGAATCAGGGTCAATCCGCCATCGGCAAACAGCTTCTTGTTTTTCATGCCGCCAATCTACATGAAGCCGTTACTTATGTCAAGTGCATAATCCCAAGATTTACACGTTATATGAAACAGATTCGTTCCATCAATCGCAGTTTTGGCCGGGCATGAGCGCCAGACCCAAACAAATTGTGAAACGGATTTTTCACCGCAATGGCGTTGTGGCGGCGGAGGAAAACTTTTGCGGTCAAAAATTGCATGGCCGCCGTCGCACCTGGCATCGCAACGGCAAACTGGCGTCGGAGGAATTTTATCGTGACGGATTGCTACATGGAACTTGCCGCCAATGGGATGAGAACGGGAAACTGCTTGGCGAATACACAATGCTCCATGGAACCGGCACACAAAAGAGCTGGCATGAAAATGGGCGATTGAATCTGGAATTCTCCACTGTCAGCGGCGGATTTTTCGGACGCAGCCGGCTTTGGTTGCAGGACGGAACTTTGTTGTCCGACCGGATTTCTCTTGATGGGCGGATCGTCACAGCCGACGAATATCGCAATGCAGTTAAACAAAATCCGAATTTGCCGAGACTGCTTGGACGGATTACGAAATCAAACCGACCGACGCCGAAACATATCCATCATGTTTTTGTTTCATCGCTTTTGAAAAAACAAAATCGCAGCGAAGCGCGGACATGGCTAAACGCTGGTGATAAAGCCGCTCGCTCGCTCGGACATTTCAAACGGACAAGTGATGCGGAGAAATTTGTCGAGGAGCTTTACCAAGCCGGAGCGGTCAAAGTGATTGTGCCGGATATTTATCATGGCAAACGCGGAGACCAGTTCGCCGATGCCTTGCTCGTGCAATTGCCCAAAACTTTGAAAGCGAGGCAGGCGATTCGCAAGGCGTGTGATAAATTACGAAACCGGAATCTCGGCGCGGTCGAGCCAGGCAAAGACATCGACGAGACGCATTTGTTTCTTTCAATGGCTTAACGGACAGCGAGGCAATCGCGCGGTTCATTCACTGTTATGGCAGGACGATTCGCAAACTTGCGCCAAGATTTGACTCTGCGGCAAGACACATCCGGCGACAAATTCCGCATCGAATTGGACAAACAGACTTTGGACAATCGCGGCGTCGCAGGGGAATTATTGTTGCGGCGGGCGGAGAAAATCAAAACCCGTTTCGGCGAGGACATCCGCATCGGGCGCTTTGCCGGATTTGATCTGTTTATCCGCTCCGGCTTCAACAACACCGCCGAACTCGTTTTGCGCGGCAAAAATAGTTACAGCACCCGCGTCACCGACACAGCACTCGGCACCATTCGCTCGCTCGAATCCACGGTGCAGGGTTTTGATGAGCGTGTGGGACGGCTGGAATCCGACATCAAGGATTCGCAAAAACGCGCCACCGAATTGGAGGCCAAAGTTGGTGCGGCTTTCGAGAAAGAGGAGCGTTATCACAAACTTGTAACCCGCCAGTCGGAAATCGAGGAGCAGCTTGACCTCACCAAAAATCAGGCCCCAAGCCAAATTGAAACTCCCGACAACGGAGAAAACGACGTGGAGATCGGACTGCCGAAGATTGTTGAAAAAACGGAAAAACCGGCGCGGAGGGCAAGAATAAAAGTTTGACCGCTAAGTCTCGCATGACGACCGACAAACAACTTCGCGGTATCAAGCTTGCAGACGTTCTGGAAAAACGCCGTCTGGATCAAGCGCTCAACGTCAAGGAGTTTGCCGTGCTTGCAGGCATTTCCTATTCAGTAGCGCGCGAGTGGTTTCAGATAAAGGGATTCCCGCGCGTTCAAGGAGTCGTGTTTTGGACTGATTTTGTTGAGTGGCGCAATCTTCAAAATGGAGGAAAACGTGTTTCGCAAAATTTTCAGCAGCCGGACGCCTCCAATCAATCCACTGAATTCAAACGTCCCGCCACCGCCGGTCTGCCCGCCCGCGCCGCTCAAATTCTTCTCGAAGCGGCGAAATGAAAACGCATGTAAAATGTTAACTTCATAGCATTGTCGGGCGCAAAATATGCAAGTCATCATTCTCAGAAAAATAATAATTTATCATTGATCGGCGACGGAAATGGAATTCTTCTTTTGTGTGACCTTCACTTGGCGCTCCAACCGAGCTGAAGCCTAGCCTTTTCGGTAGAAACGATGCAATCAGGACAGTTTCAAAATATTTGATTTAATCCACCAACGATTACGGCTTCCCGCCGTGACCAACGCGCTTTCCTGCTGCTCTTCACCGACCGCTGTTCGGCCAAAACTGCTCGCGGCGGGCGTGGAATATTATCATGTGGATTACGTCGGGCTGCGCAAACGGTTTTACAGCACTGACGGCGAGATGGTGGCCACGTCCATCAATTATGAGGGCCTGCCGCCCGTCGCCCCGGAGTTCGATGCCGCCGCGTTGCGCGCGAACATCCTGGACAGCCAGCGCAACGGCCAGCCGTATCGCGAGTTCACCCGTCGCGCGATGGCGGGCGGGGTGCAGGGCTACATCGCCTTTCTGCGCGGCAAGCGCGTCACATATTGGGGTCGCACCGGTGATCAGCACACGGAATGGTTTCCGGGTGTTGGTCACGGGATTTCGCACGGCGATTCGCTTCACGATGCGAAACGCAAACTGGCTCTCGTTTATATCGGAATGGCGACGGATAAATTCTCCGACGCGGACGCCGAGATTTTTGCCCTGCTCTCCAAGGAGTGTGCGTTGAAGGATGAAATTGAACGGGCGCAAAAAAACAATTGAACGACTGTTTTCCGGTGACTCCTGCCGTAATGTGCAGTTTATTTGAGCAGGGATGAATGTTGTTTCAGCCACCGCTCCGCAGTTTCGTAATCCGGGCAGGCGCGCTCCACTTCCCGCCAAAATCGCGACGAATGATTCATTTCCCGCAAGTGCATGATCTCGTGAATCAAAATATAATCTCGGACGAAGGCTGGCGTTTGGATGAGCCGCCAATTCAGGGAGATCGTCCCGCGCCGGGAACAGGAACCCCACCGTGACCGCTGGTTGCGCACCGAAATACGGCGCACGGGCAATTGATGCAACGTGGCGTATTCAAGCACTCTTGGCGGCAGCTCCTTCGCCGCCAAACGCCAGAGATGCCGTTCGATAGCCGGACGTAAATCCGCGCCGTGTTCGGTCACTTTGACGGCCTCGCCGCCGAATCGAATTTTGCCGCTTTCTCCGTTCTCGCCAGCCTCAAGTTTCACCGACTCGCCGCGAAACAGAATCTCCGTCCCGACCAGCCATTGCTTCGGCTCGACCGGATGCGCCGGCAGCCGCTCCAGTTGCCGGCCAAGCCATTCCGCGTTTCGTTCCGCGAACCGTCGCCCCTCGATGACCGAACCACGACGGGGAATGGTTAATCGCACCGAACCATCAGGACGGAGCCGGAGCAGGTAACGCCGCGCCCGGTGATTGCGAATCACGGCCAGCGGAATCTGGCGTCCGCGCACAGTCAGAAAGTTTTCAACCGCGTCTGGCTTGTTCCGTTTCAGGATAAAATCGAACAGCATTCGACAAGTAAATGAATTGCTGGACTCTTTGCAATAAATTCTCCGAAGAGCGTTCATGGTAATTATGTGACGAACAAAAATCGAAACGTGCTGTTAGTGCAAAAAATCAAAATTACTGCGCCGGGCTAATAGTTAAATTCCGGGCGTCCGATTATTGTTCTAGCATCCGGTTCTAAAAAAGCCGGATGCAAACAACAAAACGAAAGACAAAATATGACCATGATCAAATGTGGAAAAGGACAAGGTAATGGTGGCGGCTGGCCCAGCACGGCGGGGAGACCGTCGGGCGGCGGTCGGTCCAACGGCTAAGAATGGCTAGTCACAAGGCTGGTGGGCGAACAACCCGCCAGCCCCTTGGCCATTTCGGGCAGGCTGGACAATTTTCAAATAATGGAAAAAGCGGCGGTAGTAATTTTGAATTTTGCGGTTGTCATTTTTGAACTCGGAAGCAATTTCCGTGAAATGCTTTTCAAGCCAAAGAGTGATCATCCATGAGAAAAGCCAAAAGTCTTTTCCTGCATCGGCTTGGTTCGCATTTTGTCTGCTGGCATCAAAAATGACGCGTCCTATGCGCCTGACGTTTTTCAATGATGGCAGCTTTCTTCCGTGCAACCAATAATGCACTTCGACGGCTTTGGCGTTAATCACGTTCACGTCCGGGTCTTTCTCAGAAACCAGCATCCCAGCCCATTTTCGTGGAGAAGATTTGCCAGTCTTTTTTATCGCCCCGGAAACCTGCATGGCGTGTTCAAGCCATGTCATGCGGAACGTCATGGCGGAAGGCGTCTTGATTATCGCGGCAATGTGGTTTTGGATAGGCAGCCAGAATTTTGAGTGCGGTGATTCGCTGGCGCAAGTTTGGAGAACAGCCAGAATCATTAACGGGCGGTCAAATAACTGACACATCAGGTCAGCCATCCGAATTTTTTCCATCGTTGGTCTGTTGGAATTCAAAAACCGCACCCGATTTGGATCAGCATGATGATAAGGGCTTCCTGTGGCGAACATCACACGCATCTGCCTTTGAAAAAATTCTTCCTGTCTAACCAGTGCGTCGCCATGTCGCAGCCACATGGATTCTTCAAAAATCAGAAAATCTGCGAGCGGCTTAAAATTCTTCAAAAAAGGTCGCAGCTCCGGAATCTTTCGACAGATCACCCAAAAGCGTCTCCACGAAATATCCGCACGGTAGGCACGGATTTCGACGATTGTGCCTTTAATCTCCTTTTTCCACTGCGCTAGTTTCTGGCGGGACTTCGGATGAGGTTGATAAAGCGGTTCGTCTTCAGGTATTGTCAAACTCCAGTTTGAACCACGGCATTCTTTGCGGGTTGGGAAATAAGCCGGCCAGTTTTCTTCAATGGCTCGGACAATCCGTTTTTCAAGCGGACAACGAAGCCGCTGTGGGTAAAACAAATCCTGAAAGGAAATGTCGGCCTGTTCCAGCATGGCAATCAATCGCCAAGGATACATAAAACACAGTTGGTAAAGGCGATGATGGCAAATTCTTGAAAATCTGTCTTGCAGAGTTTTCCAACCGATTTTTCGCACACCCCGCTTTCCGTTCCAAGGAAATGACCCGCCGCATTTTGGGCAAAAAATAATTTGAAAAATATCCAATTCTCCTGCACTTTTCCTGCACAACTGTGCAAGTTGTTGAAGCTGAATGGAGCGGGCGAAGGGAATCGAACCCTCGTCACGGGCATAGTGGTGTAAAGTGGTGTAAAATAGCCGTATTTGCTGGACTTTTTCAATGCAGTGCAGTAAGCTTACTGCACAAACTGCACTGGCTATGGCATCCATTTACAAAAAGCAAAACTCGCCGTTTTGGTTTGTTCAATTCATTGACGCCGACGGCACACGGCGCAACAAATCCACCGGCTTCCGGGCGGACAATCCCGGCGAAACCGTCAAGGCGCGCGCCCTGCGGGCGCAGCTTGAAGCCAAAGAACTCAATCGCACTGCCGGCGAGATCACCGGCGGCAATTGGGATTCCTGGGTGCCGCAATACTTGGAACGACACTGCGAAAGCCCGCTCACTTTGGAGCGTTATCTTGATGCGTGGAAATGGCTGGCGTTCTGGCTGCAAGAAAAACACTACCATTCGCCTCGTGCCATCACCTACCGCAACACCCTTGAATATCTGGACTGGCGCACGAGCTACAAGAAAAAAACCGGCAAAACGGTTGGGCGCAACACGGCGATTTTTGAAATAAAAACATTTGCCCTGATCATGGGTGAAGCGGTGCGACTTGGCCATGCCGACGCCAATCCACTGATGAGCATGAAATTGAAACGAGACAAGGCGGCTAAAAAGCCGGAATTGACTGATGCCGAAATCAGCGAGATTCGAGTGGCATTGAAAGATGAGCCGGAATGGATGCAAACGGCTTTTGATATTTCCCTGCACACCGGTTGCCGGTTGCGTGAAACGCGAATTCCGGTCAACTGCATTGATTTTGTGGAAAATAAAATCACGTTCCCCTCGCCCAAAGGCGGCGAAGATCGGGCGTTCTCCGTGCCGATGCCGACGGCTTTGCGTCTGCTGTTGGAACGCATCCGCAAATCGAAACAAAAATTTACCGTCGAATTCCCGTTCCAACCGTCGCGGCGGTGGCAGCAATTTTTTATCAAGATCAAAAAAACGCATCTGACTTTTCATTGCCTGCGCGTCACCTACGTCAATCGGCTACGGCGCGCGGGCGTGCCGCGTGAGGCGGCCATGCGGTTGGTCAATCACGCCTCGGAATTGATTCATCAAATCTACCAGCGTGAGAAGGTCGAGGACGTGGCGCAATGGCGTGACGCGGTTCAATTTACGGCTTAAAGCGGTTTTAACCGCGAAAATAGCAAAGTGCGCTATTTTCGTTTTTTAGCTTTTGTGAAAATAGCGGTGTGTGGTATTTTCATCATCGAAAGTAAACGATGGCCAGCAAATCAAACATTCCGGGCAAGAAAGTGCCACAAGGCAGCTACGCCGCCTTTGTGCCTGCGCCTCTGCCGCCGAAGCTCGATTGGACGCTCCGGCTGATTCGCGTGCTGTCGGATGCCGACCGTTTAATCGGCAAGTTGGCCGGCGAAGGCGGACGCCTGCCCAATCCGCATATTTTGATGCGTCCGTTTCTGCAACGCGAGGCCGTGCTGTCCAGCAAGATTGAGGGCACGCAAGCGACATTGGGCGAATTGCTGGCGGCGGAGGCCGGTGTAGCCGTGGATCGTAGCCCCGATGACCTGCGGGAGGTTGGCAATTATGTCGTGGCACTTGAACATGGCATTGTCCGTCTCAAGGAACTTCCGCTATGTGTCCGCATCATCCGTGAATTGCACGAGAAACTCATGACCGGCGTGCGCGGGCAACAAGCGATGCCGGGACGCTTTCGCAAGATTCAGAACTGGATCGGCAAGCCCGGTAGCACGCTGGCAACCGCCTCGTTTATCCCGCCGCCGCCTGATGACGTGGAAACGTGTTTGGCTGCATGGGAAAAGTTTCTGCACGAATCGGACTTGCCGCCGCTGGTCACGATTGCGCTGGCGCATTACCAGTTCGAGGCGATTCACCCGTTTTTGGACGGCAACGGGCGCGTCGGCCGTTTGCTGATTACCTTATTCTTGATTGAGCGAGAGATTTTGCCGACACCGCTGCTATATCTGTCCGCATTTTTTGAAGCCGCGCGCCGGGATTATTATGACGGGCTGCGTGGCGTCAGCGAACGTGGCGAGTGGAATGAATGGCTGGAATACTTTTTGCAAGGCGTGGCCCGGATGTCCGAAGATGCGTTGAGCCGGGCGGCGCGCATCAATAGCAAGCTGATTGAATGGCAAAAAAAAGTTGCCGGTGATTCGACGAATGCGCCGTTGCGCGTAGTGGAACTGCTGGCCGCGAATCCTTTCATCACTGCCAAAGGCGCGGCTGAAAAACTAGGCGTAGCTTTTACCACAGCGCAACGCGCCATTGAGCGGTTGGAGCGACTTGGAATTGTGAAGCAATCTGGCGATGCGAAACGTGACCGGGTTTATTGTGCCAAGGCGCTACTGGAAATCCTTGAAGAACCAGCGCGAATATGATGTCGAGAAACTAGGAGCAAAGTCGCGCGCCCGCGTCCGTCGCACAGTAACAATATTTTGCATGACAAAGATTCTAGACAAATCCGTTAGACATGAATTCTTCTTTTTTAACAATTTGCTTCCAATGCTTTTGACACTGACAAGCCTATCCGTTTATCGCAGCGAACTAGGTGCGCTAATGTAGTAAAAGCTGAATCAAAAGTTTCTGAGCATGGCCATAAGAGTTCCCCATATATCAATTTTCTCTGGTGATCCCTTATTTTTTCAGACTCAGCCACCGCCTTGATAATCTTGTGAAGGTGTTTCTGTTTCAGTTCACCGCGTTCAATTGCAAAGGCCATTTCTGTGACCTTTCGCCAGTTTCCTTGATGTGCCAATGAAATTGCCATATCCCGTGCCGCCTTGGATTTTTCTTCTACATTCTTGATCTGATGCAAATACATCCAAGCCTCACGCAAATTATATTCGCAGACACATAGCCAAGCGATGGCGTGGAGGGCAGTCGTGTCTTGAATTTTTCGCCGCCTAGACCCCGCTGCGCCGGCGAGCAGGTCGCTCCTTAACTGTTTTGCCTTGTCCCAAAGGTGAGTCTTCAACAAGCCAAGCATAAGTTCTCCCAAACAGGTTTCTTTTTCGCGACGAATCCTCATTTCGCCAAAGTTGTTTAATCTGTCATGGATGAAAAGGTGCATGTCGTCGAAGATGCTGGCTGCAAGGTCGTCTTGCCGTAGAAGATAAGCCGTCTCGGCCACCTCTGCCAATGCTCCTGTTCGAGAAGAAATGCCAGGCACCATGTCCTTTGCAATTTTGTGAGCAGAAGCCAACAGCTTTTTCCAAAATGAGCCAGGATTACTTCTATTTGAATCAAGCAGCCAGTGCGTGCGTGAAACCGCACACAACGAATCGACAGCACCCACATAATCAGACTGGACCAAATCGTCATCCGTTACTTCGGCTGTTGGTTGATCTATATCTTCGAGCGCAAGTCGGTCGTGCCGGAGCATGAACTTATGGGCGTGGCGCTGGCACAGCATCCGGGTGAACTGGATTTGCCGGCGTTAAAGGAAGCGGCAAAGTATTCGGTTCATCTGGTCAAAACCGAGCGTGGATTATCCACGCCACAGATTTTGGCCACGGAACTTGATTTGATTCAGACGGTCAATGCGGCCTGCGACACCGTTGCGCCGATTCATCCAACATACAAGCCCGCCGATTGGCTGGGCGAAGATCAACAACGGGCGATTTATCATGTTCGACTTCCCAATTTTCGAGGACTTCTTCGATGTTTAAGTCAAATGAACGTATTCCTAAATTTTCTGCTGGCGGCGCGGTGAAACTTTGTCCGCAGGTAGGGCAAGCCACAGTTTGCCCTGCTATTTCTGCTGGAGCTTCAATTCTTTGCTGGCAGCCTGGGCAGTTGAACGTGGTCGTTCTCATAAAGTCATTCTTAATTGAGATGTGATTTTGTGCGCGAAATTTGTCAGCGTCAATTCTGTGTTCGCGTGTTTGGCGTGGCTCGCGGTTCACATCATCGAAGCAACCACTAGTCTGAACCCACGCCAATTCAAGCCTGCCTCCGCGTGCCGCAAAGACTCGGCAAGAATTTCGTTAGTCAGTTTTCTAATTCAAAAAGTGAAAACAAGGCCGTGGAATAAGGTCGATTGTGTGCTTGTGCTTTTCACAACCACGCGCGTAAAGCATGCGCCAAAAAATATTTATTTGCGGGTTATTTACTGCACATTTACTGCACGCATCCATAAGTCATTGATTATGAATGGAGCGGGTGAAGGGAATCGAACCCTCGTTTCAGGCTTGGGAAGCCCACGTTCTACCATTGAACCACACCCGCCCACGTTTCTTCGCGGCAAAGACCGCGACCATCCGCCCGTTCTCTAACAAATCCGGGCGAGGGCGGCAACTGTTTTGCAGCTCTGTTCACGCGACCGCTTCAATCTGGCCGATGGCTTCGCGGAGGCGACACTCGATCAATTGCTGCCGTTCGGATGAAATGATTTTTCCGCCGTCGAGTTCGCTCACATAAAAATTGTCAATTGCCGCGCCGCGCTCGGTCACGATGCGCGCGGCGGACAAGTCCACCGCCAGTTCCGCGAACGTCTGCGAGATTGCATAGAGCAGGCCGAGCCGGTCTTCGGTTTCGATTTCGATGAGCGTGCGCGCTTCCGACGCTTCGTTGTCGAGGCGGATTTGTGTGGGCATCCGTTCGCCGTCGTAAGCCTGATAGAGCGGGCGGGTGATGCGCTGGCGGTCAATCAGCGCTGGCAGATCCGCGTTCTGGCCGGTCAGCACCCGGTCAAGCAGTTGGTCAAATTTTTCATGCTGCTCACGCGTGGCGAGGCTGCCGGTGCGCGCGTCGTTGACGAAAAAGGTGTCGAGTACGATGCCGTCGCTGCGCGTGAAAATCTGCGCGCTCAAAATGTTCAGCCCGGCGGCGCTGAAGGAGCCGGCGATCTTGCCGAACAGCCCGGCGCGATCCCAGGTTGAAACCTTGACGAGGTTGTAGCCGCGATCAGGCTCGTTCTGCCAGGCGATGAGGGGCGAGAGCGTGCCGTCTTCCGCCAGCACCTGCTGGCGGATGAACCGGTGCGCCAGTTCGAGGTCCTCGATAATTTCCCGCGCCAGGTGAATCTGAAAATATCGCGCGGGCAAAGATGCGAAGTGCGAGGCGATTTCTTCCTCGCCCAGCGATTTCGGCGCGAGGCCGCGCACTTCCTTCAGCAGCGATTCGCGCTGCTCCTGTTCTGCCCGGACGAATTCCGTTCCGCCGGTCAGCAGTGTCATCGCGCGCGAGTGCAACTGCCAGAGCAATGAATCCTTGAAGCCGTTCCACAGCTTGTC
>Ga0224556_1000513_pt1 | contig 10449 bp, 9 predicted proteins | sample 714S315metaG_FD_183007 | JGI IMG/M metagenome (GOLD analysis project Ga0224556, IMG submission 183007) | Peat soil microbial communities from Stordalen Mire, Sweden - 717 S3 1-5 | ecosystem: Environmental > Terrestrial > Soil > Wetlands > Peat | place: Sweden: Norrbotten County, Stordalen Mire...
CGCCTCTTGTACGACGCCGGTCGCGCCGGACATATCCGTGCGGACTTACACGAGGCGTCTCGATGGGATCCGCCGCGGCGTTATGGAGCTCTATCTCTCCGATCATCCGCTCGACTGCCTGACCTGCGCGGCGAATGGGGATTGCGAGCTCCAGGATATGGCCGGGGCAATCAGCCTACGCAAGGTCCGCTACGACAATGGCGGCGCCAATCATGTGTTCGCTCGAAACAACGGCAAGCCCAATGCTGAATGGAAGCCGAAGGATGAATCCAATCCCTATTTTACTTACGATCCCTCCAAGTGCATTGTCTGCAATCGCTGCGTGCGCGCATGCGAGGAGACGCAAGGTGCTTTCGCGCTGACGATCGATGGGCGCGGCTTCGACAGCCGGGTTTCGCCCGGCATGAGGCAGGCCTTCTTCGAGTCCGAATGTGTTTCCTGCGGCGCCTGCGTGCAGGCGTGCCCAACTGCGACGCTTGTCGAAAAGTCGGTGATCGCCATCGGCCAGCCCGAACATTCCGCCGTCACAACCTGTGCTTATTGTGGCGTTGGCTGCACTTTCAAGGCGGAGATGCGCGGCGAGGAAATCGTCCGGATGGTGCCGTGGAAGGATGGCAAAGCCAATCACGGCCATAGCTGTATCAAGGGCCGGTTCGCCTATGGTTGGGCGACGCACCGCGAGCGTATCCTCAATCCCATGATCCGCGAGACGATCACAGATCCATGGCGCGAAGTGTCATGGGAAGAGGCAATCGCTCACGCGGCCTCTGAATTCAAGCGTATTCAGGCGCAATATGGCAGGCTCTCAGTCGGCGGCATCACATCGTCACGCTGCACGTCTGAAGAGGCCTATCTCGTTCAAAAGCTGATCCGCAGCGGTTTTGGTAACAATAATGTCGACACTTGCGCGAGAGTCTGCCATTCGCCGACCGGCTATGGATTGAGCCAGGCTTTCGGCACGTCGGCGGGAACCCAGGATTTCGACTCCGTCGATGATGCCGACGTCATCCTCATCATCGGCTGCAATCCAACAGACGCGCATCCGGTCTTCGGATCGCGGATGAAAAAGCGTTTGCGGGAAGGCGCAAAGCTCATCGTCATCGACCCGCGCCGGACGGATTTGGTGCGTTCGCCTCACATCGCAGCAGATTACCATCTCGCCTTGCGGCCGGGGACCAATGTCGCTATCGTCACGGCGCTCGCGCATGTGATCGTCACGGAAGGCCTCGTGAATGAAGCCTTCGTTCGCGCCCGCTGCGATTGGGACGAGTTCCTGGACTGGGCGGCCTTCGTTGCCGAGGAGCGTAACAGTCCCGAGGCCATCGAGAAATTCAGCGGCGTTCCCGCGAGTGAAGTCCGCAGAGCCGCGCGCCTCTATGCCACGGGAGGCAATGCCGCGATCTACTATGGCCTTGGCGTGACGGAGCATTCGCAGGGATCCACCACCGTGATGGCCATCGCCAATCTCGCGATGGCGACCGGCAATCTCGGCCGGCGCGGCGTCGGCGTGAACCCGCTACGTGGCCAGAACAATGTGCAGGGCTCCTGCGACATGGGTTCGTTTCCGCACGAGTTTCCTGGCTATCGGCACGTGACTGACGATGCTGTGCGCCATTCCTTCGAAGAGGCTTGGGGCGCTAAGCTCGACAATGAGCCGGGCCTGCGCATTCCCAATATGTTCGACGCGGCCGTGGAGGGCGTCTTCAAGGGCATGTACGTGCAAGGCGAGGATATTCTTCAGTCTGATCCGGATACCAAGCACGTGTCGGCCGGTCTAGGCGCGTTGGAATGCCTTGTCGTGCAGGACCTCTTCCTCAACGAGACGGCAAATTACGCGCATGTGTTTCTGCCGGGCGCAAGCTTCCTTGAAAAGGACGGAACGTTCATCAATGCCGAGCGCCGCATTCAGCGTGTACGCAGGGTCATGAGCCCGAAGAACGGCTACGGCGATTGGGAAGTCACCCAATTGCTGGCTAATGCGCTTGGCTTGACGTGGGCGTATTCGCATCCGAGCGAGATCATGGACGAAATCGCACGCCTGACACCCGCTTTCAAGAATGTCTCTTACCGGATGCTCGAGAAGGTTGGCTCGGTGCAGTGGCCTTGCAATGACGCGTCTCCTGACGGCATGCCGATCATGCATGTCAACGGATTTACTCGCGGCAAGGGCAAATTCGTCATCACAGAGTATTTGCCGACGGATGAGAGGACGGGTCCGCGCTTCCCGCTTCTGCTTACGACCGGGCGCATCCTATCGCAATATAATGTCGGTGCGCAGACGCGGCGTACCGAGAACAGCCGCTGGCATGAAGAGGACGTGCTCGAAATCCACCCGCATGACGCCGAAGTGCGCGGCGTGCGCGATGGAGATTGGGTCAGGGTGCAAAGCCGGGCGGGTGAAACCACGCTGCATGCGAAGATCACCGAACGCGTGGCGCCAGGCGTTGTCTATACCACTTTCCATCATCCGCTGACCCAGGCCAATGTCGTCACCACGGATAATTCGGATTGGGCAACGAATTGTCCTGAATATAAGGTGACAGCAGTGCAGGTATCTCCCTCCAACGGGCCGTCCGAATGGCAGGAGCAATATCGCGAATTGGCTGAGAACAGCCGTCGAATCGCCATATCGGCCGGCGCTATGAAATAATGGAATGGCAGACGAACAGTTTGCAGAAACTGTTCTAATAAGCGCCGGGAAACGGGGAGCTAAGGCTGAATAGCTTCGCCGAAAGCTCCGAGATCGGCACGCTGCTTTGCAACACTGGAACTGATTGGCTTCAAGATCAGGCTGCGCGGCCGCAGTTCGGCTTCGAGCCGCTGGACCTTGTCGCGGACCTCCGCCGCCGTCCCGATCAGCGAGTCCTCGATCATGCGGTCGAGCTTGAACCACGGAGTCCATTCCGGCTGCAGGGCAGCTGTCGCCGTCTGCATGCGCTCCAGGAAGGGCTGTAGAAAGCCGGCGGCTTCGTCGACCGCCTGCTCATGGGTTGGCGCCAGGTGATAGAAGCGGATCAGAACGAGCTTCGGATCGCCTTGCGGCGCGATTTCGCGATAAATACGGAGGGTGTCGCGCACGCTCTCGAGCGGAAACGGCGGGCCGGCCATGACGCCGTAGCCGTGATCGGCTGCGAGCTTCACCGTGTCGGCGGTCGATGTGGCGACAAACGTCGGGATCGGCGTTTGCAGCGGCTTTGGCGTAAGGCTCACCTCGTCCGCTTTGAAGAATTCGCCTTCGAAAGACACGCCGTCTTCGGCGAGAAGCTTTTGAATGAGGCTCAGAGCTTCGAGCGTCTTCGCGCGGCTGTCGTCCTTGTTCACGCCGAAATGTTTGTTCTGGATCGGGAAGGGGCCGCCCTTTGCGATGCCAAAATCAAACCGGCCTTCAGAGAGGATGTCGACCGTTGCCACGTCTTCGGCGACTTGAATGGGATTGCGAAAGGGCAACAGCACCGCCGCGGAGCCGAGCCTAAGGCGTGTCGTTTTCGCCGCCAGAAACGCCAGAACGGCGAGACAGGATGGGCTCGAAGCGTTGGGGTTGAAATGGTGTTCGGCGACCCAGGCTTCGTCGAAACCAAGCGTCTCGACGAGCTGAACGAGCTTCGTCTGCTCGGCATAGGCAGAACGGTAATCGTGATGAGGGTTCTCATAGGTGCAGAAAAGTCCCGTTCGCATCCTTGGGCTCCGTATCAATTGGTGAGATGTTGGTTTGCGGAGCCAATGGCTCCGGGCCTTGGTCGCCCCAACGAGGCGCAAATGAGCGACCATGCTCGGCAGATCTCATCACCTCCCGGGAGCGCTGCCCGATTTTTGAATGACAAGCTTTTGTATACCACTTATATAAACACATTATATAGTGTTAGAGAAGGGACGTAGCTGTGACGGATGTGCGGGCTGCCGAAGTCGAAGAGGCAATCAAGACTTGTGTGAGCGAATTTTACGGCAAGGCGCGCCAGGATCCCTTGCTCGGTCCAATCTTCAACAAAACAGTCGTGGATTGGGACGTGCATTTGCGTGTCATTGCGAATTTTTGGTCGAAGGTGCTGCTTCAGACCGACCGCTACAATGGCTCGCCCTTCGTGCTCCACATGAACTTGCCGATTGAGCTCGAGCATTTCGAACGATGGCTTGCCCTCTTCGAGGAAACGGTCAAAGCCACATTACCGGTGGAATATGCTACGAAAGCGCTCGCCAAGGCGCGGCATATGGGTGAAAGTTTCAAGGTGGGCATCTTTCCGTTCGTCGATAGTCACGGAAAGCCCGCCCGGCATCCGGAATGAAATGACGATTTGGAGTCAGAATTTTTACGAGTCAGGCCGTAAATTGCTTTCGGCGTCACAAATGAGACGAATTGCAGGCATAGGGGGGATTGCTCACTTACAAGGCGCATGCTCCCGCGAGCCGTTAACCAGGCTAAGATTTGCAGTCGGCCATTTGCGCAGCCACCCTATGATTTAACTTCCAGTATCGAACGAATTATGGTTCGTGAACCGGAGGACAAAAGAATTTCACGTGGCAAGAACTTTTCAAAAGAGCGTCGAGCGAGGCATATTCAGTATGGCGCCTTGCCCTATCGGATTGCGGAAACCGGTTCGCTAGAACTTCTTCTCATCACGACACGGCAGACCAAACAGTGGATTATTCCGAAGGGTTGGCCGGTCAAGGGCCTGAAACCGGCAAAATCCGCGGCACGCGAGGCTTACGAAGAAGCGGGTATCCGGGGCGCGATCAGTGCGAAACCAATCGGAGCATTCTCTTATGACAAGCGCCTGGAAGAGAACGGGTTCACGGTTCCGTGCGAGGTGCGGGTCTTTGCCATGAGCGTCAGACGGCAGCTTAAGAGCTGGCCGGAGGCCTATGAGCGAGACTCAAGGTGGTTCGAACCTATCAATGCCCTCTCCGCGCTCAAAGACGAGGGCCTCCGCGACCTGATCGCGGTATTCGTGGAGAGGACGACTGGGCGTCCTTGCCGATAGGGCACGCCAGATAGGTCTCCGGGTTGGAGCTGCACTCCGATACGGATTTCAATTCAATCCATGGCCAAGACAAGCCATCTGGTAGCAAATAAGCTCAAGCGGCCATCGCTTTGATCGCGTCAAATGTTTCAGCCATTTCTCTGAGACTGATATCGGTAATCAAAGCTGGTACAAATACGTCGTCCCCTGCCATCCAAGCCTGCTCGGAAGTCTCATCGCAAAGAGCGATATGAAGAGCCTGATTGAGTTCGTAGCTCCCCCAAGCAATGCATGCATCGCGCAACGCCGATTGCATGGCGTTCTGCACAAGGCTTCGCACGGTCAGGTGCAAGGCGGAGACCGGAACCTCAGCTGTGCCTCCCTGCAAGGCGTCGCGACATGCCTCCTCATCATAGGACGCATGGCCGCGATAGGCCAAGGGGCGTACGGCATAAGCTGCGCAATGATCGTTTTCAATAAGGGGGCAAACCAGACTCGAAGCCATTCGTTGCCGTTGATCGAGACGTCTCGTCTCGCGATCCGCGGCTACGATCCTTCGTGTAAGCTCCGATGAGACTTTATTCGGAAGAGTGCGGATTTTACGCGCGAGATTCAGAATTTCGGGTGCTGTTGCGGCGACATGGATAGTACAACAGCTCGCGCATCCGCCATGGCAGGCGACCGCGGCATCCTGTTGCGCTTCGCATGCGACGCCGCTCGCGAAGCTCTCATAGGCCTGTCGCGACAGCTCTTCAATGAGATTTCGGGACTTGCGGCCTGCCGTGAGCGAGAGGCTGAAGACACGACTCATGGCCTTGAAAAAGACGATTGGATTGGAAGCATCCGGGAACGACATTCCCTCATCCATTCAGGTCAAAAAATCCGGCGATCCGCCATTACCACCAAGCGCCCTTGCGGCATGCCTACTCCGCGCTCTGGCTCAAAAAGCTCTGGTTCAAAATGGCTTCGAAGCAACTGCGTTGCAAGCGGAAAAAACCGCGGCCGCCCGCAAACGTTTGGTAATTCAGGGGGGCCCCATAGCGCAGGCGAACAAACCAATCTTGCCGGTGAAGGTGCTCCGGACATTGATCGATTGTGTTGACCTCGGCATTCGGATGAAAGCGCACATGAATGAGCACTTCGTCGCATTTCGCCTCGCCGCGACCAGCCGGAAGTGCGGATTTGGCTTGCGTCAGCGACACGACATTATTCGTGGCCTCTCGATTCTGCGCCCCGGCTCCTACAGTCATTCGCATTCTCCCCTTGGACCAAATCAATAAAGCCCGACGAGATTAGTAATATAAACATTTTACATAATGTGTCAATGCGGTGCCTGGGGATTGCGACAAAAGGCGTGGAAATAATTGCGAAGGGACGGGGAGCACGCCAATCGGTCCTCGCAAAAACCGGCGTTCTTTAGTTGAGCAATTCCGGAGACAAGCAAGAAATGCCTGATTTTCGCATATTGTCCGCGGCAGGCGCTGCACCTAACTTTGGAACGTTGCAATTTCTCCAGGCCGGCTGGGGCGTTCCTCCAGCAGAAATTGTCTTCGACGTATGGATTTTAAAATTGCTAACTGGAGATCAGAAACATGAAAATATCCGCGCGCAATGTCCTTGAGGGAACGGTCAAGGAGGTCAAGAAAGGCGCTACCACCTCGCATGTTCTTATCGATGTGAAGGGTTCTATTATCACCTCTTCGATCACGAATGAATCCGTCGACGAACTTGGGTTGAAGGCGGGCTCTAAGGTCAAGACGATCATCAAATCGTCCGATGTCATGGTTGCCGTTGACTAAGCCCTGAGGTCAACGCCGCTTGGTCTTTCAAAGCCCGGCGGCTTCCTTCGGGGCCACGTTGCGTTCGTGGCCCTACTTGCATCAATGAGGCGGGTGACGGGATGGTTTCCCATCAGAGCCGGTGAAGGGAAATATCCCCGCCTGGAAACATTGAGCCATATGGCTCGCCTGGGCGGCGGCCTGTTCGGCCTGCGGCTTTGGCAACGTTTCTCTTGTGCTCTCAATGAACAATTCTAGCCAGCGCTGGAAATGTTCGGGCTCAATCCGCAAACTTGTATGAACAGGATAGGGATGACCCTGGTAACGTTCGGTGCCAAGCAGCGAACGTGACCAGAAGTTCTTGATAATTTCCAGATGCGCTGGAAGGTCGGGAATCGCGCTGAAAATCGGTCCGAGCAGCGGATCGGCTAAGCCCTTCGCGTAGAAACGCTGAACGCAGTCGCTTATCGCGATTTCTATTGCCGCCCTCTGCGCTTCGTCCGAGATGTCCGGAGCATCCAATTGCATCTTCGCCTCCTCTGGCCTGCACAGTAATTGGGCTTGGTGCCGGTATAGTCCTCAGTATTCGTAGCTCATCGACGGCCAGTTCAGGGCCCGTTGAAATGTACCGTGCCGAACCCTCCAATGTCATAGCCGCCGAACTCTTGCGCGCGCCGCTCAAAAGGCTCGCTGGCGCAAAAGCGAATGAGCTTTTGAAACGGCGGATCGAAATAGGCTTTGCGCCAGATCAAAAGATCGAACCGCTCCACGATCAGCGCCGTGAATTCGAGTTGAAATTGACGTGCACTCGCCTCGATGCCGAGACCGACGTCGGCTTTCCCGGCGGCGATGGCCATACCGAGATCCATCTCGGACCGCTCGACTGCGTCGACGCAGTGGAGGTCGCTTTTCCGTAGGCCTTCCTGTCCGAGCAGTTGGGCAAGCACCAATTCGCTACCGGCCTCCGGCTGGCGCGACTGAAAACGCAATCCGCGCGTGGCGGCGAGAGAGTCGATCGATCGGCCGGGCTCGGTTCGGTACATCAGCCCGCGCGTGCGCTTCGCCCATTCGATGAGCACGACGGGTTTATCACCGAACGACTCGCTGACCGCCCCGACATTCCACGCGTCTTTTCCACGCTCGGGGATGTGCAACCCGGCAGCGATGCAATCATTTTCAGCCGCGCGCCGCAGTCCATCGAGCGCGCCATCCAAGAATGCGGCGATGCCGGAGCGTGATTCGCGCAACGCCCATTCGAGTAGCGGATCATGTCCGCCAGCAATGACGACGGGCAGGATGGGCGCCGTGGCGCGCCCGCCTTTGCCGGGTTTGGTCAATCCTCCATTCGTGACAATCCATTCCTCGATCTCAACGCGTGGAAACAGAAGCTTGCCAGTGACACGGCGCACTGGCAGCGCCCCTTCGGCGGCCAATTCATAGACCTTTCGCTCTTTGACGCGGAGCATCGCGGCAAGTTCTCGGGTCGTCAGGAATTGCGACATTTGTTTTTTCCAAAAAGGGTTCGAAAAAATATCATAAATACACATAACGGCAAAAGGGCAGGATGCCCTCTCTTCACTCCCGGATAAACCTTACTGTATCCAATAAATCTATTTATTTACAATATGATATAGAGATTTATAAGCTTGCTTTGTTTGCCCTTGGTAAACTCTATGGTTGCATACTTATGTGAAAAATTCTAGGTTATGTAAAAAATACGAGAAACGGCGAGGTTTATGCATAAATTCGGAGGATTTAACAGGGATGCGTCTGCGCCGCGGGCTTGGCCATCCATCCTTGAAACATGCTCAGAGCCAACGATGCGTCAGCTTACGGAACAAGAGTTTCCGGCCCCGCTAAGGGCCGGCGACGTCAATCTCAATTGCGCAACCCGGCGCATCACACGCTCAGGAAGGATCATTCATGGCAGTCCAATCGCGTTCCGATTGCTCGAATACTTAATGGAGACGCCTGACCGGCTCCTTTCACGGGCTCAACTCCTGGGAATGGTTTCGGGATCGACCAGCGCACGGTTGACGCGCACATCGGTCAACTGCGCAAGGCGCTTATCCAGGATGGTGAAAAAGACTCAATCAAGACTGTGCGAGGTTCCGGCACTCGCCTCATGGAAACTTTTGCCGGCGATGACCTGAATCAATCATGAGTTATAGGCGAATGTCTCGGCAAACACTGTCTAGGAAACGAATAGTTTCATTCTGATATCTCCTCATCCCGGAGTCTCAAAATGTTATCACGCCGTTCCTTGCTGCTGTTGCCGCTTGCTCTCGAAGCCGCCTTCATGGAGCAGGCTTGGGCCAGCGATTTCATCGATTCCGCCGGGCGGTCGCTACGTCTCCCCGAGTCCATAAAACGCATCATTCCGGCAGGACCGCCTGCCGAGGCGCTGCTCTATAGTCTTGCACCTGAAACATTGGCCGGATTTATCGAGCCTTGGTCCGATGTTCAAAGGCAAGCGGGCATCGAGAATGTTCGCGATTTACCAACGATCCCGCGCCTCACACGTAAAGAGGGGGCTCCCGACGCGGAGGCGATCCAAGCTCTTCACGCCGACATCATTATCGATTACGGCTCCATCGACGCGCGTTACGCCACACTTGCGGATAAGATTCAATCCGCGACAGGCATCCCCTATCTCGTCCTCGACGGGAGGCTCACCAAAGTCCCGGAGATCGTAGGGCGCTTAGGCGCGATCTTACACCGGGAAGAGCGTGCCAGGGAAATCGCGAAGACTGCAGAGTTTGCCCTTCAAAAATTGGCACCGGTCACGGCGAAGACTGCTGGTGAGCGGGTCTCCGTCTATTACGCGCGCGGCAGCGACGGCTTGCGAGCAATCCATTCGGGATCGAGTCTCGATGAGGGAATAGCGCTTGCCGGTGGACGCAATGTCGTTTCAAAGGGAGATGGCACATTCTCCGTGATGAGCGTCGACGAAGTGGCCGCTCTGAAACCTTCGGTCGTTATTCTCGCCGATCCGGCGGCGGCGGAACAGGGCGCGCCTTTGCGGCAAGCACTACCTGCAGAAACGCGCTTTCTCGTCGATCGCGGCTTGCCTTATGGCTGGATCGAACGTCCCCCCTCTCTCAATCGTCTTATCGGCGCTCTATGGCTCGCCGCACACCTTTATCCAGACGAAATTTCCTTCCCGGCTGATGACGCCCGCAGAATGAGCGTCGCTCTGTTTCATCAGGTCTCAACAGAGCCTACGATCAACGAAATGGTGCGTTGACGCCAATCATCCTGTAACAGCAGCGGCGTTCTGTTCTTAGCAAAGCCGAAAAACACGGATTGTCTGAAATGTGCCACAAAACAAGTTTGACGATTGCGGCCACGCGACGCGGATTGGCAGTCCTGGCATTCGGTTTGGTGATTGCGGCCGTCGCGCTTTCTCGGCCGGGGTTCGCCGAGCAGCCGACGGCCGCCGGCCAAAAGGCGACAACAAAGGGTCCCGTTGTCTTTGCAGCGGCCAGCATGAAGACGGCGCTCGACGCGGTCGCGGCGGCCTGGACGGCCGAAACCGGCAAGACCCCGCCGATCGTCTATACCTCCTCCGCTGTCCTCGCAAAACAGATCGAGCAGGGCGCACCCGCCGATATTTTCATCTCCGCTGATTTGAACTGGATGGATTATCTCGATAAGGCCAAGCTGATCCGGCCTGGGACGCGACAGAATTTGCTTGGCAATGCGCTCGTTCTCAT
>Ga0224556_1000514_pt1 | contig 10436 bp, 9 predicted proteins | sample 714S315metaG_FD_183007 | JGI IMG/M metagenome (GOLD analysis project Ga0224556, IMG submission 183007) | Peat soil microbial communities from Stordalen Mire, Sweden - 717 S3 1-5 | ecosystem: Environmental > Terrestrial > Soil > Wetlands > Peat | place: Sweden: Norrbotten County, Stordalen Mire...
TCCAAAAATAGACGCGAAGCGCGCCCCCGGTGGGATGCCAGTAATCCGCCACGCCCAATTTTAGAAATGGTATGAATGTTTCCAACGAATAAATAAATCCAGTGAATTTCGGGTAAGCTGTATCCAAAACAGTGCTTTCATTAACGTATGCGTTGACTTTATCGGTTGGACTGAAAAGCCTGGACGAGGAAAAAATCCAACCAATAAGAATAAATCCAACGCTGAACCAAATGGCTCGAACAGGGCGATAACCATAATTAATAAACCAACCGAAAGCATTATACCACCACCACGACAAGGAAAATCGCGTTGTGAAATGAGATTGAGCCACGTTTTTTTCAATCATCACGGTAGTGGCTTCATCCTCATATCCGCGTTCGCGTAATACCGTGGCGAGTTGTTGATAAGGCTGCGCGTAAAATGTATTTGTCGGTTGCAAACCAAGCCACCTGATCCGTCCCGCCGGAGTGATTGAATCGTGCGTGCCTATGATTTCATCATAGGTGAAACCGTCCAGAAACAAATTATTGGCTTTGGGCCAGCTTTTCTCATCATCCTGAAATCTTTGGACTTTCAGCCATGACAAATCCAGTATCGTCTTGTCTGCGTTTGTGACTCCATACCAATCAAAATCATTATCAACGCTGCTGTTTCTAAAAATGACTTTTCCCTCAAAATCGCCGTCTAAATAAGCATAGCCGGCGATCTTGGTTCCCATGACGGCTAGAACAAACGAATCTGAATTGGTATTCGGGTTGCAAAAACTTCCGCCAGAACAATCAAAATCACCGCCAATGTGCGCGACATAGAAATTTACCTGCCCATCAGCTTTGAAACCATGTTCTAATGCGACATCGTGATCTACCGCCACTTGATAGGCATCAAGATTTTGGGTGATATGCGTGCCGGTCAGATCAAGGCAGGATAAATGGGCATTATTGACACGAAGCACGGCTTCAATATTGCACCCTTCCATGCGAACCGGAAAACATGCCTTCTCGAAATTCAACGTGTTTGTTTCTCCCGAGTTCGAAATGATTCGCGCATCTATGATTTGGATGCCATCGTCGGACACCAGTTTCAAGGCATCGGAGTCCGTGCACAGCCAGGTGAGCCGATCCGCACGAATTTTCCGGTTGGTTGACCACGAAGCGGCATGATCCGTATTGGTATCATTTTTTGCACTACACTCGTTTGTATTATCGGTTGGTGTGCAATCTACCGTCCCTCTATTGCGGAACATCGTTTCTTCTGCAAACCACAGGTCGTTCGTAAAATGGCTTCGGGCGAGTTTTAACAACTGTTTTCCAGCCGCAGTATCACCTTTCGCATCCGTGACGGCTGCAATCATGAAACCGACGATTAAAACGATGAAACATCTCCAAATCTTTTGCATATTTATTCAATCGAATTTTATTTGTCGTATGGAACGTAAATTGGTAGCTCCAAGAAACATGAACAATAAATCCGGCATCAAGCGCGAGTTGAATGTGAAGTGAACTGCGAAGATTTTATTGTTTATGGCTGGGTTTGCAAGTCGCTGACTTTTGTGAAATTTAAGGTTACAGGATTATGCCATGGTTCTTTACTGTTTTTACTATTGTATTGTGACGGAATCAACATTGTCATGGTTTTTTTATCGCCACTCACTTTGCATGAAATTACGGGCTGCCATTCGGTAGGATAATACTTGCTACCACCAAAAAAGGCACCCGTTGTAGAAAATCCTGATCCACGTATATCATAATAGCGCTCCCAACTTATTTGTCCGGAGTCATGTATAGTGCCGCGCATGTCAGAAGTAAGCAGGTTAGTTGTGAAAACTTCCTGCCAAGAATAAAATTCCTGGCCATTCCAATAACTAACTACCTTCCAAGTTCCAAACACCCAGCCAAATTCTTTATTAAACTCTATAATATTCTTGGCTCTCTGCACTTCTTGTTTATCCAGCCAGCCCTTGATTTTAAGTTTTGCAATCAGTTGTTGGAGGTTTGGGTCATTGCTGTCTGCCGCGCCCGCCGCCAGAAGTTTTTGTCCGGCTTCATAACCTGCGTCTGGGTCATCCAAAATCAATGCCGCCGCTACTCGGAATTCCCAGAGCAGCATCTGGTCTGGATATTTCTGCAAGAAAGTTCCGCTCTCATCCATGAATTGTTTCAATGACGCTTTTTGCTGGTCTAAATCCGTGTTCTGCTGCGCCTCTTTTGCCATTTCAATCAGCGAATTATATTCCACCTTGTCCATGCCCGTGAATTGTTCTGAAGTTGCGTTTGTCACTGGTTGAGCAACGCTGTTTGTTGGCTGACTGCTATTTGAAGCTACGATCAATTTGTCTAAAAGCGTCTTGGCTTTAATCAATCGCTGGTCGTCGGGATAGGCCAGCAACAAACCTGACGCCAATTGTTGCGCTTCCGCATATTTTCCGTCGTGAACCAAGCCAGAAAGTTTTTTAATCACGTCGTCGGACGCCTGACTCGCCGGAACTTGATTTGTCGCGATTGAGTTGGTGTCAGCGGGCGCGTTGGTCTGGCCGAACAACGATGGCGTAAGCAATGAAAAACAAATCAACGCAAAAAACGTGTGAGCCTTCATTTTTGTTCGCAGGGGGTTTTGATGAGACCACTCAACCGCGTATGCCAAGAATGCCGATCGAGTTGTTGGTATTTGGCAGTTGTTTTGGCAGTTTTGAAGTTATTTGTCTCATCAATTCTTTCCATGCCGGGTCTTCTTGCTTGAAAAACTCCTCATTGGACTTCTCCTCATCGGACTTCGTGTTCTTATTATCAAGCACTTCGTCGAGCGTTTGCAGTGTCTGTTGAACATCCGCAGGCTCGGTTGAAGGCGTGGCTGATTTTGTTTTACCCAAGCCGCTGAAATTCACCGCGTATGAGCCGCCGGAGACTATCTGGTCGAACTGCTGGCTGACTTGTTGTTGGAGCGCTTGCTGGTTGAGATTTTGTTTCTCTTCCTCGGTCATGTTTGAGTCTTTGGGCAATCCGCGAAAATCCACGGTGTTTGGGTCATTATTGGCATTCAACGAATTCAAGGCGGTGATATGGTCGCGCAAGTCCACGGTGTTCGCATCCAGATTTACTAGATTCAAGGCAGAGGCATTCGGGTTTGCGCCGGATGAATGGGTGAGTTGATCGAAATCAAAATTTCCCGCATTGGCCGGAGCATCGCCCAATAACTGGCTTAATGCGCCGCTGTTTTGCGCGGCCACGGCAGTGTCTTTAATTCTTTGTTTTGCAAGCGCGAGGTTGTGGAGAATGTTCGGATCATTTGGAGTTTGGCCGAGGGCTTTCTGAAATTCATTGATCGCACCGATATAATCTTTTTGTTTGAGCAGGTAAATGCCGCTGTTGTTGAGTTGATTGGCGGCGAGTTGACGCTGCTGTTGCGCTTGTTGCGCTGCAAGTTGTGCTGCCTGTTGCGCAGGGTCAACTTGAGGTGGTCCAAATAGCATCTGACCAAGTGATTTGCCAATGGCAGTCCCAATCATTTGCGCTCCCTGCAATTGCATCTGTTGCTGCGGCGTCGGTCCGGCGGGAATACTTGGCGCGGCGCTGCTGCTGTTTTGCTGTGCCGACCAATCGTTATATGTAACCGAAGGATCTATGCCGTGTGCCGCTTTATACGCGTCCCATTCAGCGGCGGATTGGCCAGCGGCAGAAAATGAAAAAAAGATTCCAACGGCCAAGCTGGCTGCAATTTGAACAAACAAACGAATTTTCATAAGCTGCTCACTTTCCAAATAATTTTCTCCGCCGTGTTATTATGAGATTTGCCATTTCGAGATATTTGTCAACCGAATAATAAAGGGTCAGTCCTTCACACGCCCATTTCTGAACCGAGTCGATAAATTATAGACACGAATCGCACGAATTGTCACGGATTCCAGTTCATTCAATGTATTTTGACAATAGAGCGTAGCGAGGGAGGTGGGACATTGGCTGTCCCTGTGAATAACTATTTTCAACTTGTTTGCTTGGGATAAGCGGCTGGCAAATTAAAGTGGGCGATGCGACATGAGACCGGCCAACCGCATCCTGCACGTTGATGGCGACAGCTTTTTTGCAAGCTGCGAAATCGCCCTCAATCCGAAATTGCAGGAACGGCCGGTCTGGGTCGGTGGCGGTCGCAAAGGCGATGGCATCGTCATTGCCGCCAACCGGATCGCCAAGAAATTCGGCATCAGCACGGGCATGGCGTGTTTTGAAGCCAAGCGCCGGTGTCCAACCGGCGTCCTGTGTCCGCCGCATTACGACGAATACCGGCGTCTGTCGTTGGCCATGTTCAAGATTCTGGAAGAATATGCGCCGGTCATCGTGCCGATGTCCATTGACGAGGGTTTTCTGGATTTGTCCACGATGAGCCAGCACGTCTGGCGGGACACCACCCCGTTGAATTACATGAAGGGCATCGGTGAACGAATCCGCAAAGAAGTCGGATTGCCGGTGTCAGGCGGGTTGGCGAACTCCGCCAAGCTCGCCAAACTTTCCACTGACGTTGCCAAACCCGGATTCATGGAAGTTCCTCAAAGTCAGGAAAAGGAATTTCTGAAAGACCGGCCGGTGCGCGAACTCTCCGGCATTGGGAAAAATCGCCAGCGCTCGCTGGCCGCCCTCGGTGCGCTCACCTTCGATCACGTTGCAAAATTGCCGTCCATGCTGCTCCGACAGAAATTCGGCATCTGGGGACAGGAACTCTGGCTGTTTGCGAACGGCCAATGGAACGAGCCTTTGATTCTGGAAGTCAAAGACCGCACCACCATTTCCAGCAGCACCACATTGCCGCAAGACGAACATGATTACGAAGCCGCCTTGATGTTCACCTTGAGCGAGTCCATCCGTATCGTCGGTCAATTGCGGCGGGAGCAAATGCAGACCCGTGAAATCAGTTTGGCAGTCCGGTTCAATGATTTTACGGAAGTCGGCACGAGTCATCGGTATCAGCATCCGCAATTTCTGAACTCGGTCATCAACACCACGCTGGAAGCCATGTTCCAGGATTGTATGCAGAACGCATTCCGGCCAGTGCGCCAAATTCGGATTGCGATGTTTAATCTTGAACGCCTCGACACGCAGCCAACGCTCTGGGGCAAGACGGATGCCGAACGCTGGGGCGCGCTGGACGAAGCAGCGGCGCAATTAAATGAACAACTTGGCAAAAATGTTTTGATGACGGGATCACAACTCGCATTGCTGAAACGGGACGCGGCGCATATTACGCCCAAGGCAAAATGTCCATTCACGCCGCAGCGAGAAATGGTTTTTAATTTGTGGGGTGAAAACCCGCCTTAAACCAGAGAAGTTTTATTCAGAGAAATTTTCTCCACCACGGAAACCATTTTGAAATTGTGCCGTCGGGTTCAAGCGGTGGTAAAACTGTTTTGCAAAAGCCTTTTTCACAGTGAACGAGGACGCACTGGTGTTTTCTCAAATTCCGCAACTCGTAGGGTTTGATTTTGTGTTCTTCAATATGCGTGAAGCTACGCGTGGCCATGCCGCCGGAATAACCATACGTCCTTTGGCGGACTTTTCGCTGTCCGAGAAAATCTGCGCTTTCAATCGCGCCCGCCTCGTCCGCACCTTTGAAAATCATCCGATTGCGAAGATTCAAGGTCAGCACTTGCGCCTTTTCCTCTCCAAGCGGCGGAATGAAGGACGTTGACGACTGCGCGGCGGCAACCAGCGTCGCCTTCGCCTCGCGCATCACGTCAATGCAGTTGTAATCGCTCATCTGGAAGATGATCTATTAAATCCTGAAGCCCTGATTTTTGCCAGACTCCGTGGTTTAGTTGCTATGGCCAGTTAAGCGACTACAGCGTGATCAGGGTGGAAGGGTGGGGCCTGTTTTGGAATTTGATGGCCCGCAAAGACCATCTGCTACTGCTTTATACCACCAATAATTTAATTTTTATTTTTGAGATCACTTTTGGTTCCACCCTCCACCCAAATCATTTTGAAATTGTGCCGTCAGGTTCAATGGGCGGTAAAACTGTTTTTTAAAAACCTTTTTCACAATGAACGAGAACGCATTGGTGTTTTCTCAAATTGCGTAATTCGTAGGGTTTGATTTTGTGTTCTTCAATAAGCGACTACAGCGTGATCAGGGTGGAAGGGTGGGGCCTGTTTTGAACTTCTACAGCCGCGAGAGCCATATATTGTCCTTCTTTTTAAGAATATTTTGTTTTTTTAATCATTAACATACAAAACCTGCCCCACCTCCCCACCTTGGCCATAAAAGAAAAGAGGCGAGAGACGTGGTGCCTCCCGCCTTGAACTCGTTGCCGCCATCACTCAGCCAATAACGGGCGGCTTGGGCAGCACTGGATCAGGAGCGTCGGACACCACTACTGCCGGCTCTTGTTTTGTAGCCGGGGTATCGGTGGTTTTTTCCGGCTCGATCGTCCAGATTGTCCTGCCTTGCACCTTGCGGCTTATCACCCGACCCCTTGCGTGCTCAACTTTTGAATCCTTTAAGCGTGCAAGATACGTCCCGGTTGCATTAGACCCCGACAGCAGCCGGCGGGTTCGGAAGTTGCAATCGTTGTCCTCCAACAGCTGGCTTTCCAATTGCGACGCCGTGCCATCCCACGGTTTGGTAATGGCGGCTCGGCGGAACACGATTTTATCAATGAGTTCGAGCAACGTTAACTCCGGTGCTGTCTCCTGAATTTTATCCACAATGTCCGGGTGTTGAAACGCGGCAATCCCATAGCGGCCATCCTGCAACCCCGCCGGCACCTCGTAGTTGTCAATGAAGTGCAAAAAGGCCGGCAATTCTGAAACCAATTTTTGCCAGAATCTTTTATCCGCCTCTGAGTCCCCGGTGTCCATCGGCATCGGCTTTTTGCTGATCTTGAGCGCGAGGATTTTGTCCCGGATGTCTGCGTCGAACGGCGGCAGCACCAGCAGACGTTCCGGCTCGTCATTCAAGCTAAGGCTCATCCGCCAGATCGGTTGCAATGTGAAAGCCTCGCGGTTTTTTCCATGGCAATTTTGATCCTGGTTGGTCAGCATGGTCTTGATGTTCGCAGCAAAATGACGGCGGGCAACATGGAGCCACCTGAGCACCGCGCCAAACTGGTCACGGGTCAATCCGTGGTTTAACCCCCCACGGAGTTTCTACATTGCCATGGTCAATCACATCAACGCAGACGGCATTCACCGCATTTTCCGTTGTGGTCGACATTGCACTTGGTTCCGGAGTGCAGGCCGGGTTGTTCATATCCAAACTCATAATTTAATTATAGGTTGCGACCGCCGGAAAAAATGGTTCCGCCAGTCAGGTTTACTGATCACCGTCAAGATCACAATTGTTCGGCCGGCGTGGTCTTCAATTCCGGCGGATTTCAAAGAACGGCAGACCAGAACAGCCAGCAACGTCCGTCGAAAATCCAACACTACGACAAGGTAAAAAAAGAGAAAAAGTTTAAGAAAAAAAGAAAAGATTAAGATCGCAGGAACTTCGCTTCGCCTACAAAAGTAGAGCTCGGGTTTATCCCTGCACATACTATAACGCCAATCAACGTCATTTTCTTACAAAATTGTTTTTTTATTTTTGCAGCTTTCGAACGGTCATTAAATTAAAGCCTAAAACGACCGTTTATCTTCAAATATTTGTAGTTGCGGGATTCATTTGAGTTGCTGAAAATTGCCCCGTGCCAGCCGAACCATCACCGGACAATCAACCTCTTCAATCGGTGAAGTCTGCTAACGACAAAAACACCGAACCCGAAACTAAAGACCGGAAAGCCTTAATTCCACAGCCTGACATGGATGATGAGACTGGGGAGGATAATGTGGACATCGATGATGCCCTGACAAAAATCGTTGAGAATACGTTGGCCGGCCAGGATGAAAATCCTGTTGATTGTGGTTATTCGATCGAATTATTGAAGCAACATGATGCAACGGCCTGGGAAAAAGCAGCTGAGCAGTTTCTCCAGATCGCAGCGTATATTGGTAAGAACGCCAGATTTATGGATTTGCCCGGCGCGGATGAAAATGAAATAAAAAGCGCGGGTGGTGTGGTAATTCTCAAGCTTCGTAAAGACATTGAAAAATATGCTTCAGTGCCTCAGCTAAAAGCCGCCTTCAGAACGGCGCTTCACCGGGACATTTTAAGCCTGATAAGAGCGCACCAGACGAAAACCCGTGGCGGGAAAATAACGGACGTCACGGCAGATTTTCACGGGCTAAATTTTAACAAGGATGTGGTCGGCCAACATGCTTACGCCGCTGATGATGCTTCTTCGGCCAGCAGTCTCGAAAACAAAAGGGATTTGAAGGCATTTGACTGGAACGCATTCAAAAGTCCGACCGCAAGCGAAATATTAGATCAAAAGGAAAAACGCGAAATTATTTCACGAGCAATAAAGCTTCTAAAACCCAAAGAGCAAAAACTGTTCACGTTGTTTTACACGGAAAGACTTAATAATAAAGAGATCGCCAATGAATTGAATATTGGTATAAGTTCTGTTAGTGGTCGTATTAAGAGGGTGGTACAGAAGGTGGTGGCGCTTGGTCGCAATGAATTGTTGATGAAGGAGAAAATGAAATGAATCGAAAAGAGTTTCAGGCAAGACTGGAGTTAACGCAGTTGTTTGGCGACTGGGCAGCAACTCAGCCCGGCTATAAACCGTTGGTCACCCGCGCCGATGTGGATGAGGTAATGAAAAAGCTCCGAAAGTGGAAGCCCTTCAAACAGGAGATGCCGACGGAACTGCCACCAATTACTAAAGCAGAACAGGCTGAAATGCAGCAAGCAGCAAAAATTCTCGACCGCCACACCAAAACTCCTGCGACCAGACCTGCGACCCGAAAAACAACCAAACTATCCGGCCCGCACTGAATATTTTGTGAAACGCCTGCCTGGCAGATCCTAAATATTTTCCGCGCCAGACCGTCCGAACCGTCCGGGGAAATTGGGCGTTAAAATTTCCAAAACAACGGGACCCGCGCCTTCGACTTGAATTTGATGCTCACTTCCTCGCTGCCCAACGCCAACATTTGCTCTTCCTCATCCCATGCCCATGAATTTTTCAACGCTTGGGCTGCCTGCTTCAATGGTTCTGTTATCCAAATAACCGTCCGTTCCACATCCGCCTCCCGCGTTACCTGGACCGGATTATCGATAAACAGAGGCGGCTTAATTTTCTGTTCAGACTCAGCATGATTGTTCAGGGCCATAGCAAATTGGTTTCAGTGGCGGCACATGATGATTTAAATTATGAAGCGGGACAAGTCTGGTTGAACAAGGGCCAATGTAAAAAGTTATGCCCAACCTTCTAAACGGCACATCTCCAGAATTAATTTCGCCCATCAAAACCAATGCCTTTGTCCGCTTTTCTGTTCTAACCACCGTTCTAACCTGGAGTCATTTTTTGCCATTTTTTTGCCTTTTTGGTGGAATTTTGGCACCGGGAGTTTATGGTATGGGGAACGGGAAACTGAAAATTAAGAAGTGAACTAGAGCCAATGAAAACAAGCCTTTTATCAACATCACCGGACCAGAAAAATTTGGTGCGCATAGCAGGATTTGAACCTGCACACCTTGCGGCACTACCACCTCAAAGTAGCGTGTCTGCCAATTCCACCATATGCGCAACCGGATTGACAATAGAGCAGGCCGTTGGCCCCGGCGCAAGGCGATTTTGTCCGGCAAAACCGCCCGTTCAATCAAAAATCCGCTGCCAGCCGCGCCAGAGCGAGGGCTGCGGCGCATTGAATTTTTTGCTGCGCAGAAGGCCGAGGTCGAACTGCACGAGCACGCCGAGGCTGTTCGCGCCGCGTCCGTGCGAGCGGATGGCGTCCACGCCGTAGCCGTAATCGAACATGATTTTCCAGCGGTCGGATTGGGAGTGATACAGGATGCCGCCGCCCACGCCGTTGAGCCAGTTGCCGGGCTGTTCCTCGCCGGGCAGATAATCCACCAGCGCGCTGGCGACGTTCACGTCGAGGTTCCAGCGTTTTTCTTTGTCGAGCGGGACGAGGTAGTTCAGGTTCAACAGCATGAAATGGCGCGCGCTGATTTCTTGATAATAATAACCGGGCAGCGACAGCGGGTATTCCGCGATGAGCGGCAAAAACCCGCCGAGCCGGTAGGCGCTGAAATGGTCGGCGTCCACGCTGGTGCCGGCGGTCAGGCGGATGTAAAAACTTTGCTGGCTCCGGGGCAGCGTGTAGGCGAGCGCCGCTTCCGTCCAAAACAAATGCGACTCGCGCGACAGCCGGCGGTCGTCGTTGAAGCCGTAACCGCCGGCGTCGGTGCGCAGCTCGCCTTCATACCAGACGGACAATTCCATCGCCAGCGGCGGGAAGAGCGTCGGCTCGACACCGCCCCAGCGCAGACCGGTGCGCACGCTGAACGTGCCGTGGTCGGCGGGCAGTTGAAAATTGGACGCCGTGTCTTCGTTGCGGTCAAAAAAG
>Ga0224556_1000516_pt1 | contig 10433 bp, 6 predicted proteins | sample 714S315metaG_FD_183007 | JGI IMG/M metagenome (GOLD analysis project Ga0224556, IMG submission 183007) | Peat soil microbial communities from Stordalen Mire, Sweden - 717 S3 1-5 | ecosystem: Environmental > Terrestrial > Soil > Wetlands > Peat | place: Sweden: Norrbotten County, Stordalen Mire...
CTTGACCAACACGCGCGGGGCGTGAGCAATTACAATCGATGAATGCGAGATGAAACTGCGCGAGCGCTTTTTCACCCTCGTGCCACAATTCCGATGCTCGCCGCATCTTCGCAATCGCATGGTTTGCGACTGGCCTTCGATAAGCAGCAGCAAGCACGGCGAGGACGCGAGCCTCGTCGCTATCGACAGAGACGCCCGCCGCGTCTATCGCGCCATGTGCCGTGCGGGCAAGGATAGTCTCCCGGCCCAGCATCAGTCCCGTGTCCGTCAGGGTTGGTTTACGATGAATCGGGCCTGTCGAACATTTCTTGCGCCAGTCTTCATCAATGGCGTTCATGCTTTGCATCACGTATCCGAATCGCGGCGGAATGCCTAGCTGAAGAGCTAGATTGCTAAAACGCGCATGTCCATGGAGACCAGGAATGGCATCTGCGTCGATATACCTAGCTTAGGCCGTTTACGTGTACGATTTGGGGCGCCTCGTACACTCCCCTACCCCGCCCCCAAAAGCCTAATCGCTTCGCCCCGCTCGAAAATGTTGAGGAGCAACCGCAATGCTTCGCCGTGGGCGCCTTCGAGCCGGGGATTCTCTTCGACGATTCGCCGCGCTTCGTCGCGCGCGAGCGTTAGCAAGGATCCATGCACGGCGAGATCGGCGAGGCGAAACCCCGGCAGGCCGGATTGTCTTGTGCCGAGCACCTCGCCTTCCCCGCGCAGGCGCAGATCTTCCTCGGCGATCCGGAATCCATCTTCCGTCTCGCGCATGATCGCGATGCGCGCTTTGGCGCTCTCGCCAAGTGGCGCTTTATACAGCAACAAGCAAAAGGCGTTTGCGCCGCCGCGCCCGACTCTTCCGCGCAATTGATGCAATTGGGCAAGCCCGAACCGCTCGGCATGCTCGATCACCATGATGGTCGCTTGCGGAATATCGACACCGACCTCGATGACCGTGGTCGCGACGAGGATCTGGGTTGATCCTTCCGCGAAGGCGGCCATCGCGGCATCCTTGTCGCGGCTTTTCATCTTGCCGTGGACAAGCCCCACTTTATCGCCGAAGACTTCTCGAAGATGAGCGCAGCGGTCTTGCGCAGCGGCCACATCGAGCGTCTCGCTTTCCTCCACGAGCGGACACACCCAGAAAGCGCGGGCGCCATCCGCTAGAGCGCGTTTGAGCCGCGCGATCAGCTCATCCATGCGCTCAAGCGGCAGAGCGCGGGTCTCGACCGGCCGCCGCCCGCCGGGCTTCTCCCGCAAATTCGAAACATCCATGTCGCCAAAATAAGTCAGCACCAAAGTGCGCGGAATGGGCGTCGCGGTCATCACGAGAATATCGGCCGCCTCGCTTTTGTCGCCCAAGGCGAGACGTTGATGCACGCCGAAACGATGCTGCTCATCGACGATTGCAAGGCCGAGATCGTGGAAGACGACGCTTTCCTGAAACAAAGCATGGGTGCCGGTCACGATATCGATCGTGCCATCGGCGAGTCCGGCGAGGATTTTTTCGCGGCCCGCCCCTTTGTCACGGCCGGTCAGCAGCGCGAACCGGAGCCCTGCCGCTTCGCCGAATTTGGTGAGCGTTTGATGATGCTGGCGGGCGAGAATTTCGGTTGGTGCCATCAGCGCGGCTTGCCGCCCCGCCTCCACCACTGCCGCCATGGCATGAAGCGCGACAACGGTTTTGCCGGATCCGACATCGCCCTGCAAAAGCCTCAGCATTCGCACCGGTGCGCTAAGATCCGCGTCAATCTCGGCCATCGCGGCTTTTTGGGACGCGGTGAGTTCAAAGGGCAGAGCAGCATTGATCTTCTGCCTGATATGACCATCCCCCGCGCTGGCGCGGCCGGGCGAGCGCTTGATCTTTGAGCGCATCAAGGCCAGCGCCAATTGGGAGGCAGCCAATTCATCATAGCCAAGCCGTCTTCGCGCCGGAGCCTCGGGGGCGACGGCTTCCGGGGTTTTGGGGTGATGCACATCGCGGAGAGCGTCCGTGAAGGAAGGCGCCGCCAGCATCGCGAGCGCTTGCGTCCCGTGCCACTCCGGCAAGGCAGGGATTTTGGCGAGCGCCGCGTCGACCGCCTTGCTGAGCGTTCTTTGAAAAAGCCCTTCCGTCGAAGGATAGACCGGCTCGACCGGCGCCATTCTGGCAAAACCTTCGGCGTCTAGCACGCGGTCGGGGTGAACCATCTGGCGATGCCCCTCCCAGAGTTCGAGTTTTCCGGAAATCCAGCGGGTGGCGCCGAGCGGCAGGCTCTTTTCGATCCAGCCATGATTGGCGAGAAAGAAGACGAGGAGAACGTCCCCCGTTTCATCCTCGACCAAAACCTTATAGGGCGCCTTGGAGCGCGGGCCTGGCGCTTGGTGCTGGGTAACCCTGACTTCAAGCGTGACGATCGTATCGAGCGGAGCATCGGCGATCTTGGGCCGGTTGCGGCGGTCGATCGCGGCAGTGGGCAGGTGGAACAGGAGATCCGCCACGCGTGCGGGGTGCGAGCCATCGGTCAACAGCCGGTCGAAGAGCTTTGCTGTTTTGGGCCCGACGCCCGGCAGGTTTGCGGCGTCTGCGAAGAGTGGGTTGAGGATGGAAGGACGCATCGGGCGCTGCTGGTTCTCTTTCGGCGGCAGGCGGGCGCGCTTGCCATGGCGGGCGCTTGCTATAATGTGCCGCCGCAAGCGGCTTTTCCGGGACGGCCCGCCGGGGCCGAATCGTCTCGGGCTCAGAGCTTAAATCATGTCTGGCGCGCAAGCGAAAACTTTGGAGCTTAATGCCCGGCAAAGGCGCATTCTGTTCCGCTCATGGCATCGCGGCATGCGCGAGGTGGATCTCCTACTTGGCCGTTTCGTCAATGACGAAATCGGCAACCTTGGCAGTAGCGAACTTGATGATTATGAACTCTTGCTTGAAGCCCAGGACCGCGACATTTTCAGCTGGCTTACAGGTGAAGCGGAAACGCCGAGCGCTTATGATACGCCGGTTTTTCGCAAAATCCTGGCCTTCCATAGCCATGCCGGTCCAATCCATACATAAGTCCGTGGCTCACCCGGCGCTCCGCAAAAGCTTCCGAATTGACCTTACATCGTGACTGATCTCAAACGTGCTATCGCCGAGCTTGCCAAGGGCGGCTCGCTGACGCTGTCCTCCGTTGCCGACGGCTTCGACGCCTTTTGCACCGCCGATCTTACGCGCGCCCTTGCCAAGGACGCGGAGAGCCGGGCCGTCGTTCTCGTCCATGTCGCGCGCGATGGCCAGCGCGCACGCGCCTTTGGCGAGGCGCTCCGATTCGCCGCGCCGGATATCGAACTCCTCGATTTTCCGTCCTGGGATTGCCAGCCCTATGACCGGGTTTCGCCAGACGCCGCCATTTCCGCGCGGCGGATTTTGGTCCTCTCGCGGCTTGCGAGATCGCGCACCTCCTTGGAGCGCCCGCGGATTCTTTCCACAACGGTCAATGCGCTTCTCCAGAGAGTGGCGCCACTGGCAACCATCGCTAACGACACATTTTCCGCGGCGCCGGGGAATGTGGTCGCCATGGACTCGCTCATAGGATGGCTGGAGACCAATGGTTTCGCCCGGGCCTCGAGCGTCCGCGACACCGGCGAATATGCGGTGCGCGGCGGCATCCTCGATCTCTTCGCACCCGGCATGGCGCAGCCGGTGCGGCTCGATTTTTTTGGCGACACGCTCGAATCGATCCGCGCCTTTGATCCCGAATCGCAGCGCACGACGGGCCAGCACCGTGCGCTTGATCTCGTGCCGATGAGCGAGGTGCAGCTTCAGACCGGGACCATCCGCCGTTTCCGCCAGGCCTATGTGACGCATTTTGGCGCGCAGACGCGCGGCGATGCACTTTATGAAGCGGTCAGCGAAGGCCGCCGCCATCAAGGCCTCGAACATTGGCTGCCGCTGTTTTACGAAAAGCTCGACACGCTGTTTGAGTATTGTGCCGGCGCCCCCTTGATTTTCGATCCGCTCGCCGGGGAGGCCGCGAATGAGCGCTTCGCTCTGATCGAGGATTATTACGGCGCCCGCAAGAGTGCGCATGATTCCGATCCCAGCCGTTCGACCTATAAGCCGCTACCCCCCAGCGCGCTCTATCTCACGGCGTCCGAGTGGCGGGCGCGCGTGGACGCGGCAAGCCTCGTTTCGGTAACGCCTTTCGCGCAGCCCGAGAGGAGCAAAGGCCTTATTGTTGATTGCGGCTCAAAACCCGGCCGCAGCTTTGCCCCCGAGCGGGCCGACCCCGCCGCCAATGTCTTTGCCGCGGCCATCGGCCATATTGCAGCCCTGCAAACCAGCGGCAAGCGGGTGATCCTCGCCTGCTGGTCGGACGGCTCCCGCGAACGGCTCGGCCATGTGCTTGCCGACCACGGGCTCCCAGGCGCGGCACCCATATCGTCGCTCGCTCAGGCCTTGGCGCTGGCGCCAAGCACCCTGCCTCTAGCGGTCATCGGCATCGAGCAAGGTTTTGAGGCGCAAAGTCTCGCGGTCGTTGCCGAACAGGATATTTTGGGCGACCGGCTGCTCGGCGGCCGCCGCAAGGCACGCCGCGCCCAGGATTTCTTGACCGAGGTCGGAGCACTCACGGCGGGTGATATCGTCGTCCATGTCGATCATGGGATCGGACGTTTTGCCGGGCTGAAGGCAATCGAGGCGGCGGGCGCGCCGCATGATTGCCTTGAACTGCATTATGCCGATGGCGACAAACTCTTTCTGCCGGTCGAAAATCTCGAGCTTTTGTCGCGTTATGGCTCGGAGGACACCGCCGTCGAGCTCGACAAATTGGGCGGCGTTGCCTGGCAAAGGCGCAAGGCGCGGATGCGCAAGCGCATTCTTGAGATGGCGGCGGGGCTCATCAAGATCGCCGCCGCGCGGCAAACCAAACCCGCGCCGAAACTGGTGCCGCCGGATGGTCTTTATGCCGAGTTCTGCGCAGGCTTTCCCTATGAGGAAACCGATGACCAGCAAGCCGCGATCGATGCGGTTCTGGAAGACATGGCGTCCGGCCGGCCGATGGACCGTCTTGTCTGCGGCGATGTCGGCTTCGGCAAGACCGAGGTCGCGCTCCGTGCCGCCTTCGCCGCCGCTATCGAAGGCAAGCAAGTGGCGGTCGTCGTGCCGACGACGCTTCTCGCGCGCCAGCATCATAAGAATTTCGTGGCGCGCTTCGCGCATCTGCCGGTCAAGATCGCGCAAATGTCGCGGATGGTCGGCGCCGCTGATCTCAAATCCGCCAAACTCGGCGCCGCCTCCGGCGAGATCGATATTATTATCGGAACACACGCTGTGCTCGGCAAAGGGGTGAGCTTCAAGGATCTGGGACTCGTCATTGTTGACGAGGAGCAGCATTTCGGCGTCAAGCATAAGGAGCGGCTCAAGGAGCTGCGCGCCGAGGTCCATGTCCTGACGTTGTCGGCGACGCCAATCCCGCGCACGCTCCAGCTTGCCTTGACCGGCGTGCGCGAACTTTCGATCATCGCGACGCCACCAGTCGACCGGCTCGCCGTGCGGACTTTTATTTCGCCGTTCGACGATGTGCTCGTGCGGGAAGCGCTGCTGCGCGAACGCTATCGTGGCGGCCAGAGTTTCTATGTGTGCCCGCGCATCGATGATATCGAGGAGGCAAGTGCCTTCCTGCGTCAACATGTTCCGGAAGTGAAGTTTATTGTCGCGCATGGCCAGTTGGCGGCAACCGAACTCGAAGCCAGGATGGCGGCCTTCTACGACGGCCAATATGATGTCCTGCTTTCGACCGCGATCGTCGAATCCGGTCTCGATATTCCCGCCGCCAATACGCTCATCGTGCATCGCGCCGATATGTTCGGACTTGGTCAGCTCTATCAATTGCGCGGCCGCGTTGGGCGCGCGAAAGTCCGCGCTTATGCGCTCTTCACGGTTCCCGCCAACCGCACGATGACGCCGCAAGCCGAACGGCGGCTGAAAGTCTTGCAATCGCTCGACACGCTCGGCGCCGGGTTTGAACTTGCAAGCCATGACCTCGATATTCGCGGCGCCGGAAATTTGCTTGGCGATGAACAGTCCGGCCATATCAAGGAAGTCGGCTATGAACTCTACCAAGACATGCTGCGCGAGGCGGTCGAAGCCCTGAAGGCGGGCATAGAGGAACCCGCCGAGGAGGCTTGGTCGCCGTCGATCACGCTTGGCACGCCGGTAACGATCCCCGAGGATTATGTCGAAGATCTCCACTTGCGTCTCAGCCTCTACCGCCGCCTCGCGGCGCTGCAATCCGATGCCGAGATCGAGAGTTTCGCGGCCGAGCTGATCGACCGTTTTGGGCCATTGCCCGGCGAAGTCGAGCAACTGATGCAATTGGTCGCGATCAAGGCTTTGTGTCGGCAGGCGCATATCGAAAAGGTCGAAGCGGGGCCAAAGGGCGTCATCGTTGCGTTTCGCGAGAATTTTTTCGCCAATCCGCAAGGCTTGGTGCGCTATATCGCCGAACAAGGCTCGTTCGCGAAAGTCCGCCCGGACATGAAGATTGTGTTTGTCCGCGAATTCGAGACGGCAGCCGCAAGGCTGGATGGCACGCGGCAAATTTTGCGGGCGCTCGCCGCCATCGCCATGAAGAAGGCGGCGTGAAGCAAGACGCTAAGCGGCAACCTGAAAGCTTGGAGGGCCAAGCCTCAGCAAAAGCCTAAGCTTTTCAAAAGACCCTCAACAATCGGCGCTTCTATGCTATATATGCATCATCGAACCGTGGATGCCGCAGCAGACAGTTTGGAGAGGTTTATGGCCAACCCGCAATTCGCAGTCCTGTCTTTGACCGAAGCCGCCGCGGCCCGTGCGCGCAATCTCATTGAGGCCGCCGGGCGGCCGGTCGCGGGTTTGCGGGTCGGGATCAAGAAGGGCGGCTGTGCTGGCATGACCTACACCATGGATCTTGCCGATGAAGTGGGGCCCGCCGATGAAGTCATCGAGGACCAGGGCGTGAAAATCCTGATCGAGCCGAAAGATCTTATGTTTCTGCTCGGCACGAAGCTTGATTTCGAGACCACCACTTTGCAGTCAAGCTTCACTTTTCAGAACCCGAACCAAACCGGGAGTTGCGGCTGCGGGGAATCAGTTTCGATCGCTCCGGCCGGCGAGGCGCAGGAATAATTATCCTAGCCGCGTGTTTTTACCTGGCTCGGTTTTACCCGCCGCTGGCTTCAAAGGCTTGACCGTCGCCGGGCGTAGCAGAAACATGGGCACATGGTCGCCCATGCCGACCACGGGCGAACTGACTTCCTTTTGATGATGCCGGCGCGGCGCTTCGTCCCGCTTCGATGCCGTATCGGCGGACGGGGGATCGCCGTCTGGCCGGTGCGAAGGCTCTTGCCGGCGCGAAGAGATTGGCTTGGGCGCGACGTGTGCGCCACCATCCGGTGGCCGGGACGAACTCGCGCGGGCCCGCGCGTCGCCGCTGGGCGCGGATCGCCGCGACCTTTGCGGACGCTCGCCGCGCGGCGCCCGTTCGCCGGTTTCCTCTTCGGGAAGATTGGCGAGGCTTTCGCCCGCGAGCCAATCGATCTTGCGGGCAATTAGCCGTTCGATTTCGAGGATGTATTTCTGATCGGCAGGAGTAACGATCGAAAGCGCGACGCCGGTTTTGCCCGCGCGTCCCGTGCGGCCGATCCGGTGGACATAATCCTCCGCATGGGTAGGCACATCGAAATTGAACACGTGGCTGACATCTGGAATATCGAGCCCACGGGCCGCGACGTCCGAGCAAACGATGAGGGCGACGCCGCCGCTCTTGAAAGCATCGAGCGAGGCCGTGCGGGCGCGCTGATCCATATCGCCGTGCAAGACGCCGGCATTGAATCCATGCTTTTGCAGCGATTTGTGGAGGATCGCCACGTCACGCTTGCGATTGCAGAAAATAATCGCATTTTTGAAATCGGCGGCGCCGCGGATCAAACGGCGCAAGGTTTCGCGCTTGGCCGGGCCGCTAGTCGACGCGACCAAGCCTTGTGCTATGGTGATTGCGGTGGAGGCGGCGCGGGCCACTTCGATTCGCACCGGATTATGCAAAAAGGCTTCGGTGAGCCTAGTGATCTCGGGCGGCATGGTGGCGGAGAAAAACAGAGTTTGGCGCGTAAATGGCACGAGCTTGCAGATACGCTCGATATCGGGGATGAACCCCATGTCGAGCATCCGGTCGGCTTCGTCAATGACGAGAATTTCGATTGCGGTCAGGAGCAGCTTGCCGCGTTCGGAAAAATCCAAAAGGCGGCCAGGCGTTGCGATCAGGACGTCGGCGCCCCGCATGATCTTGGTTTCTTGATCGCCGAAGGAAACACCGCCAATCAACAGCGCGACATTGAGCTTATGGTTGATCCCATAGCGGGTGAAACTTTCCTCGACCTGCGCGGCAAGCTCGCGGGTCGGCTCCAAGATCAGGGTGCGCGGCATCCGAGCCCTGGCGCGGCCTTTTTCCAGCCGCGACAACATCGGAAGCGTGAAAGCTGCGGTCTTGCCGGTGCCGGTCTGCGCAATCCCAAGCACGTCGCGTCCGGCAAGAACCTGCGGAATCGCTTCCGCTTGAATGGGAGTCGGCGTTAGGTAGCCTGAGGCCTCGACGGCCTGGAGAACCTTCTCGCTAAGACCGAGTTTGCTAAATGTCATTCCGTTCCCAAAAATGGGCTATTGCCGAACCGGCACCGGATGGAACCGGTGCTGTCCGGCCCGCCGGGCGATGAATGGCGATTCTTCGCCTTGCAACTGGAAAATCCGCCAAATCCGAAACTTCCGCGCGAACGAGAACAGCGGCACGAAGCTTGAGTGGCCGGATCGAACGGGTTCTGAACAGGACTGCTAAAACATGCGGCCCACGATTCAGGCGATGGGATATTCCCTATCGCTTATTTCATTTCAACGCAATGAACTTGTGTGGCGTGCGTTCGGTCTCGTAACCAAAGCCGCGTTTATGCGCTGAATTGCCGCGCCCCGCGCTGGGGGTCCTGGCTATCTTCCTTTCATTCAATTCGTTGCGAGCCTGTGATTTGGCCCCGCAGGAGCGGCCAATTTCATAAGACCGAAGATCGTCCCGAGCGTGGCGAGATAGACCAGAAGCTGCAGCTGCGTGGGTTTGCCGGTATAACCCAGAAGCGTGTGGAGGACGCGGCCAGCTATGCTGTTATCGGCGAGCAACGAGGAGGAATTCCAGACGATGCCTCCCAAGGCGGTTGCTATATCGGCTTGTTCGAGAAAAGCAACGCTTTGCGCCGCCATGCCCGCCGCCATGAAGGCAATCAGAACACCGGTCACTTTAAAGAGATGACGCGGAGGGATAATCGCAAGGCCTCGATAGGCAAGAGCGCTGATCCCGGCGCCGAGCAAAAGCCCGAGCACACCGCCGAGCAACAGGCTCGTCCCCGATTCGCCGCTCGAAACAACGACACCGTAAAGAAACAGGACAACTTCGGACCCTTCGCGGAGCAGCGCCAAGCCGACGACGGCGGCAAGCGCCATCAAGGATCGCGAACCGCTCCCCACGTCGCGCCCCAATCGGCGCATATCCTCGCTCATCTGGCGGCCGTGGCGAGCCATCCAGATATTGTGCCAGGCAAGCATGATCACGGCGAGGCCGAGAACGCCAGCATTGAAAACTTCCTGGCCGGCACCCGCAAGCGCGTTGGATATAGCGCCGGCGAAGAACGCGACCAATATCGCGCCCAGGAGCCCAACGAAAATGCCACCGGCGACATAGCGCGTGCGCAAGGGTATGCCCCGCGTCGCGGCCAACACAATCCCGATGATCAATCCGGCTTCGATGGCCTCGCGCAGGACAATAATTAAGGCGCCCGCCATGCAAATACCTCTATGCTTCCAGGCTTGGGACAGCCTCGAAACTTGGCCGATGCTTGCTTCAAGGCACCGGCGGTGGCGCGGCCAGGTGGCGGAAAATCAAGCTCCTCAGCGCTAGGCATTACACCATCATGGCCTAACCATCAATAAAATAACCTTTCTTAGAACCATTAAAAACTATAGCTTTGACAGCTTAACTTACGCAATTCTTTTGAATTGGTCCGAATTACATTATCTCACGAGGGATTCTGTATTTCAGCAGGATCTTCTGTTGCTGTTAATTATATAGAAAACTGCAGAAAGACTTCGCACACACTCCTGCCGCGATGCCATATGCGGAAAGCCTGCGGGGTATCTTGAAACCCCATGGGTGGCGAGTTAGTTGCCTTAAACCACCAGTGCCGGGACCAATGAAGACCATTCGCACCAAGCGGATCTACGCGCCGCCCGAGCCTTCGGACGGCACCCGGATTTTGGTGGACCGGCTTTGGCCGCGCGGAGTTGCCCGGGACGAGGCACGCATCGATGCCTGGATCAAGGATATTGCTCCAAGCGATGGGCTGCGACACTGGTATTCCCACGACCCAAAAAAATGGTCCGGGTTCCGCACCCGCTATCTCGCCGAATT
>Ga0224556_1000517_pt1 | contig 10414 bp, 7 predicted proteins | sample 714S315metaG_FD_183007 | JGI IMG/M metagenome (GOLD analysis project Ga0224556, IMG submission 183007) | Peat soil microbial communities from Stordalen Mire, Sweden - 717 S3 1-5 | ecosystem: Environmental > Terrestrial > Soil > Wetlands > Peat | place: Sweden: Norrbotten County, Stordalen Mire...
CCCTGCGGCATTTGCGGCTATAAGACCAATTGTAAGACCAACGCCGAAATAGCCAAAATAATCCTTATAAATCAATAGCTATATGGGGAAGGTCCAGCCGCCGATGCCAACCCGGATTGTTCCTGTCATCGGTCAGGCGCTCCCTTTTCCCCACTCAACTCAAGTCCCGCAAAAGGCGGTAGACGATGACGCGGGAGACGATCGCGGCGTAGATAGTCAATCCCAGCGTAAAATCGCCGACGCGGCTTCCCGTCAGGGACGCGCGCCGAGGGCATTTTCGATTTTTGCCTCAACGGTCGCGCCCGTCTGATCATTGATGAAGTGGCTCCGCAGGCTTATGTCGTCCGGTCCGCTGCTCCGCAGGCATTCGAGCATGGCGAATCGCTCATCCTGATCGAGGCTCCCGTCCTTGGGCGCCCTGGCCGCTGGTGCTAGCGCCGATTGCGCGCAGCGCTTGATTGCGTCGGCGACCAGCGGGCGAATAATTCCAAACAGGGCAGGACGCTCCGCTTCCCCTTTCGGCTGATCGAGCGCGCAAACATCATGCGTTCCGGCACCGAGCTGCCCCCAACGCGTCTCCCAGGTGGCATCGGGGGCAGCGTTGGGACGGCAGCCGCCGCTGGCGACGCGTAAGCTCGCCCAATGCGCGGCAGCGCGGGCGAGCAAGATGATCTGGTCTAACGGCTCGTCGTCCTTGATGAAGGCGTCAACCGCGCGGGCATATGCGTCCTGCGCACCCGGAATATCGCCGATGGCAAAGAGCGCATCGCCCAGCAGAGTGAGCGTCTCAATATCCGATGACTGCTCGAACGGCGTTGTTGTGTCGGTCACGATAGCGTTCTCGAAGGCAACGCGCCCGGTCGAGAGGTCTTGCGAAATCTCAGTTTGCAGGAGCGCGTCTGGCGTTGCCTCGGTGGTTGCGAGGTCGACTCCCGCGGCCTTGAGGGTGTTCAGCTTTTCGGCTGACGGGAGCGCCAGAGCGGCGTGCGCCGCCAAGGCTGCATCCATGGCAAGCTCACCTTGCTCCAGGAATAGCCGGCGCGGATGTTTGTCGGCCAGCGTATAGGTGTCGATGGCATTGATCATCTTGTGGGCCGTGATCCAGCGGCCAATCACGTCCTCGCGCGGCACGCCGACTTCGAGCGCTTGCCGCAAGGGCACAAGGACTCCAAGGACAAAATATGGTGATTGGCTCGGCGGCAGCAGCTTGAGCATTTTGTCGAGGATGACGCGTATATGCTCGTCGAGGTCGCCATGGGCGCCGGGCGGGGCGATTCTTGCTCCATTGCAGAACGCGGTCCTCACCTTCTCATCGCTGAGTTCGGTGATTGACTGCACGATATCCAAGTCCAGACCGCCGGTCGGAATCCGGTAGTAGACCAAGTCGTCAACCTGACTTCGGCCGAGCTTCGCCAGTCTGTCCTGCACCTGCCGCGCCAGCGCGTAGGTTTCTTTGCGAGTCTTAGGCGAAGGATCGCAGAGCGCGAAGGAGGACAGCATAAACACGATGTTCGTCTTGGCATGCACCTGGCAAGTGAAATCAGCTGAATCCGCCGCCCGCATTTCAGCAGCGATTCCCTCTTGGAGCAGGCCGCGCCAGACCAGGGATAAGCCGATCATCACGTCGGTGGCACAGATGTCCTTGCCAGTACTGCGCGCGGTGAGCGCCTCCCCCTCGGCGCGCTCCAAATCTTGACGCTTCTCATCCGGGAACACCGCTTGTGTTTGAGCATTGACGTCGTAGATGCTTGCGATGATCGGCTCGGCCTTCCCAAGCAGCAAGGTAGCACTCTGTTGCATCGCTTGATGCAGGGCGCGGCTCAGCCCGGGATTGGCGAGCGGAATTGGGTATGAGACACGATGGCTGCCGCCTGGCCCGGACAGCGTGACCAACAGCGTGCCTTGGGTGGCACCGGATGCAGTGCACGGAAGCGGTGCGCACATGAGTTCGACTCGCACCGCTTCCGGGGGTGGGGTGCCGAGCATGTCACGAATCCAATGGGCGAAATCTCCAACCGGCAGATCAAGCCCGAAGGGCTTAAAGGAGACCGCATCCCGCTGGGTGGCGTCGAGCAGTCCGGCAGCGCCCTGGAACGCGATGATCTGCTGCACGCCGCGCACGCGTTCGTTCAGCGCATCGATGAGAGATTCGCGGAGATCGAGATCTGAGCCGAGCGCTTGGAGCGTCTTCTCAGACTCGGGATCGACCATGATCGTGACGGCACGGCTATGCTGGCCGCGCCAGACCGCAGTGCCCGCCACGAGTCCCACTGCCAAGATCGTGAGCAGCAGAATCAACGCCTTCAGTACTGCGGTTGCGGCGTCAGCCCAAGCTTTGATGAGCGCGGCGCGCGGAGGCCGTGCAGCCGGTTGCTGTTGCTGGGTTGCCGGCGACGCACCGGCCCGCGACGATTGGCTTGACGCCTGTGGCTGAGCATCTTTCATTGGCGACTAGACTAGCATAGTGATCGCGAAACCGGATTAGGAATTTATAGGCGCGCCACGGTCTCAATTCGGATTCTCCGGCCTCAACTCAAGCCGCGCAAATGACGGTAGACGATGATGCGGGAGACGAAGCCGGTGACGATCGCGATCCCCGCCGCGATCAGCGCGATCGTGGCGTAAATATTGAGCCCCAGCGAAAAATCGCCGAACATGGCCTCCATCTGGTCGCCGCCGGGGGTTGCCCGCAGCCAAGCGGCAACCATTCCCGAGGCCAGAAAAACGAGGATCGCAAGCCCGCCGCCGATCGCGCCGCCGCGCAGGCCAAGCCGGAAGAAATGCCGCTGGAACTGGCGCGAAATATAACTGTCCTCGGCGCCGACGAAATGCAAAACTTCGATGATCTCGCGGTTGCCCGCCATCGTGCCTTGGGTCGCAAAGCCGACCGCCAGGATCATCGCGGCGAGGACAAGAGAAAAGATCACCGCGGCGACGAAGACGACGCTCCTTGCCATGATGGCGAGACGCTCCAGCCAAACATGATGGTCGTCGATGCTCGTACCCGGAATGGCGTCGGTGAGCTTCTTGCGCAGGACGGCGATGTCCAAGCGTTCCTCTTTGTCGAGGCCGACGACGACGAGGCGCGGCACCGGCAATTCGGAAAGATCGAGGCCGGAGCCGAGCCAGGGCTGCAACAGTTCCTCGGCTTGCGCCTTGGTGTAGGCGCGGACCGAAGCGACGCCCGGCATCGCGCGGGCGAGATCAGCGGCTTTCGCCGAGTCGGCTTCGAGGTCGCGGCCAGCGGCCGGGCGGATTTGGATCGTCATTTCGCGCGCGACTTCGTCCTGCCAGCCGCGTGAGGAGTCGCTGATGAGGATGGCAGCGCCGGCGGTCAGCGAGGCCAAAAAGGTCATGATGGCGACGACGGTCACCAGGGCGCGCCCCGCGATCGATGCTGCAGGCACCAGCGCCATATCGCGGTTGCCGCGGCGCCCGAAACCGCGCGTTACGTCACCTCTCCCGTCCCAATGCCGGACATTCCCCGCCGCCACTTGCACCCGCCGGATCGCGCCGGTGAAAAAACTCATCGCGCGCCTCAATCGTAAATGTGGAGGCGGCCATCGCCAAGGACGAGACGCCGGGCGCCGTCGAACTGGTCCATCAAGGCGAGATCATGGGTCGCGATCACGACGGATGTTCCCGATTTGTGGAGCTCGGTGAAGAGCCGCAGCAGCCGGCGTGCCAAACTCGGATCGACATTTCCGGTTGGCTCGTCGGCGAGCAGTAGCTCCGGCCGCACGATGAGGGCGCGGGCAATCGCCGCGCGCTGCTTCTCGCCGCCTGACAGCACGGGCGGCAGGATGTGCATTCTTTCACCGAGACCGACCCATTGCAAAAGCTCGCTCACCTCGGCGCGGTAGCTTGATTCTTCCTTGCCGCGCACGCGCAGCGGAAGCGCGACATTTTCATAGGTCGTCAAATGATCGAGCAGCCGGAAGTCCTGAAAGACGACGCCGATTCGCCGTCTGAGACCGGTGATCGCAGCTTTGTCGAGGGTGAGGGCGTCGCTGCCAAACAGCGCGACCGAGCCGCGCGTCGGCCGCAAGGACAAAAGAATGAGCCGCAAAAGCGTCGTCTTGCCGGCGCCCGAGGGGCCAGTCAGAAACTGAAACGACTGCGGCCCGATGTCAAAGCTGATATCCTTGAGGATTTCCGCTCCCATCCCGTAGCGCAAGCCGACATTTTCAAAACGGACCAAGAAGACCTCGCTCGCGGCACCCCGGTGCTTCGTGTCCCGGAGTGTTGCTGTATTCAAGCCAAATTAAAGCGAAATTTCGAGCGAGGCTCCTGACTCGCGCCAATGTCCCCCAGTCTTTTAAAGCGCCACGGCAAAAAGCTTTGGGCATGTCAGTGTTTAAGAGAGATGCCATGCGCGGATCGCTGGATTAACGATACCTCACCCTATTATCGCGGTTTATAGCATAAAATTATATAAATAATCCCTAAGCAAAATATCTCCGGCTTCGCGAGCGGCATAGCGATGTTCGATAGACTTGTCTTCATTCGGCTGGTCTGGCCTTAACCTACAACTGTTCTCTTCTGTTCTGAAAATCTAGAACGGAGAGGACATTGGAGACAACCGACACTTTGATTATTGGAGCCGGTCCCGCCGGGCTGACGACCGCCTACAGTCTCGCCAAGACCGGCCATGGCGTGACCGTGATCGAGCAAGATAAGCACTATGTCGGCGGAATCAGCCGGACCGTCTCCTATAAGGGCTACCTTTTCGACATCGGGGGCCACCGCTTTTTTTCGAAGTCACGGGAAGTGGTCGCGCTCTGGGACGAGATCCTTCCGGACGATTTTCTCCTGCGCCCGCGGCTATCGCGCATTTATTACGCGGGAAAATTCTACGCCTATCCGCTGAAGGCTTTCGAGGCCCTGCGCAATATGGGCCTTGCGCAAAGCGTCGCCTGCGTCGCCTCTTATGCCTATGCCCGCGCGTTTCCGGTCCGCGAGCCCAAGACATTCCATCAATGGATGCGCAATGAATTCGGCGAAAGGCTCTTTTCGATCTTCTTCAAGACCTACACTGAAAAGGTTTGGGGAATGGATTGCGATGAGATCTCGGCCGATTGGGCGGCTCAGCGAATCAAGGGGCTCAATCTCGCCAAGGCGCTTGCCGATGGCTTAAGGCGCTCCTTGAAATTGACGCCGCAAGGCGGCGCCGGCGCCAAAACCTTGATCGAATCCTTCCGCTATCCGCGCCGGGGCCCCGGCATGATGTGGGAAGCCGCCGCGCGAAAAATTCAAGAGTCTGGCGGCCGCATCGTCATGGACCGCAAATTCGTGAAACTGCATTTCGATCCGCATCGGCAAATTTGGACGGTGGACACCATCGGCGGCGATGGAACCAGCGAAAGTTTCGAGGCCCGCCATGTCGTCTCCTCGGCGCCGATCCAGGAACTCGTTGCAAAGCTCAGTCCGCCGCCGCTCACTCTTCTCCATGCGCGGGCGCTCAAATACCGCGATTTTCTCACCGTCGTCCTTATCGGCCACACGCAACGCACATGGCCCGACAATTGGATTTATATCCACGATCCGAAGGTCAAGGTCGGCCGGGTGCAGAACTTCCGGTCCTGGTCGCCGGAGATGATCCCGGACGAGACCTCGACCTGCCTCGGGCTTGAATATTTCTGCCGCGAGGACGATGATTTCTGGTCCATGACGGATGGCGATCTGATCGCGCTCGCGCAGCAAGAGATCGCCGCCATCGGCTTGATGCGCGGCGAGGACGTCACGGACGCCTGCGTCGTGCGCCAGAAGAAAGCCTATCCGGTCTATGACGAAACCTATCTTGAAAATGTGCGGATGATCCGGTTTGAGCTGGAGAGCCGATTTCCAGCGCTGCATCTCGTCGGCCGCAATGGCATGCACAAATATAACAATCAGGATCATGCGATGATGACCGGAATGCTGACAGCCGCGAATATTTTGGCGGGCCGGACGCTCTATGATGTCTGGGCTGTCAACGAGGACGCCGAATATGGGGAAGCAGGCTTTTCCGGCGCACGGGAAGCTCTTGCAAGCGCCCGCCTTGTGCCGCACAAAGTGGCGTGAGGCCTTGGCTGTGCAGAGCGAGCCCGCCCGGCGCGGGGTGAGCGAGGGGGGAATGCTTGCAGGTCCTTCCGCGCGGCTGAAAAATCCAGTGACCACGGCGACAAAATCCCGGGCGGCGATTTCGCTAACGGCAGGCCTTCGGGCGCAAGACTTTTCGCCAATTCCCCTGATCGCTTTTCTGGTTTTTGTCTGGAGCCGTCCCTATCTCGGCATTGTTCAGGACGCTTACCTCTATATGGGCCGCGCGCTCGCCGATCTCGATCCGAACGGCGTTGGCCGCGATCTGATGTTCGTCCATGACGGGCAATTCGGCTTCAGCCTGTTTCGTTATGCCGCGAAGGCGATGGTCTGGTGTTCCGGGCCGGCCGCCGCCGCGGAAACCCTCGCGATCATGGCGGCGCTCGCATGGTTTTTCGCGGCAGCCGCCCTCGCGCGCCAATTCATCGGCGGCGGCGCGGTTTGGGCTGTTGTGATTTTTGCGGCCCTGCTGCCCGTGTCTTATGGCGCGCCCTATCCGTTTGGCTTCGCCGAGCTGCTCGCCATTCCGCGCCCTTTCGCCGAGGCCTTGGTGCTGGCAGGGCTCGCCGCGCTTGCCGCAAGACGCGATGCGGTTTCGCTTTGCTGCCTAATGGCGGCGGCTCTTTTGCATCCGCTCATGGCCTTGGCCGGATTTGGAGTCTTTCTTGCCGTCCTCGGCTTGGAAGACAAGCGCTGGTTTTTGTTTTGCGCCCTCGCCGGGGCTCTAGTGATCTTGGGCGGCGCGCTCGGCCTGCCCATGCTGGACCGGCTTTTCGCGGCGATCGATCCTTCCTTGAGGGGCTTCCACGAGTCGCGCAGTCCGTTTTTGTTTCCAAGCCATTGGCCAATCGAATCTTTCCCGCCGCTCATCGTTCAGGCAACGACAATCGCCATTGCCGCGCATTTTCAGCAAGGACGCGGCCGGCGGATTCTTGCAGCGATCATCTTGGTTGGTTTGGGCGGCATAGCCATTGCCGCGATTTTTGGCGATTGGCTTTCCTCGCTTCTTATTGTGCAGGCGCAGCCCTGGCGCACGGCTTGGCTCATGTCTGCTGCCGGGGCGATGGCCTTGGGCCTCTGCGCCATTGAATTGTGGCCGCACGGCCCAAGCGGGCGCCTGGTGTTGGCACTCCTGGTGCTTTGCTGGTCGTTCAACACACAATTCGCGGTCGTTGGCCCCGCCGCGATCTTGGCGCTTCTTCTGCATTTCCGCGCCGCGCGGTTCGCGCCAGCGATCAAACCGCCGCTCGTTCTCTACACATGGATCTTTACCGTTATTGTCGCCACGATTTGGAACGTCCGCCTCTTTGCCTACCCTTGGCAATTTGCCATGGCCGCGCCTGCGGGCTACGGCGATCCTGCATTTGTCTTGGTCAAGGGTTTCCTCGCCCTTCCGCTTTGCGCCCTTGCGGCTTATTTCGCCATCGTCCGGCCGCGCATCGCCCCGCCCCTGCAAATCGGTTTCACGGTTCTTTTGCTTGCCGCGGTTGTGCCGTTTTGGGACCAACGGTCGCCAGCCCAACATATGATGGAGCAAAACCGCCCGCCACCGGAAATCACGCGGCTGATCAATCAGCAGAAGGGCGAAGTGCTTTGGATCGACGGATCGGCCGAGGTCTGGTTTTTCCTTGGCCGGCCGCAATGGGCGTCGCGGCTGCAAGGAACCCCAACTATCTTTTCGGCCGCCCTTGCCGCCGAATGGCGAAGCCGGACACAATTCCTGATGGATTTGAGGCTTGCGGATCGAAAGAGTTTCGCGCGATGGAGTGCGCCCAAAAGCGCAGATCCGCCGCGATTGTCGCAAGAGGGGGTGCGGCAACTTTGCGCGCGAAACGACGCGCCCGCTTGGATTATCGCGCCCCTCGAACAAGGCAAGGAACCCCCCGCCGGGATAGCAATGACACTCTGGCAGCTGCCCGAGCCGCAATACCAATTGACCAAAGCTGATAACGATTACATCTGGCTGAGAATCGACGCCTTTGGGGTGATCGCCTGTGGTAATGCGCCCCATAAATAAGCTTTGCCATAGTTTTTATGGAAATATATGTTCGGTGGCGGCGCTTTCGCAGGACCACGCCAGCGGGATCTCGCAACAGGGGGTAAACTGGGAAGGGATTGCGGTGCGCGAAGGCTTGCCCTGAAAGATGGAAGCATTTTGCCTATTTTGTGCTTCGCCCTATTTGGGGAAGAGTGATCGCCAATCGGAACTTTTGGGAGAAACAGATGAATAAGAGGGCCCGCTTCGCGTTTACGGCAGCACTCGTCGCTTCGGCATGGGGAATCGCAGCGCCGGCGGCGCGGGCGGACGAGACATGTCTTTCGCCTTATACGGCGTCGCTCATCAAAGGCCAGGAGGCCTATCTGCATGTCTGGGCCCTGGGCGAAAAGGGTCTCGGCGATGAATCCGACAAGCTAGTCACGATCGATGCCGATCCCAAATCAAAAACTTATGGCAAGGTTGTGAGCAGCGTGTCCGTCGGCGGCCGTGGCGAGGCGCATCACATGGGCTTTACCGACGACCGCAAATATCTTTGGGCAGGACGCCTCGACGACAGCAAGATTTTCATTTTCGACGTCGGCACAGATCCCGCGCATCCAAAACTCATCAACACGGTCACGGACCTCACCGAAAAGACCGGCTACGTCGGCCCGCATACATTTTATGCTATTCCCGGCCGCATGGTGATCGGCACTTTGTCGAACGACAAGAGCCGCGACGGCGTCACCGGACTCGCGGTCTATAACAACAAAGGGGAGTTTCTCTCGGCGCATCCGATCCCAACGGACAATGGCGGCGACGGCTATGGCTACGACATCGCCATCAATCCGCAGAAGAATGTGTTTTTGACATCGAGCTTCACCGGCTGGAACAATTACATGATGGATCTCGGCAAGCTCATCAAGGATGCCGAGGCGATGAAGCATTTCGGCAATACGATGGTGTTGTGGAACTTGAAATCCATGCAGCCGGAAAAGATCTTCAGCGTGCCCGGTGCGCCGCTCGAAATCCGGTGGTCGCTGAAAGAAGGTGACGATTGGGCGATCACCGCCTCGGCGCTCACCTCGAAACTCTGGCTCATCAGCCACGACGCCAACAATGAATGGCAGGCGAAGGAGGTCGGCACGATCGGCGATCCGGCAAAAATTCCGCTGCCCGTGGATATTTCGATATCGGCCGACGGCACCAAATTGTGGGTGAATACCTTCATGGACGGCACCACCCATTTGTTCGATATTTCCGATCCAACAAAGCCAGTGCAGATCTATGAGAAAGTCACCGGCAAGCAGGTCAATATGATTTCCCAAAGCTGGGATGGGAAGCGCGTCTACATCACCTCTTCACTTCTGCAACATTGGGACAAGACGGGTGCCGACAACGAGCAGGTCTTGCGCGCTTACGATTGGGACGGCAAGGATTTGAAGCCCACATTCGAGGTCGATTTCTTCAAGGAAAAACTCGGCCGACCGCATCATATGAAATTCTCGGGTCCAGCTACCAAAGCCTCGCTCGATGTCCCCCGGCGCGCGGCATCAAGGTGATGACCATAAGGGCTCGTGTCTTTGGCGCGCTCTGCATGGGATTTGCCGCTTGGGCCGGGTTTGTTATGGCGAACCCGGCCGTTGCCGCGGAGACCGGCGCCGGCCTCGCCCTCCCGGCCCCCGGAAGTTACACGCTCGACCATATTCAGCCGGTGCCATTCGGGATCGTGCTTGATGGCAATCGTTTTCCACGCATGCTCTCCCACTATACGTCCGGGAAGATCACTCTGCTTGCGTTTTTCTACAGCACTTGCGCCGACCCCAGGGGGTGTCCGCTTGCCTGGGAAGCTTTCGAGCACGTGCGCGAGGCGATTCTGGCGCAGCCGGAACTGCATGGGCGAGCCCGGCTCGTCTTTTTGAGTCTCGACCCGGAGCATGACACGCCGGACGTACTCAAGAATTTCACGCGGGGTTACGAAGCGAGCGCCAGCCTCGTGCCCTGGTATTTTCTCACCACATATTCCTATTTATTTTTAAATCCCGTGCTCCGGAAAATGGGCGAGGAGATTTCCATCGACCGCGAAGCATCGGGGACCGATAGGCTCGTTCTGAACCATCTCTTGAAAGTCTTCTTGATCGACCAGCGGGGCTGGGTCCGTGAGATCTATTCGAACCAATCGCTTGATCCCGCCGCGATCCTTGGCGATATCAAGACGTTGGCGATCGAGGCAGCCAATGGGGATGGCCGGCGGCGGTGAGCCTGGGTTGCGGGCTTAAGCCGCGCGGAATATAAAACTCAAACCGGCGCCCGAAAATGCCGGATGGGGATTTCCGCTTGCTGTCTTGCCTTGTA
>Ga0224556_1000525_pt1 | contig 10390 bp, 5 predicted proteins | sample 714S315metaG_FD_183007 | JGI IMG/M metagenome (GOLD analysis project Ga0224556, IMG submission 183007) | Peat soil microbial communities from Stordalen Mire, Sweden - 717 S3 1-5 | ecosystem: Environmental > Terrestrial > Soil > Wetlands > Peat | place: Sweden: Norrbotten County, Stordalen Mire...
GATCGTCACTGGTGGCAGCGACGCCACCGGCCCCGGGCTTTTCAAGATCCCGTTAGACGGCGGATCGCCAGTCCGTTTGGTCGCCGGGCAAGCACTCAATCCAGTCTGGTCGCCCGACGGAAGCCTGATCGTATATGCGGGTACGAATGTGCGCACCTTCGCTCCGCTTCTGGCCGTACGCCCGGACGGAACCAGCGTCAAATTGCCTGAGATTATCTTGCGGCGCTTGGGGGAACGCGTGCGCTTCTTGCCTGATGGCAAGAGTCTGATCTACATGGGGGGACTGCTCGCATCCCAGGACTTCTGGCTGCTCGATCTCGCCTCCATGAAGTCGCGCCTTCTCACCCGACTGCAAAACCTCGCCGCCATGCGGACCTTCGACGTCACACCCGACGGGAAGCAAATAGTCTTCGACCGCCTACGCGAAAACTCGCAGGTTGTCATGATCGATCTTCCCAAGGAATAACCCTAATCTTCGTCCATCCCAGCTGCTCCGTCGAGAAATCGTGCGATCTCTCGATGGCCTGCCTTTTGCGCGATCTCGCTCAGCGTCTTGCCTTCGGGCGACCGCAACGTCGCGACCGCGCCGCGCTCGATCAACAGTCGCACGAGCTCTTCACGGCCGCGCGCAACGGCGTAGGCCAGCGGAGTGTGCCACGCTTCAGCGTCCGAGGGAAACAGCCCGTAGTCGTGGAAAGCCCGGTTCAACGCTGCGGGGTCCTCTTCCAGGACGGCTTTGACGCGTTGTGGCATGTCGTATTGGATCGCTTCGATGATGTCGATCGGCCCGCGCAGAATCAGGTCGCGGGCTTCTTTGTGACCGGAGTAGTCAGCCCATCCGGCCGGCGTGCCGTGGTACTTCTCTTCGCGCGCGCGAACATCAGCGCCGTGCTTCATCAACACCTCAATCGCGCTCACGTTCCCGTACCACGCCGCTGCATGCAGCGGGGTGTATCCGCTCGTCGCGTCGATCGCGGTCTTCGGATTGTCGCGCACATTCACTGAGGCTCCGTTGCGGAGCAGCGTCTCGATCACGTCGCCCGGCGCGCTTTCGCTGGCGCGCACGATCAAGTTGCCCCATCGTCCGCCGGGCTTCAGCGTGCCGGGATCTCTACGCAGCAGGGTTTCGACGTCCGCGGTTCGATGCAGAGCCAGCGCAGCCGGCAGCCGCACCTTCGCCCCGCGCTCCAGCAGAACTTGTGCCAAGTCGTGCCGGCCGTCATTCTTGCCGACGAGCGCCGCCAGATCGAGCGCAGAAAAGCCGGCTTCGTCAAGCGACTCCGTGTGAGCACCCAGGTCGAGCAGCGTCTTCACCGACACAGGTTGATTCTTCATGACGGCAAGATGCAGCGGCATGGGCCGCATCCTCATTCCGTTCATCCGCCGCTCGAGATCGTTCGGCGTGCGCGCCACCAACTCACGAATCACCGCAGCGTCACCCATCGCGACCGCGGAAAAAATATTGTGTCTCGCGCCGTGCGCCAGCAGGTACGCAACGATTTCAGGATTCGGCTGGATGTAATCCCAGGCCGTCGCCCACCCGATCACGCCCAGCTCGTGGTAGTCGCCTTCGCCGACGGTATCGGCCCCACGTTCCACCAGGAGACGAATGATGGGAAACCGATGCTTCTCCACGGCAAAATGAAGCGGATACGCGTTGTCCCCTTCGCAGCGGATGTTGGGATTGGCGCCGCACTCGAGCAGCAGCTTGACTGCAGCCTCGCTGTTGCCGAAAACGGCGTGGTGCAGAGGCGTTCTCACGCCTTCCCCGCCGCGCTCATCAATAAGCTCCGGATGCGCATCCAGCAGCCCATTGAGTCGCGCGAGGTCACCTTTTCCGGCGGCATCGCGCAGAGACGCGACCACCTCTGCCGTCGAACTGGCTGCTTCGAGCGTCTTGACATGAGACTGCAGCTTGGACCAGGACGCGAATCCATATTCGCTCGCTATCACCAGCTGCGCATCCGCCAGCGCGAACCGCGCCGCAGCGACTTGTTTTTCTGACAGGTTTCTCCAGCGCCGATGATTCTCGCGAATGCGAGTTAAAGCCTCGGAGTCCGCGGCCTGCTGAAGCTTCAACAGGGACTTGGCTTGTTTCTTGAGTTGTTCGAGACTGGGATTCGGCGGGAGTTGCTTTGACATGGAAATCTCCTTTCCGTTGGTCGCCTGTGTCCGCACCGCAGGCAGAAAGAAGATTTGTCAGATTGTGGCCGTGCAATTGCTGCAGGGTGGGCTTGGCCCTTTCCGCGGACTGGATGCGCCCCGTGCGCCGAGAACCAAAGATAATTCCTGACTTATGGCTAAGTCAACAGCAGCCCGCATCACTTGCTGTGCCCAGGCATCGTGAAGTCCGCCGTTCCAATCTTAACGATCGTTCCCCGAGGCTGTGGTTTCGAATCCTTTGCCTCCTTCGTCTCCTTACCTGCCTCAGGTTTGTCTTTCGCTTCCGGCGCGGGTATAGGTTTCTCCGTCCACATGCCGTAAACCCTCCCGCCATAAGCCGCAATCCCGCTGTAGTCGCCGAAGAAGACTCCGCCGGCTTCGAATGGTTCGTCAGTCCAGGCGTAGTTGATGAAGCTGTGACCGCCATCGGTCGAGCGCGCGAGAACCACGATCTGTTTTCGGTTTTCGGGATCGCGCCGCCGATCATAAAAAATAACGTCGACCGAGCCGTCGGTCGGGTCCACCGCGAGCCACTGAAAAAACTGTTCCACTCCGTTATGTACGGGATCGTCATTCACCCGCACCGGCGTCGACCAATGCTTGCCGCCATCGTCGGACGTTGCCAGGAAGACATCGAGATCGCCGTTGCGGTAATCGCTCCAGGTCACGTACAGGCGTTTACTCTTGGGATCGATGGCAATCTGCGGAAATCCGTTTGCCCTTTCCAGCGTCTGTATGGCGAACATGATGGGCGCCGTGTGAATTATGCTGCGCGCCCGCGAAAACTTCTCGCCACCATCGCGAGACGTCGTGAACATGATCTCGTCATCCTGGCTCCAGATGGCGTAGAGCGTGCCGTCCGGACCAACCACACCGTCGAATCCCTCAGCGGCGCCGTTGTCATCGCGCGGCAAACCGGGGTGCGCATCGATCTCAATCGGTTGCGACCACGTCTTTCCATCGTCGGTAGAACGGGACAGCACCATCTGCGAATCGGTTAGCCGCCAACGCGTCCATCCCACGTAAAGATTGCCCGCATAACGCCCCTTGGTGTTGTCGGCGACAATCACCGGCTTGTCCTCGAACGGAATTCCCGGCGAACTCGTCTGTTCGGCGACAGGGAAGTGCTCCGCTTCCCAGGTTTTTCCGCCGTCCAGCGAGCGCCGCACAAAAATGCCGTTGCGCGTCGCGCCGTGCGCCCAATAATTGAAAGCGCCCAGCTTGTCGAACGCGATGTAACACACAAAGGCGTGGCCCTGGTTATCGAACGCGACCGACACGTCGCCCGAGACTTTATAGTTCTTGGGGTCCACATTCTCGGCTAGTTGCCAGGTGTGGCCGGCATCCTGCGAATAAGCAGCCTTCACGTTGTCCTGAAACACTCCCACCACCTGCTGCGGATTTGCCGGATTCACCGCGATCGCCGGCTCCGTAAAAAATCCAGGGGCGGGAGTAATAGTAAAGACTTGGGCCTGCGGAGCCTTCTGCAGATCCTGGCCCTGCGCAAGCAAAGGCGCGCTGAACAAGAGCGCGACGACAGTCGCTGTTGAGAAATGGCGATGTGGCGAGACGAACATTCAAAGTCCCCTGGTTTTCGCGATCAAGTTTACATCGATCGAGTCTGGGTCGATGCGAGTCTGGGTCGATCAAGTCTCGGTCCTTATGTGAGGTCCGCGGAACATAAAGCCGCACCTCCGGCGATTCCGGCATCAGCTCCGTAGTAGGCCATCAACAGCGGAATTTCAGATGCGCGCGGATTCACGCACCACCCCGGAAGGCGCTCCTTGATTTCATCGAAAAACGGCTTGAGCATTGCCGCAACACCGCCGCCCATCACCAGCACGTCAGGGTCGAGCAAATCGACAATGTTGCCCAGCCAGTGCGTTAGAACATCGACCGTTTCTTGCAGAATCTCCCGCGCCAGCGCATCGCCTGCCGCGTAAGCCTGGCCCACCATTTCGCTGGTGACAGCGGCCACGCTTCCCTTCGCGAGTTCAAGGATCGTGGAAGGCCGAGCCGGTTCGGCGGCCAGTTTGGTTCGAGCCCGTGCCCCGATGGCCCGTCCCGAAGCCAATATTTCAATGCATCCTCGTTTGCCGCAGCTGCAAACCGGGCCGCGATAGTCAATGCTCACGTGCCCGCCTTCTCCTGCCGATCCGGTGTTGCCGTGGTAGATGTGGCCATCGAACACAATTCCGGTTCCAATTCCGGTTCCAATCGTGGCATAGAAAACGTAGCGGAATCCGCGCGCCGCGCCCCAGCGCGTTTCCGCCAGCGCCGCCGCATTCGCGTCGTTGTCCACCTTCACGGGCACGTCGTAAATCGCCCTGATTTTCTCCGCCAGCGGAAAATCCCGCCAGCACGGCAGATTCGGCGGATTAAGAACCACGCCCGTCTTTGGATCAAGCGGTCCGGGCGCACAGATTCCTATGCTGTGAAATCCTCCGGCCGGCGCCGCCGACCCTAACTCGTCAGAGGACGACATGGAATCGATCGCCCCGGTCACCGCCTGCAAAGCCGCTTCGGCTGTGCCGTTGGCCACCATCGGCTTGCGGCCCTGCCTGAGTATCTTGCCGTCGCGGTCCACGAGTCCAACGGCGACTTTCGTGCCGCCAATATCGACCCCAAGAATCGGACCGCCGCGCTTTGCGTTCTCAGTCATGATTGGCCGGCGCTGATTCGTCAAGGTGCTTGGTCTTCGCGGCCATCTGCGCCGCGCCCGAAAACTGCACCTTGATAGTCTTGATCTCGTAGGGTTTCGTGTGCAACGTAACTTCACCTTTGCGGACAGTCAAATCGGCGATCGGTTTTTCCATCAGATCGGTTTCCGCCGCCGACTCCGCCCCAGGAGGAAGTTGAATTGTAACCTCACCTTCCTTGCCGGCCCACTCGTAGAATCGCAGAACCAGAGCGTCCTCGTCCTCGGCCTTCTTTAATGCAGTCACGATGACGTTGTCGGGCTGCACCTGCAGGAACGAATGCTCGGCGGCGAGCGCTCCCTCATGCTTTTCAATCGGCAATGAAATCAACTTGTAATTCAGTTCATAGCCACGCCGAATCGTCAGCGCTTCTTTCCAGCCTCCGCCATGTGGATACAACGCGTAGGTGAACTCATGATGACCCTCGTCCGCGTGCGGATCAGGCCACTCCGGCGACCGCAGCAACGACAGGCGCAACACGTTGCCTTTCGCATCGTATCCGTATTTGCAATCATTCAGCAGGCTGAACCCGTGCGTCGCATCAGAAATATCTGCCCAGCGCTGCGCCGGAACCTCAAACTGCGCCTGCTCGGCGGGAGTGTTCCGCGTCGTGGGACGCTCCACCGAGCCAAAGGGAATTTCAAACGCCGCCTTATCGCTGTGTGCGCTGAGCGGAAAAGCAACTTTTAGCAGAATATGTTTCTCATGCCATTCCGCCGTCATCTTCACGTCGACCCGCGGCACGCCCGCATACAGGAACACGTCGCGCACAAACGTAGAGTTCTGAAAATGATTCTTGATTTGAATCACCGCGCGCAGCGGCCCGCTCTCCGTGAGTTTCACCTCATCGGCCCGGTCCAGATCCCAATGCTGCTTTTCGAAGTCCGCATCAATATTCCACGCGTCCCACTGTTTGGGCTTGTCGACGAAGGTCTGCAGCAGGTTGCCGCAAGTTGAAGTCTTCGGCCCGCCCGTCTCGGTTTCCGCGGGTGCAAGCGCCTCCGTGCCGCTTCGCTTGTCGAATAGGCTGGTCATACAGCCGGTTTGCGGATCGATCTTCACGCGTATGAATTCATTCTCCAGCGTGTCACTGGAAGCCTTCAGCATCGAATGCACAGCGGGCGCAACGGTCGCCGCCCGCACGAAATAAGTTGCATATCCGAACGCTGGAGTATTCGCGAGCAAGAGCAACCGGGCCCGATGAGTATCTTTGTCGAACGAGAGCAATTGTGTGTCCGCCAGTTTTCCGGCGGCATCCACTACCTCGATTTGCCGCGCCGGCGCGGGCAATTGCGCCTCGACCTCAGTAACTTCAGTACGCGGCCACGACAGAGTATTGAAAATCATTACCGGCACTCCCTCGCCCTGGGTGTTGAAATTCGTGTTGACGTGAGCCGCGATCTCGCCGAGCGATCCTATACTCACGTCATTTGCCCCGCGGTCCACATCCTCCAGATTTCGCTTGGCATCCAGATAATTCACTGCAATGCCGGACCCCGGCATGATGTCGTGAAAGTGATCGAACAGCAGATTCTGCCAGGTCAGTTCCATCCCATCCTGCGGGTACGCGCGTCCATAGAGCGTGGCCAGAGAAGCAAACTTCTCCGCATTGAGCACGGTCTCCTCAGCGCGCCGGATTCTCCGCTTAGTTTCGGCCTGCGTCGTAAACACTCCACGGTGATACGCGAAGTAGAGTTCGCCATCCCACGTCGGAACCTGCATGCTGGGCAGCTTCTTCTCCAGATCGCTAAAGAAGTTGCGCGCAAAACTGAACTCCAACTTGGGATACACCGCATCCGGAGCTCTCAGCCGCTCTGCATTGTCGAGCATGATGCGCGTCGGCCCGCCGCCGTGATCGCCCACCCCGTACAGGTGCATCATTTCAGGCTTCTCGGGGACAGTCTTGCCGTAGATCGAAGGCATCCAGATCGAAAGATCCGTCGCTAGCGGTTCCGCGTCGATGCCGCCCGCATAATCATGCGGGAAATACGTGAGCAAGCGGCTGCCGTCGGGGGATTGCCACCAAAACAGTTTGTACGGGAATACGGTGAATTCATGCGCCCACAGCAGCTTCTGGGTCACGAAATAATCCATCCCCGACTTCTTGTAGATCTGCGGCAGTTGATAGTTGTATCCAAACGAATCCGGGTTCCAGCCGATTTTCACATCGACGCCGAAATTCTTCTGAAAGTAGCGCTTGCCCACCAGAATCTGCCGCACCAGCGATTCGCCGTCCGGCATATTCAAGTCGGGCTCGACCCACATGCCGCCAATGATCTCCCATCGCCCTTCTTTGACCCGCTGTTCAATCTGCTGGAACAGGTCAGGATATTTCTCCTGCATCCACTCATAAGTTCGCGCCGACGACATGGTGAACTTGAAGTCCGGATATTCGCGCATCAAATCCAGCACACTCTGGAACGTGTTGCGCACAACTTCAACCGTCTCGGTCCACGGCCACAGCCACGCCATATCAATGTGCGAATTGCCCACAACGCGAATATTGAACTGCTGCAGCCAAGGCTTGAGCGCTTCCAGTTTCGATCGAGCGGCATTCAGTGACGCATCGAAGCCAGCCTGATCTCCGCGATCCAGCGGCGAGAAATCAATCGCCTTCAGCGCAGCATCGAGTTGCTGACGGCGCTCCGTCTTTCCTTCTTCATACGCTGTGATGACGGGTCGCGCGGCGAGAAGTTCCATCCGCAGAAAAGCAGGGTCAGGGCGAGTGTGTGGCGGCTCAATCGCGAGCTCGCTGTGAAAAAACTCCGACTGTGCCTTTTCGCCCGCGACCACGCGCGCTGCGATCAGAAATTTCTGTCCCGGCTGCGCGTTCTCGGTCAAAAGCAAGGGCAAAATATCGTCATCGCTCCCGCGATAGAGAATCGCTCCGTTCGAAAAAACCGTGATCCTCAAGCCGTCTGGGCTGCCAAATCGCAGGTCAAGCGACACCCGCGAGCCTTGCGTGGCGTAGCCGTTGATCTTCTCGGGAATCTGCACCCAGCGGCGGAACACGCGGCTTCCCGTCCAATGCTCCTGATTTGCATTTCTTCCCCCCGGCCCCGCCCCGTTCTTCACCGTGAGCAGGCCCCAGTCGGAGTCATTCAGCCCCGGATCTTCCGGATGAGGAACGTCGGCATGAACGCGCCATTCCGCCTCGCTCTGCCGAGTGAGACCATCCAACCTCTCGAGCGTCGGTTTATATGGGTCGGGGCCGCCGGAGATCTGGGAACCCGCAAAAACCGCATACTGCAGAATCACGAGTAATAAGAAGACAGGGGAACGCTTCATGGAAAAACGCACCTTTCCGAACGAGGTCAGACTCGATTGCCAGCTTCGCAAAGTAACAGAGTGTATCACCGAATAATTTTTCTGGAGTCTAAGTCGCTGATTCTACGGCGAGATCAGACCGGCGGCGCGAGAGCCGCAAAAATTATGATTCCTTCTAGCTAAATTATGAATCTGAAGCATTACTTAAGATCGTTGACGGCGCAAGCCGATGAACTTACAATTCAAAAATCCGATGTCAGTAAACCTCAATCTTCGCTCCATGTGCTGCTGCGCTTGTTGTTGTTGTGCATGCGTGTGCGCTGGCGCGGGGAGGTTGCTGACCTAAGAATTCACTCTTAAACTCAGCACTCATTAACCCATCGCCAGTTGAACCTGGCGGTGGGTTTTTTATTTGCTGCGAACTTTTGGTTTTTGCTTGGCTTTCAACTTATGACACACACACTTGCGACAGAGAAAAAGAAAGAAACGACAGCCCAGCGAGTCGAGCGCTTGAAGCGCGACATGAATCCCTGGGACGGGCTCGAAGAAATCCGCCGCTTCGCTCGCGAGGGATTTGATTCAATCCCTCCCGAATGGATCGGCACCTACTTCCGCTGGTGGGGTGTTTACACCCAGGGTGACGGCGCCGGCGTAACCGGCGGCCAAGGCGGAGTGGGCCGCGCCCTGCAGCGCTTCATGGTGCGCATCCGCATTCCCAACGGCATGATGACTTCCCGCCAACTCCGCGCCATCGCCGACCTCACCCGCCAACACGCCAACGGAATCGCCGACCTCACCGTGCGTCAAAACATTCAACTCCACTGGATCACCATCGAGTCGCTGCCGGAAGTTCTCGACGGCCTCTGGCAAGTCGGACTGAACACAATGGGAGCCTGCGGAGACGTCGTGCGCAACGTGACCGGATGCCCCGTCGCCGGCGTGGACGCCGACGAAATCGTTGACGCTTCGCCGCTCGCGCTCGAAGCTTCACAGTTGCTGGCTGGCAATGCCGAGTTCTACAACCTGCCGCGCAAGTTCAAAATCTCCATCACCGGATGCCGCGTGTGGTGCCCCTATCCTGAAATCAACGACGTGGGTCTAACCGCGATTACCCGCACCGTTGGCGGAAAGCCGGAAGTCGGCTTCTCGCTGCGAGTGGCCGGCGGACTTTCCACCGAGCCTTATCTCGCCGCGCGTCTGAATGCGTTCGTGCGCTGGAATCAGGTTCTTCCGGTCATCAAGGGGATTGCGGAACTGTTTCGTGGTTCCGATGTTCTGCGCGAACATCGCGAGCGCGCCCGCCTGAAATTTCTCTTCTTGCGCCACGGCTGGACTGCCGACCGTTTTCTCGCCGAGTTGCAAGACCGCATCGGATTCCAACTCGATCCCGCCATCGAAGAGCATGCCCCCGACGATGTTTACCGCGACCACGTTGGCATCCATGCGCAGAAGCAACCCGGACTCTCTTATGTGGGAGCAGTCGCGCTCCGCGGCCGAATCAACGCGGACCAGATGCAGGCTGCCGCCGATCTCGCCGAGCGCTATGCAGGCGGCGAATTACGCGCGACCAACATGCAGAATCTGCTGGTCGTGAATGTGCCCACGGCAAATTCCGACGCGCTGGCGAAAGAATTCGATGCCATCGGGCTGAAGGTCGGCGGTTCGTCGTTCTGGCGCGGCACCGTTGCCTGCAGCGGGACGGAATTCTGCAAGCTTGCCATCACCGAAACTAAAAGTTTCTCCCGCTGGCTGGTCGAAGAACTGGAAGAACGTCTGCCCGGTTTCGATCAGCACCTGAAACTGCACGTCACCGGATGCCCCAACAGTTGCGGCCAGCACTGGATCGCCGACATTGGCATCGAAGGCAAGAAAATCAAAGTTCAGGACCGCATGGTCGACGCCTACTACTTCTGCGTGGGCGGAGCCCTTGGTCTCAATCAGGCCACGGCCCGCCCCGTCGGATATCGCTGCGCCGCGACCGAAGTTCCAAACGCGCTGGAGCGCCTGTTGGGCCGCTACCTTGCGCAGCGTGCCCCGGGCGAGAATCTGCGCCGCTTCTTTGTTCGTCATAGCGACACCGAATTACGCGAGCTTCTCGCCGGAGAATCCGTCGCCGCGGTCGCCCGCGATTTGCCGGATTCGACTAAGGCCCTAGCCGCATCAGGAGGGACCGGTGACTAACTTGTTCCCCATGTTTCTGAAACTGGAAGGCCGGCAATGCCTGGTCGTCGGAGCGGGGAAAGTCGGCGAGCCTAAGATCA
>Ga0224556_1000526_pt1 | contig 10364 bp, 9 predicted proteins | sample 714S315metaG_FD_183007 | JGI IMG/M metagenome (GOLD analysis project Ga0224556, IMG submission 183007) | Peat soil microbial communities from Stordalen Mire, Sweden - 717 S3 1-5 | ecosystem: Environmental > Terrestrial > Soil > Wetlands > Peat | place: Sweden: Norrbotten County, Stordalen Mire...
GGGAAGGGAGGGCTGAATCGGCTGCGGGAAAGCCTGGCTCGCTGAACACGACTGCGGTAGACATGCCAGTAGATATAACGGTTTGGGCGAGGAGTGCAGGTTGGAGGAGCAGGAAAAACGAGTCGGCGACTGCCAAGACGATGTATTTGCGCATGAGTGTGGCCTGATGAGGAGATTCGAAAGGCGGAAACGATTGCAGTCTCGGGCAAGGGCGGTGGAATGTCAAGGCTAGAGAAACGATTTTCTAGGGCACGAAAACGAGCGGAAGCGAAGAAAAATGGGTAAGATCGGGGTCGGGCGATGCTATGATGGCGCGTCCTTGGTTGAAAAGATTCTGATTCGGACATTCCAGTAAAGACAATCTGGTTCCGAGAATCAGGTTCAACATTCGATTCAACAATCTTTGAAGGGTGGATAAAGCACTCATGGCGATCGCGGCCCCCAACACTTCTACGACAGCTACGGCGCCGGGCTCGGGGCAAAGCTACGGCGCTCCGCTGGCTACGGTGACCACGCTTTTCTTCATGTGGGGATTTCTTACTTGCCTGAACGACATTCTGGTGCCGCATCTGAAATCGATTTTCGATTTGAATTACACCCAGTCGCAGTTGATCCAATTCGCATTTTTTGGCGCGTATTTTGTTTTCTCTCTGCCTTCCGCCAAACTTGTCGACCGGATGGGCTACCAGAAGTCGATGGTGGCGGGGTTGTTGACCATGGGAGTCGGGGCCTTCTTGTTCGTGCCGGCAGCCAGTGTTCCTTCGTATCCGTTGTTTCTAGGCGCGCTTATTGTTCTTGCCGCGGGAATCACCTGCCTTCAAGTGGCCGCGAATCCTTATGTCACCGTGTTGGGAAAGCCGGAGACGGCTTCGAGCCGGCTGAACCTGACGCAAGCGTTCAATTCATTGGGCACTACCTTGGCGCCTTATTTCGGAGGAGCGCTGATTCTGAGTGCAGCTCCGAAGGCGATTGAAGAGATACGAGCGATGGCGCCCGATGCTCTGCAGGCCTACCGGTTGCATGAAGCCGCGTCGGTCAAGGCGCCCTACGTAGGGCTGGGGATTGCGTTGATCGTGCTGGCGGTTGCGATTGGCAGTTTCAAGTTGCCGACCATCGCACACGCCCAGCACAAAGTCGGCGAGAAAGTGAACGACTCGATCTGGAAGCACCCGAGTTTGATTTTCGGAGCGATCGGTATTTTCGTCTATGTCGGCGGCGAAGTTTCCATCGGGAGTTTTCTGGTCAACTATTTCACTCAGCCCGAGATTGGCGGTTTGACGGCGAAGGTTGCGGCCAGTTTCGTCACATTCTACTGGGGCGGCGCAATGGTCGGGCGGTTCATCGGCTCCGCACTCCTGCAGAAGGTGAGCACTCGAGGACTGTTGGGCATTTGCGCCGTTTGCGCGGCTGCCCTGGTTGCGATTTCGATGCTGACTTCGGGACACTTCGCGATGTATAGCATCCTCCTGGTCGGCTTCTTTAACTCGATCATGTTTCCGAGCATCTTCACGCTCGGGGTGGCGGAACTTGGACCGCTTACGGGGGATGGTTCCGGAGTGATGATCATGGCGATTGTTGGGGGAGCGATTATTCCGGTGGCACAAGGTTGGATTGCCGATCATATTGGCATTCATCACGCGTTCTTTCTTCCCGTCATCTGTTACTTGTACATCTTGTTTTTTGCTTTGAGCGGATCGAAGCCGAACAGCCAACGGTACGCGAAGGCGTGACCGTAAACTGCCCCGGTCCTGCACTTCGCTCGGAATGACAATGGTTTGGAACCACGGCCAGGCTCTGGGAGTTCAGTAAGTGTCGCGCGGAGTTTAGCGAGTCATCGATTAAAGCAACTTAGAAGACCATGGGGCAAATCAAGAAGCCCGGCCAAAGACCAGAGGTCATTACCCTCAAGGCAGTTGCCCAGCATATAGGACTTACTCCGGGCACGGTGTCTGCGGTGCTGAACGATTCGCCGTCGGCCCGGTCCATTCCGCAGGAGACCAAGAACCGGATCCACGCGGCTGCCAAAGAACTCAACTACCGGCCTAATTTTTTCGCTCGCACGCTGCGCAACAAACGCACTTACACCATCGGCGTGATTGCGGAGGAGATTGGCGACTCCTACAGTTCGCCCATCATCAGCGGCATTGAACAATACCTGAGGAAGCGCAACTATTTTTTTCTGACAGTGGTGCACCGGCATGATGCTGAGTTGCTGAATCGATATTCGCAATTGCTGTCGGAGCGGGGCGTTGAGGGAATCATCACGGTGGATACGACGGTACAGGAAGAGCCGGTGCTGCCGACGGTTGCGGTTGCCGGCCACAAGAAGCTGAAGGGAGTTACCAACATTACCCTCGATCATGCCAGAGCGGCGGTCCTGGCCCTGCACCATTTGAAGGAGTTTTCTCATGAGAAAGTAGCTTTCATGAAGGGGAATCCCTTGAGTTCGGATGCGATGGACCGCTGGGCCGCGATTTGCCAGGTGGCGGCTGAGATTGGGATGAAGATCGACCCCGAACTGACGGTGCAGATCGACACCGACGACCCGACGCCGATGCTGGGCTATCCGTTTACCAAGCAACTCCTGGCGCGCAAGCTGCCGTTTACGGCGCTGTTTGCCTACAATGACATCTCGGCGATCGGCGCGATTCGGGCGTTGCAGGAACAGGGACTGCGCGTGCCCCAGGATGTTTCGGTGCTGGGGTTCGATGATATCCCGGGGGCGGCGTTTCACACTCCGAGTTTGACCACGGTGCAACAGCCGTTGAAGCGAATGGGAGAAGTGGCGGCGCAGGTTTTGCTGGAACGGATTGAAGGGAACAAGGAATATCCTTCAGAGATTGCGATCGAACCAATGCTGGTTGTCAGGGAATCCACGGCGAAGGCTCGGGTAGTTTCCTAGCCTCGCGCTTCGCGTATAGTAACCGCGGAGCGTGCCTGTCTCTTCATGTCCCCTCCTGACTCACCCAACACCTCAGACTCGGCCAAGGCGCTTACGTTTGCGGCGTATGCGTCGTTCGTGCCGATTGGGGTCGCAACTGTGCTGCTCGGTCCGATGCTGCCGATCCTGTCGGCACGATGGTCGCTGAACTATTCCCAGGCGGGCGCACTGATTAATGTCCAGTATGTGGCTTCGACCGTGGCCGTTGCCTTGTCGGGTGTGCTGGCTGCGCGCTGGGGATTCCGATTCGCGATCAAGACTGGGCTTCTGCTGATGAGTGCGGGGGTTGGATTGCTGCTGGTGGGTCCGAAGTCGATGGGAATTTTCTGCATCGGGGCGTATGGCGGAGGGCTGGGGCTGGCGGTTCCAGCGGCGAACCTGATGGTGGCGGAGGTGAATCCAGGGCGGCGCAGCGCGACCCTGAATCTGCTCAACTTTTGCTGGAGCGCGGGTGCGGTTGCATGTCCATTTCTTGTCGGGGCGGCAGCCCGGAGCAATAAGGTTCCGCTGTTACTGGCGACGGTGGCGGGGTTCGCGCTGTTGATGGCGATTGGGATCGCGGCCATGCCGGCGTGGATTGTCGAGCCGTCCGCAGCCAGGGACGCAGCCCGAAAAGTGGCCTTGGTAATTCCGTGGAGGAACGGCGCTCTGGGGATTTTGGCAGGGCTCTTTTTTCTATATGTCGGCGTCGAGAACGGCTTTGGCTTCTGGCTGGCCACCTACTCGAAGAGCTTGGGGAAGATGTCGCCGACGATGGCGATCATGACGTCCTCGTTTTTCTACGCGGCGATGATGCTGGGGAGATGGCTGGCGCCGCTGCTGCTGCGACTGACCGACGAAATTCGACTGGTGCAGGTGGGACTGCTGGTGGCGTGTTCGGGAATGGCGGGGCTGGCCGTGTCGCATGGCCTGAGTGGAGTGGTGGCAAGTGCTTGCCTGGCGGGGCTTGGACTCTCTTACGTTTATCCGATTACGATCTCGCTGTTGTCGCGGGAATTTGGGGCGGAATCTTCGCGGCTGGGATCGATTCTGTTTACGTTGTCGAACATCGGAGGCGGACTGCTTCCCTGGATGGTGGGAGTTTCGTCGAATCACTTCGGCAGCCTTAAGGCGGGGCTGGCCGTGCCTTTGATCGGATGCGCGGGGATGTTTGCTTTGTATTTGCGTGAGTGGAAGGTCACCACGCAAGGGGTTTAGCGGACTGCTGAAGAAGTGCCCCAGGGGCTGAAGCCCTCTTCGAGGAAGTATCGCTATCGCGGCGCTGAAGGCGCTGCGCCACCCAAGAGCCTCGCCGCAAGCCGTGAGAGGCGCACCAGCCGATACAGCGGGAAAAGCGGGCCGGGGAGATGGACGGCCTGCCATTCGCCCGGACCCGGAGTGAAGACAAGGCGCTGCAGGAAGCGCCGACGATCGGCTGGCCGTTCGCGGAGACGCATCATGAGTCGGAAGTAGGCCAACGATTCCACGTTGTATGTGGACTCACTCGCGAGATGAGTTCGGATTTCGTCTGCCAGTGAGGGCATCGCAGGATCTTCGGCGAAACTCGCTTGGGCTGCGGGCGGGATCGTGGCGCCTAAGAGCCGGTTCGCCAGAATCATGGTGACGCGAACGATGCGCACAATTCCTAAGGTTTGCGCCTGAGACGCGATCGAGTTCCAGTTCAGAGTTGGCAGGCTTAGGATGCGCGCGATGTCGCACAGCCAGACGAGGCGTCCCCAGACGTGTTTGGCAGCGTGCGCCGAGAGCACTAAGAGCAAATCCTCGGGCGAGGGCGTCTTCATGGGGTGGCCAGCGACGGTGACCTTGACCGCGCGCCGGAACAATCCGGTCATATCAAAATCGATGGCATAAAAACGAGGATGGATCGCCCACTGCAACTCGAGAAGATTGGGTCCAGCTGCGCCGTCGAAGGCGCATTCGTATCCCGATTGCAGGTAGGCTCGCTCTTCTGCTGCGGAAAAAGAAAAGTGCGGCGTATAGCCGAGTTCGCCGACGGCGTCGCGGATGCGCGGCAGGTCTCGCGGATGGATCAGCAGATCGATATCTCCGGACTGCCGCAGGGCGATGTCTCCATAGATCAATTCCGCCAGCGCCAGGCCTTTGTAGGGCATGACTTCGATGCCGAGTGCAGACAAGTGCTCAACGATTCGAATCAACTCGCGTGAGAGAAATAAAGCCTTGTGCAGGTTGGTCTGGTAGCTGCGCTCGATCGCGGATACCTGCTCGCAGGGAATAGCGTCTTCTATTTCAACCAGAGCCTGATAGAGCAGAGGCTGGGTGCCATGATGCTCGGCGAGGTCGAAAAGAAAATTCCAGCGAACGGGCTCGCGCAACAGGAGGCGAAGGCGGGCTGTTCTTTCCTTGCGGGGGATTTCGGAGCATGCGGCTAGCAGTATGGACCACTCGGCGTCGAGTGTGGCGCTAGTCCTGAGCATGTTTTCGGTTGGAGCGTTTTCTGTCGGAGCGCCCTCGGTCAGAGCGGTGGACTTGCGTCCGAATCACGCAGTCGCGCTCGACAGACTGGGGAGCGTTCGAATCTGAACTAAGTTGTTCTGTCCCAGATTCGCGTGCCCCTGACTTCCCGCGGCCTTCTTGGCCAGCATGTTGGCTGAGGGGACGCCGGTTCTGGCGAATGACTTCTCGCAATCCTGCGTCGACGGGCCGCGCATGTTGCCTTCCATGAAGGCCAGACCGGGACAACGCGTGCAGCTGCCAACATGGGTGCACGAAGTGCAGGTCGTAAGGTCTTTCAGGCGGATGGAGCGCACTTCGTTCATCCGGTCGGAATGGCGCCAGATGTCGACGAAGCGCTGCTGTCGCACGTTTCCCGTGGGGAGCGGAAACTGGACGCAGGGAAAAACTTCACCATACGGCGAAACGTAGCAGGCGGTGTGACCAGCGCTGCAGGGAGTAGAGTTCAGTTCGCTCTCGCCGGGTTCGGCTGGGATCGCGCAAAACTCGTCCACATCGCCCACCAGCGCGGCATCGCGGAAAACCTGCCGCAGCGTGCCCTGGTCAACGGCCAGGTCGAGAACGGAGCGGTTGCCGTCCATCATGGGCGTGATGGTGGGATCGAGAGTGCATTCGACGCCCAGTTCCGCAGCCAGTGCGCGCACGCCGGGGTAGTCATGACGGTTTTGAGTCATCAGGACGTTGGCGATGATGACTTTCAGGCCTTGAGACTTGAGAAAGCGGATTGCATCGACCGAGCGCTTGAGCGAGCCGGGAATCAGGGTGATGGCGTCGTGAACTTCAGGACGATGCGAGTAAATGCTGATCTGAACCGACTCTACGCCCAGATCACGAAGGCGGGCGGCCTCGCGTTCGCGGATTAAGACGGCGTTGGTCTTGAGCTTCACGCAAAACATCAGACGGCGGGCGTGCTCGAGAAGGTCGAAGAAATCCTTGCGCAGGAAAATCTCGCCGCCGCTGAGGGTGAGGATGAAGACTCCGGCGTCGGCCATCTCATCGAGCAGGTGCTTGATCTCCGCGGTGGTCATCTCACCATGATCGTCGTGATCGAGATAGCAATGGACGCAGCGTTCGTTGCAGCGATAAGTCAGGTCGAGCTGGACGCTGAGCGGAATATTCAGCTTCAGCGCCTTCTCGGACATTTCCTGCAGGAGCACGCTCATCGGGATTCTCCGGTCGTTGATCCTTTAGCCCAGGATTCTCCGGCCACGGGATTCCGCGGCAGGATCGGCTGTTCGGAGATTTGCAGTATCTCATGGCTGGCCAGTTCGCGGGCGAGAGTTTCGGCGTCTTGCAAAGCCGCGGCGGGGTCGACCTCGAACTCGGGGACGATGCGGTGCTCGACGATTTCATCCAGCGGAGTGGTGCCGTCGGCCGACTGCCACAGGATGGTGGCCGTCCTGTTCAGAGTGAAGAGCGTGGAATCGCGGCTGGACATAATCATCATTTCGCCGTCGAGACTGCGTGCCGCAACCCGCGGATTGCGTGCCATATAAAGCCTGCTCATCCGATCAGCTCCCAGACCCTGGCGTCGGGCACAAAAGTAAGGCGGGACACGGGGACCCGGCTTACGAATTCGAAGGCGGAATGAAAAATCGCTTGCACCAGGTCCTCATCCTCCGCGAAAAAGAGAAGATTAGCAAGCAGAGATCGAGCGGCTTCTCCGGGCGGGATGGGGTCGATGCGATTTTCCTTTCCTTTGGCCAGCAGGTAGAGAGCGGCAACGGGGGCGGAAACGTTTTCGCCCAGCTTGGCCAGTTCGCCGGTAAACGGAGTGCCGAAGGCGATGTAACCGGAATCCTGCTTGCGAACGTAGGAAATTTCGTCGGTCAGGAGAGTCGCGTCGGGAGGAGCCAGCCGGGAGATCGTGGTCTTGCCGGCCTCGGAAACGCCGGCGAACAGGAATGCTTTGCCGTTGCGGATGGCGCTGGCGGAGTGCAGCAGGAAGCCTCCCTGGCGGGCCAGCACGAGGGTGTGGACGATGCGCAGCACGGCATCGATGGAATAGGGGTTGGCGGTCTGGCGAATCCAGCCGGTGCGCGACGCGGGTTGCCACTCGGCGCGAAAGTCGCCGCGCTCGAGCGTCCAGCGGCCTTTGTGGTGGGTCACGCGCACCGGCGCATCGGGATCGGCGCCCTGGGGTGGGGTGAGGTCCACGTCGAAGGTAATTTCTGCATGTTCGGAAGAGGTCACAAAGCCGGCATAGCGGTCCTGCAGCATGGCGAGGAAACGCGGGTCGGTCGTGTGCACGCGCACGGGCATTCCCCCGATTTCAATCACCAGGGTGAGACGCTCGACGTCGGTGGCTAGTTCGGGCAAGAGATGGCTCGAAATCTACAAGGTTTGAACTTGTGACAACTGGTCCTGCGATTGACTCTGTGATGTTTGGAGCAGGCCGTGAATTCCTACAACGATGCGGGCAGCGAAGGTCGAACGTCGAAGCACGGTGGCGAGGGTGCGTTGCCAGAGGCGCAGACGCCGGCTTGGCTCGATGCATTTCCCGTTCCGCAGGATGAAGGAAACCTTGCCCAGCAGGTCGCTCTCCGGCACGGGCGGATCGGGGGCGGGCATAGCATCCCCGCGCGTTAAGATCTCAGCGTTTTGCGCTTTGCCCTTGGTCACGGCGCCCCGGGTCACGACGCGGTGAGCAAAAAGTCGACGGTCGCGGCCGAACAGAACGATGTCTCCAGAGAACACGTCCTCGCTCGGGATGCGGTCAATCACGAGCGTATCGCCCGGCCACACGGTGGGCAACATGCTCCATCCCGTGACGCGCAAGCGCAGGCTGCCGGACGAGCGCAACACTTCGCTGGCCAGCTCGCATTTCAGTTCGTGAGCCGAGTTGAATGCGGTGTCCACTGTCTATGAGGCGCTCAGCCTACTGGCACAACTGCTTTGCGTTGCGGCGATTTTGCCGCACGAAAGAGCGCTGGTTACGAAAACTTTTTCGTAGCGGAAGGACGGCTTTTCGTACGGCTGCCTGGTGACCGGAGTTCGCGAATTATCGGAGGACAAATCGTTCATCGTCATAAGAGCACACCTATCTAGAGCACACCTGTCTTTAGTTTGTCGGCCTGTCTATTGTAATGCTGCTTGCGAGACCTGTGTCGCGCACCCGCCGGTACCAAGGGATGTTATACAGGTCTGGTTGCTTAGCGTCGAGAAATACACCTGGGACGCGCCGGCCAGCGTGCCCGTGCTGACGACGTTATCCATAATAATCCCGCTGGTGCCTCCAGTGGCGGCAAAGCTGAACGTAGCGACTGGGCCCACCATCCGCCAGCTGACGGTATTGTCAACGGTCGGGCCCCCTACCACCAAGCTCCAGGTTGGATGACCCTGAGCGGGGGTTCTGGATGTTCCCGCCGTGCGCACCCACTCCACCGCCCCGTTGCTGTCGAGAATCTCCTGGCCGACGGTATAAGCGTGGCTGGGCTGCCAAGCCGGGTGGGAAGCCAGGTGGGGACCCTGGTTGGTCCAGCGCACCGTGTTATCCGCTGTGCTTCCATCGATGTTTACGTTCCAAGTGGGGTGGCCCTGCGCGGCGGTTCTCGATGTTCCCGCAGTTCTGACCACTTGAATATGGAGATTGGTGTCCAATATTTCCTGGCCTACGGTGTACGCGGTGGATGGTTGCCAGGGCTCGACCTTAAAGTTCATGATGCAGCCACCAGCGGCGCAGTTATTGCCCGACCCGCTGGCCTGGGCGCTGGCGAAAATAAACTCGGTTGCGCCTCCGGTGGCGTTGGGATTGGGAATGTCGGTGACGGGGGAGCATCCGGTGGTAGCGCTGGTCAACACCGGCCCGGTGGCTGCGGTTCCCATGACTCCGGCTGCGATCGGAATCTGATACAGGGTAGGCGCACCTGCCGTGTTGCCGCAAACGTAGAGGTTTCCGGTCGCGTCGCCAGAATTGTCGTAGGTATTATCGAAACTACCTTCATACAAGGGATTGGGATTGGGAGGCGCGGTCTGACTAATCCCGACCACAGCTTCCGTACCGGTCGTCCCAGGGGCGAAAGTCGGGACGAACTCGAAGACCGCCGAGCAGGGGACGCCGCCCGTACAGGTCGTGCTGCCGTCGCTGGAGGAAAAGACATAGATTTTCTCCGCTGTCGAGTCGACTATGGGTCCTGCAACCAGACCGGCTCCGTGATCCACTTTTCCCGATGCGGTGACCGCCCCCGTTGAGCTCACACGATAGAAAAATCCGCCGTAATCGCCCACAAAGACGTTGCCCGAGGTACGGTCGTAGGCCGGACTGGAAAGAGAAGTCGGGTTTACCGGATTGACTTGCACGGGGAATCCGCCTGTGATCACTTCGGCCGGGGTCCCCTTAAACACTCCGCTGATTTTGTGAAGCCATCCCAGAGCTCCGCCGACCCAGATGACGTCGTTTTGGTAATCCGGGAAAACGGACGAGGTGATGTCATTGACCTGGACCAGGCTGCTGTTTTTTAGAAGGATCCCCGTCATGCAGGGTGCTACGCAGCTGCGGTACGCGCTGGCGGTCACTGGGGTCAGAGTCATCGGTGAACCGACAGTTTCGGTAGTGGAAGCCGCCCATTTCAGCAAGACCAATACGCCGAAACCACTGCTGGTCTCGACAAATGCGACCTGTGTGCCGTCTTCGGAGATCGTAGGAGAAGTCAGAACCTGCCCTCCGGTGTTGTAAGCCCAGTAGACCATCGGCTTGGTTCCGGTGCAGCCTGAATAAAGATTGTCGTAGGCGACCACGCTGGCCTGGCCGGTCGAGCCCGCCAGTCCGGTATTGAAAACGACATAATCCGGACTGGCCGCACTGGCGCAGTTCGCCGTCGTGATTTGGAATGAATACTTGGCAGGATAGTTGCCGGCGCCGACGCTACCGCCACTTCCCAGATCTTCAGACCAAGCTCCCTCGGAGTTCGCCTCTTCGGCGCCAGGGCCGATGGAATCCGCATCGCCGGCT
>Ga0224556_1000529_pt1 | contig 10337 bp, 9 predicted proteins | sample 714S315metaG_FD_183007 | JGI IMG/M metagenome (GOLD analysis project Ga0224556, IMG submission 183007) | Peat soil microbial communities from Stordalen Mire, Sweden - 717 S3 1-5 | ecosystem: Environmental > Terrestrial > Soil > Wetlands > Peat | place: Sweden: Norrbotten County, Stordalen Mire...
GCTGAAGTCACCAGCGTGAAGGAAGGGGATTTTGTTTCCGCCGAGATGCACGTGGCTTGCGGCAAGTGCCTGCAATGCCGCACGGGTGAGGCGCATATCTGCCAGAATGTGAAAATTATTGGCGTGGACGCCGACGGCGCGTTCGCCGAGTATGTGGTGATTCCCGAGATGAATATCTGGAAGCTCGATCCTGCGATTCCGCAGGAGTATGCGTCGATTCTTGATCCGCTGGGGAATGCGGTGCATACGGTGCTGGCGGGGGAGATTGCGGCGAAGAGCGTGGCCGTTACGGGATGCGGGCCGATTGGGTTGTTCGCGATTGCCGTGGCCAAGGCTGTGGGCGCGACTTCGGTGTTCGCGATTGAGGTGAACGAGCACCGCGCGAAGATTGCGCGGGAGATGAATGCTGACTATGTTTTGAATCCCGCGAAGGAAGATGTGCATGCGATTGTGATGGAGAAAACTGGCGGGCTGGGCGTGGATGTGGTGCTGGAAATGGCGGGGCATCCGGATTCGATTCGGACTGCATTTGATATTGTGCGGCGCGGGGGAAGGATTTCATTGCTGGGGCTGACTTCGAAGCCGATCTCGGTGAATTTTTCTGAAGACATAATTTTCAAGGGGATTACGGTGCAGGGGATCAATGGGCGGCGGATGTATCAGACGTGGTACCAGATGACGGCGCTGCTGAAGAGTGGGAAGCTCAATTTGCATCCGGTGATTACGGATCGGATTCCGATGAAGGATTTTTCGAAGGCGATGGAGCGGCTGAAGACGGGCGAGGCTAGCAAGATTCTGGTGTATCCGAATGGGGTGCGGTAACTTCTTACAATCTTTTGCCACGGATTTGCACGGATCTGCACGGATAAGGCTCCAGATTGGTCGAGTGTGGCGCCGTAAAGTTTTCGTCCTCGGGCCGTAGTATTAAAGTCAGTTGTTTGCTTTTGATCCGTGTTGATCCGTGTAAATCCGCGGCAAAGAAGTTTTGAGGTTCTTCGATGACTACCGCAACCCGCACTAATCCGCTTTCTTATCTTACTGACCAACTCAACGAACTCAAGGCCAAGGGGACGCATTTCAGGCTGCGCGTGCTGGACGACGAGCAGGCGGCGGTGTGTACGTTTGACGGGAAGAAAGTCATCAATCTGGCGTCGAACAATTATTTGGGGTTGACCACGCATCCCAAGTTGCGCGAGGCGGCGCTGGAGGCTACGCGGAAGTTCGGCGTGGGATCGGGGGCGGTGCGGACCATTGCGGGGACCATGAAGATCCACATGGAACTTGAGGAGAAGATTGCGCGCTTCAAGAACGTTGAAGCTTGCGTGGTGTTTCAGTCGGGGTTTGCGGCGAATGCGGGGACGGTGTCGGCGGTGCTGGGCAAGGATGATTTCATCATTTCGGACGCGTTGAATCACGCTTCGATTATTGATGGGGCGCGGTTGTCGAAGGCGAAGATTCTGGTGTTCCGGCACAAGGACATGGCGCACGCGGAGGAACAGTTGGCCAGCATCAAGGACGAGCCAGGCAAGAAGTTGCTGATCACCGACGGCGTGTTCTCGATGGATGGCGACATTGGGCCGCTGCCTGGGCTGTGCGAACTGGCCGAGAAATATGGCGCCATCATGATGGTCGACGACGCGCATGCTTCCGGCGTGCTGGGACGGAATGGGCGCGGGACGATTGATCATTTTAATGTGCATGGGCGGGTGGATATTCAGGTGGGAACGCTGTCGAAGGCGATTGGGGCGCTGGGCGGATATGTTTGCGGGACGCGGGATCTGATTGATTTTCTCTATCACCGGGCGCGGCCGTTTTTGTTTTCGACTTCACATCCGCCGTCGGTGGCGGCGACTTGTATTGCGGCTTTCGATGTGTTGGAGAGCGAACCGGAGCGCATGGAAAAGCTTTGGGAGAATACGCGGTTCTGGAAGAAAGAACTTGGGCTGCTGGGGTTTGATATTGGCGGGAGGTCGACTCCGGCGAGTGAGACTCCGATTACGCCGATTATTATTGGCGACGGAAAGTTGACCATGGACTTCTCGCGGGAACTTTTCAAAGAGGGCGTGCTGGGGACTGGGATCGCGTTTCCGACGGTGCCGGAGGGGAAGGCGCGGATTCGGACGATTATGACGGCGACGCATACAAAGGATGAGTTGGAGCGGGCGCTGGGGGTGTTGGGGAGTGTGGGGAAGAGGATGGGGATCGTTTCGTGATTATCGCGCTGCGGCTGCCAGTTCTCGTTTAACAATGTGCTTCTTGCTTTGGGAGAATTTAGCTTTTGCTTCAATCCCCAGCCGCCCGGCATAACAGAGCAACTTGTCGACGCTCTTGTTGGCAATTTTCCCGTTGAGCAGTTCACTCACGCGCGGCTGAGGCTCCGCCAGGATCGTTTGCAATTGCTTCTGCGAATACTTTCGGGCGTGTTCGAGAATGGCTCGGTATAGGGCGGCTTTGAACTTCAAGGCCGTGGCCTGCTCGGGCGAAAATCCCAAGTCGTCGAGCACGTTGCCCCGCGTCACATGGGTTGGCTTACTTCGTCCGGGGGGCATGTCTCTTCTCCTCGTTCATTCGCACGCGAACCGTTTTCAGCCGTTGGCGCGCCGTGTTGATCTCCTTGCCGGGCGTCTCGCGGGTCCTCTTTTCGAAACAATGAAGCACGTGGATCACATCGCGGGTTCTCGACAAGTAGATCACACGGTACCATGCCCGCTCGTCTTGATCCCGCAACTCGAAAACTCCCTGACCGATGGAACTCATCGGCCTGTAGTCGGTTGGCTCATGCCCCTCCTGCAGCAGGCGCAAGTCAAAACCCAAGTTGTACTTTGCTGCATCCGGAAACGAGCTGAGTACTTCTTTGGAATCCCCTTCCCAAGCAATGACAGCGGCCATAGTGGCGTCCTCTCCGCAAACATCCGTGGTTAGTGGGCCCGGCTTGCGGTTGCGCACCTATCGAGGTGCGGATTAGAGAGAAAGTCACTTTGAGAGTGTAACGCTCATCGAGCTTAAAGTATACACTGAAATGTATAAGCGTGCTCAATCCGCCTTGTAGACAATTTTCCCGCTTACGATCGTCGCTATTACTTTTCCAGTTAGCTGCCAGCCGTCGAAGGGAGTGTTGTGCGAGAGCGAATGGGACTTGCCGGCTTCGAAGGTCCAGCGCTTTTTGGGGTCGAAGATGGTTACGTCGGCGTGGCTGCCGCGGGCTAGGGATCCGCGGTTGGGGAGGTCGAAGACTCTTGCTGGGCCGGAGGTGAAGAGTTCGACGATGCGGGTCAGGGGGATTTTGTGATCGCGGTGGAGTTTGGTGATGGCCAGCGCTAGTGCGGTTTCGAGGCCGGTGATGCCGAACGAGGCGCGCTCGAATTCGACTTGCTTTTCGTGGAGGGCGTGGGGGGCGTGGTCGGTGGCGATGGCGTCGACGGTGCCGTCGGCGAGTGCGACAACGATCGCTTCGAGATCGGCGGCGGAGCGGAGCGGCGGGTTCATCTTGAAGTTGGTGTCGTATTCGCCGACGTTCTCGTCGATCAGGGTGAAGTGGTGGGGCGTGACTTCGCAGGTCACGCGGGCTTTGGCGCGCTTGCCTCGGCGCACCGACTTCAGCGCCTCGGATGTCGATAGATGCGCGACGTGTAGGCGCGATTCGCGAATCTGCTGGGCTAACGTGACATCGCGGTCGACGATGGCGGCTTCGGCGGCGGCGGGCATGGCGCGCAGGCCGAGGCGGAAGCTGGTGGGGCCGGCGTGCATGGAACAGTTTTCGGTGAGGCGCGTGTCTTCAGCGTGCTGCACGACCGGGAAATTTAGTTCCGCGCCTAGGCGGAGGGCCATGCGCATGACGTCGTCGTCGAGGATGGGCTTGCCGTCGTCGGTTACGGCGACGGCTCCGGCGCGCTGCAGGGCGGCGAAATCGGTGAGCGTGCCGCCTTTGCTGCCACGTGTGGCGGCGGCGATGGGGAAGACGTTGACCACGGCCGCGCGATCGGGATTGCGCAGCCAACTTACCCACTCTGCCGTGTCGACTACCGGCGCGGTGTTGGGCATGGTGCAGACTGAGGTGAAACCTCCGGCGGCGGCGGCGGCGGTGCCGGTGGCGATGGTTTCTTTGTAGCTTTGGCCGGGCTCGCGCAGGTGGACGTGGAGGTCGATGAAGCCTGGGGCGACGATGAGTCCGCGGGCGTCGAATTTTTCGTCGGCGCTGCCACGGGTTTTGTTGGGGAGGGCGATTTCGGCGACGCGGCCATCGCGCAGGAGGATGTCCATCGGTGCGTTGAGTTTCGACGCGGGGTCGATCAGGTGGCCGCCTTTGATGAGGATTGAGCCGGGTTTTGATCTATCGTTTGGCATGCAGACAGTTCTGGTTGATTTCGGAAACCGAGCAGGCCGGGAAAGGCGACGTTTTTCCTGAGCCGCTACCGATTCTTACGCCCCTTCGGGGCTTGTCCAATTTTCTAACTGGCCACCCACGGCTTGCGCCGTGGGCTGCATTCTTGCGCCGCTTCGCGGCTGGGGCAACGGGGCATCTCGCATCTTGCCTTGCTTCATAATCCGTGTTGATCCGTGCGAATCCGTGGCTCATTTTGCTTTTCCCAGGGCGCGCGCCAGGATTGCCATGCGGGTGGGAACGCCGTTGTGGACTTCGTCGACGATTACGGATTGCGGGCCGTCGGCGACTTCGGCTGTTAGTTCCAGGCCGCGGATGATGGGGCCGGGGTGCATGACGATGGCGTCGCGGCGGGCCAGTTTCAGGCGCGCGGGCGTCATCTGGTAGCGGGCGATGTAGTCTTGCAGGCGGATTTTCTGGCCGGCCAGACGTTCTTTTTGGACGCGGAGAAGCATGACCACGTCGGTGCCGCGGAGGGCGTCTTCGATGTGGCGGGTGATGCGCAGGCCGGGGGCGAGGGTGGTGGCGACGTCGGGTACGAACTCGGGCGGGCCGCAGAGCGTGAGTTTTACACCGAACTTGGTGAGCAGGTGGCAGGCGCTGCGGGCGACGCGGCTGTGGAAGATGTCGCCGATGATGGTGGCTTGCAGGCCTTTCAGCGACTTTTTGTGTTTCAGGATGGTGAAGGCGTCGAGCAACGCTTGTGATGGATGCTCGTGCATGCCGTCGCCGGCGTTGATGATGGGGATGTCGAGGTGCTGGGCCATCAGGTGCGGGGCGCCGGCGGAGGGATGGCGGATTACGATGCAATCGGCGCCGACGGCGCGGAGTGTGTAGCCGGTGTCGAGAAGGGATTCGCCTTTTTCGATGCTTGATCCCGAAGACTGCACGAGCGTGGTCATGGCGCCCAGCGATTTGGCGGCGAATTCGAAAGAGGAGCGGGTGCGGGTGGAGGCTTCGTAAAACAGAAGTACGATGCGCTTGCCGCGGAGGAGCGGGCGCGCTTTCAGCGGATTCATGCGGCGGGCCAGCTTGAGCAGGGCGAGGATGTCCTTCGCGTCGAGGTGTTCGATCCCGAGCAGCGAACCGCGTGCGGGCTTATTCATTGAGGCTTTTTTCGGACAATGTGCAAACGGTGCATCATACGCGGCGGGCGCGGGCGGCTGCAAGGGCAGGGCTCCAGCATCGTCCGCGCGAGATCCTTCGCTCCGCCTGAAAGGCGGCTATGCTCAGGATGACGCCGATTCTAAATTGTGCGCTGCGGAAGGCGGCTAGGTTCGATCACGGCGGCCCAGGATGGCTGCGCCCAGCGCGCCACCCAGACCTCCGAGGACGATCGACGCGAGAAGGGCGAAAATCAGGCCCATCACCATCAGGAATTCGAGACCCCCGGGGGTCTTGAAGCGGTCAAAAACCGCCAGCACTTGCGGGTCGCTGGATTGAGAGGCGGCTTCCTGAATTTTTGCGATGAGGGCGGCGCGGAGCTCCGGGCCTTTATGCAGAAAGATCACAATCGCGGCCTCGAAGATCGAGGATATGGCGAACCAAAGCAAGCCGGCCAGTGCGCCTAATCCAGCGCCGGAAGCGGTTTTGAGCTTGATCCCTGGCCGGCCCTGGCGATAGAAAACGACGGCGAGAAATCCGACGCTGATCATGGCTACGAACGGGTTCAGGCCCAGGGACATCAGGACCGATGCAACCAGTGCGGCCAGAGCGCACGGCTTTATGGCTTGCGACCACTGCATGGGGAGCGCGAGGACCGGAACGGTCTGCGACGCCGGGAGAGCGGCTGCGTCGTGCGAGGTTCCGGCGGCGGTGGCGAAGGCCAGCGGCGGTGGCACGGGTTCGGCGATCACTACGCGGATCTGCGGGGCCGAGCAGTGCGTGCAGAAGGGGACGCCTTCTTCGACCGTTTGTCCGCATTTGTAGCAGGGCTGTTCCATCGGGAGTGGAGGGCTCTGTTTGAAAGTATCGCACGGCGAAGAGCGGTGTGCGACCACTGGGCTGAAGCGCAGGGTTCATTGTGGTTGCTTTACGCGGCGCTAAAGCGCCGCTCTTCCACGGCTGTGCGCCCACGGTCGTGCAAGCACGGTCATGCCCACATGGTTTGTGCACGCACGTTGCGCCGCATGGTTGTGCGCGCACGGTCGCTCCGCTTGGCTGTGCGCCGTTATGCCCGCATGATTGTGCGCGGTTTGTGGTGCGCGTTCCGTCGTGCGTTTCTTCAGCTTTTAGATGTCTCCGCGTTTGCCCTGGGTGCGGAGGTAGACTAGCGCGAAGGTCGATCCTTTGCCGGCGTCGCCGGGCTCGATGGCTACGACGTGCTGATTATTCTCGGTGCCGACTTTCAGCTCGGTGACGGGGCCGGAGTTCTCCTCGCATTTCAGTGGCTTGTCTTTGTTGTCTTTCTTGTTGTCATCGGAGTCCTTGTCGTCATCGTGCATGTCGACAGCACCGCCGTGCTTCTGGGAGTGGCACTCCAGAACTTTGCCATACTTTTTCAGCTTGTCGCGGTAGAAGTCGACGATCTTGGCGGGGGCGTCGTCGGACTCGTATTTTGCGACCATCAGTTTCATGCCAAAGCTTTCGGTCAGGATTCCGAAGTTGACAGAGTCATTGTCTTTTTCCTGTTTGGAACGAGCGCCGGGATACAGGGGCAGGCCTTGCTTGGCGGCGTCGGCATCCTTGCCGACGTGCATGTCACCGATCGAACTGCGAACGTCGAAGGGTTTGTCCTGGGAGTCGGATTGCTGAGAGACGGCGGGTAGGGTCAGGGCTGCGGATAGCGCGAGCGCGAGCGTGAGATGACGAAACATAGAATTCTCCTTAACGGATGCCGAGACGCAACCGACTGCGTCTCTAACGAACGAATGTTAGATCTCCGCGTCCTTGCCGTGGGTGCGGACGTATACCAGTGAAAAGCTGGAGCCTTTGCCGTCGGGCTCGACGGCGACGATGTGCTGATTTTCTTTGGTTCCGACTTTCAGTTCGACATTGCTGCCGCTCGCTCCCTCGCAGGTGAGATCGTGAGAGGAGTGATCCGAGTCCTTGAGGTCCGTGTTCACGTCGAGGTGGGCCGTGTGGCACTCGAGTACGTTGTTGCCGTATTTCTTGAGCTGGTCTCTGTAGAAGGCAAGGAGCTTGGCCGGCGAATCGTCCGATTCATATTCGAGGGCGACGACCTTCAGCCCGAAACCGAAGCCGGAAATATTCACGTTGGCGCTCTTGTCATCTCCGCTGGAATCTCTCGGCTTCAGACGAGCGCCGGGATAGACCGCAAGGCCCACGTCGGCCGCGCTCGCGTCTTTATTAACGTGAATGCCGCCGATGGGCGTGCTGATGTCGACCTGCTTGTCTTCTCCATTTTGTTCTTTCTTTACGTTCACGCTGCAGGCGGGCAGCAGCAAGACAGGAAGCAGCAGGACGGGAAGGAGCAGCGCGGCGGCAGCGAATCCTAATGTGATCCTGCTGGCGAGTCGAAGGCTGATGGATTGAAAACTAGTTCTGCGCATGCGGTGAGCCTCCAGTTGCGACTTGCGCCGGGCGTTCGAGTCCGGCGCCGCGCTGAGCGACGTTTGGAATGGTGACAGGGAGATGGCCGCGGATGGGAATCTCGCCGAAAAGAGCTTTGATGGCGGCTACTTCGGAAACGGTCGCGTTCGAAAACGTGCACATGTAATTCTCGATCTTGGGGAAATCGCTGACCAGGTAGGGATTGCCCATGGCGACGATTGCGGTCTTTGCCGCGGCGTGATCGAGCAACTGCTGCAAGAGCGTGCCGGTGGAGTCGGCCATGGCGACCGAGTTGCCGACCTTGCCCGCCGTCGGAATCACGTAGACTGCTGCGACCACGGTTTGCGCCTCGTCGACTGCTTTTAGAACTTCATCGCTCATGCCGGCGGCGATGCGGGGATCCACATAAATCACGCGCGCGTCCGGAATGCGAGTGCGGAACTCGCGACCGAAGGCGCGACCGGAATCGGTGCGGACGTCGTCACTAAAGAGGACGGCGAGCGTCTGGTTATGCGTCTCCTCTCTGGTGGTATACGGAAGGCCGGCCTTGGCGGTTCCCTTGGATTTCAAGGGGAGGACCTTGCCGTTGTCGCGCACCAGGGTAATGGCGGAGTCGGCTACCTGCTGGCCGAAGGCCAGGTTTTCGGGCTTGCCGACCCTTGCGGCGATCGTAGGGAGATCGACCGTGCGTTTCTCCTGAAGGTTGAGACTTCCCTTTATTTTCAGGAGCTTGAGAACGGAGTGGTCGAGGCGTGGCCGGGAAATCTCACCCGAGCGGACGGCCTTGACCATGGCTTCATAGGACGCTCCGAGGTCGGCTGGGATGAGCAGCAGGTCGTTGCCGGCTTTGAAGGCTTCGACCGCGGCGCGGCCGATGTTGTCGGCGAAAAGATGGGTCAGGCCTGCCATGTCGAGGGCGTCGGTGACGATGAGGCCTTTGAATCCGAGTTGCTTTTCGAGCAGGTCGGTCACGACTGCGGGCGAAATTGTGGCGACATGGTTGGGGTCGGGATCGAGCGCGGGGACGGTGACGTGCGCCACCATGACCGAGTCGACGCCGGCGGCGATGGCCTGGCGGAAAGGGGGAAGTTCGATGGAATCGAGATGGGTGCGGTCGCCGTTCACGCTGGCGACTCCGAGGTGTGAGTCGGTGGCGGTGTCGCCGTGGCCGGGGAAGTGCTTCACCGTCGTCAGCATGCCGGCTTCGTGCGCGCCTTTGATGTAGGCCGTGGCGAGGTTGCCGACTTGTTGGGGGTCCTCGCCGAAGGAGCGGGTGTTGATGATGGGGTTGGCGGGATTGGAGTTGACGTCGGCGTCGGGAAAGAAATTCCAGTGGACGCCGATGGCGCGAGATTCCTGGGCGGTGATGCGGCCGAAAGTCTCGGCGTCTTCGATTTTGCCGTCGGCGCCGAAAGCCATGGCGTGAGGGAAATTTGTCGTGCCCATCAGGCGTGTGGAGACGCCGCGTTCGAAGTCGGCGGCGAACAAGAGCGGCAGCTTGGATTCGCGCTGCAGGCGGTTGAGCAGTTCGGCGGCTTCATAGGGCTCGGTGCGGAGAAGGAATGGGCCGTCAACATGCACCGACATGGCGAACGAGCCTACGTGATATTTCCGCATGGACTCGAGCCATTCGAGGTACTCGGGGCTTTCGACGTTGAGGAAGCTGGCGCGGCACCAGATCATGAAGACCTGGCCGACTTTTTCTTCGACAGTGAGTTTGCGGAGGGTGCGCTCGGCCCAGCGGTCGCCGCGCGTGCCGGGAGTGGGAGCGGGATGCGGTTTGTCTTTGTCCTTGGCGAATGCTGGCAGAGAGAGTGTCAGGGCGAGGCAAACGGCGAGGAGGTTTCGCAGCATGCGGAAACGATAGCAGAAGAGAAGGGGGTGGGTGTTTTCAAGGTTTATGTGAGGGCAGCCGCGGTCGGCTGGCGGCGAAACCTGGTCGAGCTGCGCTCGACCCTTCGGCTCCGCTCAGGGCATGCTGGCCGAGGGCGGCCGTCCCCACATAACACCTCTCCGCACGAGCATCCCTCTAACTTCCGGCTGCTACTCGCTTCAATGCTTCCTGCTGGGTTCCTACGTCGTCGCCGAAGCCCTTCAGCCACTGCACTTCTGGCTCGCGGCGGAACCAGGTCATCTGGCGTTTGGCGTAGTTGCGGTGGGCTTGTTGAGCGGACTCGATGGCCTGATCGCGGGTGAGTTCTCCGCGCAGGAGTTGGACGGCTTGCTTATATCCGAGAGAGGCGAGCGGTTGCGCGGTCGTGCCGTATTTTTCGAGCAGGGAGTTTGTCTCTTCGATCAAGCCGGTTTCGAACATCTGGCGGGCGCGCTGGTTGATGCGGTCGTAGAGCGCGGCGCGGCCGGGATCGAGGCCCAGGCGCAGGATGCGGAAGGCGCGGAGCGGGTCACGACCCTGCTGCCAGAGTTCGGACATCTTCTGGCGCGG
>Ga0224556_1000530_pt1 | contig 10336 bp, 5 predicted proteins | sample 714S315metaG_FD_183007 | JGI IMG/M metagenome (GOLD analysis project Ga0224556, IMG submission 183007) | Peat soil microbial communities from Stordalen Mire, Sweden - 717 S3 1-5 | ecosystem: Environmental > Terrestrial > Soil > Wetlands > Peat | place: Sweden: Norrbotten County, Stordalen Mire...
CGGGGGTGCCCCACTTCTCGCGCTTTTCGAGAAGTGGGCTATCGCGCCGCCGACACCGGAGCTTCTCCCCATGCTACGCCGCCGGCGGCCGTATCCCCCTAAGAACGCCACAAGACGGAATCGGCATCGATCCCCCGCCCCCCACCGAACCAACCCGTTTGGCGAATGTCGCGAACCGGGGCGATCGGTTATAATCGCCGCCGTCTTCGCAGTCAACAAGACAAGTTCCATATAAAATGGTCGCTAGTATGTCTCGGAGCACTCGCAGATCGCCGGCGCCCGTCATCGAACTCCCCGAAGTCGTTCCCATGTCCAATCGCCGCGGGACGCCCGCTTCGCTGGAGGTGGTGGGCCGCGACGTCCGCGACCTTGGCGACGAGCACTTCGACGCTGTTCTGTATCGAATCGCCGAGTCCGCCCTCAGCCTCACCGGAGCCACTGGCGCCGCCCTGGCGTTTCAAACCGGCGGCAAAATGATCTGCCGCGCCCGCGCCGGTCACCCCGCCCCGCCGCTCGGCGCCCCGGTCGACGCAACCCAGGGTCTCTCCGGAGAATGCGTTCGCAACCGCCTCCTCGTATCCTGCGAAGATACGGAAAACGATCCCCGCATCGATCCAGAAGTCGCTCGCGTCCTCGGCCTACGCTCCCTCATGGCCGCTCCCATCGTCTCCAATGCGGGGCCCGCCGATAAAACGGTCGCCGGCCTGCTCGAGATCTTCTCTCCGCATCCCCACGCTTTTACCAGCGACCACGCGACGATTTTGAACAGTCTAGTCTCCATGATCCCCCAACCCGCTGGCGAACCGGCGGACCCAGGAGCCGCTCCTGCTGAAACTCAACCGGAAATCCCCGAAACCGCGCCGCAACCTCTCGGCGTGGAATCCGGTTCGATCAAATCGGCCTCGCCGGCGCTAGTTCCGATCGAAACCACGCGCGAGGATTCCCCGGACCAGAAGCCCGAAGTCCTCGATCAAGTTTCGCCGCAGGCCGCGAGTGAAAATGCCGCCGCGGCGCAAGCTCTCGACAACATCCCCGAACCCGAGGCCGATCCCGCACCCGCGCCTCGGCATGACCTGCTGCATTGGCTGCTGCTTCATTGGATCCAACTGGCGCCCGTGGTTGCCGGCGCATCGTTGGCGCTCGGCTACCTGTTCGGCTCGTTAATCCAAAGGCGTTAGCCTCGAACTTCAATCGGAATTTCCCCAGGTCAGCGATTTGAGGTCAGATTGCAGAAGTAAAATCTACTCCCGTGAGGGTTCTAACCTCTGCAATCTCACCTCTCACCTCTGACCTGCCCTAACTTCACCCAATCGCCGCCGTAGGCCCCGCCTCGAGATCGCCTTTTCGCTCGCATCCGGCAAGAGCCCGTACACCGAGAGGGTCGTCTGTGTGGCGATGTAGACCTTGCCGTTGGCGATCGTCTGCGTGGCAAAGTGAGCCACCTTAGGCAGCGTGTCTCGCGCCGGCACCATGGTGGAGGCGTAAAGCTCCTGCCCCAGGTCCGTCGCGTTGAAGGCAAGCAGCCCGCCGCTCATTACCCAAAGAATGCCGTCGGTGGTCCCATTCGCCGAAATCGAGGGCGAATGAGCTCCCACCCATCTCCGGGTCGTCATCATAACCGGCTCGGTCGAAAGCGGCGGATATGTGCCGGTCAGCTGGAATGCCTTGATTTCATCCGCGTCGCCCGCGTAATAGAGCATTCCATTCCAATAAGCGGGAGAGCTGAACAAGACCCCAACCGCGCCATCGAACTTGTTGGCTTCACCATCCAATTCCTGCCCGCCCGTCCCCGTGGGCAGCGCCGACAACTGGCTGTCTTCGCTGTTGAACATCCCCATGTCGTCGCGATTGAGCACGTAAATCCTGCCCGTCTTGCCCGCCGCCACCACCAGATGCGGCGCCGGACCTGCCTGATCGGGCAGAATTACCGGTCCGCCGGAGCTAAGGTCCAGGTCGTGACCGTTCAGGAACAAAACGTCGTCGGGCGCGAACCACTGCGTCAGCACCAGAGAATTCGCCAGGTTCGGATTCGGGGTTAGCTCGATCACGCTGTTCGAGTAGCTCGATCCGCCATAAGCCACATCGTTGGCTTCGTTTTTGCTCGCATCTTCCGCCGTCACGGCGTAGATGTTGCCAAACTCATCCGCAGATAGGCCATTGCCCGTCTGCCAGATCGAAGTAAACCCGATATCCGGCGAAGTATTAAACGATCCAACTTGCTTCAGCGTCGACTCTTCGTACGCCAGCACCCATCCCGTGTTGTGGTCGTTGCATCCGTTCGAGCCAAAACCGATATACACCACCCCGTCGGAAAGCAGCAGGCCCGGACGGTTCAACTGGTGCAAGCTCCAAAAGTTATGTTTATAACCCTTGGTGGTAATTTGCACCGGGCTGCCCGCTTGTTCCGCCCCGGTGGCAATGTTGAGCGCATGCAGATAGTGGTAAACAATTCCGTTTTGCAGGGTCTTCGCCACCACGTACATCGTGCCCGTCGTCGTATCGATGGTCGGCGTCCCGGCAATTCCTTCCTGCGTGAAACCGGTGGTCTTGCCTCCCGAACAAGGCAGAGTTTTGACGGTGTTCGCCGTCGTAATTCCGGGACCATAGATCGCAGAATTTGTGAAATTTACCCACCATAGCGGAGTCGCATTCGACCCGGCGTTGCTGTCGGCATCGAAGGCATACACAGAATCGGCCATGGTCGCCACATACACCACATTATGCGTTCCCTTGCCGGGGATGCTCACCCCAGAAACGTACAGCGGCTGCGCCAATGCCAGATAGTCGATCGGGTAGTTGAACAGGGCGCCAAACTGCTCCTTGTTCACGTTACTCGGTGTCAGAATGGTCTCATTGACGTTGGCGCCGCTGCGCGCGTTATCCGAGCGGTTGGTCGGGATCGGACTTGGGGTCGTGGGCGGTTGCCCAGAACAAACGGAAACAAACAACATGCTCGCCAAGACCTCAACCCCAAGAAGTCGGCAGAAAAAAACGGAGTTCCTTCGCTTCCCGATGGACCGTGCAAAATCGACTCTCATTTCGATACTCCTCTATGAGATTGGTCATCTGGAGGGTGGCCAACCGGATTTTCTTTTTCACCCAGGGAAACTCTGATTAAGTCCCGCTTTCCTCCGTGCACCCCCGTGTACCCTGTGGTTTACCCCTTCTGCCGACACTGAATCAGAGTTGCCCCAGAGAATATTGCCATCGTTCCTCAATCGCAGCCCGCGCTACTGTGAAACATCTTCCTCCTCGAAATTCCTGCCGAGGCGCTGTTTCACTTCTTCTTAGTCTTCTCGCTCTTCCCGGCAAGCAGTCCAAAAATCTCTAATTGCTGGTTGCTGGCAACGAATACCTCGCCGTCCGCTACTACCGGGACCAGATTCGCATCGCCCGTCAGATTCGGCCACGCACCCGCCGTCGCTTTAAACAGCGTCTTCATCGTCGCCCCGGTCGATTCCGGATTAAACGCAAAGAGCTGAAGCGGCGCCCCATCGCCACTCGACGGACGCGACAACGCCCAGATAATTGGATTGGCGGTGCCGTTCGACGAAATCGTGGTGAAGAACCCCGGATCCTGCGAGCCTCCTAACCCCGGAGACACCTTCACTCTCGTCAGCGCTGCCTTCGGCGACGTCTCCACTTTCCACACTTTCACCGCCCTGCCGCCGCTGCTCACCACTCGCCCGATTCCGTCCGACGGATCCACATAATAGGACTGGCCGCACCAGCAGCCGCCCACGCCGTAACTACCCAGCACGTTGTTCTTGCGCGTCGTGTACCCGCCGAGGTCGTCCTCGTTCATCAGATACATCGTGCCGAATTTGCCCGCCGCCACCGCCAGATGCGGCGTCGCTCCCGGCTGATCCGGGAGCACCAGCACTCCGCCCGACCCGAAGTCCCCATCTTCGTCATCGAGCTTCTTTTGGTTATTGGGCGTAAACACGCTCATCACCGTGGTCAGCGTCGGCGACAGCTTCACCACGCTCTCCTGAATGTTCGTGATGCCGTCGTACGTGCCAGGATCGGAATTCCCCGTCACGAACAGTATGTTGCCGTCATCGTCGGTCGACGGTCCGTAACCCGCCATCCAGATCGAGGAAAGATAGAAGTCGTCCGGGTTTACCTGCTGATCAATGAGCTCGTTTGTCGGAAACGGCTTCAGCGTTCCCGCCGTCCACCCCAGCAGCCAGCCTCGCGACAAACCCCCGCTCGAGTCGCAGAAGCTGCCAAACCCCGCATAAACACTTCCGTTCGCCAGCAGCAGCGCCGGACGCTGCCTTTGATACGTCGCGTTAAAGTCGAACGTTGTTCCATCCGTCAGCGCATGCGACGCCGTCACCACCTCCGGTGTCACCTTATCGGTAAGGCTCCCCAGTGCCAGCGCGTGCAGACGGTACGCCGGACCGCTCTTATCCTGCGTGTAAACCATCACATATAACGTCTTGCTGCTCGCGTCGATCACCGGCGTCGAGTTGATGCCTACATTCGGCCCGTTGTTGTTGCATCCCAATGGCATCGACACCGGCGTTCCAAAGTTTGGGCTCAGCAGCACCGTCCCGCTGTGAATGTCGATCGCGTACACGCTATTGTTTTCCGTTGCCACGTAAACCACGTCATGCGTGCCTTGATACTGTCCCGCCGTGATCACTACGCCAGGTACCACCAATGGCTGTGCATCCACCTGGTCGTCCACCCCGACCGTTTGCAGTAAACCAAACGTCTTGCTCGTCACGTTGGCGGGGGTCAGCACCGACTCAGTCCGATTCCAGCCCGTCCGGTTGGTATCGTAGTGATAGGTCGTGACCGACGTTTGACCGGCAGCCTGCATCGCACCCACGCTGATAAGAAAAAGAATAACGACGACAGCCGCGCCGCCAATGCGGCCCCGGCCTCTAGGATGTTTTGGCATGTTCTGATCCCCCCACCACTTTCTCTTGGCTATTACTTCAGGCGAATTTCAATCCGACGCTGGGCTTCCATCTCGGCTACCCGCAAACATCACCGCGCAACTCTACAGATTTCCCGCACTTCGGGGGAAGAAATGCGAAGCCTGCCAGCAATGCATTGGGCAGCAAGCTGTATCACCGAACTTGACTATACACCGGCCTCCACGGCCCGCGATAGTGTGAAATAACTTGCATACTCGAACCACACGCGACGCTAGTAACTCCAAAGGATTGTTACTTATATAGGTTACTTCTCCCGGAAAGAGAAGGTGCGAAAAAAGTCGTGCAGCGCCGGTCAAGGGATCACTCCGAATCCATGTTCGACCATCTCCAATTCTATCTTGACAACCCGAAGCGATTCATCAATCCTACAGTCTCCCCCCATAGCGGCTTCAGTCCCTCGCTCAAGCCCGTCTTTGATTTCTGCGATGCATCCACAGATTGAAATGGACTGATGGGCATGAACTGGTTGTCATGAACATGAAAATGAAAAAGCCCGGCAAAACCGAACAGCCGAAGAGCGCGCCGCCAAGCTGGCCCGAGCGCCTGCGCGCCGTCCGTGTGCCACTCGCCGTTTGTGCTCTCGCGTTCCTCGTCTACTCGCGTTCCCTCTGGTGCGGGTTTGTGCGCGACGACCTTCCCCAAATCGTTCGCAACCCGCAGGTGCAGTCCTGGGACTATCTGCCCCGGCTTCTCGGCTCCCATCTTTGGAGCCAGGTCGGACGCGACGAGACCATGCTCTTTTACCGTCCGATCTTCTCCGTATGGATGTTGCTGATGTACACCTTCGGCGGCCTCGCGCCCTGGTTCTGGCATCTCTCCAACATCCTGCTGCACGTCGCGGCAACGTACCTGGTCTTCCGGCTTTGTCAGAAGTTGACGGGCAGCGACCTGGGCGCCGCCGTGGCAGCCGCCATCTTCGCCGTGCACCCGATTCACGTGGACGCCGTCACCTGGGTTTCCGCAAGTTGCGAAATCCTGTTCGCCATCTCCGCGCTGGCCGCGATGCTGCCGCTGCTCGCGAGCGACCAGAAGGCGCCGCCCCGCCTCTGGGTCAGCGCAGTATGGGTCAGTGCACTATGGTTCGCCGCCGGACTCTTTGCCAAGGAAACGGGAATGGTCATGTTGGCGATCCTGCCCGTTCTCGCCTGGGTGCAACTCAAAGGCTGCGCCGCCGGAGGAAAACGGCTTTGGAAGGCCGCCTTTCCCTACGGCGCAACGGCCGCGAGCTATCTGCTGATACGGTTTGCCGTCATGCACCGCGTTGGCGTGGAGTCGGGTGAGCACACCTGGGCTGAAGTGATTTTCAGCGCTCCCTCCATCTTCCTCTTTTACCTTAAGAAACTTTTCTTGCCCTGGAACCTGAGCGGATGCTACGTGAACCCGCTAACCGCCTCGCCAACCACCGCATTCTGGCTCCAGTTGACAGCCGTCCTGATCGGCCTTGCCGCCGTCGCATGGTTCGCGATTCGCTACAACTGGCGTCTCGGCCTCGCCGCCTCCCTGATCGTGATTCCCGTGCTTCCCGCTCTGGCGGTCACCCGCATCTACCCCCAGGGCGACATGACCCATGACCGCTATCTCTACCTGCCCACAGTCGGCCTTTCGCTGCTGGTTGCCATGCTGATCAAGCAACTCTGGCCTATCGAAAAACCCGCTAGGGGAGCCTTGATCAAGTCCTTGGGGTCCTCCGTGGACCCCCGTGTACCCCGTGGTTTACGCTTTCTGCCGACACTGAATCACAGTTTCCTTAAAGTAGCGGCCCTCGCCGTCGCGCTTGCGGTCCTGATTGCATTCTCGGCCGAGACCATCGTTCAACAGCGCTATTACCAGGACGACGTCGCCTTTTACTCCCGCGTCATCGAAGTCACACCGTCCGACGGATTCGCCATCGGCATGCTCGGCAATGTCTACCTCGATGAAGGACGCTTCGACCTCGCCGTCGAACAATTCCAGAAGGCGCATCGCATCTCTCCCGACAACCAGAAGGTCACCTTGTTTCTGGCCCGCGGACTTTTTGTCGCCGGAAAATACCACGACGCCGAAACCGTGCTCAACGGACTGCTCCAGACTCCAGACCTGAACCTGCGACGGCGGAAAGCGACGCTTCTCTCCCTCGCCAACGTGCAAATCGGCCTCGGAAATTTGGACCAAGCGCAACAACTCCTTCAGCAGGTGGAGCAGCGCGACGACAAGTTCCCCGAACTTCATTGGGCCTGGGGCGTGCTCTACCAAAAACAAAACCTGCTCCCGCAGGCGCTTGCGGAATATCAAGAAGAATTTGAGATCACGGGAGACGAACTGGCAAGACAACGCTCTGCAACCGTTGCGAAACTACTCTATTCACAATCCGCAATGCACTCTTCGACGGATGGCGCCAGCCACTAAGGAAACTCTGATTAAGTCCCGGTTTCCTCCGTGCACCACTGTGTACCCTGTGGTCCACGCCCTTTGCCGACACTTAATCAGAGCTTCCTTAAATCTTGCAACGGATCGGGGCACACTTTAAAGCTCTGGTCGGGGAACGGTCGGAACGGATAACTGACGGCGAACGGCGGACGCCCCTACTTCCCCGCCAGCTTCCTGGCAATTTCTTCCACCAGCTTGGGCCGGAGATCGGCTAGCACTCTGTCCACAATGCTCGCAATCGTACTGGCGTCGGGCGCGGACGACCCACCTGCTGCTGCCGCCGCCGCTGCCATGGTCTTCAACGCCTCGTCGGCCCCGCGCTCAGCCGATTCCGCCGCTGCGGCAACTTCCATGTTTGCGGCAGAGCTGCCCGCGTCCGTGCTCGTCTGAGTCAAGTCCGAGTGATTCGCTTCCGCGATCGCGTCTTTGTCTGTGGATTCTTCGCCCGTGCCATCCCCACTCGCATCCCTATGTTCTTCCGCCGCCACAACCGCCGTCGCCGCCAATGTTGTCCCGCAGACCGGCTCCTCGCTCGGTTCCGGACCAGGTTCCGGCAAAATGTTCGCGCCAGCCGCCAACGCCGCTTTCGCCAGCGTGTTCTCAACTGCGGCCGCCATCGCGGAAACTCCTGGAATCCCAGCCGCTTCCATCGCGTCGCCGGCCGCCGTCGCCGGCTTTGCCGAAAAAGTGCCGAACATCTCCGCTTCCAGCGAAATCGCCGCTTCTTCCGGACTCAACGCCACCGCCTCCGCCATCCACTGCGGACTCTCTGCCGCAATCCGAGCCGCTTCTTCCGCCAGCAAATGGCCCGCCGCCACCAGCGTTCCGTGCGTCGGAACTGTGGACGCATCCGCGTTCCATCCGCCCGGCGTCAGCAGCCGCAACGCCTGCACCAATTCGTCGTCGCTCGGCGCCGGTTCTTTCGCCGTCGGCCCAACCGCGCTCGCCCCCGAAGCAAACATCGGCTCATCGCTTCGGTCCACGCATGCCGGCTCCTCCGCAAACTGCGCGGCGTTCACCGTTTCCACTGCCGCTGCGGGTTTTTCGGAAGGCCGATTCTCTGTAGCCTGAGTTTCTTGGAGTTGCTTCTCTGCCAGCGGACTGGCAGCCGCTTGGGTCGCAGCTGGTTCGACTCCGCTCTGCTCGACTTCGACCGGCGTAGGCTCGGCGATTGCCGCAACTTCAGTCGTCGGCGCCAGGTGCTGCGCCCGAATCTCGATTTCGCTCCGGCCTTCGACCGCGAATTCCTTAACCTCAGCCGCTGGAGCTTCGGCAAGCGCAGCTTCCACTACCGCCACCGGAGTTTCCACACCCGCGTGCTCGTCGCGCTTCTGTTCCGCCGCGCTTGCCTCCGCCAACTCAGCCGGCCGCGAAACCGAGTCTACCCTGGTTTCCGGCGACGTTTCCGGCGCGGTTTTCAGTGACGTTTCGCGCGGCGTCTCGTCCGCCTGCGCCCCAACTTCTTCAACAGCGGCGCTCGTTCCATCCAGTTTCGCCGCCAGCGCGCTCAGCGCGTCCAGTTCTTCCGGAGTGATGTCGCGCGGAATATCCGGATCCGCAACCGGTTCCTGTACCGGCGTCCGTTTCTCCGCGCTCGCTCCAACCGCTCCCTTGCGCTTCCCCTCCCGGAAATCGTGGAAGCTCCCCGCTGCCGCAGTTTCGGTTTCTTCTGTTTCTTCTTTTTTCTTTTTCTTCGATGGGAATCCCAGCCGGCTCTTCCACGAAGTATCGGACCCCGAATTGCTCTCCGCTTTCCTGCCGCTTCCCTCCGGGCGGAACCGCCCCGCGCCCAAATCCACCGCGCCGCCCCGCGCGCCCCCACTGGGCTGAGCCGCCGCGAGTTCTTCCAGCCGCGCGATCGCACTCAACAATTCGCTGGCTTCAAACGGCTTCACAATGTGCGCGTCGGCCCCGGCCCGTCGCGCTTCTTCCGGCTTGAAAGGCTCCAGTTTGCCCACCGTCAGCAACACCGGAATACCCGCTGTCTCCTCCGCTTCCTTCAGCCGCAGGCACACTTCCAGCCCGCTGTAGCCGGGCATGTACACGTCCAGCACGATCAGATCCGGTTTGATTTCAGCGATTCGCTTCAGCGCAGCCGATCCGTTGTTGACCGTGACCACGTCATATCCGGCGTCGGCCAGAATCTTTCGCCCCATGTTCTGGGCTGTCACACTGTCATCGGCGAGCAGGATTTTCCGCGTCAATCGTCGTCCTTCGACACAAAAGAAGAGATAACGCGAAATTACCGTGTCCCTCAACCTAAGTCAACGATTCCCGCAAAAGTAACCCGTTACGTCTGTTCCTAGTCTATTGGGAGGGGCCGGAAAGTTCAGAGGTCAGACGTCAGATTTGCGGAAAAGTCAGAGGTCAGAGGTCAGATTGAAGAGGTGAAAGGCAAAAGCCAGCACCAGCGGGCAAGAAGTTGAGAGACAGATTCCATCCGGTAAAACCGAAGTAACCTCTGCAATCAAACCTCTGACCTCTGACCTCTCACCTCTCACCTCCCTAGAACGGGTTCAGCTTCTTCAATCCCTTTTTCTTCTTCTTCTGGCTCGACGAAATCTCCGCCATTTCCTCGGCTTTCGGAGGCGCGCCGGAAGCGCTGGAACTCGACGTCCCGCCACCTTCCAGTTCATTGGTCTGCTGCAGCGGCGGCAGCGCCGCCGGGTCGGGCTCGACATTCGGCTTCAGTTCATTCGGATCCGCCACCGTCGCTTTCAACTCGGCGGTCGCCGGCGCGCCCTGCGCCCCAATTTGCGAAACAGCTTGCGCCGCAGGCGTTCCCGCTGCCGCATCGCCCGTCGCCACCGGAGCATCCGAACGCGGCGCCGGCTGGTTCGGCACATCCGTCCCACGAATCGTCTCCACTCCCAATTTTTCGCTCGCGCCGCCCCCTTGCGCCGCGGTGGTCATCTGCCGCACCACTCCCAACGCCGTCACCGGCTCCGGATCCACCAGCGTCGGATCGCCCACATGTG
>Ga0224556_1000531_pt1 | contig 10297 bp, 10 predicted proteins | sample 714S315metaG_FD_183007 | JGI IMG/M metagenome (GOLD analysis project Ga0224556, IMG submission 183007) | Peat soil microbial communities from Stordalen Mire, Sweden - 717 S3 1-5 | ecosystem: Environmental > Terrestrial > Soil > Wetlands > Peat | place: Sweden: Norrbotten County, Stordalen Mire...
TTCCGTATCTATGGTTTTCGCTCGGGATTTGCTTCGCAATCCGGTTCCGATGGCGGTCGCGGGGTGGAAGAAGCTGTCGCCCTGGTAATGGGCGATGTGAAGTCCGGGCCGCCGCTGGTTCGCATTCATTCCCAGTGCCTGACCGGCGACGTCTTTCATTCTCTGCGTTGCGATTGCCGCCAGCAGCTTGAACTGTCGCTGTCGATGATCAGCGAGGAAGGCGCCGGCATCCTCATCTACGAGCAACAGGAAGGCCGAGGCATTGGCCTGATGGCAAAACTGCAAGCCTACGAACTGCAGGATGCGGGGCTCGACACGGTCGAAGCCAACGAACGCCTCGGCTTCAAGAACGACTACCGCGACTTTACGCTGCCCGCCGAGATTCTCAAGTCTCTCGGCGTAATGCGCGTGCGTCTGTTATCGAACAATCCTGAAAAGGTTGAGGCCCTGGAAAGCGCCGGAGTGCAAGTGGTGGAGCGCGTCCCCTGCGAAGTCACGCCCAGCCCGCACGCTGAGGAATATCTCAAGACCAAGAAGGAAAAGCTCGGGCATTTGTTCACATAAGGCTCGATTCCGCGATCACGAAGAGTTTCGCTGGAGTGTTCTTTATTGGTGTGACTTCGAGTCCTTCGTGGTAAGGATAAATTGCACGGATTCTCCCCCCGTGCTCTAATCTCGGTCGAACACCGTTGATGCCGGCGCCAACTCAATCCAGAACCCGCCCATTCTCGTCCAGTCTTGCATTGTGGCTCGCACTAATCGGGGCGGCGTCGATGCTCTACTATCACCAGAGAATGTTCATGCCCCGCGTGGTCGCGGTGCGGACGGCGGCGGGTCTGGGCAACGGCTATTCGTTCGGCAACGACTTCTACCAGGTGTGGCTCACTTCGCGGCAGTGGCTGCGGCAAGGCCGCGATCTCTACAGCGAGGAAATGACCCGCGAAATCCAGACCGGCCTCTACGGCCGCCCGCTGGATTCGAACCGTCCGACTGATCCCGTCGATCGCCGTGTATTCCCGTATCCTGCGTTCGCGGACCTGTTGTTCTGGCCAGCTTCTGAATTTCCCTTTGCGCTCGTGCGGGTAACGGTAGTGTGCATGCTGGCGGCGCTCACATTTGCCAGCGTTCCGTTATGGCTGCGCGCACTCGAATGGCGCCTGAACGGGAAGTGGGTCGCCGTGATTCTTTCGCTCACGCTGTGCAGCTATCCGGCGCTGGAGGCCTTGTTCGCCGCTCAGCTCGGGCTGTTCGTGGCGTTTCTACTGGCGGCCTCGCTCGTCGCATTGCAGCGGAACCGGTTCCTGCTGGCCGGAATCCTGATGGCAATCACGACCATCAAGCCGCAAGTGGCGGTGCTCGCAATCTTTTATTTTCTCCTTTGGAGCCTGCACGACTGGCGGGTGCGTGGCCGCTTCTGCCTCGGATTCTTCTCGACTTTAGTTTTGCTGGTCGGTGCGTCGCTCATCGTGATGCCGCACTGGATTCAATCCTGGACCCACACCGTCCTCGCCTACCGGCACTACACGCGGCCGCCGCTGGTGACGGAAGTTCTCACCGCACCCCTGGGATCGCGCCTGTCCGCTCCGGCAACGCTTGTACTGACCGCCGCTTCAATCATCATCGCAATGATGCTGGCTTGGCGCAATCGCGCCGCCGCGTTCAATTCGTTCGCCTTCTGGATCACGCTCACCATCTTGCTTTCGATCACAACCATCACCATTCTTCCTGGGCAGGCGGTTTACGATCACCTCATTCTTCTGCCGGGAATCCTGCTGCTGGTGCGCTACCGCCAGGAACTCCGCGATGCAGGCCCCGTCCCACGAATCCTGCTGACGATTGGCAGTCTCGTTCTTTTTTGGCCCTGGATCGCCGCGTTTGCGCTGATCCTGCTACGTCCGTTGCTTGCGCCCGCGATTTTCGATTCGACTGCTGTCTTTGCTCTGCCCATTCGCAGCGCGGCCTCGCTTCCCTTCGCCGTGCTCGCATTGCTCGCCTGGATGTGGCGCATTTCGACTTCGCCTGTTTCGAGTGAGCCTGTCAGCTCCGTGAGCGATCAAGCATCCGCTTGAGCGCGTTCTTATGTTTGACTGGCAGGTACCGCAGGGCCGCGCGGGCCAGTTCAGAATAGACTTGGCGAGCAGCCGGCGAACCGCGCAGCACCCGCAGGTGCTCCTTCACCGTATCCACATCACCGCGGACCAGCGGTCCGCTGAACGCGCCCGCCGCGCCGAACGCAGCATAGTTCGCCAGCGTCTGGCGCAGGATCGGAATCATCCTCTCTTTCGCCGCCTTCCTGTTCACGCCCGCCAGAGCTGCAACCTGCTCGGTAGTCGCTAGAAGCGCGGTAAACAGCGGCGACGCAAACGTTCCGCAGGCGTGATAGGCGGCCTTATCTTTCTTGCGAATCGAATAGGCGTGGCCACCCAGGTCTTCCACCATGCGACGTCCCAGACGCACCGCCCGCGCGTCGCCCTCAACCGCAAACGACACCCCGGCGAGCGAAGGCTGGGAGCCTCGCACAAACGTCATCAGTGGATGCACCGAAGCGACGGCCGCGCCTCGGCTGCGCAAGACGGCTAGCGCATCGCTGGTGAGCGCGCCGCTGGAATGAAACGCGACTCTTCCCTTCCACTCAATCTTCTCTGCAAGCGATCGCGCCGCTCGAGCAATTGCAGCATCCGGCACGCAGAGCCATATCAATTCGGCTCGCACCGCCGACAAGTCAGTCGATGCTCGCGCGCCTACCAGCCGGGCCAACCGCTGCGCCGTCCGCAATGATTCGCCGCGAGAACGCGCGATTACCGTCTCGATGGCATATCCCGCCTCGCGCAGAGCAAGCGCAATTGCCGTCCCCAGATTTCCCGCACCCACAATCGCCACTTGCGGTTTCCGGACCATGCCCCGGAGCATAGCAGAAGCGCGTTTCGGCGTCCGGCGTCCGAAATTCCAACTTCCGGAAGCCGGACGCCGAGAGCCGGAAGCCGTTATATTGTTCTCATGGTCGAATCTTCACGCAGACCCGCCCGCCGCCCCAAGCGAAGCAAAGAACGTATCATCTCCTCTCGCACGGTATATCGTGGCCCGGTTTTCTCGGTGACCACCGACGACGTCGAAGAACCTAACGGCGTGCGAGCACGCCGCGATGTCATCCACCATTCCGGCTCCGTCGTCGTTCTGGCAGTGGACGATGCCGGAGCCACTCCCCTCGTTCTTCTGGAGCGCCAGTATCGGCACGCGGCCACCGACTTCCTATGGGAATTGCCTGCGGGCCGCATCGATCCCGGCGAGCACGAGCTCAAAGCCGCGAAACGCGAACTGCTGGAAGAAACCGGATACACCGCCGCACACTGGCGACGGATCTTGAAGTTCTACGCAAGCCCCGGTTTCGTGGCCGAAACCATGTCAGTTTTCCTGGCCACCGGCCTGCGCGCCGGCGAGGCGCAACCAGAAGAAGACGAAGTCATTCACATTCGGATGGTTCCTTTGCCGACGGCGGTCCGCATGGTGGTGAGCGGGACGATTCGCGATGCCAAGACCATCTCCTCCGTATTGTGGCTTGATCACATGTCGCGCGCGGCTGGCACAAAGAAGCCCAGGGCCAGGAGATAGGAAGCCCGCCGAACCCAACGTTTGCGGCCTTGGACAGCACCGTCCGGAGGCCGTTTCTAGCCCTTACTCGATTGCCGCTTCAACAGCATACATTCGCCTTGACAGCCCTTCCGGGGCGTTTCAGAATGCACTTATTGGTACTGCGGCGCACGTCCTTGGGGCCCCAGTAAAAGGACGTGCAGAAAGAGGGGCCTTACGTGGAACGTTTGAAAGGAACCGTCAAGTGGTTCAATAACGCCAAGGGTTACGGGTTCATCGGCCGGGCGGATGGGCCGGACGTTTTTGTTCACTACAGCGCGATTACGTCCGAGGGATATAAGAGCCTGCAGGAAGGCGACCCGGTGGAATTCGAAATCACCGAGGGTCAGAAGGGCCCGCAAGCGGCAAACGTCACCAAGGCCAGCTAGCGGCGGATTGTCGGTTCATCTCGTGGAGGGGCGGATGCCCTCGTCCGCCCAGGGAGTGGCACCACTCTCGGCTGCCGAACGCGAATCCGATTGTTTTTCATTATCCGCCTTGGCTCTCTTGATTCAACTCGTTTAACCTTGTTGGCACGCCCATGGACAACAAGGCCATCGCCAACATTCTCTACGAAACCGCCGACCTGCTCGAAATCGATGGGCAGGATTCGTTCCGCATCCGCTCCTACCGCAACGCCGCGCAGGCCATCGAGAATCACTCGCAGCAGATCAAACAGCTTATCGCCGACCCTAAGCAGGTGCTCGCCATTCCCGGCATCGGCAAGAGCATGCTGCGCAACCTGCAGGAACTTTTCCAGGACGGCAAGCTCGCCGTCCAGACTGAACTACTGGAAAAATACAACCCGTCGATGCTGCAGTTGCTGAAGATACAAGGACTCGGGCCGAAGACCATCGCCCTCATCTGGAGCGCCTACAAAGTCAGTGACGTTGACGGCGTGGAGAAACTGGCGCGCGACGGAAAAATCCGCGAACTGCCGCGCATGGGCGAAAAGCATGAAGCCAAGCTGCTCAAAGCCATCGAAGATTACCGCCGCATCAGTGGCCGCTTCCTCATTGACGCCGCAGAGGCCGAGGCAGAAAAACTCACCGCATATCTCGAGCAATTTCCCGACATCGACAAGATCACCCCCGCCGGATCGCTGCGCCGCGGCCGCGAGACCGTGGGCGATCTCGACATTCTCGTCACGGGAAAAGCCTGCACCACCGAAGAAGGCCGCCAGCAGGCCATTGCCTACGTGGCAAAATATCCGCCGCTCATGGACATAATCGCCAGCGGCGACAACAAGATCAGTTTTCACCTGCGCAGCGGCATGCAGGTCGACGTTCGGCTTCTTCCCCCCGAATCTTTCGGCGCGGCCATGCAGTACTTCACCGGATCGAAGGCCCACAACGTGGCCTTGCGCCAGCGCGCTCTCAAAATGGGTTACACGCTCAACGAATACAGCCTGGCCGAACTCGAAGGCGGAAAGCCGGTCGCCGGAAAGACCGAAGAGGAAATTTACACCAAGCTGAAGCTCGACTATATTCCGCCCGAGATGCGGGAGAATCTCGGCGAAATCGACCTCGCCCAAAATCATGCCCTGCCGCAGTTGATCACGCAGGCCGATCTCAAGGGCGACGTCCACATGCACACCGTCGAAACCGACGGCAAGAACACGATTGAAGAAATGGCTGACGCCGCCAAAGCGCGCGGCTACCAGTACATGGCCATCACCGATCACTCCAAGAATCTCGCCTTCGCCAACGGGCTAGACGACAAACGCGCCGTCGAGCACATCGCGCGCATTCGCGCGGCCGGCAAGCAGATCGAAGGCATTACGATCTTTGCCGGCATTGAAGTCGACATCCTCGCCGAAGGCGATCTCGATTTGTCCGAAGACGTGCTGGCACAGATGGACCTGGTCATTGCCAGCGTGCATTCGGTCTTCAATCAGGAAGCGGCGAAGATGACCGAGCGCCTGCTCAAGGCTATCGAGAATCCAAATACTTCGATCATTGGACATCCCACCGGCCGCATCCAGCTGCGCCGCGACGCCTATGCGTTCGACATGCATGCCGTGCTGACCGCGGCAGTGAAACATAAAGTTGCGATGGAGCTGAATTCTTATCCCGACCGCCTCGACCTGAACGATGTGCATCTCCGCCAGGCCAAACAGCAAGGCGTGAAGATCGTGATCAACACCGACTCTCACCACACGTCGCACATGGAAAAAATCCGCTACGGCATCCTGCAAGCCCGCCGCGCCTGGCTGACCAAGGACGATGTGCTCAACACTCTGCCTGCTCAGAAATTCGCGAAGGCCATGAAGCACGAGTGGTGACCGGGTCTAGGTGTTTCCTGAAGGTGTGAGTTTTCCACAGCTCTGGCATGTTCAAACAACCTTGCTCGAGATTTTCGAACCGCCAATACTGGGCTAATCGAACCAAACGATTTAGGAGAGCCCATGGCGTATCGAAGGAAAACAACTGAAACTCCCGTAATTGACCTCCAGGCATTGGCCTGGACCTACGCGCAGAAGACCGGCGAACTGCAGCAAGATGGCAAGCCCGTGGCGACGGGCTATTCCGGAGCCGGATCTGGCAAGAATAATCCGGACATGGAGCGTGTGCCCAATGTCGGGCCCATTCCACAAGGCGGCTGGACTATCGCCGGCCCCCCGGCCAATACGGCAGACCACGGTCCATATGTATTGACGCTAAAGCCTGAAGCCGACACGCAGACTTTCGGCCGCAGCGGCTTTCTTATGCACGGAGACTCAATCGACTCCCCAGGATGCGCGTCACAAGGATGCGTTATTATGCCGCGGCCGATACGAGAGCAGGTCTGGAAGAGCGGTGACCGCAATTTGGAGGTCGTGGCCGAGATCCCTGCTGCCCGCCCCGCAAATGAGGGGAATGAATAGAGAGTCGAAACCAATGGCGATCGGCAGCGACTAGGTCGCTTCCTCTTCGTAGGAAGCGTTAGAATCAGCGCGTAAGACAAACGCCCATGCCTGATCAGAATCCCGCTCCCGCGCCGAAACCGCCAGCCGTTCCCGCTGGCCCAACCATCAACATTGGCGAGGAATACGGCACCGCGAAGAAGAATCTTCCCCCGGCCAAGATTGTGCTGTTCGCCGTCGCCGGGGTGCTGGTCGTCGTGTTGATCGCTTCCTTCGTCAAACGCGCCAAGCCGCAGGCCTCGGGTTCTCTCGACAATGTAGTTGCCGTGGAAATTCCCGGGCAGAGTTCCACCATGGTCGCGTTGACTTTTACGCTACGCAACACCAGCGAGAAGGCTCTTTACGTTCGTACGCTGCAAGGCACCATCAAAACAACCGGCGGAGAAACCACCGCCGACGCGGTCTCCGCCATCGATTTCGATCGATACTTTCAGGCTTTTCCAGTGTTGAAGAACGGCGCGCAGCCAGCTCTTGCGCCCGAGGTTAAGGTTCAGCCCGGAGAAACTGTCGTGCGAACCGTCATCGTCGCCTTTCCCGTGGCTCTGGACGCGTTCAATCAACGCACGTCCACGAGTGTGGTTATCTGGCCGTATAACGAGACTGTGCCGGTAACGCTGACGAGGTAGACAAATGACGCTCTACGCGCGGCTGGTTGAGCCGCGACACACTCGCGCTTGCCTAAATCGCCCCGATTGCGCTTTTATAGCGGGATGAGAATATCCCGGAGTTTTCTTCCTGTCGCGCTGCTGATCGCGGCCTTCCTCCTCACTGTCCTGCTCGCAGCCGCTGCTCCTGCGCAATACTCGAGCAAATATCTTTTCTACGTCGGCACCTACACCGAAGACGGCAGCAAGAGCAAGGGCATTTATGCCTATCAATATGACGGCAAAACGTACCAGATCACGCCGCTTGGGCTCGCGGCGGAAACTACGAATCCATCGTTTGTGGCATTCCACCCGAACGGCCGCTTCCTCTACGCGGTGAACGAAGTCGGCAACTACAAAGGCCCCAACAGCGGCGGTGTCAGCGCGTTTTCTATTGATCGTGCGACGGGCAAGCTGACTTTCCTGAACGAGGTGCCTTCTCGCGGCGCCGACCCCTGCTACATCACTGTCGACAGAACGGGGAAATATGTGATGGTGGCGAACTACACGGGTGGCAGCCTGGCGGTGTTCCCTGTGCTCGCCGATGGAAAACTGGGCGAAGCGTCAGCATTTGTGCAGCACACCGGCCACGGCACGAATCCCACGCGGCAGGAGGGACCACACGCGCATTCGATCGACCTCTCACCCGACAATCGCTTCGCCATGGTCGACGATCTCGGCCTCGACGAGCTGCTCGTCTACAAGTTCGACAGCGCCAAAGGGTCGCTCGCCCTGAATGATCCTCCATTCACCAAGCTCGCTGCCGGCTCCGGCCCGCGCCACTTCGTGCTTCGCCCCGACGGCAAATTCGCCTACGTGGTCAGCGAGATGAGGCACAGCGTGACGGCATTCTCGAACGATGCAGCCGGCGGACGACTGCAAGTCTTACAAACGGTCACGACCCTGCCGAAAGATTTCACAGGCCGCAACGATGACGCGGAAATTGCGGTGCATCCTTCCGGAAAGTTTCTCTACGCCTCGAACCGCGGCGACGACAGCATCGCCATCTATACAATCGACCAAAGCAAGGGAACGCTGGCGCTCGTAGGCATCGTTCATACCGGAGGCAAGGAACCGCGCAGCTTCGAGATCGATCCGACGGGCGTGCTTCTGTTCGCGGAAAATCAGAAGTCAGACAATATTGTTATTTTCCGCATCGATCAGAAAACCGGCCAACTGACCCCGACCGGCCAGGTACTCGAAGTGGGATCGCCAGTGTGTTTGAAGTTTGTGGCAGTGGAGTGAGGGAAGCTTACTGTCGGCGCGGAAGACCATCACGGGTGGCAGCTCGACGCGCTGCCCTTGGCGGGACGGGCGAAGGTGCCCGTCCCCACACGTGCTCTGTCCCTAGACTTTACAGCGGCCTTCGCCCTATTGCTTCCTCTGAATCCCCTTGCGCCGCACCAGGTGCGTGTTGGCGTCCGGTTTGATCTCGTCATATTTTAGGCATGAGATTGAGCCATCCACTTCGAGCACGGCGAGCGCGACCTGATCACAGCCATTGATGCCATGCCCCCGCAAGGCGCGATGCAACTCATCCATGCTGACGTGCTCGCGCGCCATGTGCGAGTCGATGACTTTGCCATCATGAACCAGGAGCGAAGGCTCGCCCTCGATCAGGCGCCGGACGCGCCGGTTTCCGCCAGAAACATTGGCGACCAGATAATTCAGGATCAGCAACGTGCTGGCCGCGACCGCGCCGCCCAACAGCGACGTATCGGGCCCGGTCATCGCATTCTGGACGGAGTTTGAGAGCAGGAGCAGCAGCGTAAGGTCGAACGGAGTCATCTGACCGACCTCGCGCTTGCCGCTCAGGCGCACACCGATCAGCACCAGCAGATAGATCACGCCCGTGCGCAGCACGATCTGCAGCAGCACGTGGACTCCGGGGAAGAACGCTCCGGTCATTAGTTTATTAGCCCAAGTTTAGTCGCCCGGCTTAGCAGCCCAACCTACTGGCCCTGTTTCTCTCGGTCTGGCTCGCGGTTTAGTTCGCGGTCACCGGCACAGGCGCGCCTTTCGGGGTGCTCAAATATCCCGTAGCCTTGTTCTTGTCTACCGTCCACACCACCAGCTCAAACAGCAGGTGATCGCGTCCAGAATAGAACTGAATGGGCTCGGCGACGTTGCGATCTCTCTTCTCGATCGTCTTGTCGTCGGACGTCACATCCATGGTGAACTTGCCTTTCTTGGCATCGGTCTTCCTGAGCTGCAGACTCACAGTCGACACCGGCTGCGGCTTGGCGCCCCGCAGCAAAGTGAACTCATAGTAATTGCGGTCGCCCTTGTGCTTGAGCACATCCAGGTCAGAGCGAGTATTGGCAATCAGCCCGCTCTGCACACCCAGATCGCCGACTGCACTTTGCAGCTTGGCTTTGGTGGCCTCCAGATCCGCCTTGGTCGAAGCGACGTCGGTTTTCACTCCGCCGACGTCGGTTCGCACGCCCGAGATTTCTCCGGTGACCGCATTGATCTGATTGCCCTGCGCCTTCTGTTCCTGCTCCAGACGAGTTTCCGCGGCTTTCTGTTCCGCCTGCAACTCGGCAGTGCGCTGAACCAGTTCCTTCTTGGTCATGCCGGCCTGGCGGGCCAGTGTTTCCTGCTGCGCTTCCTGGGTCTGCATCCGGCTCTGCAGTTCTTTGACCTGCGACTGGCTCGCGCTCAGGTCGTTGGTCAGCTTCTCGACAGCCGAGTGGGTGGCGTAGTGCGCGTACCCGAAAGCGGCCACCACCAGAATGGCCAGCACTATCAGAATCCACTTGCCGGCGTTGGACCCATTTTCCACGTGTATCTGATCGCCTTCATCGACCATGCGCTCTTCCCTCCTCAGGAAGCCAAAGAATGGATTGCAGGGATGTCTTTTTAATTGTTGAGCAGGATCATCATAGCGTCAATTGGCACGGGATGCCAAAGGCGATTCGAGCGGTTCGCTTAGCGGCGAAGCGTCAACGCCTCGTGCAGGACAGGCTCTGGATCGCGCTGCACCGCGCCCGCAGCCGCACCGAGCTGCTTCTCGAGTTGCAGACGCGCGGTGGTTTGCGAGGTCGGAACCGCTGTGCTATGCAGCGATCGCGTCACCGTTTCCGATTTCACCATGCAGGCGTAGGCTAACCGCGAGGGA
>Ga0224556_1000533_pt1 | contig 10258 bp, 9 predicted proteins | sample 714S315metaG_FD_183007 | JGI IMG/M metagenome (GOLD analysis project Ga0224556, IMG submission 183007) | Peat soil microbial communities from Stordalen Mire, Sweden - 717 S3 1-5 | ecosystem: Environmental > Terrestrial > Soil > Wetlands > Peat | place: Sweden: Norrbotten County, Stordalen Mire...
TGCCCTTGTCGGCGCGGGCCCCGGCGACCCCGAGCTTTTGACGCTCAAGGCCTTGCGTGCGCTCCAATCCGCCGATGTTATTTTGTATGACGACCTCGTGGCCCCAGCCATTGTCGAGATGGCACGGCGCGAAGCGGAAAAAATACCTGTCGGCAAGCGCGGCTACAAGCCTTCCTGCCGGCAGGACCATATCGTTTCGCAGCTGGTGGCGCTGGCATCGCAAGGCAAGCGCGTGGTTCGCCTCAAAGGCGGCGATCCGATGATTTTTGGGCGCGCCAATGAGGAAATCGCGGCCTTGCGGGCGGCGGGCATTCCGGTTGAAGTTGTTCCAGGCGTCACCGCCGCGCTCGGCGCCGCCGCCATGTTGCAAGTATCCCTGACCGAGCGCGAGAAAGCCAGAAGGCTGCAATTCATTACCGCCCATGCGCATGACGGAAAGCTTCCAGGCGACATGGATTGGCGAGCACTCTGTGATCCCCGGGCGTCGACTGTCGTTTACATGGGCGTAAAAACGCTCGAACCTTTGGCTGGGCTTTTGCTCGCCAATGGCATGGATCCTTCGACACCGGCGCTCTTGGTCGAGCGCGCGACCTGCCCGGACGAACGCCGCATTTTTGGCACAATTGGAAATCTCGCCGCCAAGGTTGCCGAGGCGGAACCGGCCGGCCCATGCGTTATATTCATTGGCGAGAGCATTGCTCCTGCCTTTTCTTTGCCGCGAACGCAAGTCAAACTCGAAGCCGAGTCAGGAGCGTTGGCTCGCTAGAGCATGATCCCAAAAAGCTACAGTCTTTATGGGAAAGATCATGCGGCAAAACAAAGTGATAGAGACTGGGCGCGATTCAACCTGAAGCAATCATGGGCTAGCAGCGGCATGTTTGTTGCACCTATGTTTGTTTGTTGCGCCATGGAGATCCGCTTAGAACGGAGATTTGCTTAAAATCATCGTGCCCTTAGGTCCGCCGGAGAGAATCGGATGCGCCGTCTCATATACGGAATGATCATCGGCAGCGTGGTGGCCGCCGCCACCGCGGCGGCAGCAATCTATTATTATGAACGCCCAAGTGTCTTGCGTGTTGCGGTTCCGCGCGACAGCTACGACCAGGCGATCATGGCGGCTGCAGCGCTCGACTTCGCCAAGGACCAAGCTGACATCCGCCTCAAACTGATCCCGGTCGAGAGCTTGGCGGAATCGTCGCGCCTGCTTGAGGAAGGCCATGCCGATCTCGCGATCGTGCGCACCGATATCGCTATGCCGCCAAGCGGCCAGACCGTTTTGATCATGCGCCGGAACGCAGCCGTGGTGTTTGCGCCGGCTCAAAGCGGGCTGCATGCGATCGACGATCTGCGCGGGCATAGGGTCGGTGTTCTGCAAGCCTTGCCAGCCGGAAAAACGGACAATCAACTTCTGCTGGATACGGCGCTTGCCCAATATGAAGTTCCCCCGGCGTCAGTGAAACGTGTCTCGCTTAGCGTCTCTGAACTCGCGCGGGCGATCGAACGCAAGGAAATCGACGCGGTTTTTGCTGTCGGCGTGCCTGGATCGGATGGTTTGACCGAGGCGGTCAACGCGGTTGCCGTGGCAGGTCACGGACAACCGGTCTTCCTTCCCATCGCGGAAGCCAAGGCGATCGCGCAACGCTCGCCCGCTTTCGAAGGGATCGAAGTGATGCGTGGTGCATTCGGCGGCGCCCAGCCAAAACCGGCGGTGGATTTTGATACGCTTGGGGTAAGCACAAGACTTGTCGCGCGCAACAAACTTAGCAACGAAATGGCCGGTGACGTAACACGGCTCATGCTGGCGGCGCGGCCCGCCATCGCGGCGCGGATTCCGATCGCCAACCGCATCGAAGCGCCAGCCGCGGATAAGGGCGCCGCTCTCCCGGTGCACCCTGGGTCCCTCGATTTTCTCGACGATGAAGAGCAAAGCTTTTTCGAAAAATACAGCGATGCTTTCTATATTGGCGCGATGTGTCTGAGCGTGCTCGGCACTGGGCTCGCGGCAGCCGCGGCAAGGCTTACGCGCGTCAACACCGCGGACGCCGATAAAATCCTGCGCCGTTTAATCGAAATCACCAAGGCGGTCCGCAGCGCCGAGCACGTAGGTCAGCTCGATGAGTATGAGGAGGAAGCCGATGAGCTCCTGGCGCTGGGTCTGGCGCCTGACGCGGTCCATGTCTTGAGCGTCAACCGGATGGGCGCCTTGAGTTTGGCTCTAAACCAGATGCGCCATGCCATTGCTGACCGGCGGCAAAGCCTTGCTAATCCGGTGCGCGCCCATTTTGCTCCGAGGCTCGTCCGCGATTAGGCCGGCTTTGCCGCGCCCGCGCCGTCAGGAATCCGGATGCCGGGATTGCTTTGGTGCATCCGGTTGTTTTGGCGTTGCCGACGCTATTTTCTCGAAGACAGTCACAGCTTGGGTATCAAATTCGATAAGGTCAAACCGGCTGGTGGACACGGGCGACAAATCCCCCGGAGGGGGCACCAATGACGCCGAATAGGTTTTGCCGTTTTTCAGCATGACCCATAGGTTGCCGTAATAATCCACTTTGTAGGTGCCCGGTTCCGAAGTCCAAGCTTGCGCAGCACTTTGTTGCGAAGGACCCGTCGAGCTCACAAGCGTCTTATCCTCGCGAAAAACGAGGCGCCAGGGCTTGCCTTTGGCTTGCCACTCTCCACTCACCGGGAATGTCGAAAGTTTGACCGCGCCGCTGAGACTCCACAGCCCGATGCCGACAAGACCGATGACGCCGACGGTGCCAAGGATGACGATCAGCAGGCCGACAGGTATCCCCTCGCGCTTCTTCTTTGGCGAACTCATCGCAACCTCCCTATCCCGCGAGCGAAAGCGCAGCGGATTATTTTTATAGCCATATAGTATAGATAAGCGGCGAGAAGGCCTCAAGGGGGAAGCTGGCTCAGGTCCCGTGTTTAAAGCTTTGGCCGCCGGACTCTTTGGCTCGTTTTCCCGGTCCGCACAAGAGGACCAATCGCGTCATCGGAGATATCCTATTGGCAAGGAATCTTCATGCGCCTCTGTCGTGAGACGGTCATACAGCCGGGCGCGATTGCCGGTCATATGGACTGCATGATCGAAAGGAAAACGCTCAAATCCAAGGATTCGGCAGTCAAACTCAAAAACCAGGCCGGGTTTTCGGCTAGGGATATGTTTGGAGTTCACCGCCGCGCCCGCTCCGTCCAGCGCCGCATCCGCGCGAAATACAGCGGATAAGGCAAAAGACACACCGCCTTGAACAGATACGCAAGACGGCGCGGAAAGGTAATTTCAAAGCCGCCCTTTTCGAATCCGTCGCAAATAATCTTGGCGGCGCGGTCCGCATCCATGACGAAAGGCATTTTAAAGTCATTTTGCGCCGTCATCGCGGTGTGGACAAAACCCGGATTGACGATCTGGATGGTGAGGCCCGTCCGCTCATAGGTGAGCTTTAAGGTTTCGGCCATATAGATCAAGGCTGCTTTTGTCGAACCATAGCCTGCCGATCCTTCGATGCCGCCATAGCCCGCCAGGGAGGATGTGAGTGCGATCTGACCCTTCCCGCGCCGCTCCATGGCCACGAGCACGGGATCAAGACAATTGACTGTCCCACCGACATTGATCTCGAACGTGCGCCAGACGACATCGGCCGAAAATCTATCGCGTTCGGTGATGAAATAAACCCCCGCGTTGAGGAAGGCGAGAACGATCTGGCCGTGCAAATCTTCGATCTCGCCGGCCAGCCTCGCCATGCCCGCGCGATCGGTGATATCGCCGGGGAAGCTATAAATATTTTGTGATTCCGCTGCCAAACTTTCGAGCTCGGCGGCCCGGCGCGCCGTGGCCGCGACCTTGTAGCCGCGCCGGCTAAGTTCGAGCGCCACCGTGCGGCCAATGCCGGAACTCGCACCCGTCACCCAGGCAATGCCGTCTTTTGGATGTGCGCGATACATGAATTTTCCTTCTGGCGAATACCGTCAAATCAGCGCCTCGGAAAGCCGCGCGAGCCGTGCGCCTTTGCGCTCAAGCATATCCTTGAAGGCCGGGGATAGAAGAAAGCTGAGTTCGCGTTCGCGGCTAAGAGTGACCGGGTCGGCCGCCACGAGCTCTTCGTCGCAATAACCGGGATGACACATGATAAGATGACGGCGTCCTGGCGCGCGGAGATAACTGGCAAAATCGGCGCCGTAATCACGTCCCAGATCGAATGCCGAAAAGCCAGCGAACCCTTCGTTGGTGAGGAAGCCGCGCGCAACCGCCTCCGTTGCAAAACCGCGCGCGAGCCAAGCAATGCCAAGCGCTTTTGCCACTTCGATGCCGCGCCGCAAGATTCGCGAAGGGCGATCGGAGCTCGTCCGCACCCAGACCTTGCCGGAAAGCCCCCTTTGTTCGAGGCACGCGAAAAGGATGTCACGGATCTGCGGCAGAATCTGGACATGCTGATGCCCATCGACGAAAGCGGGACCGGCGCCGAAATGCTCGCAAAAACTATCGAGCTGGCGTGAAATTTCGAGGGCGATCTCAATTTGCGGAAGCTCCCGTTTCCGCGTGGCCATGACCACCTGACGAATTTCCGGCAACCGTCCGGTCGCCGCGAAGACTGGCATAAACCCAAGAGGTCTTCCCAGCGTAAGATTGAGGTGGAGCCCGATGTCGGCCATAGTCTTGAAGGGGCGAATCTCGCGTGCGCCCTCCGGCCATGACGGGCAGCTTGTCATCACGCTTGCCGCGCTCAAGCGGCCCGCGTCAAGAGCTTCCAGAATACCGCGGTTGACGCCAGGCGACAGCGCGAAATCATCGGCGCAGAGGCAAAAGGAAAAACGCGTTTCGGCCATGCCCATGATGATCAGCCGCGATCAAGACCAGGAGATGTCCGGAATTTCGGTGTGAAACTGTCTAGCTTCTGATGCATTCTTTGGGCGATCCGGCGAAAGCCCGCGAGCAATAGCGCGGCACGGTTTTTCCCGCTCTTATAATTCGCGCTTCCTCGCGCTGACGACAGAGAACCGGTTTTCAGGATGGCGCGGATGAGTCTCTGAGGCATATTTGAGAGGCTATCGAATTTATTTTGAGGGGGGCGCCTTGGATACAAATTTCCAGATTACAAACGCCGCCACGCCAATAACAAACGTGCTCACAATTTGAAAGACATTGGGGTTTTCGCCTATGTAGTGTCTGATGCTTGTGAACACGGCGGTTCCTTCTAAGGCCGAACGCGACGATGGTCGCGATAAGTGCTTGTTCTGACACTCAAGTCTGATTAGTGTTCAAAGCCATTAAACATCTCATGGAGATGTTCTCGGCGTGTTGACCGATAAGGATTCGAAGGTAAACAAGTTGTCAAGTTTATCCGGGCAGAATGGCATGGCTGCGGGTTCAACTTATGAGGCCTCCTCGCATGACAAAATCCGACGCCGGGCCTGTGGATACGAGGCAGCTGGAGATTTCCGTGATCGTGCCGGTCTGCAATGAGTCCCGGAATATGCAGGCTTTGCTAAAACGGCTGGTACCGGTCCTGGAGCTTTGCGCGGCCTCTTTCGAAATCCTTTTTGTTGACGACGGTTCAACCGACGATACGCTCGGCCTTCTGCGCGCCGCCCATGCCGCCGATCCTCGCATTCTGGCGCTATCGTTGAGCCGGAATTTCGGCAAGGAGATCGCCATAACGGCGGGCATCGATCATGTCAGGGGGGCCGCGACCATCATCATGGATGCCGATTTGCAGCATCCGCCGGAACTGATCGAGACTTTTGTCGCGCGATGGAGGGAAGGCTATAAAAATGTCTTTGCCCAGCGTATCGATCCAAACACCTATAGTCCTTTGCGGCGGCTATTGACCCAGCGATTCTACAAGCTCTTTGGCTCGGTTGGAGAGACGCGCCTGCCGGAGGGCGCCGGGGATTTTCGGCTCCTCGACTCGCAGGCCGTCGCGGCGCTGCGCACGATGCGTGAGCACGCGCGCTTTTCCAAGGGCCTTTATGCCTGGATCGGATTTAAATCGATCGGCGTGCCGTTCGATGTCGAGGCGCGCCTCCATGGCGTGTCCAAATTCAGCTATCGTAAACTGACGCATCTCGCGCTCGATGGACTCATGTCCTTTTCGACATTGCCTCTCAAGGTATGGAGCTATATCGGCTTGGCCACATCCCTGCTGGGGCTGACATTGGCGAGTTTTTATTTGATCCGCACCCTCATTTTCGGCGTCGATGTGCCAGGCTTTGCCTCGTTGATTGTCTCGATTACGTTTTTTGCCGGAATTCAGTTGCTGTCGCTTGGCATCATCGGCGAATATATCGGCCGCATCTTCGCCGAAGTTAAACGTCGGCCGCTCTACCTGATCGAGGAGCGTGTCGGCGTCGGTCCGCTCGCGGCGGATGACCCTGTGACCCGGCCGCGCTCCGGTTGAATCGAAAAAACTCATGTACAAAAGCCTGGTTTCCGTCGGCGGCTTGACCCTGCTCTCGCGCGGTGCCGGTTTTTTGCGCGATATATTGCTTGGCGCCATTCTTGGTGCCGGCTTGCTCAATGATGCTTTCGTCATTGCCCAGCGCCTGCCCAATCATTTTCGTACCATTTTTGGCGAGGGAGCTTTCAATTCAGCCTATGTGCCAAGCTATGCGCGGGTCCTTCAAACTGAAGGTCTTGCCAGCGCCCGGCTCTTCGCGGGGCAGATTTTTATAGGGCTGCTCGCATCCCAGATCATATTGCTTGCGCTCGCCTGGGCTTTCACGCCCTATGTCATCGATCTATTGGCGCCTGGTTTTCGCGCCGATCCGGAAAAATTCGCGCTCACCGTCACGCTGACGCGGATCACATTTCCCTACCTTTTGTTCATCACCCTCGTCACGCTGCAGTCCGGCACCTTGAACGCGCATGGCCATTTTATCGCTGCGGCCTTCACGCCGGTCGTGATGAATTTGTCGATGATTGTTTTTCTTTGTCTTGCTTTTCTGTTCGCCAACCCCGGCTTGGCGGCGAGCTGGGGACTGACAATCTCCGGCGTGCTGCAGCTCGTGCTGACCTCGGCGGCCGCTTATCACGCTGGAATTTTCGAGCATTTCGCGCGCCCCGCGATGTCGAAACACATCAAACATTTTCTGGTGACGCTGGGTCCGGCGGTGATCGGCTCGGCTGGCACTCAGATCGCGCTTTTCGCCGACACCATCATCGGCTCGTTGCTGCCAACCGGCGGCGTATCCTCGATCTATTATGCCGACCGCATCTATCAATTGCCGCTCGGCGTCATCGGCATAGCGGCGGGAACCGTGCTGCTGCCGGAGATGAGCAGGCTTTTCGCGGCCGATAATCCAGGCGGCGCCTTGCATGCGCAAAATCGAACGATGGCGCTCTCGCTTGCTCTTACGGCGCCTTTCTTCATCGCCTTCATTATGATTCCCGATGACATCATGCGCGGGGTTTTCGAGCGCGGTGCCTTCACGGCGGAGGCCGCCAGCGCTTCCGCCGCGGTGCTCACGGCCTATGGCTTCGGGCTTGTAGCGATTGTTCTCGTGCGTTCGGCCGTGGCCAGTTTTCAAGCGAAAGGCGATACGAAAACGCCGATGTTCGTCGCGCTCATCGCGGTCGCGATCAATGTCGCCTTGAAAATCCTCCTGTTCAAGCCTTTTGGAGCGGCCGGTCTTGCTGCCGCGACGGCGGCCGGAGCATGGGTCAACCTTGCTGTCTTGTGTTTCTTAGCGATCACGCGCGGCGCCATGAAGATCGATCTGTTTTTTTGGAAGACAACCACGGTGGTGACCATGGCTTCCTTCCTTCTCGCGGTTTTCGCGCTCTTTGCCGCCGCACCCGCCCAGCGCTTGACGGCAAGCCTTGGCCGTTTCGCCAATGTGTTTGAACTTACGGTCCTTGGCGTTGCCGGCGCGCTCATCTACACGCTGGTTCTCTTCGCCGGATTATGGATTGCCGGCGTCAGGCTGAAGCGGCCGCGGCTCTAATTCCGCCGCGGTTTCCAAGTCACAGCGCGAGCGCGTTCAACACCCGCGCCCAGCTCCGGGCGCCTTTGTGAAACGAGGAAAGCTCATATTTTTCGTTTGGCGAATGCATGCGATCGTCTTCGAGGCCGAAACCGATCATCAATGTGTCCATCCCGAGATCCTGTTTGAAAGCGCCAACCACCGGGATTGAGCCGCCGCATCCTGCGAGCACTGGCTCCTTGCCCCATTCGGCCTCCAAGGCCCGCCGCGCCAGCGACAACGCCTGCGAACTGAAGGGGAGTTGCAGCGCGCCCGACGCGCCATGCGAAATAAATTCGGCGCGGCAATCGGCGGGCAGACTCTCCTTGACGAAGGCCCGGAAGGCTCCGGCGATTTTGTCAGGGTCTTGCGATCCGACGAGCCGGAACGAGAATTTGGCGCTCGCTTGCGCCGGCAGCACGGTCTTCGATCCTTTGCCCGTATAGCCTCCGAGGATTCCGTTGACATCGCAAGTGGGACGCGACCAAACCATTTCGAGAATATCGCGGCCCTGTTCGCCAGCCGGAACCGAAAGGCCGACACCGCCCAAAAAGTCGCTTCCGCGCAAACGCAAGGCGCGCCATTGCTCGGCGATCTCCTCCGGAAGCTCGGTCACGCCATTATAAAAACCCGGTAATGTGACGCGGCCTTTGTCGTCGTGCAGACCGGCGATGATGCGGGCGAGCACATGGATCGGATTGACCGCCGCGCCGCCGAAAATCCCCGAATGCAGATCGCGGCTGGCCGCATGGATCACCACTTCCTCGAGGACGAGGCCGCGCAGCATGATGGTGATCGCGGGCGTCTCCTTGTCCCACATTCCGGTGTCACAAACGAGCGCCATATCGGCTTTGAGTTCGGCCGCATTTTCGGCAAGAAATGCCGGAAGCGAAGGTGAGCCGGTTTCCTCCTCGCCTTCCAAGAAAAATGTAATGTGGCAGGGCAAGCCGCCGGTTTCCTTGAAGGCGCGGCAGGCTTCAAGGAAGGTCATCAGCTGACCCTTGTCGTCGGCGACGCCGCGCCCGACGATCTGTTTTCCGGTTTTGGTCTCGGCGATACGGGGTTCGAAGGGCGGGGTTTCCCACAAATCGAGCGGGTCCGGCGGCTGGACGTCATAATGGCCATAAAAAAGCACATGCGGCACGTCCGGGCGCTTGGCCTTCGCCTGTCCCACAATCATCGGATGACCGGCAGTCGGACGCACCGAGGCCTCGCAACCGATGCTGTTTAGCTCGGCGGCAAGCCATTCGGCCGCCTTGGTGCAATCGCCCGCATAGGCGGGGTCGGTCGAGATCGATGGGATTTCGACGAGTTTAAAGAGCCGCCCAAGGGCGGATTCGAGGTTGGCATCGATCTTCGCCAGGACCGTGTCGAGCGCCGCCATGAGATCTCCTTATCGGTCATCTCCGGCGAGCAGCGGGAGAGGGGATGGCATCCAGCATAGATATTTATTGCAACAGTGAGGTTTGCCGCGGGTTCAATTGCAAATCTCGCATAGGAATTCAACTTTACGAGGGCAAAGCCTTCGCCCGCCAGCGGCGCACGCAATTTCCGCTTTACGGCAACGAGCCTGGCCCTATTCTTATCATTTCACTTTGCAAGAATGGGACATGATTTTCAACGTGAACACTCCTGCTGCGCAAAAAGCGGCTTTCCCCGGACTCATCGCGGGCCTCGAAGCCATCACCGGCAAAAAACACGTCGTCACTGACGCCGCCGGCATGGAAGGATTTTTGCGCGAGCCGCGCGATCTCTTTCATGGCAAGGCGCTTTGCGTCGTGCAGCCGGGCTCCACGCAAGAGGTCGCGGCGGTGCTCAAACTTTGCCATGAAACCGGGACGCCGGTCGTGCCGCAGGGCGGCAATACCGGGCTCGTGGGCGGCCAGATTCCCGGCGCGGGCGGGGGTGCGATCGTGCTTTCGCTCACCCGCATGCGGCGGCTCCGCGAGATCGATCCTGCCTCACACACGATGACCGTCGAAGCCGGCATGGTTTTGGCCCATGCGCAGGAAGAGGCCAGACGCGCGAACCGGCTGTTTCCGCTGTCGCTTTCAGCGGAAGGATCCTGCACCATCGGCGGCAATCTCGCGACAAATGCGGGCGGCACCAATGTGATCGCCTATGGCAATGCGCGCGATCTAGTGCTTGGCTTGGAAGTCGTGCTCGACGACGGGCGGATTCTTTCGGATCTGACGAAGCTCAAAAAAAACAACGCCGGCTATGATCTCAAAAATCTCTTCATCGGCTCGGAAGGCACGCTCGGGATCATTACCGCGGCGGTCCTGAAACTCTA
>Ga0224556_1000535_pt1 | contig 10244 bp, 7 predicted proteins | sample 714S315metaG_FD_183007 | JGI IMG/M metagenome (GOLD analysis project Ga0224556, IMG submission 183007) | Peat soil microbial communities from Stordalen Mire, Sweden - 717 S3 1-5 | ecosystem: Environmental > Terrestrial > Soil > Wetlands > Peat | place: Sweden: Norrbotten County, Stordalen Mire...
GACGCCAGCGCCAGCTCGTAGAGCCGAGGGGTGTGCCAGGCAAACATCGTCACGCCCATCAGCAGCAGGGCCACGACGGGATGAGTGAGCGTCTCGCCGACGCGATTGGCCACGCGCCAATTGAGGAACGGGCCGGCGAACTCGCGGGCCGCAAAGACCGGCAAGCCCCTTACCAGCGGAACCACCGGAGCGCCCATCAGGATCAGCGGCGGAGCCAGCATCATCAGCATCATGTGCTGGAGCATGTGCGCGGTAAGCACGAAGCTGGAAAAGGTATCGAGCGGCGAGGCCAGCGCAATCCAGAGTGAGAGCAGGCCGAGCAAGAAACTGACCGCGCGCCAGAGTGGGACGAAGGGTACGGCCGCGCGCCACATCAGAAACCAGCCGCGCAGATACACGAGCGCAGTCAGCAGCAGCGCGAAAGTTGCAGCCGGAGGCACCGACCACGACAGCAGTACGGCTTGGCTCACGGGCGGCATGGTTCAAGGCTTTGCGCGGCAGGGTCGCAGGCGTTCCAGTTTATGCTTTCCTCTCTGGCGCGGTCGAGTTTCTGCCCTGATCAGCCGCTGCGGCGCGCGAGACAAATCCTTCGCGTTTGCCGCATGACATCCGCCAACCGCATCTCGGGATCGAAGCTGTCTTCAGCCCCCAGCATTCGCCAAAGTAACTTCTGCACGGCGCGGCGGGGATGTTCGGCAAGGGGGATCCATTTGCGCGCCCGGCCGCTGACCAGACGAATCACATGCTCCACGGTGCGGAGGAAGCGAGCGCTTTCTGCCAGCAGGTCATATTCGTCTTCCGTCAGCAAATGGCGACCGCGCAGCAACTGCAAGCGCTCCACCAGGTTTCCCGGGAGCCAAAGCTGATGCTGTGCCTGTAACGATCCAGCCAAGTAATCAATATCGTAAGATCCACCCGGTCCCGTCTTCAGATTCTGCGCGCCTTCGCTGCGCTCCAGGCGAGCGCGCACGTCAGCCAGATCGGCATCAAACCCGGGCCGCCGGCCCATGGCTGAAATTCCTTCCCGCACGATGTGCAGCGCACGATCGGCAAGGTTGCGGTCTCCGGCGACATAGCGCAACTTCACGTAGGTCAGGGCCTCCCAAGGCTGCGCTTCCTCGCGGAAGTAGGCGGAAAGCTGGGTGGGAGTAACGATCAACTCGCCTTCGCGGCCATGCGGCCGCAGACGCGCGTCCACTGGAAAGACGGTCCCTTCGCGGGTGTAGGCGGTGAGCACTTCCATCAGGCGTTCGGCTACGCGGCGAGCGTCTTCCTTATCGGCCTGTTCATCGCAGACAAACAGCACGTCCGCGTCGGACAACAGATCGAACTCGCGCGCACCCAACCTTCCCAGCCCCATCACCGCGAAGTTGCGGGGCGAGCCGGCGACGGCCAGAGCTGCCCGGAGTGCGGCGTCAGCAGCGGCGGTGTTGTCGTCCAGCGAATCGAAGACGTCGCGCAGGCGGAATAAGTCGAGCGCTCCGGAAACAAACACGCGTTGCCGGTAGTGCCGCCGCAGGATCGACATTGCTTCGCTATGATCGATGCCTCCGTGCCCCAGATAGGCAAACACGGGATCGTCAGCCGGACCGGCATTTCGCGCGTCCCTGGCAAACATGTCCTGCTCAGCGCCGGTTGGGTGCTCGTCGATGTGTTCCAGCAAAGAAATCTCCTCGGGATGACCTACCAGAATTTCGGTGAGGAACTCGCTGAACTCGAAAATGCTGAGCGCCCGCTCCACCGCGGTTGGAGCACGCAACACCGCGCCGTAGCGTTCGGAACTTGTTCCCGCTGAGCTGAGGAAGCGATCCAGATTGCGGCGGGTATGTTGCGAAAAATCGCCCCGGCTGACTAATTCTTGCAGGCGGGGCGAGTCGATGGCGAGACGCTGCATCATCTGGCTGTAGGAATTCTCGTGCGTGGCCGTGAATTCCGGGCGCAACTGAAATTCCAGCGAGCCTTGGTCCTGGTTCTGCTCGTGGTATATGACGCGCTGATAAATCTCCGCCACCGCCGCCATGCGCCGCCGGACAAAGGCCAGAAACTCTTCCGGGGTCTGCGCCACGGTTCCTTCCCGCGCCAGGCTGCGGGCCAGGGCCTGAAGCTCGGCCTGCGAATTCGGCAGGCTGTGGATTTGCTGGCCTTGCCGCAGCTGTAGACGATGTTCCAGGTTGCGCAGAAACTCGTAGGCGTTGGTCAGGTTCTGGAAGTCCTTGCCGCTGATGTGTTCCTTATCGTGCAGCTTTTGCAGGGCGAAAAGCGTGCCGCGCGAACGCAGCCAGGGTTCGCTCCCGCCGTAGACACGCTGCAAACACTGCACCAGGAATTCAATATCGCGAATGCCGCCGCGATCGATCTTCACATCGATGCCGGTGTGCGCCACCTGCTTCAGCAGACTCTTGCGGCGGTGGCTGCCGATCTTCTCGCGGGTATCGAGCGCCGTCTTGATGGCGGCAAAGTTTAGTTCGGGACGATACACATAAGGCTGGACCGAACGCGCGAACTCGCGCGCCAAACCAACGTCGCCGGCGGAGTGGCGTACCTTGATCATGGCTTGCAGTTCCCAGTCGTGGGCGGCGTGGGAGTAGTAGTGGATAGCATGGGCCAACGGCACTGCCGGTTCGCCCTCGCCACCTTGCGGCCGCAATCGCAAATCGATGCGAAACACCGGGCCTTCGCGAGTATGGCGGGCCAGCAACTCTGTGGTCTGCTGCGCCAGGCGAATGAAGTATTCGCGGTTGGAAATATCCGCGTCTGGCGGTTCCATGCCGCCGTCGTACAGAAAAAGCAGGTCGATGTCGGAGCTGTAGTTCAGCTCGTTGCCGCCCAGCTTGCCCAGTGAGAGCACGGCGAAGCGCGAGTCCACCACTCGGTCGTCGAGATCCAGGCGCTGCGGCGTGCCAAAACGATGCTGGAGTTGCGCTTCAGCCTCGCGCAGCGCCTCCTCGATCAGCACGTCGGCCAGCGCGGATATTTCCGCCGTAGTCTCGGCCAGGGTCGCAATACCCAGCACATCGCGCAGCATGATGCGAATGTACTCGCGGCGCTTGAAGCGGGCCAGCAGCGCGGCAGTGTCGGTCTCCAGAGAGCGGGAACGCATGCGGGCGAAGCTCTCCTGGAATTCTTCGCGAGAGTGGGTGCGGTCCAGCTTGCGCTCGCGCACGAAAGCGTAAAAGAGGTCGGGATTATGGACCAGGGTTTCTCCCAGCCATGGACTGTAGCTGAACACCACCAATGCGTAGTGCACCAGCGAGGGATGCTTCTCCAACAGACGCAGCAGCTCGGGCGAGGCCGCCTCTGCCAGCCGCTCGAACTGATTGACGGCGGCGTCGGGATTGACCGCGGTCAGGAGCAGCGCGGACAGCGACTCGTAGACTTTTTCCGGCACCAGGAGGCGGATGCGGGCCAGGTTTCCGGCAGCCGTATCGGGGTCGCGAAAGTGAAGGTCAGGCGAGCGCGCCGGTTCGCGTTGTTCCAGATCAGACACTATCAAGGGATTTTATAGTTCCAGACAGAATCCCGCCGAACGCAGGTTGGTTGATTTTTCGATGTTTGCGGCAAGGCTGGAAGCCGTGCCCTTTCAAAACCCTGACTTAGACCGGAGTTTCCCCAGGTGCTAATTGCCGGCCACTAATTACTGCTTGCAGGGCGAAAGACGCTGCAACTCTCCTTGCCCGAAAAGCGCCCGACTTGCAATGCGAACTTGCTTTCCATCGAGCATAAGACGGAGTCCAACTGGCCTACTTCGGCGATGTCGGGAGGCACGCCGCGCCAGAGCTTGTAGTACATAATTGCGAGCGTGTCATTAGCGTGCCTCAGAGCGTAGGAGACGGACTTGTCCGCTTCGGTTTGCGCGTGAAATTCCGCCTCGAATATCTGGTGGTCAACCTGATCAAAGCTGGCTGAGGGAATAGGCGTCTCGTGTTTCTTTACTTGTAATCTGAGGGTCTCGATCGCCTCGGGAATACGCACCGCCGCTTTTCTGTAAGTGTCAGAAAGTTTCTTCGAGGCAGGTACGTCTCCACACTCGCTTTCCGATGCCGGGGGAACGGTCAGGACGGCCATCTGGCCTTGCGATGCCACCGATGCACCCAGGACCCTGGCCAGAGCAGAAACGCTTACGTAAGTTGTACCCGAGTGGACCAGCAGGTCGTCGCCGGCAATTGCTTTGCCAGCGATCGTAATTTTCGTCAGGGGCCTTGTTTTCGCGCGGTTCGCGCCAGGTTGCCCCTGGGCACCGGCGCAGGTCACCAGCATTGCGGAAGCGATCGCTGCGAGGACATGCCGCCTCATAGTACACCTCGTTCCTCCGGTTCGGAGTCCGGGCCAGAAAGGGATTGCAATCGCTCTAGGCTAGATGGGTTGTTCCAGGCAAGTCAGTGATGGAAATCACCGGCTCCGGACAGGGAGCCATTCCCACCGTTCAGAGAAGAGAGGCAAGCTGGAAGCGAAGTGGCCGCGCAGTGAAAAAAACAGGCACCCGACGAGGGTGCCTGATGTCATTAAGTCGTGAGGCAATCGTGCCAGCCGGCAAAGCCCGCTGGTCAGATTGGACTAACGGAACAGCTTCCGGCGAACGACTCCGCCCAAGCCGAGCACGCCCGTCCCAAGCATCAGCAAGCTGCTGGGCTCCGGAACGCTCTGGCCGCTGTTCTCCGTAACCGAAACGTTATCCAAAGACATGTAGCCCGGATCGTCGCGGAAAGCGAACGTGAGGGTGTCGCTGCCTGTGCCGGTGACCTGGTAGGTATACTGACTCCAAGCTGCACCGGTGTTGGGATTGGTCAGGCTGAGTAGTTGAGTGCCATCCCAGGAAGCGCTAAAGTCGCTGGGGTTGTCGCCAACTGAACCAAACCAGAAGCTAATAGTGTATTGCGCACCAGCGTGGTCGGTCAGTGTCTGGCTGAGCGTTCCATCGCTGCCTACAGGGCCAAGAACAGCATAGAAGTTGCCGTCCTCAGCACCGGTATAGTCGTAAAATGCACCACTTACGACTTCGGTGTCTTCAAAGTTGCCGCCAGTGGTCCAACCGGTAAAGTCTCCGGTCTCGAAGCTACCGTTGGTCACAAGGTTCTGAGCGAAGATCGCCGGCGCGCTAGCAACAAAAACTACCAGGGCGACGATGACCAGCAGGGTTTTCAGTCGCATATCTCCTCCGGAGCGGGTTAGTGAATCTAACCGTTGTTCGAATAGTCGCACTTTTGCTGCCAATCCAGTCATATTACTTTCATGCACTTAGCCGTAACATTGTTAAGGAAAAGTGCAGACTGTTGCGATGCTTGGGAAGCGCGTTACCGATGCGGGCCATCGACGGTACATCGTTGAAGCACCTTTAGGCCCACAAGATTAGCACCTATCTCTGGTAGCTATCGAGGTGTTCGCCAAGGGAACTCTGATTGATTCTGGCATTTGGAGGACGACCTTCAGTGTCTGTCTGAAAGTGCTCTATCCGCTCTGCAAGATTGTTGCCGGCAGACGAAGCCAGTTGAAGCCCGGCCTGTTGATCTTGACTGCCCTGTCGCTGGCGTTCTTCATCTTTATATCGCTACCACGGACAACCATTTTTGCGGCTGACAATGTTTTGGTGACGGCTGGCCGCCACTCCAGCAGAACGCATCCTAGTCTCTAGAAACCTTCGTGGTGGGGAGACGATTACCGTTGCTGGTAAAGGGACTTCGGGAGATGGACGTGATCGCAGCGCTGCGGCTTTTGATCTTGTCGGCGGGCGCCGGAATTATGCTGCTTGCCTCGGCCGCCGCACAGGTGGGAGGATCCACGCCGGTTGTGAATCAGCCCAAGGACCTCTACAGCTTCGAGCACTATATTCACGTTGTCCCTAAGACTCCCGCTGATTACCGCCCGATTACCGCCGAGGGCAGGCTGGACTGGTTCACGCGAGAGACAGTGGGCCCAAAGAGCCTGACCGCCGGCTTGTTTTCATCGGCTATTGGGACAGCGCTGAACACCCCGCACGAATACGGTCCGCACTGGGAGGGCTTCGCTCAACGCTATGGCATGCGAATGACCGGCATCTCGACAGGCAATGCCATTGAGGCCGCGCTGGGGGCAGCCTGGGGTGAAGATCCGCGGTACTTTCGCACTGTGCATCATCCCTTCGGCGATCGCGTCAAGAACGTGGTGGACCTGACCTTCAGGGCCTACCATCCCGACGGAGAGCGCCACTTGGCCTACGCACGATTCGTGGCCGAATTCGGCAACAACTTTCTCTCCAATACCTGGCGCGTCCCCAGCGACTCCGATTGGCAGCGCGCCCTGATTCGCACCGCCGAGGGCTTTGGCGGGCGCGCGCTTTCTAACGGCTTCAGCGAGTTCGTGCCTCTGGTGTGGAGAAAGGTTCGCCATAAGCCCGACCTGTATCCGGTGGACGCCCGCAATCCATAAAGCGCCGCGGAGCTCGGCATTCGCTTCTCGCTATTCGCTCTTCGCCTGAGCGAGACCATTCGGTTCTCGCCGAGGGCGAACGCAGGATGGCGTCTCTGGCGAAGACCCAGCCACAGGCCTATTTTCCTCAAAAAAAAGACATGTGTCACAGCAAAAAGTGACATAAGTCACTCGCAAGCGGCCCGCCAATAGTCTAGTTTTTGTGTTGGCACTTGCCACGCGGTGCGATAATCTTTGCGATCTCCGGGCTACGGTTGGCTCGACCCTTCCCGCCCAGCTAGCCATCCTGACTCGGAGAGACACGCCGAAAGGCGATTGCGATGCTATTCCCAGCTACTTGGGACAGCCTGTCGCTGCTGCCGGTCGCGGACTCCTTGGAAAGAAAATTCGAGGAAAGGCTTGCCACAATGCTGGCAAACACTGGTGAGAACTGAATGAGCACCAAGACTCCAACTCCTGCTCCGGCATCTGCGCCGTCGAAGGGCGCGCCAACCGCGAGCCCTCTCGCATCCGCGATCTTCGTCATCGTCGCGGCCATCGTCTCCGTGATCATCCTCAAGATGCCCGCGGTGGCCGCTCCCTGGTCGCAGGGTTACGATCCCCTGGGGCATTGGTTGGTTTCAACGCTGGTTGCCGCTTTGCCGGTGGTGGTGCTGCTGGGCAGCCTGGCGCTGGGCCATGTGAAGGCGCATTACGCTGCCCTGCTGGGACTGACGGCTGCCTTGTTGGTGGCCATCTTCGCCTTCCACATGCCGGGCCGCATGGCCGCCGTAACGGCGGTTTATGGCATCGGCTATGGCCTGTTCCCCATCGGCTGGATCGTGCTGAACGTCATCTTTATGTACCAGCTCACCTGTGAAGCGGGACGCTTCAATGTCCTTCAGCACAGCATGACCGGCATCACGCAGGACCGCCGTCTGCAACTGCTGCTGATCGCGTTCTGCTTCGGCGCGTTCTTTGAGGGCGCATCGGGCTTCGGTACTCCCGTGGCCGTTACCGCCGCGATTCTCATCGGATTGGGTTTCCGGCCGCTGCAAGCGTCGGGCCTGTCGCTGATCGCCAATACCGCGCCGGTTGCCTTTGGCGCGTTGGCTACGCCGATCATCGCTCTCGCGAAAGTCACGGGTTATAGCGAAGTCACCCTGGGCGCGATGACCGGCCGCATTCTGGCGCCGTTCTGCGTTCTGGTGCCGTTCTGGCTGATCTGCGCCTTTGCGGGTTGGCAGGGAATGCTGGAAGTATGGCCCGCGATTCTGGTGGCCGGTGTCAGCTTCGCGATACCGGAGGTTTTGATCTCAAACCTGCATGGGCCGTGGCTGGCGAACATCGGCTCCTCGGTAATTTCCATGATTTGCCTGGTGGGCTTCCTGTTCATCTGGCATCCCAAGCGGGTCTACACCTTCGAAGGCGAAGAAGCCAAGACCGAGCACCGCGCTTCCCACGGCTTCAGCCGCGCCGAAGTCACTCAGGCGTGGGTGCCCTGGGTTATTCTCAGCGTCATCGTCTTCTTGTGGGGCTCCCAGACCGGCAAGAAATTCATGAACACTCCGGAAAAGGTCATTACCTCGACGGCCAGCTGGCAGACGCCGCCCAGCAAAATTACCAATCCGCAGTTCGTGGTCGGCGGCCTCAACAATCTTGCTCTGCGCGTCCCGCCGGTTGTCACCAAACCGACGAAAGAGCCGGCGGTGTTCGGTCTGAACTGGGTGAGCGCAACCGGCTCCGGAATCTTGCTGGCGGCCCTCATCTCCGGCTTGATCATGGGGCTAAGCGTTCCGACGATGTTTAAGATATATGGGCGAACGCTGATGAAGGTGCGGTTCTCGCTGGTCACAATTGCGGCCATGATGGCCATAGGATTCATGACGCGATATTCCGGGCTGGACGCAACGATGGGTCTCGCCTTCGCCCGCACCGGGCACTTGTATCCCTTCTTCGGCACACTGCTGGGGTGGTTAGGCGTGGCGCTCACCGGCTAGGATACGTCGTCCAACGTGCTGTTCGGTAGCCTCCAGAAGATCACCGCGCAGCAGGTGAACACGTCACCGATCCTGATGGCCTCGGCCAACAGCGCTGGCGGCGTGATGGGCAAGATGATCGATGCCCAGAGCATTGTCGTTGCCAGTACCGCAACCCAGTGGTACGGACACGAGGGCACGATCCTGCGCTTTGTCTTCTGGCATAGCATCGCGCTGGCCGTGCTGGTCGGAATCTTTGTGTTCCTCATGGCATATGTGGCGCCGTTCACCAGCCTGGTGGTGAAGTAGACAAGTGAGTAAGAACGGGCGCAGCTTCGGCTGCGCCCTAAACTTGCTGAACGGATGCGCCGTCACGTGACCTTTGTTTTTGACATCACGAGGAGGGCGTTAGCCCGACAAGGGACCTGCTTGCAGGCTGCGGGAAAAATCTGGTGTCAGCCTTTGCCTGGGTAGAGCGGCGCTTTAGCGCCGCGTCCAACCTGGTTATGAAACCAGAGCCGGGCTTCAGCCCGGCGGCACAGACTAGAGTTGATCGAGCGCAAACCTGCCGTCGGCTGAAGCCGACTCTGGTTTTGAAAAGCAGGCTGGGACGCGGGCCTGAAGGCCCGCTCTACCCGACTCCCGCTCAGCCTGAATCCCGCTCAACCTGAATCCCGCTCTACCCGAATCCCGCTCAACCCGAATCGCTCTACTCGAGCTGCATTTTCTATATTGCACCGCCTACGCCGCCGTCTCTGAAAGCTAGCAATCGCCGCCTGAACTAATCTCCTTTGTGATCTGGTCACAACCTCCGGCGACGCAGGTCACAGCATGACGTTCATTGGACTGTCATCCTGAGGATGTCGCTAGTCGCTTCTCGCCGTTTGCCGTTCTGCAGAGGCGGGTTGCGTACATTTCTGGCGAAGCGCGAATAGCGAATAGCGGAGGTTCATCATGACTTCCATCTTCGATACCTTCAAACTACGTGCTGAGGCGGTGAGCGCCGAAGTTTACCGCTTTCCCCACAAGAAGGCGGCGCTGAACTTCATCGTCGATTACTTGAAACAGGCCGGCGTCGCCGACACGCCGCAGGCTTACGCGGTGTGGGCCGATTGCCCATTTCTCCGCGGCATCAACCGTGACCAACTGAGCGAACGCGTTCCCGGCCTCAGCTTCGAGGTCACGCGCGAGCGTGCTGCCGACTCGAAAGTCGGCATCAGCCAACTGGATTGGGCGATGGCCAATACCGGCTCGCTGATCCAGGACGCGGCCCTGGTTGATCGCCGGCTGGTTTCGACGCTGCCGAACATCCACATCGCGATCGTCGAGAGCAATCGGCTGCTGCCTGACATGCCTGCGGTCTTCAGCAAGATCCGGCCCGAGCAGACCAACTACATCTCGTTTATCACTGGGCCCAGCCGCACCGCTGACATCGAGCGCGTGCTGACTATCGGCGTTCACGGCCCGGAAAAACTCATCATCGTCTTCGTTGACGACATGGCTGGGGTGAACTGATGCGCAAAGAATTTCGCGAGTCGATCAACACTGCTCTGCACAATCCAAATCTCACCGGCGCACTGGGACGCTTCTCCGAAGCCTATCGCATCAGCCGCGAGAAAGCTTACGAAGGCATCGACTTCGAAGCGGTGCGGACCCAGATCGCCGAGCGCAAAGGCTATGCCGCTTCGCATCTGGACGAGCTGGCCGAGCGCTTTACCCAGCAGGCCGAAGCGCGCGGCGCCAAAGTCTTTCGCACCGACGATCCCGCCAAAGTCCGCGAGTACATTCTCAATCTCGCGCAGAAGAACGGCGTGAAGAGTGTCGTCAAGTCGAAGTCGATGGCGTCGGAAGAAATCCACCTTAACCCGTTCCTGGAAAAAGCCG
>Ga0224556_1000536_pt1 | contig 10241 bp, 7 predicted proteins | sample 714S315metaG_FD_183007 | JGI IMG/M metagenome (GOLD analysis project Ga0224556, IMG submission 183007) | Peat soil microbial communities from Stordalen Mire, Sweden - 717 S3 1-5 | ecosystem: Environmental > Terrestrial > Soil > Wetlands > Peat | place: Sweden: Norrbotten County, Stordalen Mire...
TCTTGCCGCTCTGCAACTGCTCGATGGCCGCCATGCGCTCGCGGGTGAACTTCACCATGAGTTCCAGGCGCTTGTCCGGCCAGTCAGCCGACTCCCGCATCTGGTCGACTTCCTTTTCGTTGAGCGGATCGCGGCGCTGCGCCACGCTGTCGCGGGCACAGAAGCACAGCAACAGCGCCAGGAACATCGCGCACGAAACTCGAGGCCTGATCATGACTTGCCTTTCGGTTGGGCTTGCGGTCCCCACATTTTGACCATCAGATCAGAGCGGATCTGTTCAATCTCATCCTGCGCTTGATGCACCGGCGGCCGGTCCTCGAAAGCCAGCGATTCCCCAATGTCGTGCATTCGCTCCTCCAGCTTTCGCAGCCTGATCTCGGTTTCCTTTAATTGTTTGCTGGAGGATGAGGCCGCATCTGCTCCTTTGCGCGAATATTCCACGACTTCCTTGATTTCTACTTGCGCCTTGTCGACCTGTCCGTCGGTGAACAAACCGTTGGCGGTCTCCAACTGTAGGCGGGCATATTCCAGGCAGAGCTTGGCCTGCTCCCCGCCGTGGGCCGAATCGGCCTTGGCTTTCAGGCTGGTCAGCGTCTCCACGGCGGGCAGCGGGATGCTGCTGAGCATCATCAGGACCGCCGCTGCCAGGCAATAGGCTCGCATACTATTTCTTAAGCCGATATTTGTCGGCGTTCTTGGGATCGATGGCGATCAAGCGGTGACGCGCCTGCCACTCCTGGTCCGGAAACTGGCCACCGTCCACCGCCAGGAACTTCTGATAATATTCCACCGCTTGCGGTATCTGTTTCAAGTTGTCAAAGGTCGCCGCGCGCAGAAAATAAGTAGCCGGGGTTTCCGGCAGAAATTTCGCCCGCATGTCCAGGGCCTGCATGGCCAGCGTGTAGTTCTTGTTCGACGACGCCGCCACCGCCAGGTTGCTGTACCCTTCGGCGAGATCAGGCTTTAATCGCACCGCAATCTGCAACTCCTGTTGCGACTCGGCAAACTTCTTTTCGTGCAGCAGCAGCGAGCCGAGAGCGAAGTGGGCTTCCGGGTCCTGGGGCAACTTCTGCACGGCCACGCGAAACTGCTGCTCGGCGTCGGCGTCCTTGCCGGCCTTCACGTAAAGTGTACCGAGTTCGAGTGCGGCGTGAGGGTCGCCGGGGTTGGCTTGCAACCCAGTCTGTAGCTCCTGGACAGCTTCGTCGTTCTTGCCTTGAGCGGATAGCGCCTTGGCTAAGTAGAGCCGGGCGGAGGGATCCCGAGGGTTGAGTGCCAGGAGCTTGCGCAGCACAATCTCAGCCTCGGCGTAGTTATTCAGTCGCTCGTAAATTCGCTCCAGACCCCGGAGCGCGTCGACCGACGTCGCATCGATCTCAAGGGCAGTCTTGTACTCCTTGATGGCAAAGTTCAGCCTGGCTTCCGTCGGCACGTCCGGACAGACACGACAGTCGTACAGTTCGTAGAACTTCCCCGCCGCGACATGCGGCCCGGGATCTGCGGGATTCAGCTTCGCGGCCTGGGCGAATGCCAGCAGCGCCTGTGTTGGCTCCTGCGTTTCCTCCACCTGGCCCAGGGCCATCCACGCCGTCATCAACGATTCCTGCGGGTGCGCCGTTGGTTTTAGCTGGGTCGCCGCCTTAAGATACTTTGCGGATTCAGCGCTGTCCCCGGCGCCATTACTGTTCGCCAACAGCAGACCGAGATTCAGGTTCGACTCGAACACCTCCGGCTTCGCAGCCACCGCCTTGCGATAGGCATCGATAGCTTCCCGTGGCCGTCCGGTATGGGCATAGATATATCCCAGGTCGAACCACGCACGATAGTCGTTGGGCTTGGCGGCAACGGCTTTTTGCAGCAAAGGCTCGGCGGCAGCAAAATCGTTGTGCTGCATCGCATCTTCAGCCTGAGCCAGTTCCGGCGCGCTGGCATCTTCGGCCGGCTCTTCGACGCGATGATGGCGAATGGTGGGCTTGCTCTCCTGCGAGTGGGCGCAGGTTGCGCCGGCTGAGAACATGATCGCGGCCAGCAGCAATGTGACAGGCTTCATTGAAGTCTTGATTTTGCGTGAAAATTCTGCAATCCCTAAAGGGACTCGGATAATTTTCTCACCGTACCCAGCGCTCGCTTCGCTTCGTGCTGGGCTAGACTATTCTGCGCCTACGGCGCTGTATTCCTGCGTGCCGGACCTGTTCAGCAGACCCTGGATCGCCGTTCTCTCTAATCACGCAGGGACATCACGGGGCAAAACGCGCGCCAGCCATTGGCCCGTGTAGGAGTTGGGCGCCTCGGCAATCGCCTCCGGCGGTCCCACCGCGACGACTTCCCCGCCACGCGCACCGCCCTCGGGGCCAAGGTCAATCACCCAATCAGCCGTCTTGATTACATCCAGATTATGCTCGATGACCACAATCGATCCACCTGCTTCGATTAGACGTCGAAAGGCGGCCAACAGCTTGCTGACATCGTCAAAGTGCAGGCCGGTGGTGGGCTCGTCAAAGATGTACAGCATGCGCGGCTGGCGCTTGTCGCGCTCGCTTCTGGGCTTGCCGATGTCGCGCAGCCTGGGTTGCAGATGCGCCCCTAACTTCATGCGCTGCGCCTCGCCTCCGGACAGCGTCGTAGCCGATTGGCCGAGCCGCAGGTATCCCAGCCCCACCTCATCCAGCACCCGCAGCTTCTCCACAATCTTGGGCACGCCGGAAAAGAAATGCAAAGCTTCCTTGATGGTGAGGTCCAGCACCTCGTGAATGTTCCTGCCGTGATAGCGAATTTCCAGGACTTCAGGCTTGTAGCGCGTGCCTTTGCACTCCTCGCATATCAACTCCACGTCGGCGAGGAATTGCATTTCGACGGTCACCGTGCCGTCGCCCTGACAGGCCTCGCAGCGGCCGCCGGGGATGTTGAACGAGAAGTGGCCGGCGGCGTATCCGCGTTTCTCGCTCTCGGGCAACGAGGCAAACAGTTCGCGGATGGCGTCAAATGCCTTGATGTAGGTCACCGGATTGGAGCGCGGGGTCCGTCCGATGGGCGACTGATCGACCAGCACCACTTCATCGATCCACTCGCCGCCCTCCACGCGCTCGACCTCCGCGCCCGGCCCGCCCGTGACTTGTCCCTTGTCGGCGGCCAGGGCGTTGTAGAGCACATCGTGCACGAGGGTCGATTTGCCCGATCCCGATACTCCGGTGATGCACACCAGCATGCCCAGCGGAATGGCCACGTTCACTCGCTTCAGATTGTGGGCGCGAGCGCCGGTCAACTTGATCTTCCGGCCCGTGCCCGCTCGCCGCGCCGCTGGAGGCTGGATGCGCAACTCGCCATTGAGATAACGTCCGGTGAGCGATGCCGGGTTGTGCCGGATCTCGTCATACGTTCCACTGGCGATCAGGCGACCGCCGTTCTCGCCTGCGCCCGGGCCAAGGTCGAGGATGCTATCTGCGGAGCGCATGATCTCGACATCGTGTTCCACTACGAGAATCGTGTTGCCCAGGTCTCGCAGGTCGTGCAGGATCTTGATGAGCCGCGCGGTGTCGCGGCTATGCAATCCGATGGAAGGCTCATCGAGAACGTAAAGCGTGCCGACCAGCCGCGATCCCAGCGAGGTCGCAAGTTGGATACGCTGCGCCTCGCCTCCCGATAGCGTTGAGGACAGCCGGTCGAGCGTGAGATATTCCAGCCCGACATCGTTCAGGTAGCGTAGCCGGTCATTGATCTCGTCCAGCAACTTGCCGGCAATGTCCGCCTCCTGGCGCGACAACTCCACGTGGGAGAAAAAGCGCGTCGCTTCTTCTACGGTCATCGCCGTCACCTGGCAGATGTCCTTGCCGCCGACTTTAACCTGGCGCGCTTCACGCCGCAGGCGCAAGCCGCTGCATTCCGAACACACCGAATAGCCGCGATAGCGGCTGAGGAAGACACGCACATGAAGCTTGTATTTTTTGCGCTCCAGGTGCTCGAAGAAGCCGCGCACGCCGGGAAACTTTCCGTCACCGCTGATGATGAAGCTCTGCTGATTGGCCGTGAGGTCTTGCCAGGGGACATCGAGCGGAACCCCGGCCGCGCGCGCGTAGCGGCGCATCTCGGTCGCCAGCGGCTTGTACTTGGGCTTGGTCCAAGGCTCGATGGCGCCCTCGGCGAGGGTCAGAGTTTTGTTCGGGATCACCAGGTTCAGGTCGAAGTCGATGGTGTTGCCGAAGCCCTGGCAGCGCGGGCACGCGCCGAAGGGATTGTTGAACGAGAAGAGTCGCGGCTCGGGCTCTTCATAGCGAATGTTGCATTGCTTGCATTCGAAGCGCTGCGAGAAGCGAAATGTCTGCGCCGTTTCGCCCTCACGCGGAGCGGTCTCGAAAAGCACTTCGCCGGATTCGCGATAGCCTTGTTCGATGGAGTCAACAATGCGCAGGCGCGAATCCGGAGAGACAGCTATGCGATCGATGAGCACCAGCACCGGCTCGGCAAAGTTGAGATCCAGCAGCGACTCCGGAGTGGAAAGCTCAACGATGCGGCCATTCTGATAGAGACGGTTGTACCCCCGCTTCCGCAACTCGAAGAGCCGCTCTTTCAGCTGGGGATCCTCGGCCGGCGATTTCACGGCTTTCTTCTTGACGGTGCGGCGGCCTTTTGCTTTCTCGGGCTCTGACGGCTTCGGCGGAGCTTGCACCGGAAAGAATACCTGGACGCGCGTGCCAGGGGCCCCCGACGCGCCTTCGGTTGGCGCGGTGGGGTGGGTGCCCTCACCCAGCGCGAGGATGCGGTCAGTCACCTCGTCGACCGTGTCCTTCTTGACCTCCTGGCCGCAATTCAAACAATAGGTGCGGCCCACGCGCGCGTAAAGCAGGCGCAGGTAGTCGTAAATCTCGGTTGCCGTGGCGACGGTGGAGCGAGGATTGCGCGTAGTGTTTTTCTGGCGAATGGCTACGGCCGGAGCGATGCCGTCGATGACATCGACATCGGGCTTCTCGATGCGCTCCAGGAACTGGCGAGCGTAGGCGGAGAGCGACTCAACGTAACGGCGCTGGCCCTCAGCGTAGACGGTATCGAAGGCGAGCGACGACTTGCCTGAACCCGAAACTCCGGTCACCACCGTCAACTGGTTGTGCGGAATCTCGAAGTCGATGTTCTTCAGGTTGTGGACGCGCGCTCCGCGTACGATGATGCTTTCGTTCGACATGGCCCTGGGTTCCGGCACCGTCCCCACAGATTCGTCTAAAACAGGGGGCCGAAACTTCTTATTATAACGGGTTCAATGAAAAGAGTTGTTCACCACGGAAGCACGGAAATCACGGAGGAAATCTCTTAAATAGATCGTTTTCCTTTTGTAATCAATAGCCCACGCATAGTCGACGACTCGCAGGAAGTTTTGAAACAAATTCTCCGTGATTTCCGTGCTTCCCTGGTGAACAAGAGCTTAGGCTCTTAGCCGTTGCGCGTATTTTTCGCGGATCTTTTTCACTTTGGGCGCGACCACGTAGGCGCAATAAGACTGATTGGGATTGTTGGCGAAGTAATCCTGATGGTAGTCCTCGGCGACGTAGAAGGTTGAGGCGGGTTCGACCGCGGTGACAATCGGATCGGCGAAGACTTTGTCGCGAGTCAGTTCGGCAATGACTTCCTCGGCGGTCTTCTTTTGGGCTTCATCGCGATAGAAAATCACCGAGCGATATTGCTCGCCGACGTCGTTGCCCTGGCGATTCAGCGTGGTTGGATCGTGCAGGGTGAAGAACACGTGCAGCAGATCGCTGAAGCTGATGATCGCGGGGTCAAAGGTGATCTCGGCCACCTCGACGTGTCCGGTTTTGCCGGAGCAGACCTGTTGATACGTAGGATTGGCGGCGCGCCCGCCCATATAACCGGAGCGGACGGATTCGACGCCTTGAAGCTGTTTGATGGCGGCCTCGACGCACCAGAAGCAGCCGCCGCCGAGGATTGCGGTTTCGGTTGTGGGCATAACATTTGGATGCCACACGCATCCAAAAGCAGCTAGCAATTAGCAACTAGCCGCCGGAGAAAAAAGCCGCCGCTTTTTCGTGCCTGTGAAACTCCCGCGGCTAGAACCATGACCTTAAGTGCGACTCTTTCGGCACGACTCAAAGTCGTGCCCTGACACAAGCCTGGTATGACTGAAGTGAATGGCAATTGCTAGTTGCCAATTGCCAGTTCCTACAGCCCCACTTCAATCCTCGCCCGCGGATCGAGGTAGTCGCGCAGGCCGTCGCCGATGAAGTTGAACGACAGCACGGCCAGCATGACGGCGGCGGCGGGAAACAGGACCAGATGGGGTGAGTCGAACAAGTGGGAGCGCGCGTCGTTCAGCATTGAGCCCCAGCTTGCCGTAGGAGGCGGAACACCGAGTCCCAGAAAGCTCATGGTGGCTTCAGCAAGAATTGCGCCAGCCATACCAATGGCCGCCTGCACGATGATCGGCTGAATGATATTGGGCAAAATGTGGCGCACGATGATGCGGAGATCGCTGGCGCCAAGAGCGCTTGCCGCTTCAACGAATTCGCGCTCCCGCACCACCAGCACCTGGCCGCGAACCAGGCGCGCGTAGCCCACCCAGCCGCCCAGCGACAGCGCGAAGATCAGGTTGAAAACGCCCGGCCCAAGAAACGCGACGAAGGCGATGGCCAGCAGGATTCCGGGAAACGACATGAAAGCGTTCATCACGACCACATTGAGCAGGCGATCGGTGACGCCGCCGTAATAGCCGGCGATGGAGCCGAAGATGAGGCCAAGCGTGAGCGAGGCGGCAACCACGCAGCCGCCCACCAGCATGGAGATGCGCGCGCCATAGATGATGCGCGAGAGAATGTCGCGTCCCAGTTCATCGGTGCCGAACCAGTGCGAAGGGGACGGCGACATCAGGCGCTGCGGCAGGTCGATGCGGGCGGGATCCTGCGGCGCAATCCAGGGGGCAAACAGCGCGCACGTGAGGAAAACCAGGACCATCACCGCTCCCGCCGTCGCCAGCAGGTTGTAGCGGGCGGCGCGGCGCAGCGAGGCGAGTTGGACGGCAGAGGCCACGCCGTCATATTAAAGCAGGACGGTCGATTTTCTCCCACTCATTCGAAAAGCGCGAATGCGTGGAGCACTCGCGCATTCCGGGTTAATCGGAGGGCAGCGAGGGCAGAACACCGATCGCACAGGGGTCGGTCGCCATTCGTAATGCGGCCACAAGCGCAAACGCTCATTCGACGGCCGGATTCTCCCGCAGGATTTCGTATCCAGACAGAAATCTACTCAGAATCGTTGCCTTGTCAACTCGGCGTGCGATTAAGCTGACGGGAGCGACGTCCTTGCGCTGGAGCAGGCACGGCGTACAATGCCTTTTTCGACAGCATAGAAATTCGGCGACTGTCGCGTCCATCTTCTGTCCACGGAGAGAGATCATCATGCGTCGCTTTGTTCTCGCATTACTCGTGGCCTTTACGACGAGTACTTTCGTTCAGCCGCAGGAGTCCGCCACCGCGGCATCCGGCCACTACCTGTTCGCGTGGACTGGGGACGTTGCAAAGAAGGGGAACGACTTTCTAGCCGTTATCGATGCCGATCCGCCTTCACCGACCTACGGCAAGCTGATGACGACGCTCGTCACCGATCAGCAGACGCAGCAAGTCCATCACACCGAGTACGAGATGCCGGCCAGCGGCATGCTTTTTGCCAACGATCATCTCGCAGGGCGCACCTTCATCTTCGACGTGCGCGATCCGCTGCACCCGAAGATCGTGACTTCGTTCACCGACATGGTTGGCTACGCCCATCCACATTCCTATCTTCGATTGCCTAACGGGCACGTGCTGGTAACCTTTCAGCACATGCATCACGGCGAACACGATGCTGCGATGGCCGTGACCGGCGGACTGGTGGAGATTGATGACACCGGCAAGGTAATTCGTTCCGCCAGCAGCGCCGATCCAGCATTCCCCGATGCGCTCCTGACGCCCTACAGCCTGGTCGTGCTGCCCGACCTCGACCGCGTCGTCTCCACCAACTCGTCCATGCACGAGGACTATGCCTTTAATGGCGTGACCTTTCAGGTGTGGCGGCTCTCCGACCTGAAGCTTCTAAAGACCGTCTACTTCGACCCCGGCGACAACCGTTACGGGCAGATCAGTCCGGAAGAACCGCGGCTGGGGCCGGATGGCTCGATCTTCGTGCAGACGCTGGGCTGCGGCATCGAGCGCATCACCGGGGTGAAGGAAGGCGAACCAACTTCGCAGCTCGTCCACACGTTTCCGGGCAGCTGGTGCGGTGTTCCCACCATCGTCGGCCATTATCTGATTCAGAGCGTGCCCATTACACACGGACTTATCGTGCTCGACATCGCGAACCCGACGAAGCCGGTGGAAGTATCGCGGCTCAAGATCAGCGACACTTTCCAGCCGCACTGGACGGGGTGGGACGCGAAGACCGGCCGGATTGTAGTGACCGGCAGCGAACCTCGGCTGTATATGCTGAAGTTCGACACGTCCACCGGAATGCTGGCCTTCGATGAGGCGTTCCACGACGCCGATGGGAAGCCGGGGTTCAACATGGCCGACCGCCAATGGCCGCAGGGATGGACGGGGTCGGGAAAGCCGCACGGGGTTGTGTTCTCGCGCTGATTTCGGGGACGGCACAGCCGGGCCTTGCAAACAGCATCGGAGACACGGAGACCAGCTCATCCGCTAGAATAAACCTTAGGCCCATGCTGCCCTTCAAGCTGATCTATAGCGAAAAGTATTTCCTGCCCATCGGCGAGCACGTGTTTCGCGCCGACAAGTTCCGCCTTATTCACGATCGCCTGCTGCAACAGCAGACCGCTGACGAGAGCGACTTCCTTGCTCCCGAAGTGGCCAGCGAAGGTGACGTGATGCTGGTGCACTCGCCGCATTACGTGAACCAGCTGATGGAAGGCAGCCTGAGTGCGCGCGAAGAGCTGGAGATGGAGATTCCATATTCGCCGGAGGTGGTGGACGCGTTCATGCTGCACACCGGAGGGTCGATTCTGGCAGCCGAGCGGGCTCTGGAGGACGGCATCTGCTTCAACATTGGCGGCGGATTTCATCACGCCTTCCCCGACCACGGCGAAGGTTTCTGCATGATTAACGACTTCGCGGTGGCCATTCGCGCAATGCAGAAGCGCGGGCGCATCCGCCGCGCCATGACCATCGATTGCGATGTGCATCAGGGCAATGGGACGGCGTTCATCTTCGGCGCTCCACGGCCGAGGCCGGGCCGCCCGCTGCCGTCGTCAGCGGCTGCGGCCGGTACTGCGCCGGGCAACCGCTCCAACGCAGACGTATTCACTATCTCGCTGCATCAGGAGAACAACTATCCCTACGTCAAGCCGGCGTCGTCGATCGACGTGAATCTGCCGGACGGCTGCGGCGACGAGGAGTATCTTGCTTGGCTGGATAATGCGCTGAGCTCGGGGCTGCGGCAGTTCGAGCCGGAACTGATCTGCTATGTTGCGGGGGCTGATCCGTTTCGCGAGGACCAGCTCGGCGGACTGGACATGAGCATCGAGGGATTGAAGCGGCGCGATGAGCTGGTTTTTCAGGCTGCGCGCGCGCGCAATATTCCGGTGATGACAACCTACGCCGGCGGATATGCCGTGCGCATCGAAGACACGGTGACGATACATTGCAACACGGTAGTTGCGGCGGCGGAAGTGTATCGTGCGGCAGGATCAGGAACCAGGGATTTGGGACTAGGGGTTAGAGAGTAGGGCCCAGCGGTCAGGGATTAGGATTAGCCTCACCGCTTCGCGCTTCGCGTTTGATCAACTAGCGTCATGGACCTCTGACTTCATTTCCAATCCCCAATCCCAAACCTCCAGCCCGGCTTTGCGATTCTTGCGTGATATCCTGACAATCAGCGTAGATGCACCAGCTGCGCCCATCCAGCCGGATTTGGACTCCTGACAATGTTTGAAAACCTGACAGATAAACTGCAACGCGCCTTTAAGAACCTGCGCGGACAAGGCACGCTGACGGAAGAAAACATCGGCGAAGCGCTGAAGGAAATTCGCATGGCGCTGCTGGAAGCCGACGTCAATTTCAAAGTCGTCAAAGAACTGATCGACCACATCCGCGACAAGGCTGTCGGCCAGGAAGTGATGACCTCGCTGTCGCCCGCCGAACAAGTCATCAAGATCGTTCGCGACGAACTCGTCAGCCTCCTCGGCAAGGACACCGCCAAGCTGAAGTTCGCGTCGCAGCCGCCAACCGTGGTGCTGATGGCGGGGCTGCAAGGTT
>Ga0224556_1000537_pt1 | contig 10231 bp, 6 predicted proteins | sample 714S315metaG_FD_183007 | JGI IMG/M metagenome (GOLD analysis project Ga0224556, IMG submission 183007) | Peat soil microbial communities from Stordalen Mire, Sweden - 717 S3 1-5 | ecosystem: Environmental > Terrestrial > Soil > Wetlands > Peat | place: Sweden: Norrbotten County, Stordalen Mire...
ATGCAAAGATGGGCGACACGCAATTTATCGTGCGCGTCAACAATATGGCGCCGTCGATCGACGCCCTGAACCGAATTCCGATCAAACAGGCCGGCGGCGCGACGATCTATCTCTCCGACGTGGCGCATGTCCGGGACGGCTGGGCCGTCCAACAGAATGTTGTGCGCACCGACGGAAATCGTTCGGTGCTTTTGACCATCATCAAGAACGGGAATGCCTCGACTCTTGACGTGGTCAACCAGGTCAAGGCGGCATTACCGGAAATTCGGCGAGCGGCACCGCCCGGCATGAAAATCGATTTGCTGTTCGATCAATCCGTGTTCGTCAGCAACGCCATCCAAGGCGTGCTGCAGGAAGGCGCGATCGCGGCTGGCTTGACCGCTCTGATGATGTTGATATTCCTTGGTTCCTGGCGGTCGATGCTCGTCGTCATGGTGGCAATTCCATTGTCGATCATGACGTCCATCGCGGTGCTCGCGGCACTCGGGCAGACGATCAACACAATGACTCTGGGCGGTCTTGCGCTGGCGGTCGGCATATTGGTCGACGACAGCACGGTCACGATAGAGAATACCCACCGCCTTTTGGAAGAAGGAACAGAATTCGACGAGGCGGTTTTGGAGGGTGCCGCCGGTATTGCTGTCCCGACATTGATTTCCACGCTCGCGATCTGCAGTGTGTTTGTTTCCGTGTTCTTCTTGCAGGGCGCTGCGCGCTATCTCTTCACGCCGCTAGCGATGGCGGTGGTGTTCGCCATGCTCGCCTCTTATGGCATTTCGCGCACGCTCACGCCCATCATGATCGGTCTGCTGTTGCGCAAGGAACATGAACGGCGGGACATCGAGACAGGCTGGCTATCCCGCTTCCATGCCGGTTTCAATGCACGGTTCGATCGTTTCCGCAATTTCTATGGCTGGCTGCTTGCAGGCATTTTGCGGCGGCGGATTTTGACCCCGGCGGTGGCGGGTTTGGTCGTGATCGGCGGGAGCATCTTGTTCCTCTTCGTCGGGACCGATTTCTTTCCGGGCGTAGATGCGGGCCTCATTCAATTGCATGTCCGTACCCCTGCCCGCACCCGCGTTGAGCGCACCGAACAAATATTCCAGGCGATCGAAGACAATATCCGCAAAGAGATCCCGGCTGCGGATTTGCACTTGATCCTCGATAATATCGGACTGCCGGCACGCACCTATAACCTCGCTTTCACCGACGGCAGTACAATCGGTGTGAATGACGGCGTCATCCAGATTGAACTCGCAGAAGGCCATGCGCCGACGGCCGATATCATCAAAAAATTGCGCGCGGAATTGGCGCACGCTTTTCCGGACGTGCTTTTCTATTTCCAGCCAGCCGATCTCGTGACGCAGGTCTTGAACTTCGGCGTGCCGACGCAGATCGATGTCCAGTTGCAAGGGCAAGACCGCGAGGGAAACAAGGAGACCGCCGCCCTGCTCCAGCAAAAATTGGCAAATGTTCCGGGCCTGGTCGACGTGCATGTTCAGCAAGAGCTGAACGCACCGGAAATGATGTACACCATCGATCGCACACGCGCGCAGGAACTTGGGCTGAATATGCAGGAGGTCGCCAACAACCTCAACATCAGCCTGTCGTCATCGGAGCAAGTCTCACCCAATTTTTGGACCGATCCGCAGACGGGCATTCCCTATTTCATGGCCGTTCAAACCCCGGAATACCGGCTCACCAACAAAAATCAGCTCGACAATACGCTGCTGGCGAGCAGCACCGATGCCAACGGCACGCCTATCCCGAGCCGGCTCGGCAATATCGCGACGGCACAGCGGGTTGCCGTTCAGTCGGTCTTCAACCAGTCCAACATTCAGCCGGTCTATGACGTCTATGGCAGCGCGCAGAATCGGGATCTCGGCAGCGCGGCGAAGGCGATTCAAAAGATCGTCGCCGAGCTTGAACCAAGACTCAAGCCCGGCAACCACATTGTCGTTCGAGGTCAGATCGAAAGCATGCAGGGTGCCTTCGGCGATCTCGGCTTAGGGCTCATGTTCGCCGCCGTCTTCGTCTACATGCTGATGGTCGTCAATTATCAGAGCTTTCTTGATCCGCTCGCCGTCATCCTGGCTTTACCGGGGGCCGGGGTGGGCATTTTGCTATTGCTGTTTGTCACGGGAACAACTCTGAGTGTGCCGTCGGTCATGGGGGCGATCATGTCGATTGGTGTCGCCTCGGCGAACTCCATTTTGCTCGTCACTTTTGCGCGTGAGCAACGCCTGGCCGGGCACAGTGCTTTCGAGGCGGCTTTGTCGGCGGGCACCACGCGGCTTCGGCCGGTGTTGATGACGGCGGCGGCGATGATCGTAGGCATGATCCCGATGGCAATCGGTGGCCCCGGCGAAGAGCAAAATGCCGTGCTGGCCCGCGCCGTCATCGGCGGTGTCGCGGTCGGCACCATAACGACCCTCTTGTTTGTGCCTTTCCTTTACTCGGTGATCGGCCGTTTCGCGCGGCGCGAGGCCGAATTCCACCCGGGACTTTCGCGGCAAGGATCATTGTCATGAACTATGTGCCAGAGGAACATGCGTTGCGTGTCGGCGAGCAAGCAAAGGCGGGTGGAAATCGGCATCGCCAACTAGCCCGCGCGCTTGCGATTGGTACGATCGCGGTCTTGGTCCTTCTGGTCGCCTTCGGAACCTTTAGCCACTATAGGCGTGCCGCCGCCGCCGCTGCCGTGCTGGAAGCGCGCAATACTTTAGTGCCGGCTGTGCGCACGCTCGTGGTGCAGGAGGATTTGCAACCGCGCACCATCGATCTGCCTGGCAGTATGGCTGCATTCGACAGCGCAACGCTCTATGCCCGGGCCACCGGCTATATTAGCGTCCGCAACGTCGATATCGGCAGCAAGGTTCACAAGGGGGATGTCCTCGCCGTGATTGCCGCGCCGGATCTCGATCAGCAGCTTGTGCAGACGAAGGCGCAACTCCTGCAACTCGAAGCGGCGGTCCGCCAGGCGCAGGCCAACGCCGATTTGGGCCGTGTGACCAACCAGCGAACGTCGCGTCTCGTCGCCCAAGGATGGTCGAGCGCGCAACAGGGCGACAATGACCGGCTGACTTTCGACGCGCGCACCGCGGCGGTCGCGGTTGCGGAAGCGAATGTCGTGGCGCAACAAGCGGCGGTGCACCGGTTGGAGCAGCTTACAGATTTCGAAAAAATCACCGCCCCCTTCGATGGCGAGATCACCGGCCGCTTCATCGATGTCGGCAGCCTCGTCACCGCCGATGCCGCAAGCGGGAGCCCCTTGTTCTCGATCGCCCGAACCGATGTGTTACGCGTGCAGGTCTTTGTGCCGCAGACCGCCTATTTCGGCGTCCGGCAGGGCGATCACGCGACGGTCACCGTGCCGGAGATTGTGAACCGGACCTTCGACGGCACGGTGGCGCGCAATGCGCGGGCGCTCGCCACTGGCACGCGCACCTTGCTCACGGAAGTCGATGTCGACAATAAAAGCGGCGAACTCGCTGCGGGTCTTTATTCTGTTATCCGTCTGCAACTCCGGCGCTTGAACCCGGTCGTGCGGGTCCCGTCGCAAGCCGTGATTTTCGATAAGGATGGCCTTAGCGTCGCTGTCGTCGAGGACGGGAAGGCGCAGTTTCGCAAGCTCGAACTGGACGCGGACAATGGCGCCGATGTCGAGGTGCGCGCCGGTCTCTTGCCGGGCGATCGCGTGATCCTGAGCCCTCCAGCGAATCTGACCAACGGCATGCAGGTCGAAACACTTTAGACCATGATCGCTTCAAGAGGAATCGCTCATGGTCTCTATGTCTTTGTTTTGTCGCATGATCCTATCCAAAAAGTCTGCAACTTTTCTGAAATCATGCTCTCGCGTGAAACGCTCGATTGAACACTTGGCTTTAGGATGCTTTTGGAGTCACTGACGTAATAGGGTAATGCGGCTATCTTGCTTTGGCGGACAATTCTCGATCACTTTCCAAGATGGCCTCTTTGGCGACTGATTCCGCGCTATTTCAATTAGGAAAATTCGAAACCATGCAGCGTCCAAAACCCTCTTTTCTGTTCGATCTCGACGGTACATTGGTCGATAGTGTCTATCAGCACGTGCTGTCTTGGCACGAGGCGCTCGAGGCAGAAGGAATTCCGCTGTCCATATGGCGCATTCATCGCAAGATCGGCATGAGCGGCGGCCTGTTGACCAACATGCTCCTGCGTGAGACCGGGATCGAAATAGGTTCCGAGCGGATCGAACGTCTGCGGCGACACCATACGGCAGCCTACAAGCGGCTGTCGGCGGATATTCAACCCCTCCCAGGTGCACGCGAACTCCTCGCTTATTTAACCGATGCGGAGATACCCTGGGCGATTGCGACGAGCGGCCGAATGGAAACGGCACGTCCTGCGCTGGAGGCACTGCGCGTTGATTGGGAGCGGGTCCCCGTTATCACACGTGACCAGGTCAAATTCGCGAAACCCGATCCCGATCTTTTCCTTGCCGCCGCGGCGCGGCTGGGAAGCGACATCCATACAAGTTCGGTGGTCGGTGACAGCGTCTGGGACATGTTGGCGGCCCGCCGCGCTCCGGCTCTAGGAATAGGTCTTCTGTCGGGTGGCTACGGCCAGGAAGAACTTGAGCGCGCCGGCGCCTATCGCGTCTACGAAGACCCAGCCGACCTCTTGAAGCACATCGATGAGGTTGGCGGCCGCTGCTGAACGTAGTTTTGGCCGGATTTCGACCAGCCTTGTTTGAGGTCACCCCTCTATCAAGGCCTTTAATGCGCTTCCACCGGTGCGGCGGTCCGGCGTGGCCGTTTCAGCAAGACGATGGCGGAAAGGCTGATGATCAATCCGACGCCGACGATCCAGAAGGCGTCGGAATAGGCGGACACATAGGCTTCCCGCCGGACCTGAGCCGCCAGCGACATCAGCGCCTGCGCTTTGGCGATAGCCGGATCGGCGGCACCATTGCGCAAACCAGCCATGAGCATTGCGATCCTCTCCTGCGTCCGCGTGGCATTCTGCGTCATCGCTTCCGCCAGGACCGAGAAGTGGAAATGCTCGCGCCGTTCGATCATCGTCGACAGCATCGCGATCCCGACCGAGCCGCCGAGATTGCGCATCATGTTCGAGAGCGCCGACGCGTCGGCCGTGTCGCGCGGAGAGAGCCCTGCGGTTGCGAGCTGTGTCAAAGGGATTGCGAAGAGTGGCTGGCCCGCGGCACGCAGAAGCTGCGGCAGGATCAATTGGTCCATGCCGACGTCATGTGTCAGATTCACATTGATGAAGCAGCTCGATGCGAAGAGCAGCGTGCCGGTGATCACGAGAATGCGGGGATCGAACCGCTTCATCAGGAAGGGCATGGCCGGAAATAGCACGAGCTGCGGCAAGCCGCTCCACATGACGACATAGCCGATCTGCTCTGCGTTATAGCCTTGGATTTGCGCGCAATAGAGCGGGATCACATAGGTCGATCCGAGCGAAACGGCGCCGAGCACAGTCATGAGCACACAGGAGGCGCCGATCGTCCTATTGCCGAGGACCCGCAGATTGATGAAAGGGTTTGCCGCAGTCAGTTCGCGCAGAAGGAAGCAGGCGATGCCGACACCCGCGACAATCGTCAACCGGCTGATCACGTCGGACTCGAACCATTCCTTCAGCTGACCCTCCTCGAGCACGTAAGTCAGGCTGGAAAGGCCGATCGCCATTGCCGCGATCCCAAACCAATCGCCCTTCGGCAGCTCCGCCCATCGGGCCCGCTGTTTGGGCAAGGCGATCAGCTGGATGATCGCGGCAATCGGGCCGGGGACGAGGTTCAGGTAGAAAATATAATGCCAGGAGAAATTGTCGGTGAGCCAGCCGCCGATCGTTGGGCCGATGGCTGGCGCGAAGGTCGCCGTCAGGCCGAAGAAGGTGATGCCAAGCCCCTGCTGCGATTTCGGCAGGCGTGTGCGGATGATGGTGACGGCCGTCGGGATCAAAACACCGCCGGTGAACCCTTGCCCAGCGCGGAAGATAATCAGTTGTGCCAGCGACGTCGACTGCGCGCAGGCAATGGAGAAGACGACGAAGAGGCACGTATTGACCGACAGAAAGCGGCGCAGACCTAAGATCGACCCAAGCCAACCCGTCAGCGGGATCACGACGATCTCGGCCATGAGGTAGGCGGTGGAAATCCAGCTCCCCTGCTCCGCCGACGCACCGATGGCGCCTTCGATATTGGCGAGCGACGAGTTGGTGATCTGGATGTCGAGGATGGCAGTGAAGGCGCCGACAATGGCGCCGGCCACGGCCAGCCAATCCGCGAGCGTGGCTTTTGCTTCGGGCGCGTCAGTCATTATTGCGTCTTCAGAGCGCCAAGCTGAATTGGCACGGAGACCGGCGTGTTGGGACGGTCCCGCGTGTCAATCACCGCCTCCGCCGAAAGCCCCGGCCGCAGCCGCGCGATCAGCGGATCATGATCGTCGAGAACGATCTTCACTGGAACGCGCTGCACGATTTTGGTGAAATTGCCCGTCGCGTTTTCCGGCGGCAGCAAGGCGAATTGCGATCCCGTGCCTGGCGCAAAGCTTTCGATGCTGCCGTGAAAGACATGATCACCGAAGGCATCGACGGTGAAGGTTGCCGCTTGCCCTTCAACCATCTCGCCAAGCTGCGTCTCTTTAAAGTTGGCGACGAGATAGATGGATTTTCCCATCGGTACGATCGTCAAGAGATTCGTACCGGGCTGCACGAATTGCCCCTTGCGGAGCGCCCTATCGCCGACCACACCATCGATCGGAGCCGTGATCGTGGTGTAGTCGAGATTGAGCTTTGCCTGCTCAAGGTTGATCTCGGATCTCTGCAGGCTGGCACGCGCCGCGTCTTCGAGAGATCGCAGACCATCCGTCTGCTTTAGAGCAGCGTCATAGCTCGCTTTTGCCTTATCGAGCACCGCTTGTTTCTGCTGGAAATCGGAGATTGCCTGATGCGACCGCTGGACCGTGCCCGCGCCGCGGCCCAGGAGATCGTTGTAGCGCTTCTGTTCTTCGATTGCGAAGTCGAGAGCCGCCGTCGCATGGGTGACATCGGCCTTGGCCTCTTCGATCTTTGCTTGCTGCTGAACAAGCGCCGAGGCAACGCCGTCGACGCTCGCGCGCGCTTTATCAAGATCAGCCTTGGACTGGAGAAACGCGACCCGGAAATCCCGATCGTCGATCCGGGCGATAATTTGACCCGCTTTGACCGGCTGATTGTCGCCGGCGAAGACCTCTGCGACAAAACCGCCAACTTTCGGCGCCACGACGACCTTGTCGGCCTGCAGATAGGCGTTGTCGGTCGCCTCCTCGAATCGGCCGTTCGTCCACCAATGCCAGCCAAACCGGCCTGCCGCTCCGACCGCAAGCAAAAGGGCAAGCGTGAACAGCACCCGTCCGCGCAGTGATCGCGACGGCGCCACGAGACCGGGCGTTTTTGGAGGGCTCAAAAGGGCGGCGGGCGAAGCATCCCCGCGCAGACGGAGGATTGTATCGCCCCCGATCTTGAGGGCGCTTTCGCTCATTGCGCCGTTGGGATGAGCATGAGATCTTGCGGAAACATCCATTTTACACCATTATGAAACAGAACGGTATCGTTCTATACCAGGATTTGGGAAATGGCAAGCTAAAGCTTTAAGGTAATAATGGACGAGACTCTCGAGGAAAAACCTGTGGAATTGCGGCCAAAGACGCGCGGCGGCCGCCCGACCAAGGCGGCGGCGGTGCTGCGCGACGAGCGTCTTCTTGAAATCGCGGCCCAAATGTTCATGGAGCACGGCTTCGACGGGACATCGATGGAGCGGCTCGCCGAAACCGCTATGATCGGCAAGGCCACGCTTTATGCCCGCTATGCCGACAAGGGCGCTCTCTTCGCCGACATCTTGCGCCGCCGCATCCTTCTCACCTATGGCCCTCTTGAAGAGGAATTCGAAAATAATCTGAAAGGCAAAAGCCTGGAGGCGACGCTTCTGATTGTCGCGCGCCGGTTGCTCGAGCTTACGCTGTCGCCTTCAGCGATCGCTTTAGGCCGCATCCTTGCCGCGCAAGGCGCTCGATTTCCGGAGCTCGGCAAGCTTGCCGTTCAGGAAGGCTTGTATCGGCAAATCCGGATCGTCGAAAAAATCCTGATGAGCTTTTCCGGCACGCATCGCTATGTAATCGATGATCTGTCGCTTGCTGCGGATCTCTTTCTCAGCATTGTTCTCGGCCGCGTGTCGCGAATGGCATTGCTTGGCGTTCAGATGGAACCCGAGACGCTCGAACGCCGCGCCCGGCAGGCGGTCAGGATCTTCGTAAGAGGCCTGCTAGAGCCGCCGCCTGAGGAACTCCGCTAGACCAGACCTCTTCATAGGCGCTGCAACACCACGAGATGGCCTGCAACAGGCCGGTTGGCTTCAAGCCGCACCATTGTCGAGACACAAGAGATACAGTTGAAATTCGCCCCGTGAAGCCTTTCAATATAGGCAAGATCGTGGGCGAAGCGTCCCGACGGCAGAAGCGTGTAATTTGCGTCTTGCCCGGTCTCAAAACTGAACGCGAAGACGCCGCTGGAAACCAGACGCCCAGCCGCCGCCGCGAAAAAACATTCCAGATCGCCGAAGTAGACGAGGACGTCCAGCGATACGATCAAATCGAAATGTTCTTCCCGTTTCGCGAGATAGTGGATTGCCTCGTCTTCGATCAGCCGGTCGTAGAGATTGCGTTCTCTGGCCTTGTCCAGCATGCGCGGAGAAAGATCGACGCCGGTCAGATGTCCACCGAAGGATGCGAGATGCGGCGCCGACAATCCTGTCCCGCAACCCAGATCCAGGATGCGAGAGAAGGTTATGCCGGTTTCGACAAGGAGCGGGTGGAGTTTGTCAGGAAGCCGGTAGTCCAGAACCTCGACAAGGTGCCAATCGAAGTCAGGCGCATATTTGTCAAAACTCGCCTTCAGATAGGTGCAGGGTGCGCGCTCATACGCTTGTCCGCGCAATGCGTCGAGGTGATAGCCGATGACCGGATCGTCCGGCACGCGCTCGAGTAGGGCCTCGCCGAGCCGGATCGCCGCCTCTTTCCGCCCATAGCCGCAGAGTGCCTGGAAGGCTGTGCGGCACACCGCCGTCAAATCTTCAGCGTGGCGGCCTGCAATCGCGTGGTAGACCTCAAATGCGTCCTCCACGGAACTCTCGATTATGGTCTCGGTCAGGCGGGCCTGGGCGTATTTCTGGACGATGCGCACTTCGTCTGGACACGCGCGCGCGGCTTTTTCCAGCGCAGCGCTCGCCTTCGAGAAATCACCGAGAAGATACAGCGTTTGGCCGAGACAAGCATAGATCGGCATGGCGGTCACGCCATGCTCCACCGCGGCGCTCAGCAGGCGCGCGGCATCTTCGAAACGGCGCATTTCGATATAGAGCAGGCCCAATCCCGCCGCCGCCTCGGCCGAAGCGGAATCAAGCTCAAGAGCCGCACGAAAAGCCTGTTCGGCTGAGGTCTTGTCGCCGACCTCGTTGCAGAGACCAGCAAGAGTGAGCCAGACCAGGGTTTGCTCCGGGTCCAGTTTCAGCGAGGCGGTCAGATAGTGCATCGCCTCACTTTTTCGGCCACCCGCGCGGAGAAGGCTGCCGAGTTCGCCCAATATCACCGGTTCGTTCGGCACTAAGCTCACGGCCTTGGTCAGGACGCAGACCGCATCATCTAGACGTCCGTCCCCCCACAGCACCAGTCCGAGATAGCGCAGAGTTGTTAGCGGAGGCGCTCCCTCGTCGATCAGCGCGCCATATTTTGGATACTGCGCCCGCCACAGCGTAAACGAGTCATCGAGTTCCGGCCTGTCCGGTGGCGCTATGTGAATCGTCATGTGATTTTTTCCAGCGATGCTTCGACCTGTCCAAGGTAGCATGCTGACCTGATCCCAGGCTGGGTCCGACTCGTCGCAGATAAGCATGTCATCGAAGATGGAGGCTTAAGAGTCAGTTCCGTTCGCCATCAAGATGCGCCATCTGAGCCTCGCCATAACGCGTTCCGGCGGCGGCTCCCTCGGGGACGGCGATTCTCTCTGCCCGGTTGGACGGCCCATAGAGATCGGGAAAAGCTGGCATCTCGAAAATGTCCCTTAAGGATAGATACTGTGGAGAATGTCGATAGCTAATTAACTTGGCCGGATTTGGTAGCACATCAAAAGTCCGCTTCTTCTGTTTTTGTTCTCCTGTGGGACTGTGGTCAAGGCGCTTGCCTTGTCCACATTTCCA
>Ga0224556_1000538_pt1 | contig 10231 bp, 8 predicted proteins | sample 714S315metaG_FD_183007 | JGI IMG/M metagenome (GOLD analysis project Ga0224556, IMG submission 183007) | Peat soil microbial communities from Stordalen Mire, Sweden - 717 S3 1-5 | ecosystem: Environmental > Terrestrial > Soil > Wetlands > Peat | place: Sweden: Norrbotten County, Stordalen Mire...
AATCAACCAGGGCGAAAGAACGAGAAAAAAAATCACCGACGACAGCACAACTCCGGCCAGCGAGGGCAAGTGGCGTTTAAACCGCTGCCGCCAGATCCAGAGGCCGCAGAGCGGCAGAAAAGTCAGCATCGACGGATTGGCCAGCGCGCCCACGCCCCACAATGCACCGAAGACTAACCATCCACGCATGCCGGCCCACTCTTCCATCTCGAGAGCAACCAGAAAAATCAGGCTGAGGATGAGCGGCGTAAAAGTCGTATCCCACAGCCAGTGAATCGACCAATACCAGACGTACGGCAACAGCGCCCAGGTTCCCGCCGACCAAAGCGCGACGCGCTCGTCGAATGTTCGGATTGCGATCAGGTAGACCGGAACGCAAGTCAGCGTCGCCAACAGGCTGTTGATGATGAGAAGCACCCACGCCGACGCGTAACTGTAAATACCAAACAACTTGAAGACGCCGCCCATCAGGTACGGATACAGCGGCGGTTCCCACGCTGTGGGCCCGGTGTTGCCGCCATACGGATTGCTGAAACCCTGTCCCAGCGCGATGGAGCGGCCAATGCGGCCCATCTCCCAGCCGAACGCGAAGTGGTCGTCTCCGGCCCGAGTCCTGTATTCATGAAGAATTGCGATGCCCGCAATCTGCATGACAAACGAAAGCAGCATCAGGCGAAGAAGCGACGTGCGCGTTGCACCCGACAGGGCAAATCTTCTGGCCGCGATTGAAGTGTCGGTGATCGCGGTGTCGGTCTTCGCCGGACTTTCAATCATGGCCACAAGCAAGCCTTCTGTAGAAGTCGTGAACGGATGCTATCGCTGATGCCGTCGTCGATGATGTCGTTGACGTTGCGCCGTCTCAGACGCCGTCGAGCATTCTTAGGATGGCGGCAGGCGCTGGAAACTTACGTCAAACGGCAACGCCGGATGGCCCTGGGCGGGCGCCGGCCGCATCCATTGCGAACGCCGAACGAAGCGGTAACGGATGAGAGTCCAGATCGCCAGCCACCCATCGGAGTGGCGGATTTTCTTTCCTTCCACCGCCGACCGCGGGTGGTACGAAATGGGGACCTCTTCAATCTTCTCGCCCATCCGGCATAGCTTCGCGGTCACTTCCGGGCAGAACTCAAAGCGCTGGCATGCCAGTTGCATCCGCTCCAGCAAAGACCGCCGAACGACTTTATAGCACGTAGCCTCGTCGTGAATGCCCGCGCCGTAAAGGAGATTTGTAAGATGGGTCAACAGTTTGGCTCCAAGAAAAAAGCGCAGACCACGCTCCGGTCGGTCCGGACGGACACCGTAGACGACGTTCGCCTTACCGGTTTCGAGCGCACGCAGCAATCGAGGATAATCCTGCGGGTCGTATTCTAGATCGGAGTCCTGGATCAGCACATACTCGCCCCGGGCATAGGCTAGCGCGGTGCGAATAGCCGCACCCTTGCCGTAGTTTTTCTCGTGAAACAAAATCGCGACGTCATCCATTGGCGGCAGCGTCCGCAGTTTCTCGCGCGTGCCGTCGGTCGAGCCGTCGTCGACGATTATGATTTCCTTCTTCACCGGTGACGCCTGGATTTCCTGCAACAATTCCTCCAGGTGCGCGGCTTCGTTGTAAACCGGCACAATCACCGACACGCATCCCTTCCAGCGATCGTCTATTGGCGTCGCCTCGGGATCACGTCGCGGTGCGGTTTCGAGGGAAGTCATGGGAAACTTCTTCAGCATAGTATCATTCTGAAGTTACAGGGACTTCCCAACGCCAGCATGCAGCCACCTGAAGCCGCGGTGCACCCGACCCCAAGCGCTGCATCTTTTCCACCCGACCCTGCTCGCCGAGCGCACTGGCTAACGCTTCTTTTGCTGCTCGCAGGTGGGGCGGCCGTTCGGTTTATCTTCCTCGCGCGCAAGCCCTTCTGGTTTGATGAGTGTTTCAGCGTGGAAGTCGCCCGCGTGAGCTGGAGCAACTTCCTGCGCCTGCTGTGGTGGCGCGAAGCCAACATGTCGCTTTACTACCTGCTGCTGCGCATCTGGTTAAGGTTTGAAATGCAGGGCAGGCAAAGCGAGTTTTTCATCCGCAGCCTCTCAGTCCTGATTGCCGTTGCCACGATTCCGGCAATTTACTGGCTGGCCCGGCTGCTTTATAACCGCAGAGCCGCATTGATTGCGGCTGCGCTGTTTGCGTTCAATGCCTATAGCGTTCGCTACGCCCAGGAGGCTCGCAGCTACGCCCTCTTCCTGTTCCTGGCGACTCTCTCCTCAGGCTTCCTGATTGCTTTGCTGCGCGAGCCAACCCGCCGCAATCGAGTCGGCTACGTCATCGTCAGCGTCCTCGCGGTGTACGCACACTTCTACGCCCTGCTGCTGGTGGCGGCGCATTGGCTGGCGTTGCGCAGACTTTTTAAATCACAATTCAGCGCGGCGCTCTCCGGTCAATTACGCAGCGCTTGGATTACGATCGGGATCGCCGTACTCCCTCTGCTGATTTTTGTAGCCAAGACTGGGGCTGGTCCCATCCGATGGATTCAGAAACCCACGCTGGGTGATGTGCTCGAGCTCTACAGAGAACTGGCCGGCGGCAGCAACTGGGCGCTTCTGATCGTCTTCGCCATAGCCGGCATCGTAGCCTGCAATGCGGCGGTGTTCCCGGCCGGAACGCGTTGGTTCAGCCGCAAGGCGAATACCGAGAACGCGAATCAGATTGGAGATCAGAACGGAAGCTCAAGCCGGGACAAATGGCGGAGCCAGTTTCTGCTCCTCTGGCTGTTCTTTCCGGTAGTGCTCACCGTAGTTCTGTCATTCGCGCGTCCGGTATTTCTTAGCCGCTACATGATTTTCTGTCTGCCCGCGCTGCTCATCCTGGTCGCCGCCGGGCTGGCGCGGCTGCGGCAATCGTGGCTTCTTGCGGCCGCGATCACGGGAATCTTGCTTCTAAGCTGGCAGGGAATTCTCTTCGTCTACACTCACGACTTCGACAACGAGCGGGACGCCTCCGTCGCTGCCGCCGACTTTATTCTGGATCGTGCCCAGCCGGGGGACGCAGTCGTCTTCCACATCGCTGGAACCCGCATCCCGTATGAGTTTGCCCGCTCTCTGAAGGCCGGTCAGAATACGGCGAGTTCAGATTTTACGCAGCAACTCGGACCCGAGATTCTGTTCCCTTACCACGGAACCGGCCTCGATTACCGGGATTTCACGGGCAAGCCCACGGCGGATTTCCTGCGCACGAGCGCGCCCCCTCATCCTCGCGTGTGGATCATGCTGATGAATAACGGACCGGCGGACAACCCCGATCCGACCACCGTAATGCTTACCCACATTCTCCCGGAGTCGTTCCCCAAGGTGTTGCGCTGGCAGTTCACCAGAGTGGAAGTCCGCCTCTACAGCAAATAATGGCCTGTAACGTCCGCGAAAGTAATTCTCCGCGAGAGATGTCAGCGGCAAGAAAAAGCCTCCTGCGCTCTAACGGCGAAGGAGGCTGAACTCATGAAATGGAAATCTATTATTTAGGCAGGTCCGTTATTTAGGCTGGTCCATGACAATTCCACCGCCCTGGCTCTGTGCCGCTTTTTCCGCCTTGGCTTTCTTAACGCGCAGGGTTTCGTCGACCCAGTGGTCCGCCGTCTTCAGGTCTTCCGCGCGGGCGGCAAGATCGTCACACTCGACGTCGCCTTTTTCGCGGTACATCAGATTCAGGTAGGCCATGGCATCGTCATAGTCTGGCCGAATCTGGATGGCCTTGCTAAGGCTATCAATGCCTTCCTGGATGTAGGGCGTGTTCTTGGCCTTCAACTCCGAGCAGACCTTTGCCTGATCTTTGTTCTTCGGGTTTAGATTCTCTTCCGGCTTCATGCCCAGCTTGGCGCGTTCTTCCATGCGCGGCTGGTAGCAGGCAGTCCAGTCGATCACGCCCACCGAGTAGTACGGCTCCGGATCGTTCGGGTCAAGGTCCGACGCCATGCGGTAGTACTTCTTGGCGTCGTCCCACTTCTTCTCATTCAAGTACAAATAGGCGATGCCCTTCGCTGCGTTCACCTTCTGATCACGCGCCGGATTGGCGTCGATCACAGTTTGATATTCTTTGATAGCCTCGTCCGCGGTGCGCAAATTATCCGGCGAGTCTACGCCGGGAATGTATTGCGACACATACGCAGTAGCCAGGTACATGCGGGCATTGATTAATGCGGGATCGAAATCCACTGCTTTCTGGAAGTGGTCGATGGCCTGCTCGTAGTGGTTGTTCTTGTAAGATTCCACACCCTTGTTGAGCTGGTCGCGAGCCCGCAGCTTGTTACATCCAACAGAAGAGAAGAGCGCCAGCGCAGCTGCCGCCAGCGTAATTAGTTGTAGGTTCTTATTCATTGCGGTATCAGTCTCCCTCGACACAGCATCCTAGGCCCAGAGACATCAGTTTGACAAGCGCGGTGTAACGAACAACGAACGCGGTCTACCGAACTACGGCAAGCGCAGTTTAGCAAAGCTGACGACACGGCACGATAAGCCACGACCAGCGCCGGGCCGCGGCAGCAGGGAAGCAGCACGCTCCCGTGCAGTAGGCCGAATCCGAAAACACACTTCCGCCTCGCCGGACGGGCAGTTTAGTTGCCCGCTTCAATCTTCGCGGTGATCAGACCGACTTTGTCCACGCCAGCGGCGTGGGCAATATCAATCACGTTGGCGACGTTGGCGAAAGGGATGGCGTCATCGCCCTTCACGAACATTACCTTTTCCGCACGCTGCTTGTAAATGTCGGTCAGGCGCCCCTGCAGGTTGTCCCAAGTCGCGTCTTCGTTGTTGATCTTCACACCCGGCTCCGAGCCGACGCCACGGTCGAGCAACTGCACTACGATGGTGCGGTCCGGATTCACGTTCTTGGGTGCGTTGGGCGGAGGCGGCTGAGGTACCAGCGCGTCCAGTCCTTTGGGGGTGACGGGTGAGATCACCATGAAGATGATGAGCAGAACCAGCAGAACGTCAATGAGCGGCGTGACGTTCATGTTCGCGTTTTGGCCTCCGCTCGAGCCAGCTGTCATTCCCATGGAAGTTCTCCTATTGCCCTGGCGCCGGAGGCGGCGGGGCGTTCCCAGTCTTCTTCTGTTCGGTTAGCAAGCCCAGATCATCCACTCCGGCCGCACGGACATTGTCCACAACCTGCACCAAGTAGCCAAAACGAGTCCGCATGTCCGCCTTCACGTACACACGCTTGTCCTGCTTATTGGCGAGGCGATCTTTCACCTTCTGAGTGAGGTTGTCGACCTGAATCTGGTCGCTGCCGAAATACACCTTGCCGTCCTTGGTAATGGAGACCAGCAGCGCGTCTTCCTTGTCCGCGTCCGGCATCTGTTCCGGGTTATTGACCGGGGCCATGTCCACGCTGATGCCTTTTTGCAACATGGGCGTGACCACCATGAAGATGATCAGCAGAACCAGCATCACGTCCACCATGGGCGTGACGTTGATATCCGAGCTGACCTTCGCTCCTTCGTTTCGTTTCGCTAATGCCATAGCTTGGTATCTCCCGTACTTCCACCGCGCGCTTGTCCGCAGGGCGCTCCGCGATCAAGTTGGGAAAGCCCGGCGCCGGAAGGTTCCAGCGCCGGACCAGCAACTCACGCAGAGAACTGTGGGTGCCCCATGTCTCGCGCGTCCTGTGCGCGAGAAGTGGGAACGTTATGATCGCCTGACGTCGCCGCGCTTCTTCAGGAAGTAGTCAATCAATTCGCTCGACGAGTTGTCCATCTCGACGTCGAACGCTTCCACGCGCCCGGTCAGATAGTTGAACATCATAACGGCAGGGATGGCGACGAGCAGCCCGATGGCCGTCGTAACCAGCGCTTCCGCGATACCGCCGGCGACTGCGGCCAAGCCGGTGGCCTTCGAGTTGTTGATGCCGATGAACGCGTTCAGAATGCCCATCACCGTTCCGAACAGTCCCACGAAGGGGGCCGTCGAGCCGATGGTGGCGAGGCCGCCCAATCCGCGCTTCAGTTCGGCGTGGACGATGGCTTCGGTGCGTTCCAGAGCGCGCTTGGAGGCTTCAATGGTCTCGCCGGGGATCGCGCCCGGGCTATCCTGGTGAGCCTTGAATTCCATCAGGCCGGCGGTGACAACCTTCGCCAGGTGGCTTTTCTTGTTGCGCTCGGCAACTTTGATGGCTTCGTCGATACGGCCATCGCGCAGAGCACCGGCAACTGCCGGAGCGAACGCACGCGACTGCTTGCGAGCCGCGCTATAGGCCATCCAGCGGTCGATCATCACGCCGATCGACCAGCCCGACATGATGAAGAGGATAATGACGACGGTTCGGGCGACCCATCCCATGGCTTTCCACAAGCCCAAGGGGTCGGTCGCGATGGCGCCGCCGCCTTCCTGGACCATCCAGGTGGCTGCGACGGAAACGTGATTGAGAAGTGCTCCTGCTACGTGAGTTGCGAACATGAGTTGCTTTTCCCTCCTCGGAACTTTTCTACTTTACTTGGACACTGTGATGCGTCTTGCGGTGCCACCGCCAGCCAAAACTTTCGTTCCGGCAGGCGTGCGGCTTTCGCCGCTCATCCCGATACCCGGCTGGCCATCCCTGTGACGAAGACGAAGATGAAAATGTTCAGGTACAGCGGCCGTGCCCAGGCTTCTGAAAAGCCCCTCCCGGCCACCGGAATTATATTAGGTGGGAAGGGGAGGGCCATACACACTTCTGCGTATTACTTTCGAACCGCGCCGCGCTGGGAGTCTAGCCCCCCGCGAGCGTGAAGTTCACCTGCACCTGCGTATCGACCTCGACCGGCTCTCCGTTCAGCAGGTACGGCTTGTACTTCCACTGTTTCACGGCTTCGATCGCGGCCGGCGCCAGCATCGGATGCCCGCTGATCAACTGCAGGTTTTCGATACTGCCATCTTTGCTGATCTGCGCCTGCAGAATCACCACGCCCTGAATGCGGGCCTGACGCGCCAGCGGCGGATAGGCCGGATTCACCTTGCGGATCAGAAGTCCAGAGGATACGCCCGAGGAAACCCGCACCCGCGTCGGAGTGGCTACCTTCGGCACTGCGACCGGCGTCGCGCTGATGATGCCGCCAATCACGCCGCCCATCTGTCCGCCCGGAATCCCGCCCGGTACGCCACCGACGACGCCCGCCGAAGCCATGGCTGGCGGCGCTTCGTCTTCCTGAATCATTTTGATCTTTTGCGGAATCTTGGTGGGTGTGCGCAACTCGCCGTTAATGATGTCGGTCTGAACTACCTTCACGTGCTGCACCATGGCGGCTGCAGGCGGTGGAGGCGGCGGAGGTGGCGGGGGGGCCACCAGAAGGAACATCATTTGTCCCTTGGGCAAGGCTTCCGTGAAAATCAACGGGATCAGGACCATTACGCCGATGATCCCCATCTGAATGGCGAACGAGACGATGGATGTCCATCCACGCTTGGTTTTCAGCCTGCCGCCGGACTCGATAAGACTGTCTTCAAACATAGTGATTCTCCCCTAACTGCTTTCAGACCCTACGGACACTTAGACACCGACTGCTTCCCCTTTGCTCCCAGTATTTCCTGGCACGCCCTGCGGGCCGTTGCGCCCCAACGACGCTTTGAGCAAATCCCTCTAACTGCTTACATAAGAAGGCTTACCGCAACTTTTACAACGCAACCCTCGGGTAAAATTACTTAGCTTTAACCGCCATCCCAACCGGACGCTTGCCTTTTTCAATCCGCCAATCCTGATAAGCCACCAGAATAGGAGCGGCAATCGCAATCGACGAATACGTTCCAATTAGAATGCCAATGACCAGCGCGAGGCTGAATCCACGAAGCACCTCGCCGCCGAATATAAAGAGTGCGAGTACGGTAAGGAAGGTCAGGCCCGCTGTCAAGATCGTTCTGCTCAGAGTTTGATTAATGCTCCGGTTGACGATGTCCGACAGTTTCTCCCGCCGCATGAGTTTAATGTTTTCCCGAATGCGGTCAAATACCACGATCGTGTCGTTATTAGAGTAACCAATCAGGGTCAGAATGGCCGCGATCACGGTCAGCGTAATCGGGGTGTTGGTGATGGAAAACGCCCCCACGGTGATCAAAGTGTCGTGAAACACCGTGACTACTGCGGCCACTCCGTAAATCCATTCAAACCGGAAACCCAGGTAAACCAGCATTCCGAGCAGCGAATACAGCGTAGCCAGCCCTGCCTGCGTGCGCAACTGGCTGCCCACCTGGGGACCAATGATCTCTACGTTGCGAACACCAAAATCGGAAAGGAAGAAGCCATCGGACAGCGAGGCCGCGGCCGTGGGATCCACGCCAGCGGCGCTTTTCAACTGGTCAAGCGAATTTAAAACCCCGCCCTGCACTTTATCCCGATAATCCACCACGGCCTGCGCCTGCGCCCCGTATTTCTGATCGGCGTCAGTGCCCAAGTGCAGCGGATCTTTATCCAGCAAATATTGCTTGATCTTCAAGAAACTGGCGTTGTTCAGGTCTTCTTTCCCCGCCGGAGCCTTGGTTTCGAGCGCCTGAATGATTCTGTTCTTACCCTGACTCAGATCCTGCTCGCTGGATTCGCGCACGTCGAGGTCGATCAACACCTCATTGTTCGAGATCAGGCCATACCGTTGAATCTTCGGAGTCTTCAGGCCCGCGTGATCCATCTCAGAGGTGATTGCGCCGTAGTCGGGCGCATGCGAGAAGCGCACATACACCAGCGTCCCACCGCGGAAATCGACTCCCCACGGAATGTGGTTATAGAACAGCATGGAAAACAAGCCAGCAACGCTAAAGACCAGCGAAAAGGCGAGAAAATACCACTTTTTCCCAAGAAAATCTATGTTGGTGTTGCGAAAGAACTCCACGGGTTTATCTAGCCCCTTATCTATCTATGACTTAGCGCCGACGCGGCGCGTAACAATTTCTTCTCAAGTCCGAAGATTCGTATCAGGGCATGCCTTCAGGCATGCCGTAGTGGCCTTCAAGCTTTAACCGGCTTTAGCCGCTGCGTCCGTATGAGGCCCAGCGGCTAAAGCCGTTCGCCAGATCGTTCTTTTTCGGCATCGCTAAAGCGATGCCCTGATACGAATCGTTTCCCTACCAGCTGCCACGACCATCGCAAACGACGGCGCACCGGATTCTAAATGCTGAGCGCTTCGCCGCGCTGCTTGCGGCTGAGAACCCAATCGAAGATGGCGCGCGAAACGAACACCGCAGTAAACAGGTTCGCCAGCAAACCAAACGTGAGCGTAGTCGCGAACCCCTTCACCGGACCGGTCCCAAAAATGAACAAAATCGCAGCTGAAACAATGGTCGTGACGTGGGTATCAACAATCGTGATCCAGGCATGACTGAAGCCTTGGTCCACAGCCGACGGCGGCGTCTTGCCATTGCGCAGTTCCTCGCGAATGCGCTCAAAGATCAGAACGTTGGAGTCGACGCCCATGCCAACCGTCAGAATCACACCCGCAATTCCCGGCAAAGTCAGTGCCACGTTGACCCCGGCAATGGTCGACCATCCCAGGAACCCCAGCAGAATAATCAAGTTCATGATCAGCGCCAGGTCCGCGTTAATGCCTGCGCCGCGATAGTAGATCAGCATGAAGATCAGCACCGCCACCATGCCAATCACGGCCGCCAGCACGCCCGAGCGGATCGAATCCGCACCCAGCGACGGCCCTACCGTCTGCTCTTCCAGGTACTTGATGCTGGCGGGCAGAGCGCCCGAACGCAGTACCATGGAAAGATCCTTCGCGGCCTGCTCACTCATATGCCCACCGCTGATCGAGCCCTGGTCGCGGATGGGCTCCTTAATGTTCGCCACTTCCTGCACTTTATTGTCGAGCACGACGGCCAGGCTGTCGCCAACGTGCGCGGAAGTGAAGTTGAAAAACCTCTGTCCGCCATCCCCGGTCAACGAAAAGATCACGCTGGGCTGGCCGTTCTGATCGCTGCTTGCTGATGCGTCCCGCAAATCCTTGCCGCTGACCGCGGAAATGCGCGACACGAAGCACCAGGTCTGCTCGGTTCCGTTGGCGCACTGGCCGGGAAGCAGCATTGAATCCGCGGGCACGATCCCGCCTTTGTCCTGCAGGGCAGCCTGCTCGCTGGTGTACGGGCCGCCAGTCATCTGTTTGATTTCCAGCATCGCGGTGGACTGCATGATGTCCTTCACGCGCCCGGAATCGTCCACGCCCGGCAGTTGCACCAGAATCTGGTACTCTCCCAGCCCGTGCGGTTCAATCGTCGGCTCGCTGACGCCGAG
>Ga0224556_1000543_pt1 | contig 10212 bp, 8 predicted proteins | sample 714S315metaG_FD_183007 | JGI IMG/M metagenome (GOLD analysis project Ga0224556, IMG submission 183007) | Peat soil microbial communities from Stordalen Mire, Sweden - 717 S3 1-5 | ecosystem: Environmental > Terrestrial > Soil > Wetlands > Peat | place: Sweden: Norrbotten County, Stordalen Mire...
CAGGTTGCTCTGGACGGCGCCCTCCAGTAACTCACGGTAGCTCTGGACGTAGTGATTTTCGTCGCGCGATTCGTGGGTCGTCGACGCGTCGAGGTCCCAGTACTGCCGGATATTCGCTGTGCCATCCGGAGCCACGGTCATGGTGTGTCCGGGAAGCAGCTTGAGGATTCCGTTGTAGCAACTTTCCTCAGCCGACAAATAGCCGAACGCCAGATATTCGGGCAGCGCAGCACGATTGAACTCGGGACGAACTCCGCCGTGCGCAAATACGGCTTTGATTTCGGAACCGAACAGGAGCCGCTCGGGCGACAACTTGTAGTACAGCGGCTTGATGCCCAGACGGTCGCGGGCGATGAAGAGCGTTTTCGTATTTCGATTCCAGATGGCAAAGGCGAACATGCCGCGCAGGTGCTGTACGCAGTCGGCGCCATATTCTTCGAAAAGGTGGATGATGGTTTCGGTATCGCTGTGGGTGCTGTAGCGATGGCCGCGGGCGATGAGTTGCTCGCGCAAGGCAAGATGGTTGTAGATCTCGCCGTTGAATACGATCCACAAGGTGCCGTCTTCGTTTGAAATGGGCTGGTGCCCGCCGGCAACGTCGACGATGCTGAGGCGGCGCATGCCGATGCCGACCGCGCCGTCCGTGTAAAAGCCTTCGTCGTCGGGGCCGCGATGGGTAATGGCGCGGCACATTTCGCGCAAGGCGGCGGGGTTGGCCCGGGTGTCGCGTCCGAATTCGAGAATGCCGGCAATTCCGCACATTTTGTGTGTCCGTTAGTGTGTCTTTGCGTAGGGCGCTGAACCTTGATTCGGTGAACCCTGGCTCGCTGAACCTTGACTCGAAGGACCCGGGCTCGAAGAACTGCGATTTAGAGTTGGAGATGAAGGAATCGAGCCGCTGGCCAATTCCTCAATCAGGGCCGTAGCCGACAATTTTCCGGGCGATGAATTGGTCAACGCATCCTGTTTGCGCCACTCGAAAAATTCAAATGGCGCCGACTGCAACAGCGGCTGTCCTTGCCAGGCGACGTGGGTTGCGGCGATTACGACCAATTGCTCGAGCCTTTCGTTCGCGATGCGGCAGTAGAGTAGGCGCGCATCGGATGACCAAGGGCCGAAACTCCACGACTGATTGGCATTGCCGAGTGCGAAAAAGAATGCATGGCTTTTGCCATGATAGTCGAGTTCGTACACTTGCACGTCTGGCTGCCCGACACTGGCCATGTGCGGTCCGATCAGCGGATCGTTGTTCTGATGAATTTCGACCGTGCCGGGCAGTAGCGCAGTTGCGGTTTCCGCCGGGAGCGATAGCCGCGCGGAGGATTGGACGAGCGAAGCGGGCTGCGATGCGCCATACGCGGGAGAGAGAAGAGTTTTCGTAACTTGCGTCGAGGCGTGCCATACGGTTTCGTCGGGCACGATTAGGCTCAACCGCGATTCACCCGATTGAGCGCCTTGTCTCGATATTTCGATCCGTCCCGGGCTGACGGCTTGAACCTCCAAGTCGGGCGCGAAATGCCATCGTATGTCGAGTTGGTGTTCCCCTCGCCCGAGGGCGATTTCGCGCACGAGGTACACACTGCCCGCGATCTTTAGAATGTGCCGCCGATGAACTACAGGGTCTTTCAGGCGCGCATATCCGTTGTGACTACCTGCAAAATAGGTGAAGGTTCTTCCGGCGATCCAGCTTTCCGTTTGCACGGTTGGAATGTTGGTCCAGGAGAACGGTTCATCGGCAACGGCCTGGTCTGCCCCGTCTACGCGCAGTGTGTTGTGCGCGCTGGTGCCGCGAAAATTGTTGCGGTCGGCGGGATCTTGCGAAATGTAGACGCCGCTCCCGGAGTCCACCAGCCAGCGCCGTCCATCCATGACGAGACGCAGGCTCAGCGCGTCGGCGTGTCCGTGTCCGGAGCGGCCCACGCCTTGAGGACCGGCATCGACGACAATCGCCTGCGGGTAAGGATCGGAATCGGCCAGGACGTAAAGGCCGCCGTCGGGAAAGGCAGTCGAACGGAGCGGTGCGGATGTTAGCTGGGGCGAGCGTGTTTTCGAGAGCGCATCCACGGCTGGATTTCCAAACAGCCAGATTGCTTCCTCGGTCAATTGCGCGGCGGGGAACGGGCGCGAATAGATCATCGCGCCTAAGGCCAGGGGGTCGGTCATGTGCTCGGTCCGGTTGCGCCGCGGATTCCACAGGCGGCCGCCGTCATCGTCGCCGAAGCCTTCGGCCGGGCCTGCCTGCGCGAGGGCGGCGACGACGTCGAGCATTCGTTGGAGCACGGCGTCGTAGGCTGGGGGGATTTCGAATCCATTGCGCGCCTGGAGCAAGCGCGCATAGAGGAAGAAGTCGAGCGCGTAGACGTGGTAATAGAGCGATTGCTCGAAGTACACTCCATCGGGACGCACCTGGCGCTGCGCTTCGTGCAGCACAATTTTCCAGGCGGATTCTCTCCAGCGCGCGGCGCTTTGGATTTGGGGATACAGAGTTCCGAGAAAAAGCAGGGCAACCGCTTCTCCCAACAGATGCGTGTTCGGAGAAAAATAGGTGGATAGATAGCGCTCGATATAACGGCCGTGAAAGGCGAGCGCCGGCAGCAGTTCCGAGCGGAGTGCTTCGTGGTCAGCCGTTCCTGACAGCAACTGGTCTACCCAGATCCAGGACAAACTGCGGAAGGCGACTTCGAGCGAACTGCCCCAGTTGATGCCGAGCGGGTAGGGATTCGCGTTGATCCAGTTGCGCCATTGCGCGATGAGTTCGTGGACGTACTTGTCGTTCTTATTGCCGCTCAGCAGTTGCGCTTTGGCCAGCGTCACCAGATGCTGGTGACGGTTCAATTCCCAAATGACCTTGTGGTCGCCGACCGCCGCGAAATCGAGAAAAGGGATTTTGCACCAGGGATCGAGCGGAGCGCGCTTGCCATGCACGGGGTCGAGATGCCAGTCGATTTCACTGCCGAAGTCGAGATTCTCATAACCGAGCAGGCGAAAACGATGGGCGCAGATCTCATCGGCGTCGCGCAGAATGGCGGACACTTCTTCGGGCAAATGTTGGCGCAACAATTCGGCGCGGGCTGAGCATTCTTTGCTAGAAAAAAAGAATTGAGGCGGCGTTGCGGAGCTTGCGCGCAGCCGTGTGGCCCCTTGAGGCACGCCCATCCGGTGCAGGAGAAGGTCGCTGTGCTTGTGGAATTCCTGTGTGGCGCGCACGCGAAGCTCTTCCCAGTCCATGCGGGAAACGCGGGCCAGCTTGTTTTGCCATCGAGAAGCCACAGATTTACCTATCTTACATGGTGAAAACCACCGCTCTCGGCCTCGCGATTACCCCTGTAACTTCGTCAATTGTTGGTAGTGACCAGGACTTGGCCGGCTGCGGTACGATGGCATTGCGGGCCCGGTTGAACCGCGGAGTTTCCGGCGAGACGGAATTGCTTGGCGCCGTTTGCCCAGCCCGTGGCTTCTGGGGGGCGACTATGGATGATGCTTGTAATATATTGACTCTGTGTGGGTTGTTCGATTCTCAGGAGAATTCGCTTGGGCTTGTCGGTTAGCGTTTTTGGGTTAGGATACGTGGGCTCGGTGTCGGCGGCCTGCTTCGCCTCGATGGGGCACAAGGTCATCGGCGTGGACGTGAGCCGCGCCAAGGTTGAGATGATGGACTCGGGGCGGACTCCGATCATCGAGGCTCGCATGAGCGAAATGGTCACCGAGGCGCAGCGGGCGGGGTTGTTACGCGCGACCACCGACGCTACGGAAGCGGTGCTGAATTCCGAGGTGTCGTTCGTTTGCGTCGGAACGCCGAGCCTGAAGAATGGCAAGCTCGACCTCAGCCATATCGAGAGCGTGGCGCGGGAAATTGGCGCGGCGATCCGGCAGAAGAAGTCGCCGCATGTTTTTGTGCTGCGCAGCACGGTGCTGGCGGGGACGACGGAGACGGTGGTGCTGCCGATTCTCGAAAAGGAAAGTGGCAAGAAGTGCGGCGCGGATTTCACGGTTTGTTATAACCCGGAATTCATGCGCGAAGGCAGCGCGGTGGCTGACTTCCTGAACCCGCCGTACACGATTCTGGGAGCGAGCGACACGAAACACCTGGCGCCGCTGCGCGAACTGTACAAGAACACGCCGGGCACGCTCTACGAAACGACCATTCCGGTGGCGGAAATGGTGAAGTATTTCTCGAACTGCTATCACGCGCTGAAGGTTGGCTTCGCCAACGAAATGGGAACCATGTGCAAGCATCTCGGCGTGGACGCGCATGCGGTCACCAAGATTTTCACGTCGGATACGAAGCTGAATATTTCTCCGGCTTATCTTTTTCCAGGGTTTGCGTTTGGCGGGTCATGCCTGCCGAAGGATTTGCGGGCCATCACCTATAAGGCGAAGGAACTCGACCTTAAGCTGCCCTTGCTCGAATCGCTGATGCCGAGCAACGCCGAGCATGTCGACCGCGCGGTCGAGATGGTGGTGAACACGGGCAAAAAGAAAATTGCGCAACTCGGTCTGAGCTTCAAGGCGGGCACCGACGATCTGAGGGAGAGCCCGCAGGTGCAGTTGATTAAACGCCTCATGGGCGAAGGGCTGGAAGTTCAAGTGTGGGATGAAGACGTATCTCTGGGGCGGCTGGCTGGGTCGAATCGCCAGTACATCAAGAGGTGATCCCGCATATCGGATCGGTCCTGTCGGCCGACCTGGAAGGCGTGCTGCGCACGGCCGAGGTGGTGATCCTGGGCAACAAATCGGCGAGCAAGGAACAACTTGCCAAGTATCTTCGGCCCGAGCAGATCGTGATTGACCTCATCCACCTGGATAAGACTCGACGGCCTGAAGGGGCTCGGAGGTATGAGGGAATCTGCTGGTAAGTCGGCCGCAATGTGCAATATCCTGCATATTTGCCTTCGTTTTTATTATCGAGTGCTTTTTGTCGGCGGCGGGTTTAGCATTAGGGGAGTGCGAAGCCCTATATCAGGGTGAGTGCATCCGAACTGGAGCAGATTCAAGTGTTTTGGGAGCATGATTCCGGTTGGGGATTTAGGATGAAACCAATGAGATTTTCTTTGGCGGTTGCGGTGGTGTTGGCTGGGATCAGCGCGAGCGGGTGGGCACAGCAGGATCAGTTTAAGGTAAAAAGCTCAACCCCCGTGGAGAAAAAGGCTGCGCCGCTGCCGGTGGGCAAGACGGCTGGCTCTGGTACCGCAGATGCGAACGCGAAGAATTTGCAGGCCCTGGAACATGAAACTGCGAAGACATACGGGAGGTCCGGAAGTGTGGCGAAGAAGGCTGCGCCCCCGCTGAAACCGCTAAGAAGTGAGTCCAATCCGCCGATCAGCTTTAGTTCAAGCGGCAGCGCCAAAGGTCTAAAGTCGGGTGGGGTTTACAAGGAAGAGCGAGTCCGGCAGAAAAGCTCTCAACAGTAGCAGGCGGAATTCATCGCGCCGCATCCGGCGCGGGGCTGGCCGGTGCGATCGGTCTGGTCTGTGGCTCTTTGATGGAGTACTTCAAGAGGCAATACAAGGCGCGCACGCCGTCTTTCCACCCGATCTTCTTTCCCTCTTCGTAGGTGCGTCCCCAATAGCTGATGCCCACTTCATAAATGCGGAGGTTCCGGCGCGCCACTTTGACGGTGATCTCAGGCTCGAAGCCGAAGCGATTCTCCTCGATCGGGATGGCCTGAATTACTTCGCGGCGGAACACTTTATAGCAGGTTTCCATGTCGGAGAGGTTGATGTTGGTGAGGCAATTGGAAAGCAAGGTGAGGGCACGGTTGCCGACCGAGTGCCAGAAATATAAGACGCGGTGTGGCGCGCCGCCGAGAAAGCGCGAGCCAAACACCACATCGGCCTTGCCCTGAACCAGGGGTTCGATCATCCGCGGATACTCCGCCGGATCGTACTCCAAATCGGCGTCCTGAATAATGACGTATTCGCCGGTGGCTTCCTGAATGCCGCGGCGGAGCGCGGCTCCCTTGCCCATATTTTGCGGCTGCAGAACGAGGCGGATCTGCGGATGTTCCGACTGTAGTTGGGCGAGAATCTCGCGCGAGCCATCCTGCGATCCGTCATCCACGCAAATCAACTCGATCTCGAGGGAAACCGCGAGCACCTTCAGGACCACCTCCTGAAGCGTGGCGCGTTCGTTAAAGACCGGCATGACGACGGAAAGCTTCATGGCGCGTGCGGGGGACAGCGAGGCTCCCCTCAAAACCATCTCGATTGTAAATGGAGGGTTGGCGGCTGGGAATTACACGCCAGGGATCGGGCCAGGTTGTCCGCCGGGATCGATCCGGGAACCGTCAGGGGCGGGCCGCCGGATTGGCAATCGAGGCAGTGGAGGACGGGCGAGGGCTGAGTTCGACCCCCTGGCGGGCCACCCTGGAGGCACTTGCCAGTTGTCCGGGCCGCAGCGCGAGCAGTTGCTGCAGAAGCGCCAGATCGCTTTCAATATCGGCGCGAGCCGCTTTTCGAGCTGCGGTCGCCTTCAATTCCTCGCGTAAGCGCGCTTCCATCAGGTCCGCGGCAAATTCGAAAGCCGCCGGAAGGCTGAGAATATTGGCTCGCGCAACCCCCACGGGAGTGACCAGGTCTCCGACGCGGATCTGCATGGCTGGCGCTCCAGATGCGTCCACGGCTGGCGCGGCTGCGGCGAGGCGAGACTCCCAATGGCGTTCGTCTGCCGCGTCCGCCGATGGCGCGGTTTGCACCAACTTGTCCTGAACGAGTTCCTGCAATCGACTCTGAAAATTGCGGCGATCCTGGCGCGTTGCCGGCACGTCCAATCGGTCGGCGGCGTCGAGGATCTGCACGTTGCGCGACGGATCGAAGCGCCCGTGTCCGATATATCCGGCGATCAGGCTGCCGGCGACGAACGGGTGCAACGCGAATAGAGGCAGCATGTATTTCTTCGCGGTCAGCGCGCACTCCACAACGCCGTGCACCGGTTTGGAGCGCGGAATCGTTCCCGGCACTTGCGGGATCACGAAATGCGATGCTTGCAACGCGGGATGGTGGCGGCTGTATTTGGAAAGCGTTCTGGCCAGCTGTTTCGGCGTGGTGACGCCAAGGTCGCCGACAATGCTGCGATGCACGGCGCGGGGGTGGTAGAAGTCGATAATCTCACGGGCAAAATCGGCGCAGTTCGCGGTCACCAGTTTCCAGCGCTCCCGGTTGGGCCGGTGGTTCAGTTTCCGGATCAGAGCGGCGTCCAGTTCGGGGTTGGTTTCAATCTCGTATGCGTAGATGGTGCGGAGGTACGAGGCTCCGACCAATTCGTACCAGTTTCCATCGGGTGTTTCGCCACCGGGAGAATCGGGGATGAGTGATTCCAGGTGATCGCGCCGATAGCGGTCGCGCAGAAATGCCACTAACTTTGCGTCGGTGAACAGCGGCATGTCTTCCCGCTTTTCCACGGCGTAGAGGTAAGGGACGAGGGGAATGGCGATCCAATCGTATCCGGCGACAGCCTTGTAACGGCTGAGCACGATGCCGGTTTCACCCGGTGCGCAAAGACGGAGAACGACCGGGGATGTAGCGCAGACGCCGCTGAGGTAGACGGCGGCGTGGCCCGTTCCGGCGAGAGCGCCATCGTAACCGTAAGGCTCTCCCAGAAACAGAGTGGCTCCGGCCCGCGCGCGTGAAATCGAGCAAAGGCAAAACAGCAGAATCGCGCTTAGCTTGCTGAGACTCAAAACAGCTTTTCTCCCTATTCTTACGATTGTGCTACAAAAACAGGCGTTGCAAGTTAGATGTTGGTGCCACGACTTTGGTTTTGCGTTTTTACTGCTTTCGAAGGTGCGAGGCCAGCGCCTAAGAGCGCATTGGAAACACGGCACTTGCGGCATGCCTTTAAGGATACGAATCCTGCTTACACCGCAGCCTGTCAGCAATCGCGATGGACGGTCTGAGGCGAAAAGGCTGGAAGGCACAGAGCGATATACTCGGCGCCGCCAGAAAATGGCGTTGAATAGCGGATCCACTCGCCGCGATGCGCGATGAGGGCTTGGCCTGCGGCTACGTCGATTTCTCCGGATTTGTGATGGACTCGCAGGGTGCCGCGCAAGACCAACGTGTACTCGTCAAACTCCGGAGTCTGGCCCGGTTCCTCCCAGCCTTCAGGACTGTGCATGTGAGCCACGCTGATTTCGGCGGTCGAGGTATGGACTCGGCCTACGTATTCTTCAATGACCTTCGGCTTGTTGCCGGCGGATTCGATGCGCGTGGGATGGGGAATCAGGGTTGGCATGTTGCGGTATGGTAACAACCTGCGCGGCGGCCGCACAAGACATCGTTGTGTAAGAACATGGTTATATAAGGCGTGGTGTACCAATTGGCGGCGTGCAAGGTCACTGCAATCGGGCAAAGCCAGAGCTATACTCACCTGTCGCGCAAGAAATTGGGCTATTTGGTTTCGCTTAGTAACGAGGTTGCAGGGTCCGATTCGGCACCCTACACAAAGCTATCCGAAAACGAACTCAATCAGAGATTCCTTAGGCGGCAACGCGTGACGATGATCCGCGTGACAATGATCGATGAGAGCTTCCCGCAATCTTAAATTTCTGGCGGCCGCGCTTGCCTTCGTGGTGGGCCTGGGCACGGTGGGCTTTCACTACATTGAAGGATGGCCGTGGTTCGACGGTTTTTACATGGTCATCACTACCCTGACCACGATTGGATATGAGGAAGTTCATCCCCTGTCGCATGCGGGACGGGTGTTTAACATCGTCATCATTCTGAGCGGAGTTTCGCTCTTGTTTTTACTGATCGGATCACTCACGCAGGCTTTGCTAGAATTCGAACTGCAGAGCTTCTTTGGAAGGCGCCGCATGGAGCGCGACATCGACCGTCTGACCGGTCACTACATTATCTGCGGCGCGGGACGCGTTGGCCGCAGCGCAGCCCGCGAATTGGCGCGCCGTCCGGCGCAGTTCGTGATCATCGAAAACAACGAGGCGAAGGCGCAGAAGTTCGCTGGCGAAAACTGGCTGGTGATGGTGGGCGATGCCACGCAGGAACAGACTCTGCGCGATGCGCAAATCGAGCGTGCGGCTGGCTTGGTGGCCGCAACCACCACTGACGCGACCAATCTTTATATTGTGCTGACGGCGCGCAGCCTGAATCCGAAGCTGCGCATTATTGCGCGCGCCAGCGAAGACATGGCGGAGAAGCACCTGCGCAGCGCGGGCGCCGATGCGGTGGTTTGTCCCTATGTGTTTGCGGGACAGCGCATTGCCCATTCGTTTTTGCGTCCGCACGTGGTCAGTTTTCTGGACACGGCTACCACGCATCTCGGCATGGATCTGGAAATCGGCGAAGTGCCGATCACGGCGCGCAGTCCGTTTGCCGGCAAGACGGTTGAGAACTCGCGCATTCGCCAAGACCGCGGCGTCATTATTCTCGCGATCAAGCGCGACGCGGGGATGCGGTTTAATCCTGCGCCCGACGATCGTATTGAAGCCGGCGATTTTCTGATTGCCATGGGCGAGCCGCAACAACTGCGCGAACTGGAACAGACGGCCGGGAATCAAGCATGAAAATCGTGAGCGCAGCCGAAATGCGCGAGATCGATCGCGTCACGTCGGATCGCTTCGGCGTGCCTTCGCTTACGCTGATGGAAAACGCCGGGGCGGCGGTTGCCCGCTTTGTCGTCTCCGATTGTCCGCGGGCGGAGCGCGTCAGTGTTGTGTGCGGCAAAGGGAATAACGGCGGCGATGGGTTTGTTGTGGCGCGCAAGCTGGTTGAAGCAGGGCGCGCGGTGCGCGTTCTTCTGTTGTGCGATGCGGCAGAGCTTCGTGGCGATGTGGCCATCATGTATCGGAACATGATGAAGGCGCTGCATGCAGTGAACGTTGCGCCTGTGGTCGTGCGAGAGGCTAGCGGGTTCGAGTCCTCGGATGCAGCGGAGATTTTTTCCGCCGACGTGATCGTGGATGCAGTTCTTGGCACGGGATTTCGTCCGCCGGTGAGCCCGCTGTATGCGGCGGCGATTGCGAAGATGAACGCGGCGGCGGCTCCGATTGTTGCCGTGGATATTCCTTCCGGCGCAGATGCCGATGCCATGCAGGCGACAGCCTCTGGCGATACGGCGCGTGCCGATGCCGTCGTGACTTTCACTGCGCCGCGCCCGGCGCACGTTTTTGCTGGGCTGACTGCCGGGCCGACGCTGATTGCGCCGATTGGTTCGCCGCCGGAAGCCATCGTTTCGCAACTCGGGCTGCACCTGAGT
>Ga0224556_1000544_pt1 | contig 10204 bp, 9 predicted proteins | sample 714S315metaG_FD_183007 | JGI IMG/M metagenome (GOLD analysis project Ga0224556, IMG submission 183007) | Peat soil microbial communities from Stordalen Mire, Sweden - 717 S3 1-5 | ecosystem: Environmental > Terrestrial > Soil > Wetlands > Peat | place: Sweden: Norrbotten County, Stordalen Mire...
CATTTCCGAAATGGTGTCACTGTGGCGGCAAGGCAACGACGTGGTCTACGGCACGCGCCGCCACCGGGAGGGCGAAACCGCTTTCAAAACTTTGACCGCCAAATGGTTTTACCGTTTCATGAGCCGCCTGTCGGAAGTGCCGATGCCGCTAGACTCCGGTGACTTCCGGCTGCTGGATCGCAAGGTCGTTGACGCTTTGCTGGCCATGCCGGAGCGCGACCGGTTTATGCGCGGCATGGTGAGCTGGGTGGGATTCCGGCAAGTGTCGGTGGCCTATGATCGCGCGCCGCGCGCCGCGGGCGATTCGAAGTACACGCTGTTCAAAATGGCGCGCTTTGCGATCGACGGAATTCTATCGTTCTCGATTGCGCCGCTGCGCATTGCCACCGTGATGGGCGTGGCATCGTTCGCACTGGCATTGCTTGGGGGCCTGACTGTGGCCGGCTTCGGGCTGGCGACGGGGCGATGGGTGTCGCCGTGGGCGTGGGTGTTGCTGGCTGTGCTGCTGCTCGGCGGGGCGCAGTTGCTGTGTCTGGGAATTTTTGGGGAGTATCTGGGGCGAACTTACGCCGAGAATAAGCGGCGGCCGCTTTATTTTGTGCGAGAGACTCTGGGGTTTGACGAGCCTTTCTCGCGCACAGCTGAATCCCTGGTTGCGCAGAATGAGCGCAGCTCGGCTCGAGCTGGATTCGAGAGCTGACCCGTTTCGCCAATCAACACCCTGCTGTCACCGAAGGACCTGTCATCCCGTGCAACGCGAGGGATCTGGGTATTTGCCCGCAGCGGCGCTGCCGGTGGTGCAGGCAAGAACCCAGGTCCCTCGCTTTGCTCGGGATGACAAACACAGCTAGCGCCAGGGCTACTCTACGCGACAGACTGCGAGACGCTGATTGCTGTAGGGGCAACTCATACCGGGGACTGGCGGATTTGTAAGTACAACCCAGTCCACACCGAATTGTGATTTGAGACGCAGGAAGTCCGGCTTCTGAAAATTACGCCAGCCGTTTTGCGCATTCATTTCGCGGAGCCAGCGGGGGCCGAGGCTCGGCACCCGCACCACGATGCAGGGATCTTTCACGGCGTCGGCCAGGACGCTGCGCTCGGCCAGGGCGCGAAAGCCGTGGTAGTCCTCGCCTTCCATTTCCATGTAGCGCGGGTCGAGCGCGAAGTAGCTGTCGACGGGAGTGTTGTGGCTGATCCATTGGAACGCTTCCACCCAGTCATTACCTGAAGACCGGCCGGGCAGTTCGAGATGAACGGTCCCGGAATATAACTGGCGCTGCGCATAAAACATTCCGGCGCTCAGCGGGACGAACAGCAGCAGCCATCGCAGCACGTGGCGCTTGAGGAAGTAACGGCCCAGCAATCCTCCGGACAGCAGAACAAAGAAAACATACACGAGATGCAGGAAGCGCATGGGCTCGAGCGAGCGAAAACGCTCGAGCGGCGGAGGCAGCATCAGAATCAGCGCGACTGCTAATTGGAAAATGCCGAAGTAGACTGTGCACTCTGCCACGCGTGCCATAACCTTCGAGCCGCGGCCGAGCGCCAGCGAACGGAACCACCACAGCAGCGCCAGCGGGCCGAAGACTCCCAGCCACTCATACCAATGCCACTGCAGGAGAAAGTAAAACGACCGGGTGGCTTCAGCTTGCCGCCAGGTGGGCGTCGCGGGCTCGAACATCCAGCCTAAGGGTATGAGCAGCGCGGCCGCGGCCGGGTTGAGTTGCGCTTTGCGCGAACTCCACTTCGGCCACAGTTTCGGATCCCACATCAGAAAGAAACAGTAAGAGACGCCGAACGGCGTCATGTTGAGGTGCAGCGGAAACGCCAGCAGCAGGAGCACGCCGGCCAGCACGCGGCGTCCGTCGAGCACGGCGACGATTGCCGCCAGGATCAGCGCCGTGGCCAAGGCGCGGGGATGCAGGTGCTGGTCGGTCAAACTCAGGCCTGTGCCCGAGACGGGAAGCGTGAGCAGCGCGGCGACCATGGCTACTGCGGCCCACTGGGCGTAGTTTTCCTCGAAGCAGCGGCGGGCGATTCTCCAACATCCCCAGAGAACCAGAAAAGTTGCGAGCACCTGCCAAAAGAGAAGCGCCCAGGGCAAGGGGATGTGGGTCCAGCGAATGGATAACGCGATCAGCTTGTCAAAGGCTGTGGCCTGAAACAGCACACGGAAAAAATCCGCGTCGTGGGGGAACAAGGCCGGGTTCAGGTTGTTCTTGATGGCGGCGAGGTAGTAGGCATCGTCTTCAAGGCCGGGATGGTAGCCCTGCACCAGCATGGCCAGCGCGGTCAACACCAGCAACCACGCCAGATTCTTCATGTTGGTGAGCATGTTCTCTCCATCAAAATTGCAGGCTGAAGATCTTTAACCTCGAAGGACACTAAGGTACACGAAGGAAAAATGTTCATGCGGCTAGGCCGGGCGCACGGTTTCGGAGCGGACTGCGTAGTAGGTTTCACCGGAGGCTTCGAGTTTGCGGCCTTTGTCGCTGAAGCGTGGTAAGTGCAGCAGGCCGATTTTCTGCAGGGCAAACTGCAGGGTCGTGGCCACTACGCCGAAACCGTAGTTCACGCTGCGGCTGAAATTGATCGACGAAGCTTCTTCGAAATACTTGGTGGGGCAGGAGACTTCTCCGATGCGGAAGCCGAAGTGAACGCACTGCGCCAGCATCTGGTTGTCGAAGACGAAGTCGTCGGAGTTTTCGAGCAGCGGCAGTTGGGTGAGCACCTGACGGCTGAAGGCGCGGTAGCCGGTGTGGTACTCGGAGAGTTTCACGCGGAGAAACAGATTCTCGAAGGCGGTAAGAAGCCGGTTGGCGATGTATTTGTAAATGGGCATACCGCCGAGCAGGGCGCGGCCTCCGATGATGCGCGAGCCTAGCACGACGTCATAGACATCGTAGGCGACCATGCTGGCCATGGCGGTGATCAGGAGCGGCGTGTACTGATAGTCGGGATGCAGCATGATGACGACATCGGCGCCGGCGTTCAGGGCCTCGCGATAGCAGGTCTGCTGGTTGCGTCCGTAGCCATAGTTGCGGTCGTGCTGGAAGACCAGCAGGCCGAGTTGGCGGGCGAGATCGACGGTCTGGTCGGAACTGTGGTCGTCGACCAGAATGCGGATGTCCACCAGGTCGGGCAGTTCCGCGACCGTGACCCGGAGAGTCTTCTCCGCGTTGTAGGCGGGCATGACGACCGCGATGCGCTTGCCGTTGATCATGGGGAAGAGCCGGGCTGCGCTACTAGTTTAACCGAGATGGTGGGATGCGGCTTTGGCTTAGGGGAGTTTCTGCAGCGTCGGCTTACACGATGCTAAACATATTTAGTTTCATTGGCTTGCGACTGATGCGGCTCTTCCCGGCCCTTGGGTTCGAGTCTTTGAAATCCCAATCTGAAGCGCCGGAAACATTAGGGTCGGTATCCCAACGAAGGCAGCCCGCCTGGCCGGGTGGCACAGATTGCCACGAATCCACAGGTGCAAGCAGGAAAGTTGTGACCGATGTCACAGACTGTTCCCCAGTGAATGGATTATCTTCGCGCCAACGAAAGCGAGATCCCTCTGGGTTACAAAAATGCTTGGACGAAATCAAAGAGGAGAAAGTTTGCAAGATGAAGAACAAACAGGCTCTAGAACGGCTCATGACGGAGCGCTGGCCAAAACTGAAGAAACGAGCGCAGAACGAAAACAATCCAGAAAAACTTATCACAATCCTTGAAGAGATCGACGACTTGTTGTTCAGCGTCGAGATGAGAATTGCCGCCGACAGTGGCCGGACGCATACGAGGGGCGATGGCGATTCAAGATCGGTTCGCCGCGAATCGGGCGCCGCAGCCGCGGACGATTCAGAAATCGGGAGCCCATGAATGAGACCTCACCCAGGGTAGGACGGCGCAGCATCGACGACCTCTCGAAGGAAGTATGTGAATTGTTCGGACAGCAGTTCGAGGCCCTGGAGCAGGGCCTCGCTGAAGTCGAGTTGGAACAATACTTAGAGAGGCGGAGACGGATTCATCAATTGCAGATGGAACTGAAGTCGTCAGTGCGTCGGCCGTCGTAAAAGGACGCTGCCAGGAAAATCGTGCCTCGATGGTGAGGCTGACGTGGCGGGCGGCGGGGGGATGGCAGGTCTTACTCGACTGCCTTCGGTCTCGACTGCCTTGGTCTCGACTGCCTTGGGCTCGACTGCCTTCGGTCTCGATTGACTTGGGGCTCGAATGACTTGAGTCCGAATTAAAAAGCTGGCTCACTGCCCTCCGTGCAAGCGTCCGAAGGCGTGGGCAGCCATTAGCGAAATAGCCAGGATTCCCGCCCCGAGCACGAGCACGTGCGGAGTCTTGCGCAGATTGAAGCTTCCGACGCGACAGACGAGCAGATAGCCGACGGCAAGGTTGAAAAACCCCCAGAGGACATTCACTGTCGAGGAGGACAAGCCCACGCCGGGTGGCGATGCGAAGGGGCTTTGGAACGCGTGTCCCGATACCCCGTTGCCGAAATGGGGGACGCTGTTGCCGAGGAATGCGCCTCCGAAAAAGTACGCCACATAATGGTACCAACGCATGGTTACTCCCTTCTGACTGCCAAGAACCTTATCAGCCCGTGGTGGAATTCGGAAACTCAAAACCAGCGCCTAAAGGCGCATTGATTTTGCGGCACTGATGGCACGCATGAATGTGTGCCCCGATACGAATCGCACTTGCACCACAGGCTGTTGTCGTAGCTCGAACGACTTTCCCCATGACTTATGACCCAAAGCTTACTTCATGTTGTCGAGGATGGAGCCGACGATGCCGCCGACCACGCCGCCTTCGACGGTGTGTTTCGCGGCCTCGCGAGGCAGATAGCGTTCGATGGCGTGCGCCAGGCGGGCGATGGGCAGAGTTTGCAGCCAGATGCGGCCGGGGCCGGTGAGTGCAGCCAGGAAAATTCCGTCGCCGCCGAAGATCATGTTCTTGATGCCGGGCACGGTCGTGATCTGGAACGCGACGCTGGACTGGAATGCGCCGACGTGGCCGGGATGGACGCGCAAGGTTTCACCGGGCTGCAGGTCCCGGATGACCAGTTCGCCGGACAGTTCGAGCCAGGCGGTACCTTGTCCGCTGAGCTTCTGCAGCAGGAAGCCGTCGCCGCCGAAAATGCCCGCGCCTAGCGACTGCTGAAAGCCGACGCCGATCTGAATTTGCGGCGTAGCGCAGAGGAAGCCGTGGCGGTGAATCATGTATTCGTGTCCAGGCGAGACTTCGACGGGCACGATGTGGCCGGGGAGCTTGGTGGCGAAGGCGAGTTCGCCGGCATAGCCGATGGCGCGGTATTCGGTCATGAAGATTGAGCCGCCGCCGGCCACGCGCTTGAGCACGCCGAAGATTCCACCGCCGCCGCCGAACTGGGTGTGCGTGGTCATCTGAATCGAGTTGCCCATCCAGGAAAGTTCTCCGGCTTCGGAGATGATGGTCTCATTGGGTTCGAGGGCGAATTCCAGAACGGGCATGGTGGTGCCGGTGATGCGGCTCTGCATGGCGAATCTCCTCAATGAAAGGTCTGCGAATGAAAGGTCCGCGCAGTCCGACGCGCGACCTGTTCCGGTTCGCGGAAACCACAGAGTATACATCGGCGGGCGATGCCCTCAGAGCGAGCGTTGGGAGGCGGAAATAACTTGCAGCAAGTTAGGGTCTGCCCCGGCTTCGGCCAGGCGTTTCTGGCTGGCGTCGCTCAGCTGGAAGTCGACTCCAAATTGCTGGACCAGAGTCGCCATGCGTTTGCTGGTGATGCTGCCCTTGAGTCCGGATTCGACTTCGGCCAGAGAGAAGGGCGCGGGCTTGGCCTTTGTCGGTGTCTTGAGCAGGCGGGTCGGCTTTGGCTCGGAAACGTTCCAGTCTGCTTCAGCCGTCGAGATCGTCCCTTGAGACAACATGCTCGATAACTGCTCCTGGGCAGCTTTATTCTGTTGCCTTGCCGCCTTCAGGAACCATTTCGCCGCTTCATGCTGATCTTTCGAGACTCCGACTCCATTTTCATACATAATTCCCAAGGCGTATTCGGCCCCAACGTAGTCTTGACGTGCGGATTTTTTTAACCATAAAACCCCCGTCGCCGGATCCTTCGTAACTAACTTCCCCTCGATGTAGGCTCTGGCCAGATCGAATTGGGCGATAGGGTCCCCGGCCTCGGCCTTTTGCCGGATGGCATCAAGATTCTGATTCTGAGCCGAAGCGGATGCGAAAGTGATGACGCAAACAGCGACCATCCCGAACAGTTGGAAGCGGGCAATCATTGGATAACGCTCCTGCCCCTCTGGGGCAGGAGCATTGCTGTGCGCCGATTCTAAGGACACTCCCAGCTGAAGTCAATTTGCGGACTTGAGTCACCCAATTGCGGAAGAACCTTGACAGTCGAGCATTTCTGCATGAGCATTCATTGCTATGTGGCGATATAGCGGCCAATGCGGCGTTGCCCGCTCCCGGTCGCTTGACGTGACCTCATGAAATACTGCCCTGCATGTCATAAAACTTATCCGTCCGACTATAACGTGTGTCCGGCGGATCAGACCGGTCTGCAAAATCCCCGCGAGCTGCAGCCGGGGATGATCATTCGCAACAAGTACGAGATTCTGGACCAGATTGGCGTTGGCGGTATGGGGGTGGTCTACCGGGGCCGGCACGTCACCTTCAACGAGGTGTGCGCCATCAAGATTGTCAATGACGCCATCGCCGGAGACGCCAACTTCCTGCAACGCTTTCAGACCGAGGCCGTGGTCACCCGCAAACTGCGGCATCCCAACGCAGTTCGAGTGGACGATTTCGACTACACCGACGATGGCCGCCCTTTCATTGTGATGGAACTGGTGGAGGGCAAGAGCATCGGCGAGATTCTGCAGGAGCAAGGGCCGTTCCGCGTGCCGCGGGCGCTGCGCATTGCGACGCAGGCGGCGCGGGCGCTGGGGGCCGCTCACAAGCTGGGCGTGGTGCACCGTGATATTAAGCCCGCCAATATCCTGCTCACGACCGACGAGCAGGGCCAGGAAATCGCCAAGGTGCTCGATTTCGGGATCGCGAAACTGCGCGAAGTCGCGGGAACCGATCAGCCAGGGATGACCATGACGGGGATGGTGGTGGGCACGCCGCTCTACATGTCTCCGGAGCAGTTCATGGGAAAGAAGGCTGCCGGGGAAGTTGACGGGCGAACCGATATTTATTCGCTGGGAGTGGTGCTCTATCAGATGGTGACAGCGCAACTGCCCTTTGACGGCGACACGCCCTATTCCTTGATGATGCAGCACATCCAGGGAACGGTGCGGCCGCCCCACGAACTGGCGCCGGATCTGCACATACCGGAAGCGCTTTCGCGCGTGATTTTGAAAGCGATCGACAAAGCGCGCGAACAGAGATTTCAGGACGCGGAAGAGTTTATTGCTGCCATGGATTCGGTTACCGTCGACAGCGAGCCTTGGGCAGACGCAGTGGTGGAAGAGAGTCAGACGCAGGGCGGGCCAGGGCCGCAGACACTGGCTAAAACGGAGGCCGCTCCCGCTCCGACCCCGCCGCCGACCCAACCACGGTCGACGCAGCCCGCGTTGAAGCAGCCTGCTTCGAATCAGCCTGTTTCGAATCAGCCAACTTCGAATCAGCCCTCGAAGATTCAGCCCTCGCAGGGGCGAGCGTCGCAAGTTACGCCGGCTCCGGCGAAGTCCGAAGCTGCTAAGGCGGCGAAGGTAACGACTCCAGCGCCGTTGGCGACCCAGCCTTTGACCATACCGGTTGTGGCCCAACCGGCATTGGCAGGCAGCATGAGTGCCGCGCCGACGGCGGATTCGGTGCTGATAAAGAGCGCCGCGCAGCATGTGTTTGTGCAGCCGCGAAAGTTTCGGGTAGCGCAATTGCTCATGCTGGTGGTTCTGCTTTTGGCGGCTGTGTTGGTAGCTGGCGTTGGTTATCTGAAGTACCAGTCGTTTCGGCGATTAAGAATTGAGAACGCGGTCGCGGAAAAATTGAATGCTGTCCCGGCTCTTCGCGCACTTCGAGTGTCGGTCTCCGACAAGCGGGAAGTGATTCTCGATGGCAGTGTGTCGACTGCGGACGATCGTAAGGCAGCAGAGGACCTGGCAGGTGCCGTCCCCGAAGTTGCTCAGGTGATCAATCGGGTACTTGTGACTCCTGCCCCGGGGTCAGTTCGGGGACCAACCTACGAGTCTCTGATCAGCGACGGAATGAAGTTTATGGATGACGGAAAATATGACGAGGCGATCGACTGCTTCACTAAGGCAGCGGCCAACCCGGGGGCCTCGAACGGTCGAGGCCAGGAATTGCTCAAACAGGCGCAACAAGCGCAGAAAACGGAACAGGAGTTGCTCAAGAATCGCCGGTGAGCGTCACAGCTTGATGTTGGTGGCCTCTGGCTTCTGAACGAGAAAGGGTTTGGCGCAGCGCTGGAAGCGCTGCGCCACCCAAAATCGAATCTTCAGCAAACTTTCACAACCTGCGCCGACGACATCACGACCCTTGACTGAAGGCTTCCTTGACCACTTGGGCTTCGGTTTGGTCGGCGGCTGCCTGCTGATCGTCCAGAGCCTTTGCGGCGCTGGCATCCGGGGGCGGCGGTGGGACATCGGAAGCAGTGGTGGTGGTATCGGGAGACTTCGGTAAGCCACCTGTCCCTTGTTTGGAGGACAGCTCTTTCATGCCGCTATCGAGTTGCTCCTGGAAATGATTGTGCATCTCCTGCAGGTCGTCGACGGAAACTGCAACTTGTTTGCCGGCGGCGCAATCCTTCTTCTTGCTGCTGGCGACACTCGCAGTCACTTTCCGGTCGCCGTCGGGAGTGTCGGTGATCCGAGTGATTACGTCTCCGCTGGTCAGCTGGCATTCCTGGCCGTCGGCCGAGACCGCCAGATCGGTATCGACTACAAAAGTGCGCCTGGCAGGATCGAGAGCGGGCGGCACTTCTCCGCTGGCCTGTGCAGGCTGCGCCTGGTCGCCTGACTGTCCACCGGCGGCGGCTGGTTGCGCCGCCGCGGTCTGCTCGGCGGCAAGTTGAGCTTTCACTTCTTCCGCAATCGCGGCTTTGACTTCGGGCGTCAGTGCGACTGAGCCGGAACTTGACGCGGATGCGTCGGTATTCGCGCCGGCATCGGATTGCTGCGCGTCAGCGTTTCCAGGGGCCGCATTTGCTGCTGCCGCGTTCGCTGCCGCCTGTGCCGCGTAAGCCGCCTGTAGATTTGCGGCAATCAGGTAGTCCGTCAGCCAGAACGCCGCCGAAGGATAGGTGGGATAAGGCGCAAAATATCCGCCGTAAAATCCGTACCAGGGCGATCCGCCCCAACCCCATCCCCAATACACCGGCGCGGGCCAGGGATTATAGGCCCAGCCGTAATACGCGGCCCCGAAGTAAAACGCGGGGTGGTAACCGTAATAGCAGCAGTAGCCTCCATAAGAATACGAACGGTACACCCTGGCATAAGCGACGTGATTGATCACGACAGTTCGCGACACGTAGGTGCGCCCGCCACGAGTGACGTAAGGGCGCTGCACGTAGCCGGAACCCCTGCCAGTGGTTACGACGCGGGCGCCGTTGTGCATGCTCTCAACCCGGCGGCTGCCGTTGAGGCCGCGTTCGATGTGCATGCCATTCCGATTGATAGAACGGATTTGTCCGTTGGGACGAATGCTGGCCGTTCCGCCGCCCTTGAGTGACACCTGTTTCCCGGGAAGGGGACGGTTCGTTTTGGCTAAAGAGCCACCAGTTGCGCCTTTCCCCGTGGCGCCGCCCGTTTTACCCATCGAGGACGGGGCGCCAGTTTTTCCCGCAGTGCTGCTTCCAGTCCGGCTCGTCGTTCCGGGTCGGCTGGTCGTTCCGGGTCGGCTCGCGGTTCGGGTCGCGGGCCTGGCTGAGGTTGTAGTCCCGGGGCGTGAGGTTGTAGTGGCCGGATGAGTTGCAGTCGTGGGCCGGGAGGTCGCGGGACGTGCAGCCGGCGCTTTGGCCGCTGGTTTCGGCGCGGGTGGGGCCTTTTTATCCGCGGCCACACCTGCGACCAGGGCGGTAATCAACAGCAGAAACAGGAATGAGTTCCGAAAAATCTTTTCACGCCTCGAAGCGAATCTTGAAACGAACTCTGCAACGACATTCATCTGCTAACTCCTTGCGAGCAAGTCCTCTTCTGATGGTACTTTCTAGTGGCCACTTCGATTGTCACTTCGCCAACATGCC
>Ga0224556_1000545_pt1 | contig 10195 bp, 6 predicted proteins | sample 714S315metaG_FD_183007 | JGI IMG/M metagenome (GOLD analysis project Ga0224556, IMG submission 183007) | Peat soil microbial communities from Stordalen Mire, Sweden - 717 S3 1-5 | ecosystem: Environmental > Terrestrial > Soil > Wetlands > Peat | place: Sweden: Norrbotten County, Stordalen Mire...
CGTCTACGCAGAGCAACTCCATTTCCAACGGGACCGCCAGGACTCTTTCGATCGCCAACCGCAGCGTCGGCCGCTCGTTATAAATCGGGATGACGACAGATAGTTTCATAAGTTCTGATCAACTAGAATTCGCGTATCGTTCTGGGAGAATAACACGGCACGCGTGAAGTCACGCGCCGGGCGGCCGGTTTCACGAAATTAATGCTACCGTCACAATATCGGCACGCCGCATTAACCGAGAGATGAGGTACAACCGGAAACCGCGCGGCCGTGTCGCCAAATATGTTCTGCAGAAATGGTGGCGTCAACGCCGCCCCGCAAAAACCTGGCCGATGAATCCACGAAACTGCTGTGGACTCTTGCAGGCGGGCAAATGTGAGTGTTCGAATATCGCGGCGCCTCAAGCCGTCGACGCCAGTTTGATTTCTCGAAGTTCTGGCGGCGTACTCTCATGCGAATCGCCTTCCAGACAAACCCGATGCCATAATTCGAAGTTCAACAACCGCCAGATCCGATCATAGTGATCGCGATATCGGGCTTGGTGTTCCTGAAAAAGTCGCTCGATGGCTGCCGGCTTGAAGAATCCCCGGTCCGTACTCCGTTTCTCCAAAAGCAAACCCTGAATCGCCTCCAGCCGCGGTCCAGCCAACCACTGGCTCCAGGGAGTCGGGAAACCCAGCTTCGGACGATGCACAATGGAACGCGGCAGCAAATCCGCAACCGCTTTCTTCAGAATCCCTTTGCCCCCCAATTGCAGTGACAGAGCTGGCGGAATCCGCATAACGAACTCGACAAGTCCATGATCCAGGAAAGGAACGCGACTCTCGACTGAAGCAGCCATGCTCATGTTATCCTGCTTCATCAGCAGTTCGACCAGATATGTCTTGATGTCGGTGTAGAGCAGCCGCTGCAGCAGGTCTCCCGAAGAGTCTTCCCAATAATCGAGAACATTCCGATAGCTGGCGCCCGTCTCGAACTCACGCGCGACTTCGTCCTCCAGCAAACCTGCCTGTTCCTGCTCTCCGAATGCAGAAAAGAAATTGTCAAAATAGAAATCTGTCCACGAGTTCCCGTCCTTGGCAAGAAAAGTATGGGTCAACTTCCGCCGCAGAGTAGAACCAATCCAGTTTGAATTGGAAATTGAATCCCTCACGCGCCGCCGCAGCGCTCCCGGAACCAACCGTCGATAAATGCGATCGAATGCGGAGTTCTTTAAAGTGAAAGCGTAACGCCCATAGCCCGCTAGAGTTTCATCGCTGCCTTCCCCGGTGAGCACAACCGTGACCCGCTCCCGCGCCAGCCGCGCTGCGAAGTAGAGGGCGACGCTGGAGGGCCATACGATGGGCTCATCCTCATGCCAGATCAGTTTTGGCAGCGTGTCGAAAAACTCCCGCTCACTGACCATCACTTCGTGATGAATTGCATTGAGGTGTTGAGCGACGCTTCGAGCGTAAGGCAGTTCGCTATAAGCGTGCTCGGCATAGCCTACCGAGAAGGTCTCGATCGGCCCGCCTCGCAGACGGGTCATCAGAGCAGCCACTGCACTCGAATCCAGCCCTCCACTCAAAAACACTCCGAGGGGAACGTCGCTCATCAGGTGACTACTAACAGCGTCTTCCAGCAGGCCGCGATAGGTATTGACGTAGTAGCTCTCGTCGCGCAGGTTCTCGTCGAGTCCAGGCGACAGATCCCAGTATTGCTCGGTTCGCAACTCCCCATCTTCGCTCTGCCCACCTTGGTCGATCTCAAGCCAGTGGCCCGGCATCAGCTTGCGAATTCCTTCATAAAAGGTTTCGGCGCCAGAGAGGTAGCCGAACGCCAGATACTCGGGCAACACCGCACGATGGAATTCAGCAGAAACCTCGGGGTGAGCGAGAATCACCTTGATCTCCGAGCCGAAGAGAAAAAGCCCCCGAGCCAGCCGGTAATAAAGGGGTTTGATTCCCAGGCGGTCCCGCGCGACGAACAGCCGCCGTGTACGGCTATCCCAAATCGCGAACGCAAACATGCCGCGCAGTTCCTGAACGCATTCGCGGCCATACTCCTCGTAAAGATGAACGATGGTTTCCGTGTCGCTATGCGAGCGGAAATGATGGCCGCGGGCAATCAGCCGTTCCCGCAGAGCTTCGTGATTGTAGATTTCGCCGTTGAAGACAATCCAAATCGTGCCGTCCTCATTGCTGATGGGCTGGTGGCCGGTGACCAGGTCAATGATGCTGAGGCGCCGCATTCCCAGTCCGATGCCGGGCCCCGTGTAGATCCCCTCGTCGTCCGGACCGCGGTGGACCATGGCGGCGCACATCCGCCGCACGATGTTCTCGCCAACCGGCGCCTTTTCCCCGAACTTCACGACGCCCGCAATTCCACACATTGATTTAACCCAGACTGATTAGCTCAGAATTCGAATCCCCCGCAACAAATCGTTCCAAGGGACGAGTCTTCTTGATTCTTTTGCAGTATAGCAACCCGCAACCGTATGATTTCGCGGCGATTTTCACGAAAAGCCGCTGTCCACGGCCACCAAAAGATTCTTCAACTTTTAACTTTCGCCGGTCACGAATAATGCTAGCCTGACCGTTGCCCTGAGGGCCGAACCTGCATCAACCCTTGAAACCGCAAGCAATCGTGATTCATTTCGAAAAATCTGCCTCCAAGCAAGCTTGTTATGAAGAAATTAGCTGTTAAGGGTGTGGCGTGAAGATTCTTTGGGTAAAACCCGGAAAGTTGCTGCCGCTCGATACCGGCGGCAAACTGCGCACCTACAACATTCTGCGGCACCTGTCCGCGACCCACGACGTCACTTACCTCTCATACTATGGCGGACAACGCGACGAGGACTACGAACGAGAGATTTTGAAACATCTGCCGGGCACCGTGCCAATAGCCAAGGCCTTTCCCGACGTAACGGGGCCCGGACGCTACCTTGACTATGTGCGCTGTTTGCCGGCAGCCGCTCCGTATGCCGTCAGCCGGTTTACTTCCCCTCCAGTGCAGAAGATCCTTGCGGAGTGGATTGCGCAACGCCGTTTCGATGTTGCGGTATGTGATTTTTTAGTCAGCGCGCAGAATTTTCCTCGTGAACTCGTCACGCCGACTGTGCTCTTCCAGCACAATGTTGAAACCATGCTGTGGAAGCGCCGAGCCCGCTTCGCCGCGAGTACGGTGGATCGCGTTATCTCGAAGATCGAATCCGCGAAGATGGCGCGCTATGAACCCGCGCAGATTCGCCGCTTCCATCACGTGCTCGCCGTCTCCGAACAAGACCGGCAAGCCATGAGCAGCATGGTAGATCCTTTCCCCATCAGCGTGATTCCCACCGGCGTAGATCTGGCCAAGTACCGCTTCGATTCGAAATTACGACCGTCAGGTCCGCTCGTGGTCTTCACCGGTTCCATGGATTGGGAGCCGAACATCGACGGAGTCGAGCACTTTTGCACGGAAATCTGGCCCAAGGTCCTGGCCGAAGTTCCGGACGCACGTTTCCGCATTGTCGGACGCAAACCGCATCCCCGGGTAAAAAAGCTGGCCTCTGCTTCGATCGAAGTCACTGGTACGGTTCCATCGATTATCGACCATCTCCGCCAAGCAGCTGTTCTTGTAGTTCCCTTGCGGATCGGCGGAGGAACGCGCATCAAGATTTATGAGGGCATGGCAGTGGGCAAGGCCACGGTGTCGACCCTGGTCGGAGCCGAAGGGTTGGAAGTCCACCACGAGCACAACATTTTGCTGGCCGACGATCCCCGGCGATTTGCGAACTACGTTGTGAAGCTCCTGCGCGACGAAGATTTCCGGCGCAAATATGAAGCGGCCGCGGCAGCAAGCATGCGACCGAATGACTGGTCAGTGATCACTCAAGGCTTCGTCAATGAGCTGCAGAACGTGGTTGCGGCGGCCTCACCGGCCAGGCCGAGAGATCGCACCTTACTCGGCAGTCCCGTGCTTTACACAAAATCAAGAATGCAGGACGTTCAGTCATGAAAACTTCAACTCCAGGGGGCGCACCTTTCAAAAAGGCGGGCGCGTGGTTTATTGCTGTCCTCTTAGCGTTAGGATTGCCTCTCCCGGCGTTTGCCGCGCTAGGCGATGTTTCGAACTCGGTCCAGACCGATCAAGCGCAGATGCGGGCGGACCTGAAGGTCATCGAGGAGGACGCTTACACCATCCATGAGATGAAGTCGCCCAACGGCACGGTAGTCCGGGAGTACGTTTCGCGGGCGGATGGTCGCGTCTTCGGCATCACCTGGCAAGGCCCGTTCATTCCAGATCTGAAGCAGCTCCTGGGAGCGTACTTCCAGCAATATTCCCGGGCCGCGCAGGTCCAGCGCGAAACCCAGGTTGGAAGGCATCCTCTCAACATCCACGAACCAGGATTGGTTGTCCAGACCGCAGGGCATATGCGAGTCTTTTCCGGCCGCGCTTACGATCCTGGATTGATACCCGCAGGGGTCAGCGATCATGACATTCAGTAGGGGAGGCAGTGTGCGAACAGTGGCCATCGTAGCGTTGCAGGTGGGATTACTGTTTCTGGGCGCTTGTGCCTGGAAAAGTAACCCTCCACAGACAGGAGCCGTCACCGTTGAACTGACGGCCAGTCCCTTTTCGCCACCTGTAGTACTCACTCCCGCCACCGTAGAGACTATTCAAGCCACGGTTTATGACCAGTCCAATCAAGGTGTGACTTGGACAATCTCGCCCCTCAACTTCGGTACCCTCAGCACTCAGACTTCGACCAATTCCGCCGCGAATTCCTTGACCACAGCTATTGTGACCTACACGGCCCCGGCGAACTTCTCCGCGACCACCACCGTCACCATCACCGCGACTTCGGTCAGCAATCCAGTTGTGACTGCTTCTTTGCCGATTAAGGTCACTCCGATCGTCGTCGTGCTCGAAACTCCCGTGAACGGCAACTTTATCCCGGTCGCCGATCAGAGCATCAGCCCAGGCGGGCAACAGTTATCTCTCATCGCGAACGCGACCACCGTGCTGGGCCTCAGCCCAGGAGTAACCTGGGCCATTTCTCCCGCCAGTGGCGCCGGTACGCTGACGGGTCAGACCGCCTCTACCGCAAACTACGTGCCGCCCAGCGCGGTATCGTCGCCAGTAACTGCCACCGTCACTGCCACCGCCGTAGCCAATTCGAGCGCGACCGCAGTTTTGCGGATCACCGTGCTCCCTTCCGGCTTCGGTCCTGGCGCCGGTCCCAATGTGGCGGCGATTAGCGTGAACGGAGGACCGATCCCAGGCCAAATCTATCCCAATGCTGCGTTTACAAGTGTCACGATCTGTTCGACAGGTAGCCAGGCTGCCAGCCAGCCGGCCTGCCAAAACGTCGACGGAATCTTGGTTGACACAGGGTCGTACGGCTTGAGGATTCTCCAATCGGAAGTTTCCCAAATCAAGCTTCAGACTTTTGTCGACGACATCGGAAACATTTTGCAAAATTGCGCTTCGAATGTGGACGGATCCTACTTGTGGGGCACGGTATCTCAAGCTGACGTCTACGTGGCGGGCGAGTTCGTACCTGGTCTGTACATTCAGGCAATCAGCAGCTCTCCGGAGGTAGTTCCGGATGGCTGCTCCAACGGCGGCACCACCAACCTGAACACCCCGCAGTTGTTGGGCGCAAATGGCATCCTCGGCGTCGGGCCCGAACCCACCGACTGCACCCTCGCCGGAGTTAATCTCTGCGATGGCAGCACGCAATCGACACCGCCCAATCTCTACTACAGTTGCCCAACGACAGGTTGCGCAACCACGGATTCTCCAGTGACTGTTCCCGCAACTGGACTGAGCGGACAGGCCGGACAGGTCACCAACCCCGTTAAATTCATGCAAAACACGATCGCTTTCACGTCCGACGATAACGGTGTAATCCTTCAGTTCCCCAGTGTCTCAGGACCCGAATCGTCAGTCATCGGCACTCTGACCTTCGGCATCGGAACAGAATCAAACAACGGACTGGGCACCGCCACCATTTACTACCTGGACTCCAACGACAACTTCACCACAACCTTTAATGGCCAGACTCTGACCAGCAGCTTCATCGACAGCGGCTCGAACGCGCTTTACTTTCCCGACTCTCTGTCAACCTGTTCGGTCAACACCCAATTCTTCTGCCCGTCATCCTTGACGAGCCTGTCCGCAATAAATCAGGGGGCCGCAATTGCGGGAACGACCCAGGGACAAAGCACCGTTCCCTTCAGCGTCGATAACGCCGACAATTTGCTCTCCGCGAACCCCGGCGACGCCGCATTCGGCACGCTAGCCGGTCCCCTGGGAACCTTTCAGTCCTGCTCCAACGGCACTGGCTCCTGCGTATTCGACTGGGGATTGCCTTTCTTCTATGGCAACACCGTATATACGCACATCGATGCCTGCCCGCCGCCTGAGCCGCCTCCGGCGTCGCCTACGACCTGTGCTGCCTCGAACCAACCTTACTGGGCTTACTAGCGTTGCAAGAGCAGCCGGTAAATTCGCAGGAATTCGAGACTAGCCAGCCGATCAGGACGTCAAGGTTACGCGGCGAAAAAAAGGCGAGACACAATTGAGCGGGAACTCAAATTCTCGACTCCTGCAAGAATTCATTTGCTCTGCAGCTCTCCGCTGAGCGGCCTAAGAATCTCCATATTCTTCTGATTGTCTTGCAGCGGTACGAAACCATCGTCCCCACCGACTTCCGGCCCCGTGTCGAACTGCGAGAAGAACATCGGCAGGTCGGTCCACTGCACGCGCTTGTCATCACCCTCCACCCAATTCCACTCCGGCTTGGGCTTCGCGCTGAGAAAGCGCACTGGAAGCCAAACCGTACCGCCTTGCTGCCAGGTCCCCAGCACCCGCTTGGCGAGATCTTCCCGCCACGTTGCCAGTCGTTCGGTGTTGATCTCGAGCACATCGTAAGCCCGCCATTTGGTGTCTACGTTGATTGGGTCCAACGGAAAGTTTTGCCGGAACTCGGCCAGGCTGTCTTGCTCGCTAACCGCGAGCACCAGGCTCTCGGGCGTCAGCAACGGAACGAGATCATGAATTCTGCCGACCGCCGCAGCCCTTCGCGATTCTAAAGTCCCTCGGCGCATGGCGTTGAGGTTCACTGCGACCACGGCCGTGAGAGCAACCAGTAGCAATATCTTGGAAGCGCGCTTGGATTGCGGGCTCGCGAGCACGTATCCAAACGCCAGAAAAACGAAAGGAAACAAGGGAAGGTAGCGCTCAATGGACCCCGCTTCGAAAATGAAAACCGCAAAAACAAAAATCGGCAAAACCGTCGCGGCTAACAAGAAAAGCAGGATCCTCCCCCGCTTCGAGCGCAACAATTCCACACAAACCACGGTTGCCGAGGCATAAAACATACCCAGTTTCCACAAACTATAACCAAACAGACTCCCGGTGCTCACCGGCGAATACGGATCGTGCACAAGGTAACGCTTCAACCACATCCCGTCCCGGTCCATGTTCACAAATGACCGCGGTACGGAGAAGGCCAGGCGCGCCGCCGCGCGCACCCCCCCCGGTTGAATCTGACCATGACCCGCCGCCAAGATCCATTCTCTTAAATCAGCCACATTGCGAATTCCAACCGCAGCAAGCGCCGAAGCGTAAACCGCAAGTCCAATTACCGCGCAGACCACGACCGTCTGCCCGATTAGCCGCCGCCGTTGCGCTTCACGCCCGTAAAGCCATAGCGGGGCGGCCATGGCTGCAGGCAGCATAAATATATAAGGGAACCAGAACAGCACAGCCAGGGCGAACAGTAGAGCCGCAACCATAGCTCGGCCAATCGGTGCTCGGCCAATCATTGCTCTGCCAATTGAAGCTCGGCCCAGCGAGTGATCCGACACGTTCTCCGACCATAACACGTACATCCCAGCCACCAGGCATGCGACCCCCACAACATAGGCGTTGCCCGAATGTGAATAGTCCAGGAATGCGTCAGCCGAAAAAAATCCGACGGTCGCCAGCAACGAGCATCTTTCATCTCCGATAACTCTTCTGGCCAACAAGAAGAAGAGAATTACGCAACCCAGGCTTGCGACAAAATTGATTCCCAACAACGTCAAGAGCACCTGTGCTCGGTGGTTCTGATGCACGAACAACTGAGTTACGGGTGCAGTGACCACGAAACTCAGCCAGCCCAACGGACGCCAGAGAATGTGGCCAAAATCCCAAAACGGATTCGCCGTCGTCTGGCGATAATCAACCACTCCTCCTCCGTATTGATGGCGCAAAATGGCCTGGGTGTACACGTTCGTATCGGCCATAAAGTGCGCGCCCGTAAACGCCCACACGATCAAGTAAACAAAAATCAGAATCGGGAGCGCAGCACTCCAGCGTTTTCCTTGCTGGCTCTCCCGAGACGCGGGCTCGAGTTTTAGAACTTCCTCTGCCATAATCGCGAATGTTCGTCCTGGAGTTGGACGAGTAGTCTACCGCAAAGCCAAACTGAGAGTGACCAGAACCGTTTTCTTGCGCGAATGCCCTGAACTCTCTTTCCCGCGAAACCCCGCCATTCTCGGGCTATCTGCGGGCTGTGAGATAATCAACACTCAACTTCGCGAGGTGAAGGTGGTTTTTGATGACTCGGAGTGGACGCTCTCTTCTTCTCTTTCTCTCGGTCTGTATGGGCTGCGCGGCACAGGCCGCTTCGCCAGATTTAACCAATAAACCCGATTTATCCAACAAACCGGATCTAACCAATAAAATCGAGCGCCAGGTCCGCGCGCATTACAAGATCTCTCCCCAAATTCGCGTACTGGTGGGTACCCTATCTCCCAGTTCCGAGTTCCCCGGGTACGAGTCAGTGGTCGTAACTCTCGATGGCGGGCAGGATAAGCAAGATATTACATTCCTGGTTTCGAAAGATCGCTCTTCATTGAAGCGGTTGACCACCTTCGACCTGACCAAGGATCCGTTCGCCGAAACGCTCGGTAAGATCGACCTCCAGGGGCGCCCCACCCGAGGAGCGAAAACATCCAAGGTTGTAGTTGTGAACTTCGACGATTTCGAGTGTCCGTTCTGCTCCAGCCTGCACCAGGTCCTGTTTCCAGAAATTCTCAAGGAATACGGCGACCGTGTCACATTCATTTACAAAGACTACCCGCTCGTGCAGATTCATCCCTGGGCGATGCATGCCGCCGTGAACGCGAATTGTCTGGCTTCCCAGAACGTGGAAGCGTATTGGGACTTTGCCGATTACATTCATGCCAACCAGCGCGAAGTGAACGTCGAAAAAACGCCCGCGGCTCGGCTGGACGTGGTCGACCGAGTGACCCTGCTGCAGGGCCAGAAACACGGCCTGGACGCGGCAAAGCTCCAGTCATGCATCAAGGCACAGGATGAAAGCGCAGTGCAGGCCTCCATAAAGCAGGGCGAATCGATCGGAGTCGAACAAACGCCTGCCATGTTTGTCAACGGCGAAGAGATCCCCGGGGGAGCCGTGTCGCCCGCCGTCGTACGCGCCGCGCTTGATCGCGCCTTGAGGGATGCTAATCTACCCGTGCCTGAGCACGCTACTGCCGTAGCAGCGTCGAGTCCCAAGTAATATTGGCGAAGCGAAGGACTTTTCGGCTGTTCCGTCCAAGGCTAGGAAATCCAGTGCACCCTTTCAGCGATCACTTGCCCTCTTCGCCAGACAAAGCATCCGACGATAGCAGCAATGCGTTCGCAAAGCCTCGCCGCAGAAAACGATCGCTCCCGCTTCTTCTGCTGGTCGCAGTCTCGTTAGCAGCAGCGCAAGCCAACGCGGCTGCCAGAAAGCAGAATCAGGCAGGCGAAGATCCAACCAAGCCCAACCACACAAGCCAGGCTACACAAAGTCTCGGCAGTGCGAGCGATCAAAAAAGCACGCCCCCTCCATCGTCGTGTGGCCCGCCCGCTTACGCCTGCTCCTACGATGGTATTGATCCCAAGCCTCTATGCACCGATTGCGCTCTCCCGCCAATCCCTGATATGAGCGCAGAACCAAATGCCGTATCGTACGACACAACATTGGGGACAAACGCCGGCAACCAGATCGTCCGCTGCACCTACCCCGACACCAACGATGGCAACAACCACGTTTACGTGATCGGATCCGGCGGCTCGGGAGACAGTCATGTCATCGGAAAGCCAGGCGGTTCGCCCCCAACTTATCGTCTTATTATCGGCGACACTCACGGCACCGCTTTTCCGTTCACCTTCACGCCCGACCCCGTTCACC
>Ga0224556_1000547_pt1 | contig 10185 bp, 7 predicted proteins | sample 714S315metaG_FD_183007 | JGI IMG/M metagenome (GOLD analysis project Ga0224556, IMG submission 183007) | Peat soil microbial communities from Stordalen Mire, Sweden - 717 S3 1-5 | ecosystem: Environmental > Terrestrial > Soil > Wetlands > Peat | place: Sweden: Norrbotten County, Stordalen Mire...
TGCGAATTCACAATTGCGCGGAGATCCTCTGGGAACATTCATGAAATCAAAAAAAAAGACTGGCCGCGTCAGCGTGGTTGGACGCGTCGGCGTGGCTGTAGGCGTGGGCGCAGTAATCCTTGCGGCCGCGTATTTCACTGGGCTGGTCGGCGGCCACCCGAAACTGGAGGGTGAACCAGCTTCGGCCAAGGTCGAGAGTAAAGCGGGACCCTCCGACACCGTGGACCTCACCGAGAAGCAGGTTGCTTCGATCAAGGTCGAGCCCGTCGGCGAACGCTTGTTCGCAGTCGAGAAAGGCGCGGTAGGGAATATCGATTACAACCAAGACATGGCGGTCCAGGTCTTCACGAATTATCAGGGACGAATCAATGGGCTGTTCGCCAAGGTCGGCGACGATGTGAAAAAGGATCAAACGCTCTTTACCATCGACAGTCCCGACCTGTTGCAGGCGGAGTCCACACTGATCGCCGCGGACGGCGTCTTGCTGATGCAGACCCGCGTCTTGAACCGCCAAAAGGCGCTCTTCGCGGCCAAAGCCGCCGCGCAAAAGGACGTCGACCAGGCGGTCTCCGATCAGCAGACCGCCGAAGGCGCGTTGCTCGCCGCGCGCAATGCCGTCTCAGTCTTCGGCAAGACGGAAGCCGAAATCGATCGCGTGGTCGCCCAGCGCAAGGTCGATTCGACGCTGATTGTCTTAAGCCCGATCGATGGACGTGTCACGGCCCGCGTTGCGGCGCCCGGGCTCTTCGTCCAGCCGGGCAATCAGCCGGCACCCTTCACCGTTGCCGATCTCTCGACCAAATGGATGTTTGCCAATGTGATCGAGAGCGACATCCCATACTTCCACCTCGGTCAGCCGGTGCGGGTCAAGGTCACGGCCTATCCTGAGCGTGTCTTCAAGGGGAAGATCACCACCATCGGGACGACGGTCGATACGAGTACGCACCGGACATTCGTCCGCTCCGAAATCCTCGACCCCGAACATCGCTTGCTCGCCGGCATGTATGCGAATTTCGTAATCGAGATTGGTGAGCCCTTGCGCTCGACTGCCGTTCCTTCTGCCGCCGTCGTCCGCGAAGGTGACGGCACCATGACTGTTTTTGTCACAACCGACGGTATTAAATTCGTGAAACGGATCGTTGAAATTGGGCTGCGCCAGGATGGCTTCGTACAGATCCTCAAAGGCTTGAAACCCGGCGAGCGGATCGCTGCCGACGGCGCCGTGTTTTTGAGCAACATTCTCGCGCTGAGGACTTCGGCTACGGATTGAACGGTTCCGGCCCACGGAGGTGAGGGCAGGGGTCTAGCCGTTCTCCGCCCCGCCGGATTGCGCTGACGAATTTCAGAAAGAGGCAGATGTGCTAAAGGGTATTATCGCATTCGGGCTCACCCGCCGCACGATCGTGTTGGTGGGATTGCTGGTCTTCGTGGCCTCGGGCATCATCGCATTCTTGAAGCTGAACATCGAGGCCTACCCCAATCCGGCGCCGGTCATTCTCGAAATCACCGCCCAGGCCGCCGGCTTGTCCGCCGAGGAAATGGAGAAATATTATACAATTCCGATGGAGATCGGCCTTTATCCGACGCCTGGAATTGCAAATGTCCGCTCGACGTCGTTCTACGGGCTGTCCTTCGTCCGGGTGACGTTCAAATATGGCGTGGATTATCATTTCGCCTACACCCAGGCGGCGATCAACCTACAGCAGAATGTCAGCCTTCCAGGCAACCAAGTCCCGCAAATCCAGCAATCGAGCCTCGTGGGCGAGGTCTATCGCTATCAGGTCGTCGGCCCTGAGCATTTCGGATTGACCAATCTGCGGACCATCCAGGACTGGGTCGTCACGCGCCGTCTGTTCACGGTTCCAGGCGTCGTCGCCATCAACTCATGGGGCGGGACAACTAAGGAATTCGACGTCGTAGCGGATTTGGAGAAGCTCGAGGCCTACAGCATCACAGTGCCTCAGCTGATCAGCGCGCTGGGCAATGCCAATATCAACGTCGGCGGCCGCGAAATCACCGTCGGCCAGCAATCGGTCAATATCCGCGGCGTTGGCCTGATCGACAGCGGCGGCAATGAGGATCTGACCAAGGGGGATAGGACCGCGGACATAGAGAATGTGGTCCTGACCCAAGTCAACGGCGTTCCCGTGCAGGTCAAGGACGTCGCGAAGGTGAAAATCGGCTATGTGCCAAGGCTCGGTATCGCTGGGCGAGATCACGATGATGACGTGGCGCTCGCCATCGTGGTCATGAATCGCACCCAGCACACCAATGATGTGGTGCCGCTGATTAAGGCGGAAATCGAGAGATTGAACACCGACGGAACCCTGCCGCCGGGGGTCAAGCTGGTCCCTTACTATGATCGCAGTACGCTGGTTGCCGTCACAACGCATACGGTTCTGCACAATCTGATTTTTGGCTGCCTCCTGGTGTTCCTGATCCAGTGGATCTTTCTCGGCGATCTGCGCAGCGCGATCATCGTCGGGGTGAACATCCCTTTTGCGCTGTTTTTCGCCATCATCCTGCTGGTGATCCAAGGCGAGGACGCCAATCTTTTGTCGGTCGGCGCCGTCGATTTTGGAATCATCGTCGATTCGGCGGTCATTCTGGTCGAGAATATCTTCCGCAATTTCCAGTCGCCGCCGGATGAAAGACGGCACCTTTTGCAGCATCTGGCCGAGGGGGCTTGGGGGACCGATCCGACGAGCTCGACCCGCATGTCGACCATCAAGAACTGGACCAACCGGCTGCGCCTAATCCTCATCAGCGCCCTGCAGGTCGATAAAGCGGTCCTCTTTTCTGCAACCATCACGGTGGCCGCCTTCGTTCCGCTGTTCACCATGGAGGGTGTGGAAGGACAAATCTTCGGACCCATGGCGCGGACCTACGCCTATGCGCTGTTAGGCGCCTTGATCGCGACATTCACCGTGACCCCGGTCCTGGCATCGCTGCTGCTGCCCCAGCAAATCCATGAGGCGGAGACCATCGTGGTCCGGATGCTGCGGACGATCTATTCGCCCCTTCTGGGATGGGCCCTCGCCAATCGCAAGATCACGGTCGCGCTGGGATTGGCATTCCTGGTTGGGGCAGGTGTGCTGTCGACCCATCTCGGAAGCGAATTCCTGCCGGCCCTCGAGGAAGGCAACTATTGGATCCGCGCGGCGATGCCGCCAACGATCGGGCTGGACGCAGGCACCGCCGCTGCCGCGAAGATGCGCGAAATCATGCTGAGGCATCCGGAGATCCTCACGGTGGTTTCGCAGCACGGGCGCCCGGACAATGGCAGCGACGCATCCCCATTTTCGAATGTGGAGCTGTTCGCGCCGCTGAAACCATTCGACGAATGGCCCGCCGGACTGACCAAAGACAAGCTCACCGAGGAGTTGGAGCAAGAGTTCCACGACGAGCTGCCGGGCATAACATTCAACTTCTCACAATATATTCAGGACAATATCGAAGAGGCGATCTCGGGCGTTAAGGGCGCGAATTCGGTCAAGATCATCGGTCCGGATCTCAAGGTTCTTGAAGAGCTCTCCGAAAAAGTCATGTCGCAAATGGATCAGGTCCAAGGGGTCGCCGATCTCGGGATATTCCACGTTCTTGGGCAGCCGAATCTGAATATCAAGGTGGATCGCGAGAAAGCCGCCCGCTTTGGCCTCAATACCGGCGATGTCACCGCTGTCGTCCAGGCCGCAATGGGCGGTGCAACCGCCACCACCGTGCTCGAGGGCGACCGCCAATTCAGCCTCGTCGTTCGTTTTTCTCCCAAATACCGCGACAGCTTCGAGGCGATAGGCAATATCAAGGTGGCGGGAGGTAATGGTGGCAACGCCTATATTCCGCTGAGTGAGATCGCGACCATCAGCTTGGACACGGGTGCCTCCTATATCTACCACGAGCGCGGGCAGCGCTTCATCCCGATCAAGTTCAGTGTGCGCGGCCGCGACCTCGGCGGGACGGTCGCGGAAGCGCAAGCCAAAATCGCGCAGAATGTGAAGCTGCCGACCGGATATCGCATCATCTGGGCGGGCGAGTTCGAGGACCTTGAACATGCCAAGAAGCGGCTCGAGATCGTCGTGCCGATCAGCCTGGCATTGATCCTGGTGCTGCTGTACAGCCTGTTCAACTCGCTGCGCGACAGCCTTCTCGTCCTCGCCGGCATCCCCTTCGCGATCGCCGGCGGCATCGTTGCCCTTTACGTGTCCGGTCTGACGTTCAGCGTATCGGCCGCGATCGGCTTCGTGTCGCTGTTCGGCGTGTCGGTCATGAACGGCATCTTGTTGATCACCTATTTCAATCAGGTCCGGATGGCCGGTAGGGGACCGCTCGAGGCGATGTTCCACGCCGCCGAACAGCGGATGCGGCCGTTGCTGATGACGGCGCTGTCCGCCTGCATCGGTCTGTTGCCGGCCGCCATGTCGACCGGCATCGGCAGTCAGGTGCAGCGCCCCCTCGCCACCGTCGTCGTCGGCGGCATGCTGATCGGACCAATCGTCCTACTCGTGGTCACGCCAGCGCTGCAGATGTTGTTCCTCGGTAGCGATGACACGCCGCCACCGGAGGAGCCGGCCGAAGACCGGGAGGACGCATTGGATGACGCGTAAGCCACGGGTCGTCTGGCTGGCTTGGACTCCCGGGTAGGGCTTGAAACCTCGCCCTTCGTCACGAGCAAAAGGAGGCCATCGTGAAGTTCCTGCTTCGCACACTCGCCGCAACGGCCCTCACGGTGTTGGCCGGCAATGTTTGCCTTGGCGCCACGGCCCGTTCCAGTCTGATCAGCAAGAAACAAGAAGCCGCGATCCGGCTGACGCACCCCCAGGCGCCGCGAGGCGGCCGCCACAACAGTGTGCCCAGAAACGGTGCTGCCCGCACGGCAACGGCCGCGGATGCGCAAAAAGCAAGCACAGGAGCAGGTGTAGGAACAGGGGCAGGGGCAGGAACAGGCGCGGGCGCTGCGGCCGTGACCACGAGAAACGCTTCGATCGTCAACGTCACGGCGGCCATCCCTGCCGTTCCCGCCGCCCCAGCTTCCGCCGCCGCCTTGCGGGCGCCGGCTTTCAGCATTAAGCCGCCGCCTATTGCAGCGGCCCATGACGCGGTTATCAGCGGCATCGGCGTCAAACATGCCACGTCCACGCTCGCCTCGGTCGGGGGTGCGGCAACGGGCAGCAAGGGGACAGCCGTCGTCAACGGGACGAATGTGCGGCCCAAGAAGCATTAAGCCTCGGATTGTGAGGATCCCAAGCACTGCTTCTTGCGGTTGGCTATGGCTAAGGCTCGATCAGCCGGCAGCTTGTCGCCTTAATGGCGGCCTGGATCCGGGTGGCGACGCCGAGCTTGAGGCGCGCATTGTCGATGTGGAAATCGACGGTCCGCTTGGTGAGATCGAGAATTCGCGCGATCTCGGCGGAGGTTTTTCCGCGCGCGGCCCAGGTGAGCGTCTCGACTTCGCGCTCGCTCAAGTCGACCAGATTCGGCCAGCTATCGTTGCGCAGGGCACGCGCCAGGCGCATATTGACGATGGCGACGAGGACATCGAAATCAACGGGCTTTCTGACGAAGTCGTCGGCGCCGAGTTGCCGCCCTTTGAGCTCGTTCTCGCGGTCGGTGAGAGCCGTGAGGAACACGAATGGCATATAGCCGAAGCCAGGCGCGATCTCGGTCAGGCGCTCGAGCACGTCGAAGCCGGACATGAAAGGCAAGCTAATGTCGCACAGGACTAGGTCCGGGGGCTGTCGCAGGATGGTGGCAAGGCCTTCTTGACCATTATGAGCGACGTCCACCGCGAATCCCTGCTCGACGAGCTCCTCGGCGATCAGCGCCGCGGTCTCGCGATCGTCTTCGATGCACAGGATCGTCTTACGTGCCTCCAACATCGTTCATCGACACCAAATGGGTAACCTGCCGCGGCGAGCGGCTTCGGGCATTACTCAGCTAGCGCTTCGCTGGCAAAAAACGGACCAAAAGCACGGGCGGACCAAGTGCTACCATCGGCGGGCCGGCCGGTTCAAATAAAATTGTTATATATGGATTTTCCGGTGGCGAGCCAGTCTGTGCTACGGCGCGGTTTGCGGCCTTGTACGGCCTATGACGGTGAACACTCGAGCATATCCCGAAAAAGTTGCTCGACTTTTTCGCTAAGGACATGCTCCAATTCTAGGAATTTGAGTGCTTCCTTTTCGATTACGTGAGCCCACGTAGAAGGCAAGCGCTCTAAGTTGAACTGTGCAGGTCGCCTCCTACGTCACGCCAGGATGTTCGTAAGGATGGTCTTTGCCAAGCAATCACAATCTCGAATACGCCGCCGCTCAACGGCCATTGGATGGCGGACAAAACCATGGTCCATTGTGATGAGGCAGCCAAGGTCGATCGCGTTCCACCTTGTTATGGTGTTCTTTTTCTTCTTTCTGCTGATCATTGTCCTCGGCCTGTTCAGCATCGGGCGGTTAAGTGATTTCAATCGGGTCTCGGCCGACGTCCGCGACCTTTGGCTCCCGAGCACCCGCTTCCTCGGCGATCTCAACAATTTCACGTCTGATTTCCGGGCCGCCGAAGGGACAAATCTGTTAGCGGCGAGTGCGACCGATTTCGAAGCGAACGAAAAGGAGTTGAACGGACTCGATCAATCAATCGCAGAAGCGGAGCGCGGCTACGAGCGCCTCAATCATTCTGCCCTGGAGACCGAGCTCTACGCACGCTTCCGCGACCGGTGGAATCGCTACCGGGAAATTGCGAACAGGATCGTGGCACGCTCACCTGCCGGCAGAAAGCCCGATGCAGTGCAGGCTTACATGACAAGCTCGCATGCGGCCTATGACGCCGCTAGCGATGCCTTGGCGCAGCTTACTGCGCGCAACGTCTCCAACGCGCTCGAGGCGAGCGAGCGCGCCAATCTGGCATACCAGCAGGCGCGCTGGTTGATAGGCGCCGCGATGGCGGCCGCCGGATTGATGATGATTGCCGCGCTTTTATATGTCAGGCGCTCGCTCTCCGCGCCGCTGCTAAGCCTTGCCGCTTGCATGCGACAGCTTGCCACAAATGACATGGACATCGGCATCCAAGGCACGGAACGCGGCGACGAGATCGGCGAGATGGCGCGGTCCGTCGTCGTGTTCAGGAACAACGCGATCGAGCTCGCCACCACTCAGAGCAGCTTGGCACATCAAGCTTCCATGCTCGAGGAGAAGCTGGTGCAGGAGCGCCGCCTTGCGCAGCTGCAAAGCAACTTCGTCTCGATGGTATCCCACGAATTCCGCACGCCATTGACGATCATTGACGGCCACGCCCAGCGCCTGGCAAAGATGAATGGCGCGGCCCGCCCCCACGAGATCACTCAGCGTTCGGGCAAAATCCGCGGCGCGGTGCTGCGCATGACCAGCCTGATTGACAGTTTGCTTGGTTCTACGCAGATCATCGACGGCGAGCTCTATTTCCATCCGACGAGCTTCGACATGCATGCGCTTCTGCACGAGGTTTGCCATCTCCACAGGGAAATCGCACCGGGATCTCAGATCTGGGAAAATTACGGTGCGGAGCCTCTGCCGATGGAAGGAGACCCAAAACTGCTATTTCAAGTGATGAGCAATCTCTTGTCAAACGCCATCAAATATTCGCCCGGCGGAGGGCTCATCAAAATTACGGTTTGGACCGAAGCGGAGCAGCTAGTCGTTTCCGTCCAGGATCACGGGATAGGGATTCCCGAAGCCGACCTCGATAGATTATTTTCGCGCTACTACCGTGGCAGCAATGTTTCCGGCATCGTCGGGACCGGGATCGGATTATACCTCGTCCGGATGGTGATCGAGCTTCATGGCGGCGATATCGCGGTCGAGAGCCGGGAGGGCGAGGGATCGCGGTTCACGGTCCGGCTGCCGGCCCATTCTCCTCGACGCTCTGACCGGGTGGACGCTCCCGGCGACATCGATGCACCAAAGTGACAATGCCTTATAATCAGACAAAATAGAATTACTCATCGCCTTGCTTGCCGAGTGCAGTTCCATGTGATGGGGCCGGTTCCGCCACGATCCTGGAGACGATGAGTTTGTCCACTCGATTCTGGTCCATGTCGACGATCTCAAACCGGAGGCCGTCACTGACAAATTGATCTTCGACCTGTGGCACGCGCCCTAAGCACATCATCGCAAAACCGCCCAGCGTCCGGTAAGCCTGTATGCCCTCGCCAGGTAGCTTGTAATTGAGTTTCATCGCCTCCCGAAACCGCTCGATTGAAATATTGCCGTCTACCAGCCACGATCCGTCTTCCCTTTGCACGATTTCGGGCTGCGACTCGTCTTCGACTGTCGCGACATCTCCAACCAACATCCCTATCACATTATTCATCGTCACCAGTCCCTGAATCTCGCCGTGTTCATCGATCACCAAAGCGAGATGCTGGCGGTGTTTCTTGAATGCTTCGAGCAATTCGATCACGGTCAGTGTTTCTGGCACGTATAGCGGCTTGACGGCATCGCTTGCGAAGTCGAGGGGCTTGAATGCAAGTGACGCATCCAGCACGGACTTTGCCCGAAGTACACCCACCACCTCGGCGAGCCCGCCCTTGCAGATGAGGAACCGCGAATGGCCGCTGCGCAACAGTTTCTGACGGTTGGTCTCGAAGGAGTCATTCAGATCGAAGTAGACGATATCCCCCCGAGGCGTCATCACGTTTCTGATCGATTGATTGTCGAGCTGGAAAATGCGGGACACCAGCGCCTGCTCGTGCTTCTCGAACACACCGGCTTCTGCTCCCTGCTGCATCAGCACGTTGATCTCTTCCTCGGTGACGGGAGGCTGCACCGATGCCCGCACTCCGAGCAGCCAAAGCACCAGATCGGTGACGAAACTCATCAGCCGCACCAGCGGAAAGGCGATTGCCGAGATAATTTCCATCGGCCGCGCCATGACGCTGGCGATGCCTTCCGGATTGAGGAGGGCCAACCGCTTGGGCACCAGCTCGCCGAGGATCAGCGAGAAAACGGCTATTCCCGTCACCGGCATCCAGAATGCCAGCCGGTCGGCGTAGGGCTGCAGCCATGCGATCCGAGACAGGCTCTCGGCGACCTCGTCGTGCAAGGTAGCTTCGCCCAAAGCGCCGCTAAGAATCGAGATAATTGTGATGCCAAACTGGACGGTCGAAAGAAAATGTGCGGGCTTGTTAGCGAGTGCGAGCGCCCTGCCGGCACCCATGCGGCCGCCCTCGCTCAACTGCTGCAAGCGTGCTTTGCGCGCCGACACAATTGCCATTTCCGACATCACGAAGACGCCGCTGAGGATGATCAGAATGGCAAGGACGATGATAGTCATGAGTCAGGAGAAGCTGTTCATGCGTTACAGTTACCTGGTTGTGGGTCTTGAGGTAAAGCATATAAATATTGGCCAGCGGATGGGAGCGTCTGTTGGCAATGTCCTTGCGCCCCTCGAAGCAGAACAAAAGCAGCGTTTAAAACCGGCTACGCAGGATCATTCGTCACCAAACCAAACGACCAGATCCAAATCGCATGTGGTGCTCTCCTCGCCGCGCAGAACCTCCAGAACGAATCGGCTGTTTCCTTCCGGCCGGAATACTCTCTAGCGATCAGCGGAGCTACGTATGCATCAGAACCGCTGCGATAGCCCTGTAAACACCTGCAGGTTTGGAGCTGCCTTGTTCAGCCCGAAATCGACGCCGCAATCGAGCTGAACATTATCCGTGACGGCATAGATCAAGGCTGTATCAAGGGTGTAGATCGGCGGCGTATTCACGTCCGTTCCAATCGACGAAAAGAATTCGATTGAGGCGCTCAAATTCTTGATACCCGGGAATGGATGGTTGAGGTTGATGAGGTTTATGAAATTGGGGTGCCTGCCGCTATCGTTGGCATTCTTCAGCACATCGACTTCGGTCATCAAGGTCAATCCGAAATCCTGAGGCAGTTTGAGCTGTAAAGGCGCAATCAGGCCGCCCTCGACGGCACCATTGCTGATGTTGAGGGTGCCGCTCGGAATCTTCACATAGGGGATTACCGCCAAGGCGGCGGAGCCACCGTCATTGCCGAAAAGATTGATCTTCGATTTGAGCAAGACGTCCCCAAAACCAAAACCCTTCGACACGACAGCGCCTGTTGCATTGCCGGCCGCCACAAGATTTTGATAGCCGTTGAATTGAAGCTCGAAATCCGCCCAATTGGTCAAACCCAATTTCCACAC
>Ga0224556_1000548_pt1 | contig 10185 bp, 7 predicted proteins | sample 714S315metaG_FD_183007 | JGI IMG/M metagenome (GOLD analysis project Ga0224556, IMG submission 183007) | Peat soil microbial communities from Stordalen Mire, Sweden - 717 S3 1-5 | ecosystem: Environmental > Terrestrial > Soil > Wetlands > Peat | place: Sweden: Norrbotten County, Stordalen Mire...
GATCGTTGCATGGGTGCTTGTGCGCGAGCCTTTCCCGGGACGGCGCTTTTTCGACGCGCTGATTGACCTTCCCTTTGCCTTGCCGACCGCGGTTGCCGGCCTCACATTCAGTTCGCTTTTTCTGGCTAATGGCTGGATCGGCGGGCTCGGCCGCCATCTCGCGGACTTGGTGAACTGGCTCGCGGGGCTCGCCGGCGTTGGCGAGATTGTCTCCGCCGATGCCCTATCGTGGTTGAGTTTCCCTTATTCGAATACCAACACAGGCATCGTGCTCGTTCTCATCTTCGTTGGTCTTCCTTTCGTGGTGCGCACGGTCCAGCCGGTGCTGCGGGAATGGGATACGGAAAATGAACATGCCGCGTTGAGCCTTGGCGCCAACAGCTGGACCATTTTTCGCCGCGTCATCTTTCCGGAAATCTTCCCGGCGTGGCTCAGCGGTGTGGCCTTGGCCTTCGCCCGCGCGATCGGCGAATATGGTTCGGTGATCTTCATCGCCGGAAACATTCCCGGAAAGTCGCAAATCGCGCCTTTGCAGATTGTCATTAAGCTCGACGACTTCCGCACCGCGCAAGCCACTGCCATCGGCATTGTGTTGTTGTTTTTCTCGCTTCTCCTTCTTCTCGGCATCAACGGGATCGAATGGTGGACGCGCCGCCGCGAACATCGGGTAGCCTGACGCATACGCGCGGTTTCCTTCATCGACGCACATCGGAATGAGGACTCGTCCATGGCAGGAGCGCCGCACCAAAATCCGACCATGGGAGGGACAGGGAAACCAGCCCCTCCGACCCATCCGCTCGTCCGCCGTGTCACGATCGCGGTGACGGTCCTCTTTCTCTCCGTTTTTATCGTTGTCCCGGTTGTGAATGTGTTCTCTCAGGCGCTTTCCAAGGGGTTTGACGCCTACGCCAGCGTCTTTTACGCCGCAAGCCCGCCCGAGGGCGCAAAGCTAAGTCCGGCCGAACGGCGCAAGCTTTCGTCTGACCGGAGTCAGGCCGAGAAAACTTGGAGTTCGATCAGGCTGACCATGGGGATCGCCGCTGTCGTCGTCCCCCTCAATATTGTCTTCGGTCTTGCCGCCGCATGGTCGGTCACAAAGTTCCGGTTCAAAGGCCGCTCTCTTTTGATCACGCTGATCGACCTGCCTTTCTCGGTCTCGCCCGTCATCGCGGGACTCATCTTCGTACTGCTGCTTGGCCGGAGTGGTGTGTTCGGCCCATGGGCCTCGAACTTGACCTGGCCGGACCCTTTCTCTCTCCACTGGCGTGGCTTTGCGCAAGAATGGTGGCCGTTCGCATTCACCCAGAGCTTCACCGGGATCATTTTCACACCCTTGGCGATCGCACTCGCGTCGATTTTCGTCACTTTTCCTTTTGTCGCGCGCTCGTTGATTCCGCTGATGGACTCTCAAGGGTCCGACGAGGAAGTGGCAGCACTCTCGCTCGGCGCCTCCGGCTGGCGCACTTTCCGCACGGTGACCTTGCCGAACGTGAAATGGGCTTTACTTTACGGCGTCATTCTTTGCACGGCGCGCGTGTTTGGCGAGTTTGGCGCGGTGTCCGTGGTCTCCGGTCATACAGACGCCAACGACACCATGCCGTTGCGTATTGAGAAACTATGGAACGAATATAACAACCAGGCCGCCTTTACCGTCGCATCTTTGCTTGCCCTGCTGGCAGTTGTGACTCTGGTTGTCCAGGTGCTCGTTGAACGCAAAACCGGCAAGGCTGCGATGACCGAGGTAGAAGGAGTAGACATGCCATGAGCATCGAAATTATCGGGGTCAGCAAGACCTTCAATCGGTTCAAGGCGCTCAGCAATGTCAATTTCAAAGTGGAAACCGGCGAACTTGTCTCGCTGCTCGGGCCAAGCGGCTGCGGCAAGACAACGCTTCTTCGCGTGATCGCCGGCATGGAAGCCGCCGACCCCGGCAGTGGGCCAATCCTTTTCGACGGCCACGACGTGACCTGTCAGGAGGTGGGAAAGCGGCGCATCGGTTTTGTCTTCCAAAGCTATGCCCTGTTCAAGCACATGAGCGTCTTTGAGAACGTCGCTTTCGGGCTGCGCGCGAAGCCTTGGCGGCAACGGCCAAGGGAGGCGGAGATCCGCGCCAAGGTCGGCGAGCTTTTGCAACTTGTCCAGCTGCAAAACTTCGCGCAGCGCTATCCATCGCAGCTCTCCGGCGGCCAAAGGCAAAGGGTGGCGCTCGCCCGGGCGCTCGCGGTCGAGCCGAGTGTCCTATTGCTCGACGAACCTTTTGGCGCCCTCGACGCAACCGTCCGGCGCGAGCTGCGGCGCTGGCTTCGCAAATTGCATAGCAAGATCCACGTGACGACCATCCTCGTCACCCACGACCAGGAAGAAGCGCTTGAAGTGTCGGATCGGGTTGCCGTTATGAATGAAGGGAGAATCGAACAATTCGCGTCGCCGGAAACAATCTACGACAACCCGGCCAATCCATTCGTCTTCAAGTTCCTCGGCAGCTACAATCTTTTTCATGGCCGCAAGCCCAATGGCAGCACGGCCGTGGCGGCGAGCCCGTCAAGCGCAAACGGCGTGACATTCGTACGGCCTCATGACGTCGAAATCAGGCGTGAGAATACCGACGGATCTGGCATCGCCGCAAAAATCAGCCATATCGCCTTTGCCGGTTCCTCGGTGAATGTCGAACTCGCGCGCATCGACGATCAAGCCGTCGTCGACGCAGCTCTATCCATGCACGCCTATAAGGATCTTGGCCTAAAGCCCGACGACAAGGTTTTCATACGGCTGCGTAATACAAGGTCGTTTGATGATGATTATGTGATCTGAAATGCCGCAAACCCAGTCTTCTCAAGCGTGGAACATGCGGCAAAACAAAGAGATCGAGACGATGAGCGATTTCTCTTGAAGCGATCATGGTCCAGAGCGGGATGAGGAAAAGTGGAAACCGGGTTTCGCCCGCATCCCTACTAAACTTTTGGATTCGATCACATCCATGATTTTGGATGGATTCCTTCCAAAATCATGGCGATCTAGTATCCCGCTCAATCGCGGATTGCTTGATGGATCCGACGGCGTCTTTCCAAGCGGCCTCCGAGATAGCCGTGCGCAGACAGCGCGCGAGCACCTCGTATTTCCCGCGCTGGGACTGACTAGCGAGCTTCACGCACGCCTCCCTTTCTAAGACCGGCGTTTGGGCCCACGAACTCGCGACTTCGCCGCGATAGCGGGATTCCGTATCCTGGCACAACACGAGCGGGCGTGGATGCCCAGCAAACAATGAGCAGGACTTCTCGATCGAGAAGTCAGGCAAACCCATCGGCCCAGGATCCGCCAATACTGGACCAGAGATCGTTACCAGAGCGGCGAGGAATGCTAATCTCATCATTGCTAACCTTCTCACGAAACTTGTATCCGCATAAGTTAAAAATTCGCCATCATCACCAATGAATGGCATAATTTTATATTTACCTACCCATCATCACACTTCAAACATGCCACTGCTGGACTTAAGATTAAAGACATCACGCGGGCGGCACACCAAGAGCCGTCTGGACATTTCCTGTATTGTACCTAAGTTAAAGCGTCGGGCAGGAGAGGCTTAATTTACGATTGAAACCTTGGGTAGTAATTTATCGACTGCCATCGATTGTCAATGCTCCATATGGGTAAGCATTGGACTCAACTGTACAATGTTCAGCCGCCCTACGGTCCGGAATCAGCCCGCAACTCTTTGCCTTGTAAGCCCTTACTCCTGAGCTTGCGTCATTCTCCCCCTCACCGTCCGCGCACTGAACCACGGACAGGTATTCAATATTTTAGTTAATTAATTTTGATTATTTAATGGCAAAGCATAAAAAAACTATCATATGTTTCTATTTTGTCCAGGCGCTCATCCTATTCCGCCTCCTGCGCCGCAAGTTTTGCACAAGCTTGTGTTATCTGCCTGTCCTATTTCTAGCGCCCCGGCGAGGCTGGCGCGGCCAGCTTCAAACTTCACGCCTTGCGTGCGGCTGCGGGCCTTCTGGCTTGGTCGCAAAACGGGAAGTTTGAAATCGCGGCCGCGATGCTGTGCGGAACGCGGGATGTTCGCGCGGGATAACTCTTCTCTCCCCGGCGGCAAAAGGCTACATTGCGTCGCAGCAACCGGGTTCGCGGGCGTACCGGCGCTGGAATGCGGCCACGGTGGATATTTGAATGGGGCAACAGATCACGCAAGAGCCGGTTTCTCCCGCCGCCTCGCAACCAGAGGCGGGTGAACCTGCCGTACCGCGAAAAACTGCCTTCGCCGGCATGGCTCTCGGATCGCTCGGCGTCGTGTTCGGCGACATTGGCACGAGTCCGCTCTATGCGTTGCGTGAATCACTAAATCATATCAAAGCGGCCGGGGTCACGGATGGCGGGGTGATTGGAACCATATCCCTGCTCATGTGGGCGCTGTTCTTTACCGTTACCGCGAAATATGTGTTGTTTCTCATGCACGCGGACAATCGGGGCGAAGGCGGCATCCTATCCCTGATGGCACTCGCCCAGTCGGCGCTTGGCCACGCCGTGGTGCCGGTCTTCTTTCTCGGTGTCGCGGGGGCGGCGCTGTTTTCGGGCGACGCGATCATCACGCCAGCGATTTCGGTCCTCTCGGCCATCGAGGGACTCGAACTCGTGACGCCGATTTTCTCGCCCTATATCCTGCCGATCACCATCCTTATTCTGGTGTCGCTCTTTTGGGCGCAAAGGCGCGGCACCGCGCGCGTCGCTGCCTTCTTCGGCCCCATCATGGCGGTTTTTTTTCTGGTTATCGGAGTCTTGGGCGCGGCCCATATCGGCGATGCGCCACGCATCCTTCTCGCCTTCAATCCTATCCATGGCTTGCGATTTCTGTTTGGCCACGGCCTCCTCGGCTTCGTCGTGCTAGGCTCCGTCTTCCTTGCGGTAACAGGGGCCGAGGCGCTTTACGCGGACATGGGTCATTTCGGCCGCGCGCCTATTCAAACCGCCTGGATTCTCTTCGTGCTTCCGGCGCTGAGCTTGAACTATCTCGGCCAGGGCGCGCTTGTTCTCGCCAATCCGGCGGCCGTGGACAATCCGTTTTTCCTGCTCGCGCCGCACTGGGCTCTTCTGCCCCTCGTCATCCTGTCCACGATCGCGACGGTCATCGCGAGTCAGGCCGTCATCACCGGCGCGTTCTCGCTTGTGCGCCAGGCGATTCAGCTCGGGCTGCTGCCGCGCATGCTGATTTTGCACACATCCGAGACCCAGGAAGGTCAGATCTTTCTTCCACGCATCAATCGTCTGCTCTTGATCGGAGTTTTGGTGCTGGTGCTTGTGTTCAAGAGTTCAAGTTCGCTCGCCTCCGCCTATGGAATAGCGGTGACTGGGACCATGGTGGCGACCACCTCGCTCGCTTTCGTCGTGGTCTGGAAATGCTGGCATTGGCCGGTTTGGCTCGCGGGCCTGTTTGTTTCCGGCTTTCTCGCCATCGATTTGGCGTTTCTTACCGCCAATCTCATGAAGATCATCGATGGCGGCTGGGTGCCACTGCTAATCGCAGGCTGCTCGATGGTTGTGATGTGGACCTGGGTTCGCGGCACAAGGCTTCTTACGCAAAAACTTCGCCGCGATTCGATCCCAACACCCGATCTCATCCGTATGCTGGAGAAGTCGAAACCGATGCGGGTGGCAGGAACCGCTGTTTTCCTCACGAGTTCTCCTGAGATAGCGCCTTCCGCCTTGATGCATAATCTCAAACACAACAAGGTCCTTCACGAACGCGTTTGGATTTTGTCAGTCTTGACTGAAGATACGCCGCGGGTTCCTGCCAGCAAGCGCTTTCAAATCGAGAAGCTTTCCGAGGATTTCACTCGTGTTGTCCTGCATTATGGCTACATGCAAAGTCCACGCGTTCCCGCCGCGCTCGCCTCATTGCGGAAGGCAGGCTTGAAATTCGACATCATGACGACATCGTTTTTTCTCGGCCGGTATACGATCAAGGCCGCCCCCAATTCGGACATGCCCTTGTGGCAGGACCGGCTCTTTATCGCTCTCGCGAGACAAGCGGCGAACGCGACCGACTTCTTCTCGATTCCGTCCGATCGCGTCGTCGAGCTCGGCGCCCAGGTCACGGTCTAACACGAAGGTGATGATGTCTCCGGCGGATCGCTTGGCCCGTGGGAGAAGACGAGACAAGCCGGTTCAAGTCTGATGGGATGCGGCTTCCCGCGTGCGGCGGTACGCATCACGAGTCACGCAATGCCGCATGAGCAAGCGAGGGTGCGTGAAGAGAGCAACTCCCGCACCAAGATTTTTCGCTTGAACCCGCTTTGTATTTCACGGCGCCTGGGGCAAGCCTGTTTGCGCGGCCGTCAATCGGACTAAACTGGCGTCGGCGTTGCTAACGGCCGATGCCGCGCATGACGAAGAGCCGCTCCCGCTGCAGGGTTCCCTGCCGCTCCCTAATTGATGCTGTATCGGATCGGCACGGTGAGACTGACGCTCGATCCCATCTCCGGCGGCAACGGCCGGCCGCTCGCGTGCCGCGCCATGTCGAGCGCCGCTTGATCAAGCGTGGACGAGCCGGAACTGCCAATAACCCTCGCCGACACGACGTGACCGCCGCGATCGATCGTGAGTGCGAGACGGACCGTGCCTTGCTCGCCCCGCGCCCGCGCCGCTTCCGGATAATGTTTGGCCCAACTCAAAGCCGCGGCCCAGGAGCTGCGCCACGCCGACGCCTCCGCCGCGCTCGACGCATGTGAGGCGGCTGTCTGGGACGCCGCCGCCGCGCGAGGCGGAGCGCTGGTGCGCGGCGCCGGCGGTTCGTGCGTCCGCTTCACCACAGGCTTCGGCTCTTCCTTCTCGATCTTCTTCGGTTTCGGTTTCGGCTTGGGCGGGGTCGTCAGGACGGCGTCGGGCTTGGGCGCGGGAGGAAGCTCCGGAACCGGGATCACTTGCGGCTGTTCGGCCTCCTCGGGTACGGCCTTTGTCATTTGCGGACCCGGCGTGACCTCAGCCGGTGCCTCGCTTGGCGGCGCGACATCCACCGGCGCGAGTTCGATCATAATCGCCTCCGGCTGGACCCCGGCCGCGCGCATGTCGCGAACACACAAGATCCAAAAGACGATCGCCGCATGGACAACGACAACCGCAACGGCGGCGAACAACCAGCGCCGCAGCGACGGCTCGTCATCGGCGGGCAAAACTGAATTTGCGACCGTGTTGGCCACTCCATTGGCGGACGTGCCGGAAACCATGCCGGCGGCCGTCACGGCTTCGGCTCCAAGGGCTTGGTTTCTAAGGGCTTGGCGGGCGCGGCGCCGCCCGTGGGGGCCGTCTCCTCCATGCCGACAAGCCCGATCTTGAGATAACCGGCGGCGCGCAGCAGGTTCATCATTTCCATCACGTCGCCATAAGCCACCTTGCGGTCGGCGCGAACGAAGATCCGCTGCTCCTTGTCGTTCCGGGTTGCCGCATCGAGGGCTGCCGCCAAAGTCTCGCGGCTGACAGGGTCGTCGCCGAGCGCCAGGGAAAGGTCGGCTTTCACCGTTACAAACACCGGCTTATCGGGACGCGGCGCGGGTTGCGCGGTGGAGGCCGGAAGATCGACTTTGACATCGACCGTGGAGAGCGGCGCCGCCACCATGAAAATAATCAGCAAAACCAAAATGACGTCGATGAACGGCGTCACATTGATCTCATGGGTTTCCTCGACGCGATCCTCTTCGAGGGAAAGACGCATGGCCATCGGCGTCTACTCCACCGTTTGGCGCAGCCGGACAACCGGGGCGGCTTCCTTGCGCGGAAAATCCTCGCGGTCGAGGTCGCGCGACAGATGCCGCAGAACTTCCGCCGCCGCATCGCCGAGCTGGGCGCGATAGCCGGTGATGGCACGAGCAAAACCGTTATACATCACGACCGCCGGAATCGCCGCGATGAGCCCCATGGCCGTCGCCAGCAGCGCTTCGGCGATGCCAGGCGCCACCACCGCGAGATTGGTCGTATTGGTCTTCGATATGCCGATGAAGCTATCCATTATCCCCCAGACGGTGCCAAACAGGCCGACAAAAGGCGCCGTCGCGCCGATCGTCGCGAGAACCCCGGTGCCCCGCAGGATTACCCGGCCCGCTTGCGCTTCGATGCGCGACAGCAGAGTGGCGGCGCGATCCTTGACACCTTCGGAGGCAAGACCCTCGGAACGGTCGGCTTCGCCCACAGCTGCCGCGACAAACCGCGCCAAGGGAGATCGCGCTTGCTGCGGCTGCTTGGCGAGCTCCTTTTCCGCGGCGCGGAGGCTGGTGGCGCTGGCGAGCACTTCAAGGCCGCGCCGCGCCACGCGTTTTGCGTTCCAGAGCTCGAGCGTTTTCGCAAGCCAGACCGTCCAGGTCGCGAGCGAGGCGAAAGCCAGTCCCACCATGACAAGCTTGACAGGGAGGACGGCATTGAGAAACATGCCCCAAGGCGAAAGATCGCGCGGCAAGGCGGAAGCCAGCAAGGCATCCGTGATGCCCGGCGGCGGTTTAGCGGCTTCCGCTGGCGGCGCGGCGGCGTCGGCGGCGGGTGCCGTATCGAGAGGCGAAACCGGCGCGGCCGCTGCTGGCGAGGTTGCTCCCGATCCGGCTTCCGGCACCGAGGCGGCCGTTTGCGCAACAGCCGGGCTGATGCCAAGAGGCGCGCCAAGAAGCGCACAAAGCAACGCGCCAAACACCAAAGCCCCCAAAATTCCCCCTGATGAACCGCGTAGCCCGCTCCGTGTCGCCAGGCGGCCGTCGTCAGTAGACATCATTTCGTGTTCTCTCCTCTTAATTCTTCTTATTCTTCCGGCCGGCGCAGAACCGGATATTGGCCCCGATGAAATATTCCGGCGAGGGAATTTTCCATCTCATTGGACTCCTTACTCCCCTTCTCGCGAAGCGGTCGCAGGCATGGTTGGGTACCGTGCTACACAAGACCGGTGGCGGATTTGTGGAATCTCATCGATCCTAAGGTTAAGACGAATGACGGGAGAAATCATGACAGTGGCCAAATGCCACAGCACTTGGCCACGGCGGCGTGGGCATTTCGTTCATTCCATAGCCTGCCATAGCCAGGCCCGCCGCAGTTTGCCACGGTCGCTCACAGCTTTTGCGAAAGCGTGACGAAGAAACCGCGGCGCGGCCCGTATTGCGGCGCAAATTCCCCAATGCCGGTGCCGCTTCGAAGCAAGTAAAGCGTGTCCAAGAGATTGACGACAGTGAACCGCAAATTGAGCGGTTTATCGCTAGGCCATATGGCGTTTGGCAAAATGTTGAAGTCACGGGCGATGGCAAAGTTGAATTGCGTGTAGGGCTGCACATGATCGAGGTTGGCGAAGCCGGCGCGCAGCCCGTAGCCGTAAATGCCATCGAGGCTTACCAGCGTATTGTCCCATTTGTAGGAGGCGCCCGCCGAAGCCGTGATCAACTGGGCATCGTCGATGAAGTGATAATTATTGTTGATGTAGGCGAATTCGACGGGATCGGTGAAGAGATATTGGTTTGAAACCACATTGATGGCCTTGGTCCGGTTCGTCGAAAAATTCGCATAGGCCGTGAACCCGTCATTTTGGTACTTGGCCTTGAATTCCAGCCCTTCGCTATATCCGTTCGCGTAGTTGAATTGGGTCAGCACCACCGCCTGACCGAACTGCCCATCGTCGAGGAGATCGGTCGCGAGTTTCAAATAGGCATCGGCGCCGACGGTAAGGCCGGGGAGAAGCTTCTGATCCACGCCGACATCGAAATAATGCGACCGTTCTGGCAGCACGGGGCTGTTGGCGTCAATCACCGGCTGCTGCGTCGTATTGTTGAACAAAGCGAGATTAGTTGGCGTCGCCTGCGCTTGCATCGGCGGCGTGAAATAGCGCGCATATCCGGCATGAATGCTGGTGTCCTCGAAAGGCTTGTAGACGAGCGCAATGCGAGGACTGAACTGGTTCGCGTCGACGAATTGATACAATTGGTCGAAGCGCAGACCTGTGTTCAGGGTAAGATTGTTCGTTATTTTCCACTCGTCTTGAATATAGCCGCCAAGGTTCCAGCCAATTTTTGAATTATAGTCGGTCACATTAAGCGGCAAAGGCAAGGGGGTGCCATCCGGGGCGAGCGGCAAGACCGTCGAAGTGTTGTTGACCTGCGTTTCCTCGCCGCTGACCGCGACCCCCGCGCGCAGCGTGTGCCGATCGTTCAGCCGGTA
>Ga0224556_1000550_pt1 | contig 10141 bp, 8 predicted proteins | sample 714S315metaG_FD_183007 | JGI IMG/M metagenome (GOLD analysis project Ga0224556, IMG submission 183007) | Peat soil microbial communities from Stordalen Mire, Sweden - 717 S3 1-5 | ecosystem: Environmental > Terrestrial > Soil > Wetlands > Peat | place: Sweden: Norrbotten County, Stordalen Mire...
CGTCGCATCCTACCGCGACACCCAACGGCACATACACCGTCACCGTCACAGGGCAGTCCTCCAACGGCGTCACGGCCATTACCAATAACACTACGATGGTGCTCACGGTAACCGGCGGTTCTTAATTACACTGCCTGCATGACGCGGCGCATTCCCCTTCCCGCGGAGATCTATGCACTGGTGGAGCAGACGCCGGCCACCGTGCTGCTTGAGGGCGGGAAACAGAACTACTCCGAAACCAGGGAAAAACCGTGGACGCAATTGTTCACGGCTCCTTCGCGCGTGTGCGTCGCGTATTCGGCGGCAGAGATTCCTCCGCTGTTTGCCGACCTTGAGAGCGCGATGGCCGCGGGCCATTGTGCGGCGGGATTCTTCAGCTACGAGTGCGCAAGCTGCTTTGAGCCGAAGGCAGGAACGCGCGCGCCGAAATCAGGCGAGCCGCTGGCCTGGTTCGGGATCTACGCGCGGAGCTACGCATTCGACCACCAATTGGGGAGTTTCGTCGGCGGTGAGCCGCCTGAGCTCGAGCGATTCCGCAGCCAGTTGCAGATTGAGGAAGCGGCAGATCGAGCGCCGGAGCCGGAGATCGTCGCGGAATTTGCGCTCACTGAGACCGAATACGCCCGGCGCATCGCCGCAATTCACGAATGGATTCGTGCCGGGGATGTGTATCAGCTGAATTTCACCGCGCCGATGCGGTTTGAAGTGCCGGGCAGCGCTGCGGCGCTCTACTCGCGGCTGCGCGCGCGGCAGCCGGTCGACTTCGGAGCGTTCCTGCATTGGCAGCCAAACTGTCGCATTCTCTCGTTTTCGCCAGAGCTCTTCTTCCGCATCGACGATGACGGCGCAACACGCCGCATTGTCACGCGTCCCATGAAGGGCACCGCGCCGCGCGGTCGCACAACGCGCGAAGATCGCGAAATTGCCAAGTGGCTGCACAACGATGCGAAGAACCGCAGCGAAAACGTAATGATTGTCGACCTTGTACGCAACGATCTGGGCCGGGTAGCGCAGACGGGGAGCGTCAGAGTCGAAGAGCTCTTCTCTGTCGAGCGCTACCCCACGCTCTGGCAGATGACTTCGACCGTCAGCGCGGAGCTGCGGCCCGGCGTAGGTTTCCATGACATCTTTCGCGCGCTGTTTCCCTGCGGGTCAATCACCGGCGCGCCCAAAGTGCGGGCCATGCAGCTCATTGCCGAGCTTGAAGACTCGCCGCGCGGAGTGTATACGGGCGCCATTGGCTTCTTCTCGCCGTGGCAGACAGTCTTCAACGTGGCCATTCGAACGCTGGAGCTCGACGGCGCGTGGGGAACCATGGGGGTTGGCAGCGGCGTAGTCATCGATTCCGATCCGGCGCAGGAATTTCGCGAATGCCTGCTGAAGGCGGAGTTTCTCACCGGTCTCGGCGCATGCGCCGCCACTCCTGTCGCCCAGAGCGTGCGCATCGTCAGCCAGCCCGATAGGTTTTTTCTGATCGAGACGATGCTTTGGGACGGCAGCTACCCGCTCATCGAGTTGCACCTCGACCGGCTTGAGGACTCAGCCGGTTATTTCGGCTTTGCGTGCGACCGCGCAGCGGTGAAGGCTGCGCTGATGGGCTTTGCTAAGGGTTTTGCGGACCGCGCGCCGCGAAGGGTCAGATTGCTTGTCGATCGTGACGGCAGCCCAAAGATTACCGACGAAGTTCTGCCCAGGCTCGCTGCCGAGCAGCGCATTGGTTGTGTGCGCATCGCGGAGCAGCGCACCGACCCCGCAGACCGGATGCTCTACCACAAGACCACTCATCGCCCGATCTACGCCCGCGCATTTGAACAGGCCGCGCGCGACGGATTTGACGACGCGCTCTTCCTCAACCTGCGTGGCGAGCTGACCGAAGGCGCCATTAGTAATGTGTTTATCGAGAAAGACGGCCGCTGGTTCACTCCGCCGGTTGAATGTGGCTTGCTGCCCGGCGTCTACCGCCGGCATCTGCTGGAAACGCGGTCGGAGATCGAGGAGCGTGTGCTGTTTTTGGAAGATCTGCGCCACGCCGACGCGATTTATCTGGCGAATGCAGTTCGCGGCTTGCGTCGAGTGGAGATCAACTGGTAAGTGACTCGGCCAACGCGGCCTTTTTCGGTCCCTTGTTCCCTTGGTCCCTTGTCCCCTGTTTCTTTATTCCGGCCGCATGACCACCTTGATCGCCTCGCCCGACTGCAGCAGCTCCATCGCCTTCTCGAACTCGCTGAGCTTGAGGCGATGTGTAATGACCGGTTCGAGGTTCAATTTGCCGGTGGCCAGCAGCGCCTCCATCTGGAACCACGTCTCGAACATCTTGCGCCCGTTGATGCCCTGCACCGTGGCGCCCTTGAAGATGATGTCCCGGGCAAAATCGAGCTCGAAGGGCCGCGAAGGAATGCCGAGCAGCGAAGCGCGTCCGCCGGTACGGAGCAGCGCGAAACCCAACCGCATCGCCTCGGGATGGCCCGACATTTCCAGCAGAACGTCCACGCCGGTGCCGCCTGTGGCTTCCAGAATCTGTTTCTCCACATCGTCGGTCGTGGGATCGAGCGCAAGGTCTGCGCCCATCTCAAGAGCCACGCGCCTGCGATGCGCATTCACGTCCGTGGCGAAGACCCGAGCCGCTCCGCACGCTTTGGCCACCGCAATCGAGAACAACCCAATCGCGCCACAGCCCGTGACGGCGACCGTCTTGGCGGCAATCGGCCCGGCCAGCACCGCGTGCACCGCATTGCCCAGCGGGTCGAGGAGCGATGCGTAGTCGTGCGGGATCGACGGCGACAGCTTCCAGATATTCGATTCGGGAATGACGGCATAGCCGGCGAAAGCGCCGTCGGCATCCACGCCCAGAATGCGGACGTGCTGGCACACATGCGCCAGGCCGGTACGGCATTGCAGGCACTTGCCACAGGCCACATGCATCTCCGCGCTCACCAGGTCACCCTCGCGCACGGTGGTCACGCCCCTGCCCACGCCGGCCACCGCGCCCGAGAACTCGTGCCCCGGAATCAGCGGCGGATGAATCAGCCCCTTGGCCCACGGATCCCAGTTGTAGATGTGCAGATCGGTTCCGCAGACGCTCGCGGCCTGCACGCGCACCAGAACCTCGCCGGCCCCCGGCGTGGGAACCGGCACTTCGCGTAGCTCGATGCCGGGCGCGGCCTTGGCCTTTACTACGGCCTGCATGGTGGCGGGCATAAGCGCGGACCCTCCCTGAAACGGCAGAGTTACAAGTCTATCAACCACCGCTGGGTGGTAGAACGTTGTAGGGAGTTGAAAACATGGCGAAGAAAAGGTTTGCGGCGCGATGGGGAACTGATTTCCTCACGGCATTCGTGTTCGCGGCCGTTTTTTCCGCAGGGACGGTAGCGCGCGCCCAAACTGCGGATCAGGCGTGGCTGCGCTATACAGGCGGACAGGAACGCTCCGCGATTCCGACTTCAGTTCACGCGCTAGGCGGAAGCGCGATGGAACAGTCAGCCGTGCAGGAGCTTCAACGCGGCATCGCGGGCATGACGGGCGCGCAACCGGCGAGCGGCGGCGACACCGTGGTCGGCACGCTCGATGAAGTTCGCGCCACTTTTAGGTGGGTTCAGCTTCCCGCGCACCTTGCGCCGCACGGATTCTGGCTCAAGCGAACCGTATGGAACGGGCAGCCGCTCGTGATCGTTGCCGGCTCGAACGAGCACGGCGCGCTCTTTGGTGCTTTCGATTTGTTGCGCCGCATCCGCACGGGTCAAGACCTCTCGCATCTCGACGCGATCGATGCCCCCGCGATGGCCACTCGCTGGGTCGACGAGTGGGACAATGCCAGCGGCACGATCGAGCGCGGCTACGGCGGTAGCTCGATCTTCTTTGAGGGCGGCAAGGTTCGCGACGACTTGAGCGCGGTCACGGAGTACTCGCGATTGCTCGCGTCGGTCGGCATCAACGGCTGCAACGTGAACAACGTGAACGACGCGGCGGCCTTCCTTGAGCCCGACATGATCAAGGGCCTCGCTCGCATCGCCGACGCCATGCGCCCATGGGGCGTGCGCCTCGCCATCAGCGTCGATATCGCCAGCCCGCAGAAAGTCGGCGGTTTGAAAACCTTCGATCCGCTCGATCCGGACGTAAAAGCCTGGTGGACCGCAGAGATCGACGAGATTTACAAGCAGATTCCCGATTTTGCGGGCGTCACGGTGAAGGCCGATTCGGAGGGCCAGCCAGGCCCCGCCAGCTATGGCCGCAGCCCAGCTGACGCCGCCAACGTGCTCGCGAATGCTCTCGCGCCTCACGGCGGCGTGGTGCTCTATCGCGCCTTCGTCTACAACAACCAACTCGACTACAACGACCTGAAAGCCGATCGCGCGCGTGCCGCTTACGACATCTTTCATCCCCTCGATGGCCAGTTCGCGCCCAACGTCATCATCCAGATCAAATACGGCCCCATCGATTTCCAGGCCGAAGAGCCGGTGTCGCCGCTCTTCGCCGGGCTGCACAAAACCAGCGAGGCCATGGAGCTCGAGATCACGCAGGAGTATCTCGGCCAGCAGCGGCACCTTGTTTATCTCGCGCCACTATGGAAGGAGAAACTCGACTTCGATCTGCGCGCGGAGAATCGCGCCACGCCGGTAAAGGAGATCATCAAAGGAAAGACCTTCAACCGCCCACTCGGTGGAATGATCGGCGTCTCCTGCTTGGGACGCGACGGTTGGCTCGGTGCGCCGATGGCGATGGCCAACCTCTACGCTTTTGGCCGCCTCGCGTGGAATCCCAATTTGAGCGCAGAGCAAATCGCAGCGGAGTGGACTAAACAAACCATCAGCGCCAATCCCGAAGTGGTTGCGACTGTGGACAAGATGCTCATGCAGTCGTGGCCTACATACGTGCACTACACCGGATTCCTGGGCACGCAAACACTCACTGACATCACCGGCAGCCACTACGGACCGAACATCGAGGCGAGCGAGCGCAACGGCTGGGGCCAGTGGCACCGCGATGACGCCAAAGGCATCGGCGTGGACCGAAGCGTAGCAACGGGAACAGGCTATGCCGGCCAGTACCCACCCGAAGTGGCCAGGATGTATGAGTCGCTGGCCACCACGCCGGACAGCCTGCTCCTCTTCTTCCATCACGTTCCGTGGACCTGGAAATTGCATTCGGGAAAGACTGTGATTCAGTACGTCTACGACAGCCACTACGAGGGCGCCGAGGAAGCGGCGCGGCTCGGCAACGAATGGGCGACGCTTAAAGGCAAGATCGATCCGCAGCTCTACGAAGATGAACGCGCGCGGCTCGAGTACCAGGCCGGCCACGCGATTGTCTGGCGCGACGCAATCGTGCAGTATTTTCACAAAGAGACCGGCATCCCCGACGCGCTCGACCGCGCGGGGCATTATCCCGGTCGCCTCGAGGCCGAAGACGCGCGCCTGAGCGGATTTAAGGTCAGCGATATCACGCCTTGGGAGAACGCCTCCGGCGGAAAGGCAGTGGCGTGCGAACTGAACTCAGCGCAAAAGACCTGCATCGCCGAGTGGACCTACACCGGGCACGCCGGCCGCTTCAACATCGCCGTCCAGTACTTCGATTTGCCGGGCGGCGTTGCCCACTTCACGCTCGGGATCAATGGAACAGGAATTGTCTCGTGGGCGGCGGACGCCAAGTTGCCCTCTAATCACGCGGGCGACAGCTCAACGCGCTTCACCGCGCGCGGCCCCGATGGGCGAGGCATCGAGTTGAAACCTGGCGACACACTGCGCGTGGAAGGCGCGCCCGACGGCAAGGATCTGGCGGCGCTTGATTACATCGAGATCGAGCGAGCTGAATAGTCTGTGCTTGAATCTTGCCGGCCAGCCCGTTCCAGTGCGTCGATGCCGTGTGTTGCGGCTTGATCCGAAGGTGGAAATTCGCTGTCAGCCATGGCCATCAGCCGCCGCAGGCTGCGCCGCGCGCATCTGTTCGATTTCGCCGATAAGCTCCAACATCTGCTTCCGCTTGCGTTCGCTCAGATCGAGAAAGCGGATTCCCACATTGTTGCGATCGTGGATGGACTGAATAACGCCGCCCATCCGGAACGGCAGCCCCTCGAGCCGAAACTCCGTCTCCACTCGCGTGTAAATTCCCACCGGAAACCGTTCGTCGGTGCAAATGCGGCAGCCAGTCAGGCTCAAGTCCAGGATGCGGCCGCGCAGAGTAGATCCGACGTTCACAAGAAGGATCTTGGCAGTGGTGTCCACTTCATGGCGGGCCTGCTCACGGCGTTCGCGGCCCGCGAGTTTTCGCGCGGGAAGCGGCCTCGCTTCCGGCAAAGGCGCGTGCACGCCTGGCCGCGCGGCTTCGGGCAGCTCCATGCCCACGCCAGCAAACGGCTCGCGATTCCGGTCCCGGCTACGCTCCGTGGTTTCGCGCCCGGCCAATTGTGAAGCTTGTTGTTCGGCGAGCAAATGATTCACGGCGTCAGCTCGGCCTACCGAGGCTTCCTCCATCGTGCAAATCACTTTGGCCAGCTCCACCATGCGCCGCGGGATCATATTCACGAAGCGAATGCCGAGAAGGTTTTTCCCGTCAGTCCATTGCAAAACGCCTCGAAAGTGAAATGAAATTCCGCTGATTTTGAAGAAGACTTGCACGGGCAGGCGGGTGCGTGCCGTCACCCGCTCCTTGGTGCGGAGGCGGCAACCTTCCTGGCTCAAATCGACAAGACGAGCCTCAAGCGGCGCACCATGGCCAACAAAAAGAACAACGGAATCTTCATCGACCGAGTAGCGCGGATCGGAACGGCGTTCCCGCTGGGTCGCAAACTTGTCCCTGTCTTCCCACGCGCCCATGGCCTGCTCCGCACAAACGTTCAGCGGAGATCGATGCCCGCAAGCTAATGCCCGTCGGCCAACTCCAATGCCTGGTCCGATGCCTGATCCGATGGCTGGTCCCAGGGCTCGACTGGCGCGGCATCTACGGCTTCGCGGCCCACCAGGCGATCGTAACGATACACATCGCTGGTTGTGCCCAGCGACTCGTTGTACAGACTGATGGCCCCGATGAGCTGCGTAAGCTCCTCGCTGAACGCGTGTATCCCCTGCAATTGACTGGCCGTCGCGGGAACCTCGTATTGGGAAGTCTTCATGAATTTCTGAAAGCCGCGGTCCAGCAATCGCGCCACTTCATCCTTCACCAACACTCCCGGGTGGACGGCGTATGCCGCTGGTACCCCTTCCGGATCCTCGGTGCGGCGTGCCGGCACCAGAACCGCTCCCACCCCGTGCTTGCTCACCAACGTGCCCCCGTCGACGCCGGCGTATGGCGACACGTCGAAAGAGTGTGCGCGAAGCAGTTTGAGCGTCTGATCGAAGTTCGGATGCGGGGATTTCTTCTTCATGAGTTCAGCCTGTTTTGGAAGAATACAACCGGTCTCATAAATGCCTCTACCGCCTCGTGAGCGTGTATGGGACCCAACAACAAGGCGGGTCCCATGATTCCGGCGAGTTGACAAAGACGGCTTATGAGACCGGTTCTAGTGAATAGAACCTGCGAATCTTTGGTACTCCAACTCTCGCACACCTGTGCTCCGCGCCGCAATTCCTCATGGCGCATGCAGGTCACAGTCCGGACGCCGCACCTGCTCGATGCGAACGGAGTCGGCTCCGCCGGCGGGCGCGAAGGGCATGCCACCGGATTTGTGATCCCCGGATGAATTCGATCGGCGCCTACGCTGTGCAAGATCAAAAATTTCTTTACATTGCGGGGCGCATGGATTAATAATCGTTTTCCTTGGAGAGCTTGCGCTTCCCGATTCATTTCCCCCATCGCCAAGAAACTCCGAGCAAATCAAGGAGGATTCACAGAAAATGAAGATACTAAGCCCCGCTCTGTTAGGACTTTCTCTCGCGGTCGCCGGAAGCCTGTTCGCCGCGGCACAAGACATGCAAGGGCCGCCCAAGGTAATTGAGCTAACGCGGGAATTCGTCAAGCCTGGCAAGGCCGGCGCCATCCACGACAAGTCGGAGAGCAAATTCGTGGCCGCGATGGCTGCCGCCAAGTGGCCCACTCATTACTTTGCCCTGATGTCACTCTCGGGCAAGACGCGGGCTCTTTATCTCACTGGCTATCCGTCCTTCAAGGCGTGGGAAGACGATTACCTGGCCACGATGAAGAACAAGGCTCTCTCTGCCGAGCTTGAAAAAGCTTCGGAAGCCGACGGCGAACTGCTCGATGGAATGGACCAGTTCGTTCTCTACTACGACGAGGATTTGAGCTACAAGCCCAGCCCGACTCTGGCTCATTCCAAGCTGATGGAGATCACGACTTTCCACCTCAAGCCTGGCAAGGATAAGCAGTGGCACGAGGTGGTTAATCTGGTGATCGATGCGCACAAAAAAGCCGGTGACAGCGCGCACTGGGCCACCTTTGAAGTCGCATACGGCGGCGGCGATGAGTACGTTATCTTCAGCGACGACAAGTCGATGGCCGACATTGACACCAGTTATGCGGAAGACAAGCAATTCCGCGATGCCCTTGGCGACGATGGACTGAAAAAGCTCCGTGAGCTCGCAGCAGACTGCATTGAAAGCTCCGATGCGGAGCTGTTTGGCATCAACCCAGCCCAGAGCTATCCGCCCGATGAGTGGGTCAAGGCCGATCCCGATTTCTGGAAGCCGAAGCCAGCCGCGGCGCCTGCCGCCAAGCCGGCAGCAAAGCCCGCGCAGTAGCGTCCCGCGCTGCTCAACCAAACGTCTCGCACCGGCGGCTTTGCACGATGCAGAGCCGCTGGTAGCGATGCGCCATTCGGCGCCGGCCCGCTACACTAAACCCGGTAAACTGAAAACGACCGGAGAATCCGCGCCATGGGCACCGCCACGAACAACGGAATTCCGCAAATCACCGTGCAGGAGCTCAAGCAGCGCCTCGACGAGCACGTCGGGGCCGGCGAAGATCTCATGATCCTCGACGTCCGCGAGCCCTACGAGTACCAGATCGCCAATATCGGCGGCACGCTCATCCCGCAGAACGAAGTGCCGCGGCGGCTGGCCGAGATCGACCGCAACCGCGAGATCGTTGTGCAATGCCGCTCCGGCGGCCGTAGCCAGCGCGTCGCCGAGTTTCTCGCCGCGCAGGGCTATCCCAACGTGAAGAATCTCGCGGGTGGAATTCTCGCCTGGGCCGACCAGATCGACCCCAGCCTGACCAAGTACTGAAAGTGAACGCCGTTGCGTCCGATTCGCCGGCGCAGCGCTCCGAAAAACATGACCCCCAAGAAATGAATCAAGACTCTCCAGTCCTGACCGGCAGCCACATTCGCCTCGAACCGCTCTCGCCCGCCCACGCCGACGGCCTTGTGGCTGCTTCGTCCGGCGATCCCACGCTCTATCAATGGAGCGCCGTCCCCATTGGCCGCGACGCCGTTCTCCGTTATATTGAGACCGCTCTCGCCTGGCGCGACGCCGGGATCGCCGTACCGTTCGCAACAATCCGCATCGCCGACGGCGTCGTCATCGGTTCCACGCGCTTTTTTGATATTGAGCGCTTCGCCTGGCCGTCCGCCCATCCCCGCCACGGCCGCGAGCTTCCCGACGTCTGCGAGATCGGCTACACCTTTCTGTCGCACGCGGCCATCCGCACCGAGGCCAACACCGAGGCCAAGCTCCTAATGCTCACGCACGCTTTTGAAGTGTGGCAGATGCTCCGCGTCTGCCTGCACACCGATGCGCGCAACAAGCGCTCGCAGGCGGCCATTGAACGAATCGGCGGGAAGTTCGAGGGTGTTCTCCGCGCGCACAAGATAGCCGCGGACTTCACCGTGCGCGACTCCTGGCGCTATTCGATTCTTGCGGCGGAATGGCCCGAGGCGAAGCATCGCCTCGCGGAACGGCTTCAACGCTCTTAGTCCGATGAAAACGCTGCCCAGCGCTCCTTCATATGGAACAGAGCAGATTCGTTCCGCGTATCATTGAGACAAGAAACCCAACGCAGTTGGATTCTCCTACGTAGGATTCTTCCCCGTGTCCACGAGCAGCGGGCAACGGGGGTATTGCAATGCGTTCTTTAAGAAGTTTCGTATCGATTCTTATTCTCACAATTCCAATTCTTCTCTCCGCCGAAGATCGGCTGGCTCCGATCGCTTACGATCTCAAAGTCAACATCGAGCCCGTAAACGGAACAATTG
>Ga0224556_1000552_pt1 | contig 10122 bp, 6 predicted proteins | sample 714S315metaG_FD_183007 | JGI IMG/M metagenome (GOLD analysis project Ga0224556, IMG submission 183007) | Peat soil microbial communities from Stordalen Mire, Sweden - 717 S3 1-5 | ecosystem: Environmental > Terrestrial > Soil > Wetlands > Peat | place: Sweden: Norrbotten County, Stordalen Mire...
CGCAATCTCCCGTACCTCGGGAGCCTTGAGGCACGGCTGGTTCTCCAGATTGCTGAGGTGTCCCCAGGGAACGATCTGCTCCGGCGCCGCGGCGCCAACCGCCAGCCCCGTCATGGGCTTCTCGCATTCCTGGTCTCTGTCTTTGTCTTTCTCCTGCGATGGCGGCTTTTTTGCGTAGAGGCGCGTTACGAAGCCATATTCGACTTCGTGGGTGTTACTCAGGATGTCGCGCTCGTCGAAGTGGAGCACATTCGCGAAATCGTTCACGCCGGTCACCAGCCGGTAGACGGCCCGCGGTTCGATGACGTGCTTCCACTTCCGGCCTAGAAAATCCTTGTCGAAAATCTTCTCCAGAACCGGGGAGCGCACTTCCACCGACGCATCCAGGGCCTGGCGGTTCGTGGGATCGGTGACGGCAAGTCCGTTTTCGAACCGCTCGGTGTAGTACGTCTCATGCAGGGCGAGTGCCGGGCGCAGGGACCACCCGCCGAACTGCAGAGGCAGTGAAATTTCGGGGTTGAAATCGAAGCGCCCCAGCACGTTTCCCGTACTGAAGCCGGGTTCGCTGCGCGAAAGCCCAGTCAGCGAAGCGTCGAAAGACCAGAAGAATGGCGAGCGTCCAACTGCGTGGTCGACGCTGGATCCGTCGAAGCTAGGAGCGTGCCAGATCTGGATGTCGTCAAAAACCGGTGGGTTCGACGACACGCCGTTCGATTCTGTGGTCTGGAAGAAGTTCTGATAGCGCTCGACCATTCCGCCGTAAGAGAAGCCGTCGACCTCTTTCGAAAGAAAAACCTGCGATTTCACTTCTGAGTTGACTGCCTGGGTGAAAACATCGTTGAAAGCCAGTCGAAAGAGAAACGAGGTCAGATAGTCGACATTGGAGACGGCACGGAAGCCTGAAAAAGTATCCGCGGCAGTAAGCCGCGCCTCCTGGCCGCCTTCCTTCAGCGGCGGCAGGCCGGCGCCCTGGCTGATGCCGCGGTCGATCACGCCAAAAAAGTTCAGGTCAATGTAGGACTGTTCGCCGGGGCGCACGCGAAATTCTCCGCGCTGCGACCAGCCTCGCTTGGAAAAATATTCGGCGCCAATGATGGCGTCCATGCTGCGATTGATGACCCAGTAGAAGGATTCGCCGATCTCGTTGCCGTTGGTGGACGAGCGGCCGCCCGAGGGCACGAGAAATCCCGTCTCGCGCGCTTCCCGGGCCACGGGATGCGTCGCATAAGGAAAATAGAGCACCGGCAAGCCGTGCAGCCAGAACGTGCTGTGATAGATCTGGGCATTGCCGCCGACGTCCACAACTATGGTGCGCGCATAGAACTGCCAATTGGGACGAGGAAGCTCGCAAGTAGTAATCGTGCCGTCGTAGACCAGGTAGTGGTCGGGACTGGTTTTGTCGACGATTTTGCCGCTGAAGGCGAACGGAGCGGTCGAGGTCAGCACTACGAGGTTGTCCTTAACCCGGTACCCCGTCGTTGCAGTAACGTCGTAGAAGCGCCCGGTCTCGGCCGTCAGATTGTAGGTTCCGTGGCTGGACTTGATGTGGTCGTCGTTGGGGCCGCCATCGAGCCTGAAGTGTCCGGAGGCAGTGGCCTCGCCGGTATCGGAGTTATAGGTCACGTTGTCGGCGCGGATCACGTATGTGCGATAGTGAATCTCGCCTTCGCCATGCAATTTATAGATGTCGCCAACCTTTTCCTGCTGAATGGAGCAAAGAATGGTTCCGTCCCGGAGTTGGGTGGCGGCGCGGCTGCTGCAGGTAGTGGCTAGACTTGCCGGAGGAGCCTCAGTTTTTTGCGGGGCCTTTGGCGAGCTGGGCGTGGCGGATTGGGCGGAATCTTCAGACCGCAACTGGCTGGTTACTAGCGCAGAGGCGATGAGCTGATGACAAAGGAACAGCGCCGTGATAAGGAATCTAGTGCGAAGAGTCATCGGAAGAAAATCAACGGAAGAAGACCGTCCATTCGACGTACCTGCTCTTCAGTCTGTCTTGCCGCGGCATCGTGAACTTAGCACGGCGCTGGCCGCGCGGCAAAGTGGCGAAAAAGGCTAGGATTCCCGTTGCTTGTCTTGCGGTTGTACGTTGGGTGCGAACAGGAACGATTTAACTGGAACGATTTTAATGCGATTTTGATTCGCGATGCGATTTCAAAAAGACTGGCTTTCATGAATTGTCCGTTATGTGGAGAAGTTTGCGCTTGCCGATCGGAGGCCCTCCCCGCAGCGTTGCGGTCGAGAGCAGCGGAGCTCGCCGCAGCACCCGATTCGCCCGAAGTTGTTCCCGAGGCAAGTGTTCCCCGGATTCAGGACGCCGCGTGGCGCGACGAACTTTCCGCCCGGCTCAGCCGTTATCGCGCGCGCCGCAAGGTGCGTCCGCCCCGCTACCCCTCTCTAAGCCTGCAGTTTGAATTGCCGGTATGCCCGAACGCCGGTGGATCTTCACAACTGCCGGAGTTCGTGCCGGTCTCGGACCATGCCCTCGCGCTCGATGAAATGAGGCGTGAGCCCTTCGCTGCCGCAGCGGAAGAGCTTGCGTTTCGGCACCCGCCTGTCGCGGAAGCCGCGCTGCATCCCGCACACTCGCCAACCGGACATCTTCCCGAGCATTCTTCCGGAAGTTCATCTTCCGGAAGTTCCTCCGCACAGGCGTTCGGAAATGTCAGTGCTAATTCCCGTGCCCAGGGCGGCGCAAAGATTATCGAGTTTCCCCGGTCCGCCTGGGGACCGCCTCCACCTCCGCTCGATCAACTTGCCGAGCCAGTCAGCGAGCGGCCGCGAATTCTGGAAGTGCCCGAGGTTGCGCCTCCGCCGCCCGCGCTGGGCGGAATTACCATTGAAGCGGCCGAGCACGAGGACGCCGAAAGGCGCCCCGGCATCGACATTCCGCTGCAAAGCGCGCCGCTGGGCTTGCGCCTCCTGGCTGCATTGGTCGACGGACTGATTGTCGCGGCAGCATCAGCCGTGTTCGGCGTCATTTTCTGGAAGGTGGCCGCCGTCCGTCCACCTCTGGCTCAAATTCTATCGCTCGCGGTCGGAATCCCCTGCCTGTTCTTGCCGGCCTATCAGTACTTGCTGATCGTCTACGCCGCCAGTACTCCGGGATGGCGCGCCGCCGGCCTCGAACTGGCCCGCTTCGACGGAACTGCGACCAATCGATCCTTGCGCCGCTGGCGCGTGTTGGCCGCCTGCCTGTCCGGTCTCTCTCTCGGCATGGGCTACGCATGGGTGTTTCTCGACGAGGACGCCCTCTGCTGGCACGATCGCATCACGCATACCTACCTCGGTCCAAGAAAGCGAGCAGTTGCGACCATACCGCAGCCCACGTAAATCAAACTGCCGGACGCGTCCTTCGCTCCCCCTGTGCTATCTTCAATGGTTTAGCCTTAATTGCAGTCTCCACACTTCATCTGAAGCATGGCCACCGTCCCTGAAGGTACAAAACCGGCAGTAAAGGTCTTCGTCGCCACTACGGTGATGCTGACCTTCATTTCGTTCTGGCGCGCCTCCGCGATCGTGCTGTCCGACTTGGCCTCGTCCGCCTATTACGCCGGCGGCGACGCCGAGAAGGTCATCGGCAAGAGCGCGCCCTGGTTCATCCTCGCGGTTATGCTGTTCAGCTACGCCGTGCGGGCGCTGTATATCGAGTCGAGCAGCATGTTCGTGCGTGGCGGCGTTTACCGCGTCGTCAAAGAAGCCATGGGCGGAACTCTGGCCAAGTTCTCGGTTTCCGCTCTGCTGTTTGACTATGTTCTTACCGGTCCGATCAGCGCGGTTTCTGCGGGCCAATATCTCGCTGGGTTCATCAAGGACATCGGCGTAGTTCTGCACCGCCCGCTGAACTTTTCTGACGACCACTTCGCCGCCGGCTTAGCCATCATCATCGTCATCTATTTCTGGTGGAAGAACACGCAGGGTATCCACGAATCCAGTCAGAAGGCGTTGCAGATCATGGCCATCACTACAGTGATGGTGGTCATTCTGATTATCTGGTGCGCGATTACGGTCTTGCGCGCGCCCATCCAGTTGCCACCTAACCCACTGCACGCGGGCGTGGTTCCGCTGAATAAAGATTCGCTGGGCTGGCTCAACGGAACCTGGTTCAGCCATTGGATTTGGATCATCGCATTCGTTGGTTTCGGGCATTCCGTGCTGGCGATGAGCGGCGAAGAGACTCTGGCGCAGGTCAACCGCGAGATCGAACATCCCAAGCTGAAAAACCTGGAGAAGACCGGGCTTGTCATCTTCATCTACAGCCTGCTGTTCACTTCGCTGGTGTCGTTCTTCGCGGTGATGATTATTCCGGACAACGTCCGCCCAGATTACTTTGCCAACCTGATCGGCGGCATCGCGATGTATCTGGTGGGGCCAACCAGCCTGAAGCTCCTATTCCACGGCTTTGTCGTGCTGGTCGGAGTGCTGATTCTGGCGGGCGCGCAGAACACCTCCATCGTGGGCGCGAATGGCGTGTTGAACCGCGTGGCCGAAGATGGCGTGCTGACCAGTTGGTTTCAGAAGCCGCATCATCGCTACGGCACCAGCTACCGCATTATCAATCTCATCGTCAGCATGCAGTTGCTGACCATCGTGCTGAGCCGGGGCGATGTCTATCAACTGGCCGCGCTCTACGCCTTCGGAGTGATCTGGAGCTTCACCATGAAGTCCCTGGCCGTGCTGGTGTTGCGCTTCACCGAGCCTGGCAATCGGGCGTGGAAAGTTCCAGGGAATCTGCACATCGGGAAGACTGAAGTTCCCATTGGGCTCGTGATCATCTCCTCAGTCCTGCTGATGACTGCGCTGGTAAATCTCTTTACCAAGTATCAGGCGACGATTGCGGGAGTGGTCTTCAGCGCAATATTCTTCGCCATCTTCACCATCTCCGAGCACCATGTCGCCAAAGAGCGCCACGGCAAGCCCGAGCAGCTGGACCAGTTCCGGGTGTACGGGAATCAGGAACTGGGCAGCGGAGCCATGGGAGTGCGTCCGGGCAACATCCTGGTCGCGGTGCGCGATCCCCGCAATCTCTATTATTTGCGGCAAGTGCTCAGCCACACCAACACCGGCAAACAGGACGTCGTCGTCATGAGCGCGCGCCTATATCATCGCGAACACAGTTTCGGCGGCAGCGCGGTGTTTGAAGCGAGCCAGGTTTTCGACCACTATGAGCAGGAGCTGTTTACAGCGGCAGTGGCCGTGGCCGAAAAAGAAGGCAAACCCATTTCGCTGCTGGTGGTGCCCGCGACTGATGTGTTTGAAGCCATCATGGTGACCGCGCAGCGGCTCGATTCCAGCCGGGTGATTTGCGGGCTCTCCAATAAGCTCACCGCCGACGAACAGGCCAAACTTACAGGAGACGCCTGGGAGCGCCTGCCCGAGCCTCGTCCGCGGATGACTCTGGAAGTGTGCGCTCCCGACGGGACGATTCGCGAATTTTCCCTGGGGCCACACACGCCCCGCATGCGCCCGCAGGACGTTGAACTCATGCACCAGCTCTGGCTCAACATCACCGCCGACCCTAAGTTTGCCGGGGCCCACCATTACCACATCGTCGCTCTCGCGCTGGAGGAATTGAAGCGCGAGTTGAGCACGGAGCAGCGCGCCGAGCTTCTGCAGAAGCTGCAGGAAGAAATGAACGTCCCCGCTCGCGATAAGAGCGATGACAGCGAAGGGGAAAGCGAATTAGATTTGTAAGGAGGACCCATGGCGCGAATTCCCGGTGCTCCGCGCAATCAGGGCGGTCTGATCGGCCGGTGGTTTGTGGGGATCGTCTACCGTCTGACCCAGCGCAGACTCGGCCGCGTCATCATGCCCATCCAGGTTATCGCGCACCATCCCAAAATCCTGTGGGGATACGCGCAGATGGAGCAATCCCAGGCCGGCAGCAAACTCGTCGATCACAAGCTCAAAGGACTGGCCGAGCTTCGCGTGGCGACCCTCGTCGGATGTCCGTTTTGAATTGATATCGGCTCTGCCGTGGGCAGGGCAAGCGGCATCCCGACTGCACAGATCGCGAATCTGAACAACTACCGCACCGACTCCAACTTTTCAGAGATTGAAAGGCTTGTCCTCGAATATGCCGACGCAATGACCCGGACTCCGGTGGAAGTCTCGGAAGCTTTGTTTGCGAGGCTGCGCGAGAAGTTCAACGAACCGGAACTGGTGGAACTCACTTCGGCGATCGCGTGGGAGAACTACCGCGCCCGCTTCTCGCACGCTTTTGGAATCGAGGCAGAGAATTTCGCTGAAGGAGCGGTTTGCGCCCTGCCGGTGCGGTCGAATTCACAACCGTGATCGCGAACTAGCCGCGTCACTTGTTCAGCAGATTCTCGAGCGATGCCCGCAGGTCGCTGAAGCGAAACTGATATCCGCCGGCGGCCAACTCCGCCGGTTCAACGCGCTGGCTGCCCAACAGAACGGTCTCTCCCATTTCGCCGAAGGCGAGTTTCACCACGAAGGCCGGCACGGGGAAAATCGCGGGCCGAGACAGAACGCCGGCTAGCGTCTGCGTAAATTCGGCATTCGTCACCGGCTTGGGTGCGACCATATTCACCGGGCCTTCGAGATCGCTCTGCAGGATGTGATGAATCGCGTCCACCATATCCTGCACGTCGATCCAGCTCATCCACTGTTGCCCGTTGCCGATCCTGCCGCCCACACCCATCTTGAACGGCGTCAGCATTTTTCCGAGTGCGCCGCCCTTTGGGCTCAGCACAACGCCGGTGCGCATCTGTACTGTTCGAATGCCGGCATCGGCTGCGGCTTTCGTGGCCGCTTCCCAGTCGCGGCAAACGTCGGGCAGAAACCCGCTGCCGGGAGCGCTCTGCTCGTTCAGCACTTCGTCGCCCCGGTCGCCGTAGACGCCGATGGCTGAACTGGAGACGAAGACTTGCGGCTTGTTTTTCGCGTGCGCCAGAGCCTGTGCCAGATTGCGCGTGCCAACGACCCGGCTATCGCGGATCTTCAATTTTTTCTCGGCAGTCCAGCGCCCGACAATGCTCTCACCCGCGAGATGAATGACCGCGTCGAAACCAGAAATTATCTCGGGGGAAATCGGCTGCGCAGGATTCCACGCGATCTGATCCTCGCCCGTACTCGCCCCACGCACCAGACGTGTGATTTCGTATCCGCGAGTTTTGAGCGAAGGAAGAAGCGCGGCCCCAATGGGTCCGGAAACACCGCTGACCAGAATTCGGGAAATCATGGCTGGCAATGCACTCTAGCAGCCGCCGGCGCGTGCGAACAAGCTCGAACAAGCTAAAGATCGATTCGAAATCTTCGAATTGCCCGAAATGGAAGAAGCGGAGTAACGCCCAGAATAACGCGACGACCAGCGAGAGGGCCCCAGGTTTCAGAATTCTGACATGGTAGTCTGTAAGCCTAGCGCCACCAAACTTCTCTACGGGCCGCGAATGCAGCGAAGAAAATTTCTCACGATGGCGGTCACTTGCGGGAGCGCGGCCTCGATTCCAGCTGCGTGGTGGCTGAGTTCGAGGTGGGACGCGGAAGCGGCAACCGAAGCCAGCCCCATCGTATTCAACCAACTGGGCTATCTTCCGGGCGCGGCGAAGTTCTTCACGCTGCGCTCAGCGGCCACAACCTTCACCGTGCACCCGGCCAGCGGCGGCGCCGTTGTGTTGCAGGGCAAACCTGGCCCCGCCCGGGACGACGCGGCTTCCGGCGACCGGCTGCAGATCGCCGACATTTCCGCAGTGCGCCAGCCCGGCGCATACGTTCTTTCGACCGAGGGGGGCGAGGGCGAGAGGAAGGGCACTCCTTTTGAAATCGGAAACGATGTCTATCGCCATGCTCTCTGGCTCACCATGCGGTCCTATTACGGCCAGCGTTGCGGCTGCAATGTTGACTTGGGCGACGGCTATTCCCATCCGCCGTGCCATCTGACCGCCGAATTTCACCCGACGTCTGGAAAGAGCGGCCCGTACAAGAATCATGGCGGATGGCACGATGCCGGCGACTATGGCCGCTACGTGGTGAACTCCGGAATCTCAACGGGAACTTTGCTCTGGACGTGGGAAATGTCGAATCCGGCGGTGCGCCGACTCGATCTGAAGATTCCTGAATCTCGCGGGAAGCTGCCCGACTTTCTCGCCGAAATCCGCTGGAACCTCGATTGGATGCTCAGCTTGCAGGACGCCGACGGCGGCGTGTGGCACAAGCAGACCAGTGAGAATTTTTGCAGCTTCATCATGCCGCAGGACGACCATCTGGTCAGCTATGTCGTAGGCACCGGGTCGGCGCCGTACAAGAGCACGTGTGCGACGGCGGATCTGGCCGCAGTGGCGGCGATTGCCGCCCGCTGCTATGGTCCTTATGACGACGGCTATGCCAGGAATTGTCTTGAGGCGGCGAAACGGGCGTACGCGTGGGCGAGCCAACATCCGGATGTAACCTTCGAGAATCCCGGCGGCATTCGCACCGGCGGTTACGGAGACCAGGATTGCCGCGATGAGATGCTCTGGGCCGCCGCGGAACTATGGCGCACCACGGGCGAGGAACCATACCGTCAGGCGTTCGAGAGCGGCATTGCCTACCTCAGCGTCGACGGCGCGCTTCGGATAAAGACGCCCGGCTGGAACGAGCTTTCCAGTTTCGCGCTCTGGACCTACGCAATGGCCGGCAGGAAAAGCGCCTCCAGCGAGTTAGTGGCGCAGATTCGCGAAGCCAGCGCACACGCGGCGGAAGCGCTCCTTCAGAACAGCCGCGACAACGGCTATGGAAACACGATGACGCTTTCGGACTATACCTGGGGATCGAACGGAGTGGCGGGGAATCAATCGCTGCAACTAATTGTTGCTGACCGCTTGCAGAAGAATGACCAATTTTTTCAGGCAGCAGCGGAAAACCTGCACTATTTGGTCGGAAGGAATTGCTGGGACTTGTCCTGGGTGACGCATCTGGGAACGAAATCGTTCCAGCATCCTCACCACCGGCCCAGCGCTGCCGATAGCATTGCCGCCCCTTGGCCGGGGCTGCTCTCCGGCGGCCCCAACGCGCATCCGGGTGACCGGGTGGCCGCGTCCTTGCCCAAACGGCCGCCCATGCAAATGTACAAAGATGACCAGGCCGCGTATTCGCTGAACGAGATTGCAATCAACTGGAACGCTCCGCTGGTATTTCTGCTGGCTGCGCTCAACGCCCGGTAGCTGATGTTCGTAGTCGATGTTCGTAGTAGACGCTCGGCTTACCGTTCCGCCCGCAAATTGGCCCCTATCGCAGGCTATAATCGTACATGGCGAGCTTGCGCCAGCAGATCGCGACCACTGCTCTTACGCTTACCAAGTTTCGCGACTTGATGAAGCGCATGCAGGAGAACCGTCCGCAGGACGATCTCACCATCGTCAAGAAGGCCTACGATTACTCCCTGAAACATCATGAAGGCCAGAGCCGGGCTTCCGGCGAGCCCTATCTGGTTCATCCCCTCGAAGTCGCGTTGGTTCTCGCCGAAATGAAAATGGACCCGGTCGCCGTAGCCGCCGGACTGCTCCACGACTCGGTCGAAGACACATCGGTCACCATCGTCGACATTCGCAAGGAATTTGGCGAGCAGGTCGCCCACATCGTCGAAGGCGTCACCAAGATCAGCAAAATCGACTTCGCCACGCGCGAGGAGCAGCAGGCCGAAAACCTGCGCAAGATGATGCTCGCGATGGTCGACGACATTCGCGTGATCCTCATCAAGCTGGCCGATCGCCTGCACAACATGCGCACGCTCGAGCACCTCGCACCTGAGCGCCAGCGCAAGATCGCCGAAGAGACGCTGGAAATTTATGCGCCCATCGCCCACCGCCTGGGCATGGGCAAAATTCGCGGCGAACTCGAAGATTTGGGCTTCCGCTTTCTCGATCCCCTGGGCTATGAGCAAGTGGAAAAATCGGTCAACGCCCGCCGCAAGCAGGGCGAGGCTTTCCTCGCCAAAATGCAGCTGACCATCACCGACAAGCTGAAAGAAGCCGGCATTCAGGCCAGAGTAGAAAGCCGCATCAAGCGCCTCTACAGCATCCACAAGAAATTGCAGCGCCAGCACATCTCGGTAGATCAGGTTTATGACCTGTGCGCCATGCGCGTGATCACGCGTTCGCTGCAGGATTGCTACGCCGTGCTCGG
>Ga0224556_1000555_pt1 | contig 10114 bp, 9 predicted proteins | sample 714S315metaG_FD_183007 | JGI IMG/M metagenome (GOLD analysis project Ga0224556, IMG submission 183007) | Peat soil microbial communities from Stordalen Mire, Sweden - 717 S3 1-5 | ecosystem: Environmental > Terrestrial > Soil > Wetlands > Peat | place: Sweden: Norrbotten County, Stordalen Mire...
TTGGCGAAGATGCCGGGAAGCATGCCGTCCTGCGCCATAGCCAGCGGCAGACGCGAATAGCTCATCACCAGCGCGTTGAACATGCCAAACGCGCTCATCATGCCGCCCAGCACGACCAGGATCCGCAGCAGCGGCCCGCCCAGAAGCCCGGCAATGTCGGCCCACGAGCCGGTTTCCCACGCCGTCGGTTTCAGACCAGTCATCCACATCGCGGCAAAAGGCAGAATGTAGCTGGCCGCCACGATGCAAACGGCGACGACCATCGCCCGCGGATATGTCCGCTGCGGCTTCTCCACTTCTGTGGCGATGGTCGAAGCGTTGTCCCATCCCATGTAATTCCACATGCAGATGAGCAGCCCGCCAAGTATGTCGACGGTCGAGGTAGTCGGCTTGGTCACGGCGTTGACCAGAGCGTGCACCTTGAACGGAGCCAGCAGCACAATCGCCGCGAACGGCGCCGACAGGGCCACGAACAGCCACAGCGAGGTGAGCGAAACTACTTTCACTCCGGCAATGTTCAGCAGGGCGCAGGCGATCACGACGAAGAGCGCGACCCACCATCCGCGATTGCCTTCCTGAAACCACGGAAACATCCGCGTCAGGTAGGCCACGAACAGTGTGGGATAAATCGCCATGTCGAAAATGGACGCAACCAGCGAGAGCCAGGCTTCCTGAAATCCCCAGAAGTTGCCCATGGCGCGGCGCACCCAGGCGTAGTAGCCGCCTTCGAAAGGCAGCGCGCTCGACAACTCGCCGATCATGAAAGCCGTGGGCAGGCTCCAGAGCAGCGGCGTGAGCATCAGAATCAGGATCGCTCGTCCGTAGCCGGCGCCATGCACGATTTCTTCCGTCCCATAGGTTCCGCCCGACACCATAAAGAAGGTGGCGGCGACCAGGGGCCAGAGCGTAAGGCGGACGAATTTCTTCCGGTTGGGGACGGCGGTGAGGGGCAGGGGATTTTCGGTTTGTCGACGCGGAGCGCTAGCTGTTGCCAATTTCTATGTCTTCCTCCTCAAGCGACTCACTCTCACCACCGCGTCTCCCTTGGCCTTCGAAACCGGATCTTCGAAATCTGATCTTCGGCAACGAATGACGTCCTGCTCGCGGCTCCCGGGTCACTGCGATTCCCGGGCATTTCGGCGAAGTTAGTTCGCAACTGTGAGATTACGGGAATTTTCCACAGATGCAAGATTTTTTTGAGTATTTTTGCAAAATTTTGTAAGCGGGCTGTGTGGTACGGAGGTAATGGTTTGCGAGCCCCGAGCTGCTAGTCCGGAGAAGACCCACCCTCGGAAAGAGAGTCAGAGTTTCAGTTCCCAGGTTTCGGCAATCAGATTTTTCCGGCTCCAGCTGTCGTGCTTCTTTTCGCCCACCAACTTGAAGCCAGCGTTCTGATAGATATTCCGCGCGGCCGTAAGCTCGCTCTGCGTCCACAATACGATTTTCCTGTATCCAACCCGTCGCGCAAATCCCACACACTCGGAAACAAGTCGTTTCCCGAGTCCGAGTCCGCGCGCTGAAGGCTCCACCAATAGCAGCCGAAGCTGGGCCACCTTTTGAGACTTCTTCACCAGAAACACTGACCCGACGTTTTCTCCATCTTTCTCGGCGATCCAACAGGCTTCGCGTGCGGGATCGAATTTTTCGATGAATTTCGCGGCGATTCCGGCAAACAACGCCTCAGCGCGCTCGTCGTAGCCGTACTCCTGGAAGTACAGCAGCCCATGCCGCCACACCACCCAGCCCATGTCCCCGGGCCTGTGGTGCCTAAGCATGAACGGAGCGGCACCCGCAACGTCGGGGTTGAGAACCGATTCCAACGTCTGCATGGAGTGCAGCAGATCATCCTGCTTCGCGGGAGACAGCTTTCCTAATATCTCTCTGACCTGCTCGTCGGAGCGGGCGTTGAGCGGCTCGAACACCTGCCGGCCTTTCTTGGTGAGGGCCAGCAGAGTTTGACGCGTGTCTTTGGGCGACTCTTTTTTGTCGATCAGGTGATCTTTCTCAAAGCCCGTCAGAATGCGGCTTAAGTATCCCGGATCGAGCCCCAAAGCGTTGCACACTTCTCCCGCCGTCGATTGTTCGCGGTGCGCCAGTTCGTAGAGGACACGCATCTGGGTCAAGGAAAGCGGACTGTTGAGGAAGCCCTCATCCAGCAGCCCGAGATGCCGGGTGTAGAAGCGGTTGAAGCGGCGAACGGCGGCGATGCGGTCCGGGGAAGCTTGAGGGAACGACGGTGCCGAAGCCATACACAAAGTATGGGCAAGTGTAGTTGACTCTGTCAACTAAAATAGTTGACCACGTCGACTAGGGCTTCCTGAGCCAAGAAGGCAGTCCTAGACCTTCGTCCACAGCTCTGCCCGCGGATCTTCCGGATTCAACTTCGCCAGCTCGCGCAGCAGTTCCTTCGTGCGCTCGTCGCGGGGCATGGTCACGGTCACCGTGATCTCGACGATCTCGTCGCCGCGCACGCCCTCTTTCGTGGCTGAAGGCACACCTTTTTCCCGCAGCCGCAGTTTCTGGCCTGACTGCGTCCCGGGAGGAATCTTCAGCAGCGCCCGCCCGTCGATGGTCGGAACCTCGATCTTCGCTCCCAGTGCGGCTTCGGTGGCACTCACCGGCACTGTCAGATAGATGTCGTCCCCATCGCGCCGGAAGACGGGATGCTCTTCGGTCCGAATAATCGCGTAAAGATCTCCCGCCGTCCCTCCGTGAGCGCCGGCGTTTCCCTTGCCCGGCACACGAATGCGCTGCCCGTCCCGCGTCCCGGGTTTGATCCGAACCTCGAGCGGCTCAGTGGTCATCACCGTGCCTTCGCCGTGGCAGACGGGGCAGGTCGTCAGATTCTTTCCCGTCCCATGGCATCGCGGACACTGCACGTTGAACTTCATGCGCCCACCGGTCTGAGTAATCTGCCCAGTCCCGTTACACTCCGGACACTTTCCCGGAGCTTCCAGCGTTCCCTGCCCGTGGCAATTCGAACAAGTATCATGCCGGGAAATATTCAGCCGCATCACGCCGCCGCGGATCGCCGTCCAGAACGGCACGTTGACCTGATATTCGAGATCGGTGCCCGGTTCCGGGCCTTCCTCCGCCGGTGCGCTGCGCCCGCCACCAAACATTCCGCCAAAAATGTCGCGGAAGCTGCTGCCTCCACTCCCTCCCCCACTTCGACGCGAACCTCGGTTGGCGCTGTCGACCAGATCCGAAAAATCGAACCCGCCAAAATCGAAAGGAACGCCCTGGCCGCCATCCTGCGCTCCACCACTCGGGACACCGCCGGGAAATCCGCCGGCCCCTCCCGCCGCGCCGCCGGCGCGCGCGTAGGCCTCGGCGGTTGCCGGATCAATATTGTCGGAGTAGAACCCTACCTGATCGTAGATTTTGCGCTTCTTGGGATCGCTGAGAACGTCGTTCGCTTCGGAGAGCGTCTTGAACTTCTCCTCCGCCGACTTGTCCCCAGGATTGACGTCGGGATGATACTTGCGCGCGAGCTTGCGGAACGCCTTGCGGATGTCGTCCGCCGAAGCCGACTTCTTCACGCCGAGAATTTCGTAGTAATCCTTCTTGGGAGTGTTCGCCATTGAACGCAATCTGAAATCGGATTACGGCAGAACCGAGTCTAATTCAGAATCTTTCGCCTCTCTTTATCGTCTACGACGAGCTTGAAATCGTCGGACTCTGCCTCGTCCACATAGACCGGCACGTCCCTCGAGCCGGTGGCACTCTCCACAAAAACAAGCCACCGCCTCTCATCCTCGGCGAGGCTCAAGAAATACGTTTCCCCATTCACCTGAAAGTCCACTTCGATTCCCCCTCACTCTGCTTGCCAGTTGCAGCAAGGGGCGCCGCACGGCGCCCCCGCTGAAGCTGACGGCTGAATGCTGACAGCTTACTTCTTGTCTTCGACGTCCACGTACTCCGCGTCGATCACGCCTTCATCTTTCTTGGCCTGACCGTTGCCGCTATGGTCGCCGCCCGCGGTCGCGCCTGGCGTTGGGCCTGCTCCAGGACCTGCACCCGGCGTCGCCTGCGCCGCCTTGTACATCTGTTCGGCCAGCTTGTGCGAGGCCGCAGTCAGCGTCTCGCGCGCCTTGTCCATGGTCGCCTTGTCGTTCGATTCCAGCGCCTTCTTCGCGTCGGCCAGCGAGTTCTCAACATCTCCACGATCCGAACCGGAGATCTTGTCGCCCTGTTCTTTCAGCATTTTCTCGATGTTGTAGACCATCGAGTCGAGCTGGTTCTTGGCTTCGATCGACTCGCGCTGCGCTTTGTCCTCGGCCGCGTGTGCGTCGGCTTCTTTCGCCATGCGCTCGACTTCTTCCTTCGACAGGCCGGAAGACGACGTAATCGTAATCTTCTGGTCCTTTTGCGTGGCGGTATCCTTCGCCGTCACGTTCAGGATGCCGTTGGCGTCAATGTCGAACGTCACCTCAATCTGCGGTACACCCCTCGGAGCCGGCGGAATTCCGGTTAAATGGAACTTGCCCAGAGTCCGGTTCTGCGCCGCCATCGGCCGTTCGCCCTGCAGCACGTGAACTTCAACCGAGGTCTGACTGTCGGCCGCGGTCGAGAACGTCTCCGTCTTTTTAGTAGGAATGGTCGTGTTGCGCGGGATCATCGGCGTCGCCACCCCGCCCAGCGTTTCAATCGCCAGCGACAGCGGAGTCACGTCGAGCAGCAGCAGATCCTTCACTTCGCCGCCCAGCACGCCACCCTGAATCGCAGCGCCAATTGCGACCACTTCGTCGGGATTCACTCCCTTGTGGCCTTCCTTGCCGAACAATTCCTTCACCAGCGCCTGAATGCGCGGCATGCGCGTCTGCCCGCCGACCAGCACGACTTCGTTGATCTTGCTGGCATCGACGCCCGCGTCCTTCAAACACTGCTTGCACGGACCTACCGAGCGCTGAATGATGTCTTCGACCATCCCTTCGAGCTTGGCCCGCTTCAGCTTCTTCACCAGATGCTTCGGACCGCTCGCGTCAGCCGTGATGAACGGCAGATTGATTTCGGTCTCCATCGTGGTCGAAAGCTCGATCTTCGCCCGCTCGGCCGCGTCGCGCAGCCGCTGCAGGGCCATTTCGTTGCCCTTGCCACGCAGGTCGAGACCTTCGTCCTTCTTGAATTCGTCAATGAGCCAGTCGACGATGCGCTGGTCAAGGTTGTCGCCGCCCAGGTGCGTGTCGCCGTTGGTGGCCTTGACTTCAATCACGCCTTCGCCGACTTCGAGCACGGAAATGTCAAAAGTTCCGCCGCCGAAGTCATACACAGCGATCATCTCGTCTTTGGTTTTGTCGAGCCCGTAAGCCAGCGCGGCCGCCGTCGGCTCGTTGATAATGCGCTTCACTTCGAGCCCGGCAATCTGACCTGCATCTTTGGTCGCCTGCCGCTGGGCGTCGTTGAAATACGCCGGTACCGTGATGACCGCCTCGGTCACTTTCTCGCCGAGATAGTCTTCCGCTGCCTTCTTCAGCTTCTGCAAAATCAGCGCCGAAATCTGCGGAGGGGTGTACTCCTTGCCCTGCGCCATCACGGCGACGTGGTCGCCCGACTGCACGACCTTGTAGGGCACCATCTTGATCTCTTCCGTGACTTCGTCGAAGCGGCGCCCCATAAACCGCTTGATCGAATAAACCGTGTTCTCTGGGTTGGTGATGGCCTGCCGCTTAGCGACCTGCCCGACCAGCCGTTCGCCAGTCTTGGTAAACCCAACTACCGAGGGCGTCGTCCGCCCTCCTTCTTCATTGGGGATCACTTTGGGCTCGCCGCCCTCCATGACCGCCACGCAGGAATTGGTAGTCCCCAGATCAATTCCGATAATCTTTCCCATACAATGCTCCTCCTTAACTAGATAAGTGCTTTATAATCAATGTCGATGCGATTGCGCTAAGGACCATGCTAAGACCTGAGTGAATCGTTGTCAAGGTTTAGATGCGATAAGGGGCCTTGGCGATTCCTCGAAAACAGGAGTAGCATTTGCGCGATTGGTGTTGAAGCATTCAGCTTGATGGTGAGGACCGGAAATGCAACGTCAAAACCAGGCAGACGTCGATTGGCCCCGCTTCTCGTTTTGGAAACCTGAGGTCGTTCGGGCCGAGCTCGATGAGCAGGCGAAGCTGGTAGAAAGGGAAAAGACTCGACCAACCCGCACACATGATCTCTGGAAGCAGCTACTCAATTGCCTAAAGTTCAAGGTGCGGGCATTCAATCTTGAATACGGAGAAGAATTTATCAGGTGCGAAAGGGGGCGGGGCAAATTTTCAATCGCTCTTCCCCCGTCCACTCCGATGTCTCCATACGACACACAGTCCGAAGCAGTGCAAGTTTCACTGAGGTACGACCATAAGCGGCTGCTATTTGATCTCGCGCACAGTGATCGGCCGAAATCGTCCATTTGGGCGTTTCGGCCGAATATCGAAGGAGGCCGCGGGGACGTAGAGGTCTGCATCGTCATCGGCAGGAGAGATGTTTATGAACATGAGCACAGACGAAGCTGCTGAGAGCGTCGTGGAGTGTCTCCTTCGGGTCAGTCCGCCCGCCCAGCAAAGGCGCGCTTTCTGAAGAAGAAGGGATTCCAGAAGATCAGCTCGACCCTTACCTCGCAGGCCCGAAAGCCCAGCCTGAATGACATCGTAATTCACCTGAAGTACAATGAGGCAGGAGGTATCCCATGCCCGCAAACGCCTTAGTCCAGACCCGGATTGACCCCGTCGTGAAAGAGCGCGCTGCCGAGGTCCTGCAAGAGTTGGGGATCACCCTCTCGGAAGCGGTGCGCATTCTGCTGACGCGAACCGCCAACGAAGGAGCGCTGCCGTTCGCTCTGACCTCCGACGGCGCCGCGCACGACGCATGGTTCCGCGCCAAAGTGCAGGAAGCGCTGAGCGATCCCCGCCCCGCCATCCCGCACCATAAGGTCGAAGCTCACTTTGCCAAACGGCGAGCCGCCGCACTGCGCAAAGCGCGATAATCTTAATTCATCATTGCGCAAACGCATGCGGCTGGAGTGGTCCATCCTCGCGCAGGCCGACCGCGACGCCCTCTTCGATTACATCGAATCGGATAGCCCACGGGCCGCCACCGTTGATGACCGCATCCGGGAACAGGTTGAGACCTTGGCGCGGTTCCCTGAGAGCGGTCGTGCGGGTCGCATCGAGGGAACACGCGAGTTGGTGATCAACCGCACGCCCTACATCGCCGCCTACCGCATCGCGGGAAGTACCGTCCGGATCTTGCGCGTTCTGCACGGGTCACGGCAATGGCCTGACGAAATGCCCGACGAGTCGCAAGAGTGATCTGAATCCGCGACTTCCTGCACAAGCGGGCCCTCGATAAGAGCGAAGCGCGACGATCAGATTCGTGAACTGGCGGAAGACTTGCCAAACAGCTGGCTCAATCTCTATCCTTATCTCCCCTGCCAGATCCTTCGACGCAGTAAAGGAGCGCTATGAAATCCCTCGCACTGGTCTTTCTGACTCTCACGCTTTTCTCTCTCGCCGCCATTGCCGCCGATCAGCCTGCACCTCCCGCCGAGGGCGCGCCAGCTCCGAGCTTTACGCTGCCCAACCAGGAGGGCGCGCAAGTTTCGCTCGATCAGTTCAAGGGGAAGTGGGTCGTGCTTTATTTCTATCCCAAGGATTTCACCTCGGGCTGCACCATTGAAGCGCACAACTTTCAGCGCGACCTCGACAAGTACACGGCCAAGAACGCCGTCATCGTCGGGGTGAGCGTCGATAACGTCGACTCGCATAAGAGCTTCTGCACCAAAGAAGGGTTGAACTTTAAGCTGCTCGCCGATCCCAATCATGCGGTGGTGGCGAAATACGGCTCCGTCGGGGAATACAACGGAATGACCATCGCTACCCGCAACACATTCCTGATCGATCCCACGGGTGTGATTCGGAAGGTATATCTGAAAGTGAGCCCCCAGGGTCACAGCGACGAAGTCCTGGCCGATCTGCAAAAGCTGCAAGCGAACTAGATCTTATTAGCCGGGTGCCCCATGTCTCGCTCCCTTTGCGAGACGTGGGATTCCCCAGGCCCATACCAAAATCAGCCCGGTACTCAAAATCGGCCGCCCTCGCCTACCACGAAATCGGCGGGTTCTTTCGCAGGTCGGTCACCTTGTAGCCTGCGGGAAGTTCAAAGAGTTGCGGGTCGGGCTCGGCTGCGGTCAATTCGGTGATGGTGAAGGTCTGCTTTCCGACCATAGGGCCTGAGCGGATGGAGAGCAGATTCAGGCCGAGCTCCTGCGAATGCCAGTATTCTTTCAGGGTGGTGAACGGCTGGTCGTTGCCGATTGTCCCGGCTTCGACCGTAATGGTTTCGCGTCTGCCGATGGTATCGATTCCGACAAGGTTGCGGGTTCCGAGGTCCTCGACGCTCACGTTGTCCGCCGACATCGCACGGGGAGGGAGAGGCTTGAGCGGCGCAGCAGCCGAAAGGTCGTCACCCGGGTCGTAGGTGCGAAGTTCGCAAATGTGCCGCTGAGTGCTGCAGTTGTACTGCGTGCGCAGCTTGGGGTCGGCGAGCTGAATCCAGTTCATCTCGGACTTGACGTTGCCGTTCTTCGGCACGAGGAACCAGCGTTCCTCGTAGATTCGCCCTCGTCCGTCGCGCGCAATGTGGCGTTCGTTGGCTAGCGTTATCGTCACGCCGTCGGCCGCGTACTTGACCCATTCGGTGTCGAGCGTAGCCGTGAACGGCGCACCAGACAAGGGAGGAACCACTATGCTCTCGAGGACTTCGCGCACGCCTCCATCCGCTGCCGGCGAACGGTATTGCTGCCGAGTCTGTTCAACCTGCGCCACGCATGCGACGCTGATCAGCCCGCCGACTGCGCCGAGACTGGTTAGCCCGAGGCCGGCTAACCCGAAGCTCGCTAACCTGAGGATTCCCTCGATCCGAATTCGCATTGGCGATCCCTCCCTGCTCTCAGAATGCTACGTCGCACTCGCGACCTCGTCAACGCTGCCGACGAGCGCCCAAGCTTTGCCGCTTCTTGCGAAGCTTGGAGATGTATACTTTACATGTGGTTCACATGCAAGTATGCTATCCACATGTCAAAGATGATTCAGCTTCGCAATGTGCCGGATGCCCTGCATCGCAACCTGAAAGCCCGCGCCGCCATGGCCGGTATGTCCCTGTCGGACTACCTGCTCGCCGAGATCAAGGAGATCGGCGAGCGGCCGACTTTGGCGGAATTGCGCGATCGGCTCCGAACCCGTAAGCCGGTCGCAGTTCAAATCGACACCGCGCGCCTGGTGCGGGAAGAGCGTGAAGCTCGGTGATCGTCCTGGACGCATCCGCGGCGGTGGACTGGCTTCTTCAGACCTCCGTAGGACAACGCATTGAGGATCGAATTTACTTGCGCGGTGAATCTTTGCATGCCCCGCACCTTCTCGACCTGGAGGTGGCGCAGGTCCTGCGACGGCTGGTACGGGAGACCGCAGTTTCCGCTCTGCGGGCCGATCAGGCGATCGAGGACTTACTAAGTCTTCGGGTAACGCGTTATCCTCACTTCGTCTTCCTCCCGCACATTTGGCGGCTGCGTCATAACTTTTCAGCCTACGATGCAGCCTACTTTACGCTTGCCGAAAAGCTCGGCGCCACCCTCGTTACACGGGACGGGCGCCTTGCCTCTGCCTCCAACCGTAGGGTGAGCATCGAGCTATTTTGAAGTGCGAGGGATTCCAGCCATGCGCTTCTCCGCCGCAGATCGAAGCCAAGCCTGAATTAGGCCGAGGACCCAGAACCGGTAGCTTCTACTCCATCTCCACCCGCCACACCGGCTCCCCGCCGAGCGAGTGGTAGAAGCCCCATCCGGCCAGGGCCACCACGCTGAGCAGCGCCAGCTCGGCAGAACTCATGTACCAGGCAGAGAAATCGGCCGTAAACGGGACGTTGGCGAGCATGTCGACGGTGAACGCGGCAACCGCCAGGGGGACAAGGCCAAAGCGAAAGATAATCAGCACCAGAATCCCATACACCAGAAGAAACTCCGGTATATCCACGCTGGGATGCGAGCTTTGCAGATAGCGTATGACGGCGTAGATGGAAACGAAGGCGATCGCGGCAATACAATCTTTGCGCAGCAGGACTTTGAGTCCTAAAG
>Ga0224556_1000556_pt1 | contig 10109 bp, 9 predicted proteins | sample 714S315metaG_FD_183007 | JGI IMG/M metagenome (GOLD analysis project Ga0224556, IMG submission 183007) | Peat soil microbial communities from Stordalen Mire, Sweden - 717 S3 1-5 | ecosystem: Environmental > Terrestrial > Soil > Wetlands > Peat | place: Sweden: Norrbotten County, Stordalen Mire...
TTTCCCTCGTGCCAATGCCATGGTGCAGAGGCAAGGCCGCGCCGGAAATTTGAGTAACCTGTTTCACAAGATTCTCGTCGCCGCCGGACTTGCCGACAAGCGCAGCCATCACAGCACCGGCAAAGGTCGCAACGTCTCGCGTGAACAAAACGAAATCAGCTTTCACTCGCTGCGTCACACGGCCACCACGCTGCTCAAATCGGCGGGCGTGTCGGACGCCGTGGCGCGCGAATTCATCGGCCACGATTCGCCAACGGTGTCCAAGCAATACACCCACATCCCCACCGACACACTCCGGCAGGCTGCGAATAAACTACCGGATATTTTCAAATGAATACTTTGATATGTTAAAACCCAAACTACTTCTTCAAATTGAGGGCGCGGCTGTTTTGCTCGCCGCCTGCATTTTATTTCAGCATTCGCATGGTAGCTGGCTATGGTTCGGCCTGCTTTTCTTCACACCTGATTTTTCAATGTTGGGCTATGTCGTCAACAAAAAGGTGGGCGCGGCGGCTTACAATCTTGCCCATACTTACACGGCTCCACTTTTATTGCTTTCAGTTTTTTGGTTTGGCGGCAGGACTTCGGATGCGTGGCTGGCATTGATTTGGTTGTCCCACATTGGCTTTGACCGGCTGATTGGTTATGGGTTGAAATATGAGACGGCTTTCAAAGACACGCATTTGCAACGTGTGTGACTCCTGAATGAACTGCGGCACCTTATTGGCCGGTGCGACCGTATGTGTTGTAGCGTCTTTCATATCAGACACAGTTTGACATCCAGTCCGATATAGACGACACTAAAGCCATGCCACAAAAGACAACCTCCATGCCATTGCCCGCCGAACGTGCGCTTCGCAAGTTGGGCCGCGACCTCGCGCTCGCGCGTCGCAAGCGCGGCATCGCCACCGGCGACATGGCCGCGCGGCTCTTTGTCAGCCGTGATACGCTATGGCGGCTTGAACGCGGCGACCCGACCGTTGCACTCGGCACTTTGGTAACGGCCACCTTCATTCTTAATTTGCACGAACGACTCGCAAATCTACTGGCACCTGCCAGCGACGACCTTGGCCTTAGTCTGGATGAGCGCCGCCTACCGCAACGAATTCGTCGCCACAAATCATGAGCATGGAAGTCCATATTGATTGGCATGGCGAAACCATTTTGGTGGGACGGCTTCACGCCGCTGAACGCGGGTCATCCGTTTCGTTTGAGTATGACGCCGGATGGCTTCAGCGTGACGACGCCTTCGCGATTGATCCCACCTCGCTCCCCTTGCAACGCGGCGCGCATCATGGGACAACACTTTTTGGTGCCATTCACGATTGTGGCCCTGACCGTTGGGGGCGCGTCCTGATTGAACGGGCTGTCCGTAAAAAGGTTCTCGCTCAAAAGCCGTATCACGAAATTGATTATGTGCTGGCGCTGGACGATGCGTCGCGCATTGGTGCGCTACGCTTCCGCCTTGATGCCGCCAGCCCGTTTCTTGCGGCCACCAGCGGAAAACTCCCGCCTCTGGTTCGCCTCAATGCCCTTCTCCGCGCCACCGACGCGATTCACAGCGAGACGGAAACGGCCCAGGATTTACGTTTCCTGCTCGGCGCGGGTTCGCCACTTGGCGGTGCCCGGCCCAAATCAGCCGTCGCATTGGCCGATGACCGGCTCGCCATCGCAAAGTTCCCCAAGCCTGACGACATCCGCGACATCGCGGCAGGCGAAATCCTTGCCCTCACGCTGGCAGCGCAAGCAGGCATCCAAGTCGCGGAACATCGGCTCGTGTCGGTGGGTAGCCAAAGTGTTGCCGTTATCACCCGATTTGATCGCGCGGGAAAAATCCGCATCCCTTTTATTTCTGCGGCCAGCTTGTTGGGACTGCCCCAAGGCGAGCTTGGTGCTTATACGATGCTGGCGGATGGCATCCGTCAATTCGGCAACAATGTGTCAGGCGACCTCCGTGAATTATGGCGTCGCCTCATTTTCTCATTGCTCGCCAGCAACTTTGACGACCATTTGCGCAATCATGGTTTTCTCATGCGTGAACCAGGACGCTGGTCGCTCTCGCCGGCCTACGACCTCAACCCGGTGCCGGAACTGGATCGTGCCCGCGCGAGCAAGACTGCCATCACGGAGAGCCAGGAAGAACCGACCATCGCCGGTGCATTGGCTGCCGCCACCCGTTTTGGTCTCAAGGCGGCCGAAGCAAAGAAGATTCTCCGGGAAGTGTTCACTGTCATTGCTGGCTGGCGGAAGACCGGTCGGCAACTGCGCCTCAGAGCCGACACGCTTGATGCTTATGCCAGCGCCTTTGAGCATTCGCTCATGGATGAAGCCAAGGGCATTATCGGAAAATAAATTTGGTTCCACCGTGACCAACGCGCTTTCTTGCTCCACTTCACCGGCCGCTGTTCGGCCAAATCCCCTCACAACCGCGCCGGTTCCGTTCCGCAACAAAGCGCGTCCGTCACGAGCGGCATATCAAATGCCAAATAATCGGCGGTCTTCCGCCTGCGGTTCCGCGACGGTCGTTCCGCTGCGGCTCCGTTCCCGCCGTCTCTCCGCCTCCGCTTCACTTTTCCGTTCGCCGAACCGCAGGCCGAAGCCTTCGATGGATCGCAGGAAAACTCATGCTCATGCAGTCCAGCCCGATGGCCGAGACTTGCAGATTGCCTAGTTTGCACTTTTTATCAAACCGTATTCCTTCATTTCACCATGAACCTCTTGAATTTCCCGGTTTAACTGCGTGATGTATTCGTTCGCTACCTGAGAAAATAAATCATCGCCAACTTCGGTCAGCTTAATCTTAAATTCTCCATCTTTGATTCGTGCAATGAGCTTGTTAAACGCGCTCTTAACCTCGTTTGGCTTGTCCTCGGAAATCGGAATACTGATTTGAGTATCGCCATCTTCAATCTTAATGAAGTGCTTATCATCAACCTGCACAATGGTCGCTTTAATCGTTTCCATAGATTTTTCCTCGCTCTCCAAATGCTTCTTCTCCGCCTTCCAGGGTTTTCATGCTGATCTTTTTCCAATCGAGCCGATCTTCCTCGTTCTCTAGTTTAACCAGATTGTTAGAAAATGGATTGCCAATATAAGTGCAATACCCCGATCGCCCGTGGCAGCGGTAAATCGAGCAGTAGGGCAGTGTCCGCACGGCAATGTTGGCATCGTGCGTCGAAATGAACACCTTCTTTCCAGATTTTGCCCGTTCCTTAATAAGTGGCACAATCACATCGCTGATATATTCGTTGCCCAAGCTTCGTTCCGGCTCATCAAGAATGTAGACTTCCTTGTCGGTTCCAAGCTCCTTCTGCAACATGACCATCGAAGCCTCACCACTTGATGGCATATATTGCAATCCGTCCAGCGCGAAATATCTCTTAAAAAGCAGCAATTCGAGGACGGTCTTAATGGTTTCCACATCTTCGATTTCATTGAGATCAGAAATATGCTGAAACAAATCATCGGCGTAGACATGCTCCAAGATCTTCCGGACACAATTAATAAATTGCTTCTTCGCTCCCTTTTTCGCCCCTGATAGGCTCGATAGCGAACTGTCGGTAACATATCCCGATTGGAATTTGAACTCTGTCCGAAACTCCAGCTCTCCTTTGTTTGATCCAAGACTACCAACAGACTCTTTGAGCATCGGGATTTCTGTTTCAACACACTTCACGATCTCGGCCGCATTAACTTCGATTTTGATGCGATTCATCGCGTAGGCACAAAAACCTGTCGTGGTAGGTTTCGCTGCCGATCCCGTCTTCCGCTCTACCTCGCTGCGGAACGTTTTAATCGCCGAGTTCATGAAGTATATTTCTTTCCATTCAGAAAATGTGACCCACTCCCGCTTGCTGAGCCGGTTAAGCAACTCCGATAAGATTCCGGTGACCTGACTTTGCTCTTCTGGGTTAAGCTCCTTCTTCACGGACAGGTTTTCGGCTAGAAATTCCAGGAACACTTTCATTGTTCCAACAGCCTCATTAAAATCCTCAAACTCACGTCTAGCTTCGCTCTCCTCCTCTGGATCAATATTCTTGAGTAGAATCTTCTTAGCGTTCTGATTCGTGTTTTTTGCTGCAAAATGTGCTACAAACTTGGCGATGCTCGTAATGCCAACCTCACCGGCAGCACGCAGTTCTTTAATTTCGTTATTGCAGTAATTAATTTCATAATCGTTCAGATTTATGGTCAGGTTTTTGCCTCTCGTATCGAAAATCTCATCCAGTCGATCAGCCGCAGACTCGTAGACACTCGCATCTACTCCGTTGTCGGCGTAATGCTTGGCAATAGCTTTGAGTATACAGGATTTGCCTGTTCCTTTTGGCCCGAACACGACATTGATGTCATTGAATGCCTTGATTTTCAGAATCGAGCCATCGTCAAAAGGAAGTAGCACGAGATCCTCGGATGTCTTCTTACCTAGGACCGTATTGATTGTCGCTGGATCTTTTTTCAGTAGCAGGCAAAAATGCTCAAAACTATCGACAGGAAGCCGAAGATCAGGAAGCTCGCGGGAAAGCTCTTCATACTTCGACCAATCGTGGACATCAGAACCATAAATAGAAGCGTGGCCGTGTGAAATATAGATTCCAGCCGAAATCGAATTGGTGACTTCCTTAATCACGCAGCCTGGGTTTTTTGTTGTAGTCTCCAACTTCTTGAGCGTGTCGTCCGAGAGATTGGGTTTCTTTTGTTTGTAATGAGCTATGTAAAGTGGGTTGAAGGCGTCGAAGGCCTCAATTACCTTGTCAATCGTAGCGATGAAATTATCCGGTGTAAAATTCTTGGTAAGTCTGGCGACAGCCTCAGAAAACTCTTTCGCCAGCTCCGGGGAGACGATGACCAGCAAATGTCCTCTGGAGCTATCCTCTTGGATATCCAATTCGATTCCAGGCCAGACTTGCCCTTCTTTACCCAAGCGCTTTGCGATTGCCTTGTATTGATTTAGGTCGAAAACATTGTGATTTGTGATCGCAACAATTCTGACCTCTGAAGACAGAATGGTTTCACAGAAATTCTCTGGAGAAATCTCCCTTGTAGGCGCATCGCCTGACTTACACTTTTTGGTGTGAGTATGTATGTCGATTTTCATGTGCGCGAGAAATCCGTCGGCTTAACGATTCAAAGTTGAACCAACTTGAAGCCCGGATTTCCGAACTGCTTTACGGTCTACGCCCATTTCCAAACCGAGTCGAGAAAATATGGAAACGAATTGCACGAATTGAATTGGCGAAAACTTGTGAAATTCCTGTCAAAGTCCCATTTGATTTTTCTTCATTTCGCGCGGAAAACTTTTAATCCTTGGGCATGGATACCAAACTGATTCTCGAAGCGGCGCGCGGGACGCTGGACGGGACGTTGTCGTTCCCCGAGGTCGTCGGCAAACTGCTCGCGGCGGGCGTGGAATATTATCACGTTGATTACGTCGGGTTGCGCAAACGGTTTTACAGCGCAGACGGTGAAATGGTGGCAACATCCATCAATTATGAGGGCCTGCCGCCGGTCGCCCCGGAGTTCGATGCAGCCGCGTTACGCGCGAACATCCTGGACAGCCAGCGCCACGGCCAACCGTATCGCGAGTTCACCCGGCGCGCGATGGCGAGCGGTGTGCAGGGTTACATCGCCTTTCTGCGCGGCAAACGCGTCACGTATTGGGGTCGCACCGGCGACCAGCACACGGAATGGTTTCCGGGTGTTGGTCACGGGATTTCACACGGCGATTCACTTCACGATGCCAAACGCAAACTGGCCCTCGTTTATATCGGAATGGCGACAGATAAATTCTCCAACGCTGACACCGAGATTTTTTCCCTGTTGTCCAAGGAACATGCGTTGAAGGATGAAATTGAACGTGCGCAAAAGAACAATTGAGCGCCGATTTTCCGGCGACTCACGCCGAACGTGCAGATTATTTGAGCAGGGATGAATGTTGTTTCAGCCACCGCTCCGCAGTTTCGTAATCCGGGCAGGAGCGCTCCACTTCCCGCCAAAACCGCGACGAATGGTTCATTTCGCGCAAGTGCATGATCTCGTGAATTAAAATATAATCACGGACGAAGGCTGGCGTTTGGATGAGCCGCCAATTCAGCGAAATCGTCCCGCGCCGGGAACAGGAACCCCATCGTGAGCGCTGGTTGCGCACCGAAATCCGGTGCACGGGCAATTGGTGCAACGCTGTGTATTCAAGAACTTTTGGCGGCAGTTCCTTCTCCGCCAATCGCCAGAGATGCCGTTCAATGGCCGGACGTAAATCTGCATCGTGGCCGGTCACTTTGACGGCTTCGCCGCCGAATCGGATCAAGTTGCTTTCGCCGTTCACGCCAGCCTCAAGTTTCACCGGCTCGCCGCGAAACAGAATCTCCGTCCCGACCAGCCATTGCTTCGGCTTGATCGGATGCGCCGGGAGCCGCTCCAGTTGCCGGCCAAGCCATTCCACGTTCCGCTCCGCGAACCGTCGTCCCTGGACGACCGAACCACGACGCGGAATGGTCAATCGCACCGAACCATCGGGACGCAGCCGAAGCAGGTAACGCCGCGCCCGGTGATTGCGAACCACGGCCAGTGGAATCTGGCGTCCGCGCACGACCATGGAGTCTTTAACCACATCCGGTTTGCTCTGCTTCAGGATAAAATCAAACAGCATTCGACAAGTAAAAGAATCGTGGGATATTTTGCAATCAATTCTGACGGCTCACGAAGGTGATATTGTTCACGTCGGGAAAATTCAATCGCTTTGCCCTGGCTTTTTGCTGGCTGGTTTCGCCTCGGTCACGACAATGCTTTGAATCAATGGCGCTCCATCAGCGGGCGGAAGTTGATAATTGGATGACACTTTGGCGATGAAAGCCAGTTCCTTTTTCTGCATCGCTATCAAAATCCGTTTCAGATTTTTTCCGCTGACCAGGACTTCATTCATGGCGAAAACTAGCCGAAGTTGATGTTCCTTGTTTTCAATCTTGAGTTCGGCCTGGAGAAATTGATTGAACGGCAGCAGCAGCCAAAGCTCGCTGGAAAGCTCCACGCGCAATCCGTCCGCCTGCGAATCACTCGCCCAACATTCGGGTATTTTTGTGCTCATATTTTTGATTGGTTTGATGTTTTTTATGTTCGGATTTTTTCAGACGGCAAAGCGTGTCCGCGACTTGTTCGCCAAAGCGCAAAAGATAACCGTGCAGTTTGTCCCACAGGTGCAGACCGGGCTGTTGATGGAAATCCCTGGCGAATTCAAACGCCAGGGGCCGGTGACCGGAACGGGCGACATTTTCCCGGAGCTGTTCCGGGTCGGGCGTGAAAATGCGGATGCCGCGTCGTCCGCGCGATATGGTCACATACCACTGTTGCGCGTTGGTCGCGGCTTTGACGGTGGAATCGGAAAACAGAACGTAATCCACCGTTTTACCCTGTGAACCGTAGGAGGTGACGGCGTAGCCGGGCAGAAATTCCTGAAAACTTTTATCCAAAACGCGGCCATCGGCCAGTTCAATGGCACCGTCGGCACGCACGGACTTCACCGTGGCCAGTTCACCGTTGGTGACCCGGCTGCCATCGGCCAATACCCGATTGGCCTTGAGATGCAGGCGGTCGTTCTCGGCAACGGGAATTTCCCGCGACCGGCAGACGGAGATTTTATCAAGCAGCTTGATGGGAACCGTGATGAACCGTCCAGCCACTTCAACCAGGATGCCTGACTTCACGATCCCGCCCAATTTCCCGGTCGTGCCCGGCTTGGCATCCCGCACCTTTTGATTGAACACAATCACGGCATCCGTTGGATAAAATCGCTCATCACGTTTCTGCGCGTTGGTCAGATCAAGCCGGTCGAGGATTTGGACGGCGGCATCCGCCGAGCCGAGCAATCCTTTTGCTTTTAACGCCTCGCGCACCTGCGAATTTACCCGATGCACTTCACCCCATGTTTGCGAGACCACCACCGCACTCGCCGATTGTTCGATGATGCGAACGTATTCATCCGCCAGTTTGCCAGCCTGTTCGCCCAGACCGCACGACACAACGGCACTCATCTTCGCCAATTGTTCATACGATTCAGCCAGTTTGCCTGCCGCCGCCAGTTCGACCGCCTTGCGATACTGCCGGATGGCCGCACGTTCTTTTTTATCCCGGCCCAGTGCCGGGTCTTGCCGCCGTATTTTATGCAATTCAACCGGACGGATGCCCGAATACCGTTCAATGGCCAGCATCGCATCCGACGCCTCGACCGCTCCATGCTGGCGCGTGTCGCCCGACAGAACCAGCCGGGCATTGCGATCACAAACCAGCCGGATCAATTCTAGCATTTGCTTTCCACCAATCTGGCCGGCCTCGTCCACCACGACAACCGTGCCCTCGGTCAGTTCACGCTTGAGCAGGAAATTTGCGACCGTGGAGGGTGACGGGAAACCCGCCGTTTCCATTTCCACGACCTGCTGGCGTTGCGGTGCGAGGACGAGCACGCCCCGGCCACCGTCGCGGATCTGTTCCACCAATTCACGCAGCACAAAACTTTTGCCGGTGCCCGCACCGCCCCGAAACGCCGACACCCGGTCAATGGATGAAACCAAATCGGCCAGCGCCTTGCGCTGCTCTTCATCCAGTTTCGGATTTGGCGGACGCGGATTCCATACCAGCGGATAACATTCGCCGACACCGGCTTTGACCGTCTCCACAATTTCCATTTCACGTGACAGAACCTCATGCAAAGTGATTTCGTTCGGACGCTCCCCGTTGCGGATATAATTGCGCCGGCGGGAGAATTCCATGAGTTCAGCCAGTGAAAAATCCTCGCCTCGCGCCCGCTCCAATGCCTGCTGCCACATCTGGCATTCCAGCACCACGGACTTGCGCTCGAACAAATGTTCTTCCGCCCATTTAACGGCGTCAGCCAGGCCAATACGTTCCCTGACGGCAAAATTCTTTTCCGTCCGGCTGGAGAGTTGGCGCAATGAATCGTGTTCGGCTTTGCTCATCTGGGCAGACCACAGCAGTTGCAATTCTTCCCGGCTCAAATCCTTTTGCTTCCGACTCCGTTCATCCCCCGCCAGCCGTTCGCGCAAGTCCTTGATGTTGGCACCGGCCATTTCTGGTTTCTCCGCGAGCAATTTTGCTACCGCCCGGTCAATCTGCCTGTCGCGTTTGGAAAAACGGTCGCAGAGTTCCTCGGAGACACCTTCGATCTGAAAATCACCTCTGATCCGGTTGCGAATCGTATAACCGAACGAACGCAATTCGCGGGCGAGTTCATGGTAATAAGCGTTCTCGGCGAATTTTCTGGCGCGAAGCAGCTCGTAATTTTGGAGCGCCTTCCAGCGATTTTCGGCAGCATCAAAGGTTGCATTGAAGACAATGCAATGGGTGTGCAGGTGCGGATCAAGGGCGCGCGACGTGTCGTGCGTGAATAACGCCGCCGCCACATTGCCAGTTTGCCGGTCAAAATTTCTGCCACCCGCCCGGACACGGGTGGAGGCAAACGATTCAAATTCACGCAAGGCCGACCGGACAGCGCGATTATGCGCCTCAACGATGCGACCGTCTTCACCGGCCAGCGCGACCAGTGAAACCGATTTTGGAGGGGAAAAAGTGAAGTCGTAAAATATCCGGCGATTGGCGGCCTTTTCGCCATCTTCGACCCGCGTTGTGTTCAGCCGTTGTGTCAAAGTTTCACCTGTGGCCGGATGTTGGTTTTCACAAAGCCGGATGAATTCATCGGCCAGAACCTTGCCGGACAACCCCAGCCGTTCACCTCCCAGCCCAAACCATTCCCCCATCACTTGCTGCCCCTCGGTGTAGTAGTCGCCAACACAAAGATGCTCCTCAAAGTATTCCTTCGCGTTTTTCAGATTGTATTGCGTCTTGGCTGCCACCACACCCAAACCCTATCGGAACCTCCCCGCGATTTTTTGCAAACTTTGCAAGTTCGAGTTCCGATTTTGTGGTGAGCTACGGCCATGAGTGCAACCAAATCACTGACACAAGACTGACTGACCCAGCTATGCAAACGCCCACCCCGGTCCAGATAAAAACCGCCATCAAGGTGCTGAAAATGTATGCCGAACGACTCAACGAGCAGGCCACGCATTCGGTGATTCAGATGCCGGAGTCACGGCTGGGAG
>Ga0224556_1000557_pt1 | contig 10106 bp, 7 predicted proteins | sample 714S315metaG_FD_183007 | JGI IMG/M metagenome (GOLD analysis project Ga0224556, IMG submission 183007) | Peat soil microbial communities from Stordalen Mire, Sweden - 717 S3 1-5 | ecosystem: Environmental > Terrestrial > Soil > Wetlands > Peat | place: Sweden: Norrbotten County, Stordalen Mire...
GCGATTGTTGTGAGTGGTTCTGACAATGGCGGATGTCGCTCCGCCAGTGCCTCAAGACGCGTGCTGACGCTCTGGAGTTGATCGACTTCGCGCAAGATCGCTTGAAAAGGCATGGTTATGTCTCTCTCGCCGAAAAAACCTAAGGTGGAAGAACTTCAGATGGACTGGCTTAGGTCAGAAGACCTGAAAGAGGAGAAGGGGGTAACCGCCTCATCGCCACTATAACACGCCAGAAGGTTGATTTGCGTTGATCAAAATTGACCCGTAAACGCCACCGGACTCAATTTCAAACACTACGAACGCGCCCGGATGACCCCAGACAAAAACGCGGTCACCGAAATTTGCGCCGTTTTTTCATCTCCACGCAAAACCTCCCCTCGCCTCACATGCCGCTGTGATCCCAGCCACATACAAGCGTGTGGCGTCTGGCTAGTTTGTCTAGATGGACCCGGAGAAGAACCCGCATCTAGTCATCCTCTTGGAAGTGGAAAGAATACCCATCAAAGCCCGCTGCTCCCATTGCAAAGACGTGATCTTTACGACGGGGGATGACATTGGCACCGCCGAAGAGCAGCACCGCAAACTAGAAAGCCTGTTCCGTGAACATTGCCGTAGGGTTCACATGCAGAAGAACGCCCGTGGTCATGCGGCAAACGAATAAATAATTCCGCCCGATCAGGCTTGCTGCTTTTCCCTTGCGCTGGCCTTGGGCTTTTGCTGTCCGGCTCCAGCACTTTGTGCTCGTCCAGCGACCGCCTCACTACCCAACCTGCTGCATCATCCAGGAGAGCAATTTTAGATTGGGGTTTAGATAGGCACTAGACAAGGGGGTATTCATGGGTAACTCTGCTTGGAAAAGGTCGCTCCAAGGAAGTCTGGGGTGAGACATGCAGTCCCGGTTGTCAGAGGAGGAAGTGGCGCGTTTGGCGGCGCTGGAAGACTGCCACGTGCTCGATACGTCCCCCGAAGAACTCTTTGACCAGACTGCACGACTTGCAGCTTATCTTTGTGGTACCCCTATCGGACTGATTGGCTTCATTGATGCCACCCGGCAATGGTTCAAGTCAAGGGTGGGCTGGGACTATCCTGAAATCCCTCGCGAAGATTCAATCTGTGGGCAGACCATCCTCCAACGCGATTTGCTAGTGATAGCAGATACTGCGATGGACGAGCGGTTTTTCAATGGTCCAATGGTCACACGTGCCGGGATTCGGTTCTACGCAGGCGCTCCTCTTTTGACCAAGGAGGGGTACGCACTGGGCACGCTCTGTGTGATGGATCGCTTACCCCGCGAACTGCCAGCCGCGCATAGAGACGCTCTGCTCATCCTTGCTCGCCTAGCGTCGGCTCAACTGGAAGTACGCCGTGGCGCAAAGCCTTCAGCGCCCGGAGACGATAAGCCAAGCTTGATCGAAGAAAGCACGGTAGTCGATATTTCGGAGCACAAGCGGGCTGACGAGGCCCTTCGAGATAGCCAAGAGCGGTTGCTAGGAATAATCAGTTCTGCGATGGATGCCATCATTACAGTCGATAACGATCAGAAGATTATCGTCTTCAACCGAGCCGCAGAAAAAATCTTCCGCTGCCCAGCAACCGAGGCCATTGGGCAAACTATCGATAGGTTCATACCACGGAAGTTCCGCGATGCTCATAGGGAACACATCCGGAGCTTCGGACAAACAGGCGTTTCCAGCCGCTCTTTGGAATCGCCCGGAACGTTGATGGCTGTAAGAGCCGATGGGGAAGACTTTCCGGTCGAAGCCACGATCTCGCAAGTAAAGACCGGCGCGGAAAGGCTCTACACGGTCATTCTCCGGGACATCAGCATGCGTAAGCGCACAGAAGACGAATTGCATCAGGCTCAGAAGATGGAAGCGGTAGGCCATCTGGCAGGTGGAATTGCCCACGAGTTCAACAACTACTTGGGCATCATCATGGGTTACAGCGATCTGATGGCGCAAGGGGAGATAGAAAACGAAGAGCTGCGGCTCCACTTGGCAGAGATCAAAGGCGCAAGCCAGAAAGCGGCATCGTTAACCCGACAATTACTGGCGTTCAGCCGCAAACAGTTGATCGAACCAACCGTGCTGGACCTGAACGCCTCGGTTTGGGAGACGCACAAGCTTCTCCGGCGCCTCATTCCCGCCAACATTGATGTCATTCCTGTGTTGCATCCTGACTTAGGAAAGGTGAAAGCCGATCCGGCGCAGGTCCAGCAAATCCTGATTAATCTGGTGGTGAATGCTCGCGATGCCATGCCACAGGGCGGGAAAATAAGCATCGAAACCTCTGAGGTAGTACTGGATGAGGAATTCGCCAGCCGTTACTTTGAAGTCGTGACGGGTGATTACGTCATGCTTTCTGTCACCGACACCGGGGAAGGGATGGATGCTGAAACTTTGGCCCACATCTTTGAGCCTTTCTTTACCACGAAGAAAACAGGAAGAGGAACCGGACTTGGGCTATCGACCACATACGGCATTGTCAAGCAGAGTGGCGGACACATCACCATAGCTAGTGTGCAGGGTAGAGGCACTACATTTCGCATTTATTTTCCCAAATTGGCAGAAGCCCACAATTCAACAGGTTCATCTCCAAAGCCAACCCCCGAGACAATTGCGACCATTCTTGTGGTCGAAGACGAGTCCAGTTTGCGAAAGCTGATGAAGACGGCACTGGAAAAGAACGGCTACCGTGTGTTTGAAGCCAAAGACGGCGCGGAAGGTTTATCCATCTGTCGAAACAATCTGGCGCACATTGACTTGGTTGTGACCGATCTCGCGATGCCACAATTGACGGGTGTCCAATTGAAGGAAAAGGTTGTGGAGTTGCGATCAAACATGAAGTTTCTGCTTATTTCTGGGTATCCTGAGGAAGCACTGGGCGGTCCCGCACAAATCGCCAGCGTGGGCGACTTCTTGGAGAAACCCTTTTCCCCGGATGAACTTGTGCGAAAGGTCAGCGAGATACTGGGTCGAGTCAATGGCATGCCCGATGACCCGAACGCTTCCCCCGACCTACGATCCCACCGCGCTAATGCAGGGACGACCCACGGCTAAGTAAAGGGCGGCCACGGTCGGACCTGCGCATACTCAGAGTGGCGTTACAACTTCCCCGTCTGGATCGGCATCGGAGCGGCCTTACCCACGCTCTTTCTTAAACCGTGTTTCCTATTTGCTTTCGGAACTTCCCGGCAACGAATTCCGGAAGCGTCTCTTCTAGCTTTTGTGAGAGCCAGTCCTGTAGATCGGACTTGTGCTTCTCCGCAACAGACGCAAAGCGAACACCGAGACGGCCCGATTTCAACCAGCAGATTGTCGATTCTGCCACGAATAGTCCTTCGTGATCCGGTAAGGTGAACTGAACCTGCACGTCTTCTCCTGCGATGAAAGGAACGAGCGTACTGACGGCCATGCCCCCTTCGCTGATGTTCACGCTGTAACAGCGAACTGCAGGCAGGTTTTGCCTCAGGATGGTGACGGGGATAGAAATGGGACACCGGAAGTAGCGTCGTCGTTCTCTCAAAATCAGTCCGTAAGCAGGCTTGAGTGTATTGCGGATGGACTGCAACGAAAGCGGCCTCTCCAGGACAAACTCGGACGATCTCCGGAAAGCGGCGCTTTCAGCATCACTACTGCTAATGGCAAATGTCACTGCGGTACGGTTTGATGGGGAGAGATGCACTTCGTTCAAGATCAGCCCGCATTGTTCTACTAGCGGGAGATCGACAACAACAGCATCGAACTTTTGGCGGTTCAATCGGCGGACAGCCTCCAGTACATCTCGACACACATCAGGCGAAATAGAGAATTCCTGTAGGGCGTAGCTGAACTGCTGAATTGTGGCTGGGTCAGCGGACACTAAGAGCGCAAGCGCGGTTGCCATAATGAAATACACTCCTCATGTGGTGCTCGGTCATGATCGCCCGCCGCTCGTTTGTGCTCGGACGAGAGCTTCGGGATAGTCGCCTCGCAGCTTGTCGGCAACTTTGTCAGCCGCTAACGGCTTGCTGAAGTAGTAGCCTTGAATTTCGTCGCATTGGTGTGCGCGAAGGAATGACATTTGTGCTTCGTTCTCGACCCCTTCGGCAATCACCTTGAGATTCAGGCTTTTTGCCATGCTGATGATTGCGGCAGTGATCGCCGCGTCATCGCAATTCGCAGCGACATCGCGGATAAACGAACGGTCGATCTTGAGCTTGCCGACCCTGAACTGTCGCAAGTAGCTGAAGCTGGAGTAGCCGGTCCCAAAGTCATCAATCGCTAGTTCCACCCCCAAACCCTTTAATTCCTGAATCACTGAAAGCGTCACCTCACCGCTTGTTAGAAGGAGGCTTTCTGTGAGTTCCAGTTCTAGATACTTGGAAGCAAGACCAGTCTCGTGGAGTACCTTCCTGATCAGTTCACAGAAGCCCTCTTGACGGAACTGCACGGCTGACACATTTACCGCAACCGGCACGGCGATAAACCCGTCGTCTTGCCATTTCCGGGCTTGAGCGCAGGCAGTACGCAGCACCCATTCACCGATGGGCATGATCAAGCCGCTGTTCTCAGCAATCCCTATGAACTTATCTGGCGGCACGAGTCCCAATTCCCGGTGTTGCCAACGCAGGAGAGCTTCCAGTCCAATGATCCTTCCAGTTGCAATATCCATTTGCGGCTGGTACACGAGAGATAATTCTCGCTTTTCCAGTGCGAGTCGCAGGCTGTTTTCCAGAGTCAATCGCTCTACCACCTGAACATTCATGTCCTGCGTAAAGAACTGGACGTTGTTACCTCCGCGGTCTTTGGCGGAATACATTGCTGCATCGGCGTTTTTGATCAGGGTTTCACCATCCGTACCGTGTTCGGGGAAAATGCTTATACCGATGCTGCAACCTATACGTAAGTGCCGACCTTGAACCGCGAATTCAGCGGCCATTGCATTCGTGAGCCGTTCAGCCGCAACTGCCGCGTCGGGAATTTCTCTTACATTGGTCAGCACGACTAGGAATTCGTCTCCGCCAACCCGCGCCACGGTGTCCTGTTCACGCGCCCATCTTTTGAGTCGTTCGGCCACTTCTTGCAGAAAAAGGTCACCGAACGAATGCCCGAGCGAATCGTTGATGTTCTTGAAGCGGTCGAGATCAACAAACAGAAGCGCAACTTTGTGCTTCTGCCGACGAGCAGTGGCGAGGGCCTTACTTAATCGATCCTGAAGAAGAGTCCGATTGGGCAATCCAGTAAGAGCATCGTAATAGGCCAGGAATTGGACCCGCTCTTCGGCGATTTTGCGATCCGTGATGTCGCGAAAATACCAGATTCTACCCCGATACCGGCATTTTGAGTCCACTAGAGGCGCAGAGTATCGGTCGAATCTCTTCCCATTCTTAAATCTAAGTTCATCCCTGCTTTTTTCATCCCGTTGACTATTGAGATACTTGACCTTCTCGATGAAAGCTTCGGGGTTTTCGACTTTATCGGCCACGTACTTGCGGACGATAAGATCGTCTCGTGTGCTCAAAAGTTCATCCGGTATTTCGAAATTGCGTCCGAACTGCCTGTTTGCCAGGATGATCTGATCAGAGCCGTCAACGACGAGGATACCGTCAATGGCCGTCTCAGTTTGTGCCTCCAGCAGGGCATTGTTGAAAAGCAGAGCTTCCTCAGACTGCTTGCGCTCAGTGATGTTATCGAACGTAGCTACAAAGCATCTGCTTCCCGCAGCATAGGCCGAGATGGAGAACCATATCCCCAAGGCTTTAACTTCGATCTCGAATCTCTCCGGCTCGCCGGTCAGAACCACTCGACCATATCTCTCAAACAAATCTCGCTGCGAGTCTCTGATTCCGGGAATGACCTCGGTAACTCTCTTGCCCACTACGTTTTCCAAGCCGGTCAACTTTCCAAATGCACTGTTGACAGCGAGGTAGACGAAATCTATTGGACATCCACGTTCGTCAAAAAGCATCTCGCAGTATGCGAACCCCTCCAACATGTTTTCAAACAGCGACCGATAACGCTCTTCGCTTTCTACAAGTGCATCTTGCGTTCGTCTACGCTCTGTAATGTCCTGTTTGATGGCTACGAAATGTGTATCGTAGGCAATGCCGTCTTGGGTCACAGGCGTGATCGTCATCTCTTCGGCGTAGTTCGTCCCATCTTTCCGCCTGTTGACAATTTCGCCGCGCCAGACCTTGCCTGAGGAAATCGTAGACCAGAGACTGGCATAATAACCGTCGGGCTGCTCTCCGGATTTCAGCAGGCGAGGATTCTTGCCCAATACCTCTTCCTTGCTGTAGCCAGTCATGGTCGTAAAGGCATCATTGACCCACACGATTGCGCCGCGGAAATCCGTAATAACGATGGCATTTGCTGCCGCTCCCAAAGCTGCTGCCTGTAGATGCAGACGTTCCTCTGCGTATTTGCGCTCATCGATGTCCATGGTGACGCCTGACATGCGCTTCACGTGCCCAGCGTCGTCATAGAAGGCCTGCCCGGTGGACATGCGCCAGTGCACGCTATTGTCAGGCCAAACAACGCGGAACTCAACGGCGTAGTCTCGTTTTTCCTGAAGTGCCTCGTCAATCTTGGCTCGCATCATTTCCCAGTCGTCTGGATGTACAGCGTTGATCAAGGCTTGGTAGCTTGCCGAGCTGTCTCGTGGCACGCCCAGCAAAACTTTGCAGGTGTCTGACCACACGTGTTCATCCTTAATGACATCCAAATCCCAGAAACCGATCTTTGCCGCTTCCATCGCCATCCGCATGCGTTCTTCGCTGCGTTGCAACTCAAATTCAACACTCTCCCGTGCCGCCGCATCCTGCCGGAAGATCTTTTGAGCCTGCCGGGTTGTGAATACCGCGATCCCGAGGGCAATCGTCGCAGATAGCAAAGCCAGCAAGGAGGCCAGACGATGGGTTTTGATGTAGTCAGCTTGGGCTTGCTTGACAGCCCTGTCCAATTCACCCTGCTGAAACTCAACGATCTGGTCCAAGGCGCCGTGATACTTGAGCAGCAACGCCAGGGTTTCGTTGACCATGACCGCCGCCGCCGCGTCGTGTTTCTTTTCATCGACAAGCAAGTGTAGGGCTCGCAGGTAGCTCTCGACGTAGGAATGTCTCGTTCCGTTTGCCTCCGCGAGCAGATGCTTCTCTTCTTCTGACTCACAGCGGCTTCCCATCTCTGCCAGCAACTGCGAAACCTTCTTGCTGTTCTCGGACCTCGTAGCCAACAGCGTCTCGATTCGTGCTTTATCCCGCACCAGAAATATTTCCATCGTGATACGGCTGTTCTGGTTGGAAAGCTCGAACGCTTCTCGTGACAGTTGCAGCTTGGCTGACCGCCTGCCAGTGATGTCGTTAAGCGTTGCATTGATTTCCTGCACCCGTCGTAGCCCCGACTGCCCGATGCCCAACAAGAGGGCAAGCAGGACGGCAAACGCCATCCCTACTCTCAGCCCTATGTATTTGTTTTTCAACGCGAACTCCTGGTCGGTGCTCTCTCGGGCCGGTCAAGGCTTGAAAGGTAACCTCCTTCACATCCCTCAAGACCTGTCGCGACGGGCGGCCAAACGGTTATGTAGCGACGCGCCCGCATGAGGCGGTATTGCGGGCACCTATGGGAACAAATGTGATGGATTGTGGGTCTGCGGCGTTTCTTGGCATGCTCCCCGTCCGAACTTCGGACGCGGGCGTCTAAATGCTGGACAAAGACCACTTTTGCTCGCTAACTAGACTGACTTTCATCAGTGCTTATAAAATGCAGTTAAGCATTTGCCTTCAATGATCTGACCGGAGAATCGTTAACGGGGTGAGTCCCGATCACGGACGGCTGTAATTCCTTAGGGAGCAATAGAAGGGCCATTACAGATGACGTTTCCTGTGGCGGGAAGGCAACACGGTAATCCCGGAAAGGATCGCGTCTGCGTATCCGCAGGGCTGGGCTCCGTGACATGTCAGAGCGGTCCGGCATGTCGACACGGTACGCAGTCGCGACATGAGCTGTTTTGCACAGCATTGTGCTCGCAAACAAACGAACCTACTAATGCGTCAAAGGTCGCATTTAGCCACGGTTGGAATCGCTGCGTAAATTAGGCATCATAAGGAGAAAGTGAATGAAATCCAAGAAGCTATTTGCTGTTGTTTTTGGAGCGCTCGTCGTGCTTGCACTGTCGCTGCCAGTAATGGCACAGGACACTACGCAATCCACCACTACGACGACGCAGACTCCGGATCGGCCCCAGACCCAAACCACTCAGACGAACGAGAGCACCACGAAGTACAAGCACCATCACAAGAAGGTGAAGAAGGAGAAGCAAACAACGACTACAACCACGACCCCACCCCAGCGGGAGCATAGTGAGACGACGACCACTACCACCACGCCTCCGCCGCAGTAATTCCGGGAAGTCGGTCTGAATGCCTTTCATGGGATTGGACTATCGAAGACGAACAGTGTCAGAGATCGGCGGGGGTACAAGGCAATGAAGTTCAGATTTTTACTGTTTCTCTGAATGGAGCCAACTTATCTACGCCATCCAGAGTCCAACATCCACGCACGACCTGCGCGACTTTAGCGAGGCAACCATGAAAAAGACGATGGCAATTTGTTCCGCTCTTTCCCTCGTCACCTGCGGAATGGCTACTGCACGGACACCATGAACCACGTGGAGTTTTGGGGGTTGTGCTCATCGATTCCAGCACATCATAGCTAACGCTCTCGAAAGAGAACACGAATACAACGATGCTGGCATCTTCTGCTGCTGCTAAACCTCCGCCCCGAGCTTGAATCCGAATGTTGCGAGAAGATCGGGAGGAACGTACTTGTCTCTCTTGTTTCGCTTGACCCACGCTTTGAGTTGGGGTGACGCGGCGTATTGCTCAGGGCTCAAGCGCAAGGACTTTACGACCTGCTCGAAGGAACTCTGGGTCGGTTGCAGGCAGCCCATGCGGCATGGATTAGTGAAGAATGAATGGGGCTTTCGGTTCGACATTTTGACCTCTGGGATTGCCTTACGATAGCGCCGCGGTCGTGACGTGAAGGTATTCTCGGACACCAGACGTGGTGATCGCGGTCACAGCTCATCTCCTGTCGGCAACCCGGGTTGAGCACTAGTAAGGGTGCTGGGAGATCAGCGGCTCATTATGGGAGATTGCACAACCGAAGAATTCGTCCATCCCTGAGGTCCGTTCATTCTTCTCATACTGACTCGCGGCCGGCAGAGCCGCGCCTATCTCCTCGGAATGAACCAGAAAATCCCGCCAGAGATTTTGAACCGGAAGGAACACGCGCTCGTAGGTCAGGCGGAAATGCACCTCACATTGCCTTTCGATGGACCACGCATCTCGTTCAACGATGTATACGCTAGTCTCGTTCATAGATTGCGCCCCTAACCGTTGCCTTCTCCTCCCCGGTACGGTTACGCCGAGCCGATTCCGATCATGCAAAGAGAAAGGACCCAGAGCGGGTTCTCTCTGGGTCGATTCAACGGGTTCAGCTCAGTACCATCGTTCCATGATCTGAGAGTTGGGTTTTCCTATCGGCTCTTTGCCGTGCTCGTTGCGTACATGATTCAACATGGCACGAGCGGCCTGCGTGCGACGGTTACCGAGCCTGTCATCGAACTCGTTAACGCGCTCAACGTGCGAACAGCGTTTACAGTTGAGAATCAGACCGCCGCTCTTGCCTCGGCTGATCGTGTACATACCGCGAGCATACCCGCTTCTTTTTCCTTCCCGTTGTGATTGTAATCACTCTTGAGTTACCTTCGTTTTGAGGGTAAGTGTCAGACCAAACACACGGTTGACAGATTGAATCCCCAGCTCAGCGCTTCGTTCACGGCGGATTACTCCCGGTTAGCCCGTTTGTCGCCCGCGCTGTGCTGATGCCCAAGATGCCGGACGAGCGCGCGCGGCAAGTAGGGAAGAGTAGTCTTCCCAGAATGCATTACTTGCGGTAGCGGCGGAGGAGTTGCTGAAAGCGGGGGTCGGAGCGGAGCGCGGCGAGATGAGGGCTGGCGTCAATGGCGGGGGAATCGCGGTAGCCTTCCTCGAATGCTTTCTCTAGCTCGTCGAGCGCTTCTTCCTTCTTTCCCAAGCCGGCGTAAATCGAACTAGCCGAAAATCG
>Ga0224556_1000558_pt1 | contig 10104 bp, 11 predicted proteins | sample 714S315metaG_FD_183007 | JGI IMG/M metagenome (GOLD analysis project Ga0224556, IMG submission 183007) | Peat soil microbial communities from Stordalen Mire, Sweden - 717 S3 1-5 | ecosystem: Environmental > Terrestrial > Soil > Wetlands > Peat | place: Sweden: Norrbotten County, Stordalen Mire...
CCAGAAGAAGGTCGGTCCGAACCTGAAAGATGCGCGGCTGAAGCTCAACAAGAACTGGATTCCGGTTTGGCTGAAGAAGCCTTCGGACTTCCGTCCCACGACCAAGATGCCGAACTTCCGGCTGACCGATCATCAGATTCAGGCGATTTCCGCCTATATCTGGCAATCAGGATTCACCGACGCTCTGCCCAAACAAAAGCCAGGAAACGCCGCGCACGGAAAAGAATTGTTTGAAGAGCGAGGATGTCTGGCCTGCCACTCCATCGGCGAAGGCGACCAGCTACAGGGTGGAACGTTCGCCGCGAATCTAACGCGGGTGGGCGAGAAAGCAAATTACGATTATCTGGTGCGCTGGATTCACAACGCCCGGCAGCGGACGCGCCCGTATTGCCCGTACGAGAAGAAAGACATCGGTCCCGAGGATTACGCCAAGAAGGGACTTCCCTACCAGTTTGACCTCGATCACAGCAAGTGTCCGAATGACGGACATGAACTGCAAGTGCAGAACATGACCGTGATGCCCAGCCTGCGCTTGAGTCCGGAAGATGCAGAGGACATCGCCACGTATCTGATGACGCAGAAAAAGCAGGAGCCGTCATCGTATCCAGAAGCGGCGTTCATGGATGATCCGGCACTGAAAGAGGAAGGCAAGAGATGGGTTCGCCACTACGGCTGCGGCGGATGCCACGAAATCTCTGGCATGGAAGATGAAGGACGCATCGGCACCGAACTCACCTTTGAAGGCAGCAAGCCGATCGAGCGACTTGACTTCGCGCTCTTTACCACAGTCGCCGAGCGCGGCGGAAAAGATGCCGAGCCGATTACGAATCAGGAAGATCTGGCGCGCCTTCCCGACGGCCCGGCGAAAGAACCCTGGTACAGCCAGAAGGGATTCTTCGAGCACAAGCTCGCCGAGCCCGAGGTTTACGACAAGGGCAAGATCAAAGGTCAGTTGGAAGCTTCACGCATGCCCAACCTGCATCTCACCAAAGAGCAGGTGCTCGATCTCACCACGTTCCTCATGGGAAGTGAAGAGACTTCCCTGCCCGCGAGTTACCAGTACAAGCCGGGCGATGCACGGCACGATATTCAGGAAGGCTGGTGGGTGATCAAGAAGTACAACTGCATGGGATGCCACCAGTTTATTCCCGGCCAAAAAACAATTCTGATGGGTTTGAAGCAGTATCAGGATGTACAAGAGCAGTTGCCTCCGAAACTTCTCACGGAGGGCGCGCGCGTCGATCCGGAATGGCTGCGGAAATTTCTTTCGAACCCGGCGCTGAGCACGACCGACACGAATCGCAACGGAGTGCGGCCGTACTTGAAGGTTCGCATGCCGACGTTTTCCTTCTCAGACAATGAGTTGCGGAAGCTGGTGCGCTTCTTCGAGGCGCTGTCGCAACAGCCGCTGCCCTACATCCCGGAAGAAGTGCCGACACTCACTGCCAAGGAATCGGACATGGCACGCAGTTTATTTTCAAGCACTGCCGCGCCGTGCCTGAAGTGCCACGCCACGGGCGATCCTGGGCATGACAAGATTGCGACGGCTCCAAACTTCCTGTTGGCGAAGGAACGACTGAAGCCGGACTGGGTCGAGCGCTGGATTACCGATCCGCAGGCCGTCAGCCCTGGCACTTCTATGCCGTCCGGACTCTTCAAACAGCAGAATAATCAGTGGGTATTTGCCGGGCCGACGCCGCCGACGTTCAACGGATATGACGGCGATCACCGCAAGCTGCTCACCGACTACATCTTCCAGTTGACGGCGGAAGAACAGCGGCGGGTGGCGGCCGCGATGCCGCATGCGCGAGCAGCGGTGCAGCCTTCGACTCGTCGCAAGCAAGCAGCGGCGGAACCGCAGCATGCGGTGAGTGGAGGTTCGCGGTAGAATTCGTTGCGGCACGGAAAGCAGATTCCTCGGGTCGCCGTCGCGTTCGCTCCGGCTCGCTCGGAATGACAAAACTCTTAAGGATTCGCAACAGCTTCAAAGAAAGGACGACATCATGAATAACAAAACAGGTTGGACAAGAATCACAGTTGGCATGCTGGCTTTGTGCGCGCTGCTGGTACTGGCGGCGTGCAGCAAGAAGGAGGAAGCGCCGGCTTCAAATTCGATGGCCGAGCAACCCGCCATGTCAGCTCCGGCCGCAACTCCCATCGATCCTGCGACGGTAGCCACCATCAATGGCACGGTTAAGTTTGATGGTCCGGCTCCGAAGGCGTCGAAGATCGACATGAGCCAGGATCCCGGTTGCAAGGGCTCGAATGAAGCCGAGAATGTGGTCGTGAACGGCGGCGATCTGGCCAATGTCTTCGTTTACGTCAAGGACGGATTGGGCAATCGCACCTTCGATGTTCCGAAGGATCCGGTCGTGCTTGAGCAGCAGGGCTGCAAGTATCATCCGCATGTGTTGGGGGTGATGGTAGGGCAAACGGTTCAGATCAAGAATTCCGATCCGACCACGCACAACATCCATCCCACGCCGAAAGACAACCGGGAGTGGAACGAGTCGCAGCCGCCGTCTTCTCCCGCGATCGAAAAGAATTTCGCCCGCGAGGAAGTCATGCTGCCGGTAAAGTGTAACCAGCACCCGTGGATGAAGATGTACATCAATGTGGTGAAGACGCCGTTTTACGCGGTGACTGGCAAGGACGGAAAGTACGAGATCAAAGGGCTACCGCCTGGCGACTACACCATCGCGTTCGTGCAGGAGAAACTAGGCGAGCAAGACCAGAAAGTGACGGTCGCCGCGAAAGACACCAAGACCGTGGACCAGAGCTTCAAACCAGCCGCCGAGTAGCGCTTCCGGTTTGATAAAATACGGAGTTGCGTGGAGCAGGTTGTCTTCTTAGTGACCTGCTCTGCTCGCTTAGAACGCCGCTTAGAAACGAACGAGCAGCGTTGCGTTTCTTTCACCCACGATCCAAGGGGCACTACTCTGAAAGCCATCGCGGCAACCTACCATCGCGGGCATCACTGGCTCGCCGTTGTCCTTGCCTGCTGGACATTTCTTCTGATCGTTGCGGGCGCGCTGGTCACCAGCAACGACGCCGGCCTGTCGGTGCCGGATTGGCCGACCTCGTTCGGCTCCTGGTACAAGATTCCGAAGCTGGTAGGCGGCGTGAAGTTCGAGCATACCCACCGCATGATCGCGCAGGTCGCGGGACTGCTAACGATCGTCCTCGCCGTCTGGACCTGGCGAGTGGAAAAGCGGCGCTGGCTGCGGCTTTTAGCCTATGCGGCGGTGGGCACGGTGATTGCTCAGGGGATCCTTGGTGGAATCACGGTTCTGTTCTATCTGCCGCCGGCCGTGTCCTCGGCCCACGCGGCGCTGGCACAAACATTCTTCTGCATTGCCGTGGCGATCGCGATGTTCACCGGCAAGAGGTGGATCGAGGAACAGCCACAGGTGGAGTTCGACCAGCGGCGGCCCAGCTTGTTTACGCTGACGATGCTGTCAATCTTCGTTCTCTATGTGCAGCTCATTCTGGGGGCGATGTTCCGTCATCATGGTTTGAGCTGGTGGCCGCACGTCGTGCACGCGGTAGTGGTGTCGTTTGTGCTGGCGTGGACGGCGGTGCGAGCTCTGACGGTTTATTCACATATCGAAGCTGTCCGTCGTCCTGCGGTTGCGATGCTGTCACTGGTCATCGCGCAGCTCTGCCTCGGCTTTACCGCGTTTCTGACGCGCGTAGCGTGGGGCCGGGATGCGGTGCAACCCGAACTTCCCATGGTGATGGCAACCGTAGCTCATGTCGCGGTGGGAGCGCTTCTATTGGCAACTGCAGTGATCCTGGCGATTCAGGTCTGGAGGCAAGTTCCGGTCGCCTTCGAAGAACGATTGCCGGAAGCGCAGGGAGATGCCTCGGCGGCATAGGACGCGCCTGATCGTCGAATGCTCGGATACCTGTGATTGCTGCTTGCTAACCATAATTCCGTCCCGGATGTCGTAAACTGATTGCAGTCCCTGGGAGTCTTCTTTTGGTCTCGAAAGTCGCTGCGCTCGCCGATGCAGGCTCGGAAGTAGAGTTCGCCTCTGCCGCGCCGGTTATTTCCGTACAGAATCTGGTCCATCGCTACGAGAGCCGGACGGCGCTGAATGGCGTTTCATTCGAGGTGCGGCCGGCGGAGTTGTTTGGGCTGCTTGGTCCGAATGGCAGCGGGAAGACGACGCTGTTCCGCATTCTCTCGACGTTGATGATTCCCACGGCGGGCCGTGCGATAGTCATGGGATGCGATGCGGCGCTGGATGCGGCAAGCCTACGGCGCCAGATTGGCGTGGTGTTTCAGGCGCAAAGTGTCGACGCGAAGCTGACCGCATATGAGAATCTCTGGCACCAAGGCCATCTCTATGGTCTGCGTGGACCAGCGCTCAAGAAGCGTGCGGAAGAAATGCTGTCCCGCGTGGGGCTGGCCGATCGCGCCAAAGAGCGGGTCGAAACATTTTCCGGCGGGATGCAGCGGCGTATCGAACTAGCCAAGGGTCTGCTCCATCATCCGGGCGTCCTGTTGCTGGATGAACCAACCACAGGGCTCGATCCTGGCGCACGCCGCGATTTATGGCAGTACCTGCAGACGCTGCGCGATGAAGAGCATGTTTCCGTGCTGGTGACCACGCATTTGATGGAGGAGGCCGAACGCTGCGACCGGCTCGCCATCTTGAATGAAGGAAATCTCGTGGCGCTCGGTACGCCAACGGAATTAAAAAGCGAAATCGGCGGCGACGTGATTATGCTCGACGCCGCGCACGACGCGGTTGCGCTGGCTGAGCATATACGAGCGCGTTTCGGCGTAGAAACAACCGTACTGGGAAATCAGGTGCGCATTGAGCGCGAGGGCGGGCACCGCTTCGTCCCCGATGTGGTTGAGGCGTTTCCCGGCGAGATTCAGGCTATTTCCGTTAGCAAGCCTGCGCTGGAGGATGTGTTCATCCACCGCACCGGCCATAAGTTCTGGAGTGAAGAGCGCGAAGCTGATTCCCGCGAAAAAAGTTCGGAAGACAAACAAAACGAAGGCAAGAAGAAAAAGAGGAGGTAGCTTGCGTTCCATGATTCTGGTGCTTTCTCTGGTGCTCGGCCTGGTGCCGTTGGCCGGCATAGTCTGGATTTTCCTCAGTGGCATGATCGTCCTCTGGCCGTTTTCGGCGACCGTGGACGGACTCTTCATGACGCTGATTCTGCTCACGCTTTCGCTTTGCTTCCTGCTGAACGCGTTCTGGGAAATGCGCGACGCGGGGATGATTGGCAAGAAGAAGGAAGCTCCGCCGAGCAAAGCTCCCGCAGCAAAGGCAAGCCAGGCTTAAATAATGGCAACCCAATCAACAACTTTGTCGCGGCCTCTAACCCCAGCATCCGCGGGAGTAATCCTGCCGGCATTCACTTTGTGGTGGCGCGAGATCGTGCGCTTCTACCGTCAGCCAACGCGGGTAGTGGGAGTGCTGGCATCGCCGCTGGTGTTCTGGCTGCTCATCGGCTCGGGATTCGGAACTTCGTTCCGTTCCGGCGGCGGACCGGGCCAGCAGCATTATCTTGACTATTTTTATCCCGGCACGCTGATCATGATCGTGTTGTTCACGTCGATTTTCACCATGATGTCGGTGATCGAAGACCGCAAGGAAGGCTTCCTGCTCTCGGTGCTGGTGGCCCCTGTGCCACGCAGTGCAATCGTGTTGGGCAAAGTGCTCGGCGGAACCACGCTTTCGGCCGTCCAGGGCATGATCTTCCTGATCTTTGCGCCGTTCGCCGGCGTGCATCTCGATCCGGTGCAAGTTTTACTGGTCGCGGTGGTCGTATTCCTGGTTTCGTTTTCGCTGACTGCGCTCGGCTTCGCCATCGCCTGGCCCATGGATTCTTCCCAAGCCTTTCACGGGATCGTAAACCTGTTTCTGATTCCGCTCTGGCTCCTATCCGGAGCGCTGTTCCCTCTCGCCGGCGCTTCGGGATGGATCAAGGTGATCATGCGCCTGAATCCGCTGACCTATGGCGTGGAAGCCTTGCGCAGCCTTCTGTACCCCGGTGCGGAGACCAGTTTCCCTCTGCCCTCCGCAATGGCCACGCTGGTCCTGTTTTCGCTGGTCATGTTCGGACTGGCGTTGCTGATGGTAAATCGCAGAAGCACGAGGCCCGCCGCTTGATTCTCGCAACTTCGATTGTCGGAAATTCGATCGCTGAACAATACGCCTACTTCCCTGCCATCAACGCCACTCTGAACGGAACCAGCGCCGTACTGCTGCTGACCGGCCGCGTCCTGATTGCGCGCCGCCGCATCGCCGCGCATCGCGCCATCATGATCGCGGCTATGGTCACCTCCGCACTGTTTCTGGGCTGCTATTTGTTCTTCCACTACGAGGTGGGGAATGTTCGATTTCTCGGCCAAGGATGGGCGCGCCCGGTCTATTTTGCGATTCTCATTTCGCACGTGACGCTGGCTATCGTCATTGTTCCGCTGGCGATCATCACGCTGAGCCGGGGACTGAAGGCGCGCTACCCGCAGCATCGCGCGATCGCGCGCTGGACTTGGCCGCTGTGGATGTATGTTTCCGTCACCGGCGTGATTGTCTACTTCATGCTGTACCAGTGGTTCCCGCACAGCTAGTGCAATTGTTGATTGCTGATTTTTGATTTTTGATTGTTGATTAAAACCCTGGGTTCCACGATTGCAGCTTCGGTTTTCAATCAGCAATCAAAAATCAGCAATCAACAATTTACGGAAGCTCGATGTCCGTATTGAAACTAAAGATCGACGTATCCGGCACGGTCGGCGACGCCGCCTGGCGCGAGATCAATCAATTCGATCAGATTCAGAGCGCGGACTTCGGCCCGCAGTTCGGCAGCGGCGGCCGCTGCAACCATCCCCCGGACGCTCCGCACGCCAAAGGCGAGTGGATTGGAGCTGAAATCCGGCTCCAGACGCCGCTTCTGGCCCAGTACGCCATGTCGCATTACCTCGAGCAAGAGCGCGTACTCGACGCGGATGTCGAGTAGCTCGGCTCGAGACATTCTGCTCGAAAACAGCGAATCCCCATTCTGGAACCCGTACTATTCTTTCCGCGTACTGTTAACCAAATGCCTGGGCCAACGTTATATGGGATGAGAACGGCGCTTGCGCCGATGTGCAAAGGAGCAACCCATGAACCCTCAACTCGTCATCACGGTGTCACTTCCGTCCCTGGTTGCCTGGATCGGCTGGCTGATTTTCAGCACCATCCGGCGCTATAAGATCGCCAAGCTGCAGGCCGATATCCAGAACAAACTGCTGGACAAGGTCTCGTCGAGCCAGGAACTGCTGGCCTTCGCGCAAACCGAGCCCGGCAAACAGATGCTGGCGTCGCTGAAGGTGGAGCAAGTTTCACCGTATGGAAGAATCATCGGCGCGCTGCAGACCGGCATTATTATGGCTTTCGTTGGGATAGCGCTTCTGTCCCTGCGTCACCATGTACAGGGCGCGGACGAAGGCTTCCTGGTCATCGGAACGTTGCTCACAGTGCTGGGCCTGGGATTTGGAACCTCGTCCGTGGCGTCTTACTATCTGTCGAAGAGCTTTGGACTGCTCGACCCCGGCCGCGCGTAACGGGTTGCAAAGCGCCTTCATCGACCGTATATCGACCTGTATCGACGTATGAGAGCTCAACCGCAAATTCAAGTCATGAGCATGGCCATGGCAGCTCGCGCGGCAGACGAAATCGACACCTCCTCCGCGGGCGGACTGAGCATGGATGAGTCCGCCTTTCGAGAGCTCTACGATCGGACCTCCCGGCCACTGTTCTTGTATCTGCTCCGAGTCACTCGCCGGCAGGATGTCGCCGAAGACCTGTTGCAAGAATCGTATTGCCGTTACCTGATGTCGTCGCTGCCATCGATGGACGAACCCGGCGCGCGCAGCTATTTATTTCGCATCGCTACCAACTTGCTGCGCGACCGATGGCGCCACATAAAAAACGAGTCGCCATTGGAAAGCGCGCCGGAAGCCACCTCCACTGTCATTCCAGCCGAGCGCAAGCTGAGTGTGAGGCAAGCGCTGGAAAGACTCAAGCCTCGGGAGCGGCAATTGCTTTGGTTGGCTCATGTGGAGGGCTCGAGTCATCAGGAAATCGCGGACCACACCGGACTGCGAGCCGCGAGTATCCGGCTGCTGTTGTTCAGAGCCCGGCGTAAGCTGGCCGACTTGATTGACCCGAAAGGCGCGAGCGATCGGGAGGCACGCAAATGAGAACAGAATACTGCGAGTGCAACAAAGAGCAAGCCGTGGCGGCAGCGTTGCGGAATGGTTTGCTGCCGGAAGAACTCCTCGATCACATCGGCGTATGTCCTGCGTGCTCCGAAGTGTTATGCGTCGCACAGGCGCTCCGGGAAGACGCGGCAGCCGTGGAGGAGCGCCTGCAACTGCCCCACCCAAGCCTGATCTGGCGGCGTGCACGGGAACAGGCGACGGCACGGGCCATCGCGCGGGCTACACTTCCGATCCGCGTCGTGCGGATTTGCGCATGCGTCGTCGCGATTCTGTCGGCGCCGTGGCTTGTGTCCGTCTTGCTTCGGCTCCCATCATCGATGCCGGCTTTCGACCGCAAATGGTTCCTGATCGATTCAACCTGGCCCTCCTTCTTGACTCAAACCACCTTGCTGGGAATGATTGGGACGCTGCTCTGCATCGGCCTGAGTTCGTGGTACATGCTGCGGGAGGAGTAGGACCTCTCGACTTTCGGTGGTCCACTTTCTGCTATATTGCTCTCCTGTGTCGGACCTGTCTCATATTCCAACTCTGCCTGAAATCACCGTGCTACCGCCGCAGCGACCCAATGTGAAGCGGCATTTGATTGCTACAGGGCTATCGACTCTTGTACCGGGCGCTGGGCAAGTCTTCTTAGGGCGGAATAAGAAAGCTGCCTTTCTCTTCCTTGCTCTCATCGCGATTTCTGTTGGTTTCTGGCCGATACGACTCCCGCGATCTTACGTGGGGCTCATGTTTCTACTCTGGATGTGCCTCTTATTGTCACTCTTTGCGGTCTACGATGCCCTCCTAGCCCGGGATTCACACTCTACAGAAAGAATGTCGCGCTGGTGGATCTTCGCGGGTATTCCTTTGTTCTACATCGGGGTAAATCTCATCTTTACCTCTCTTCTTGTTGGATCAGGCTTTCGTACTCTGAAGTTCGCTTCGTCCGCGATGGAACCAACGATCTTTGCCGGCGACAAGTTCGTTTTCGATAAGTTCTATTATCAGCATCAGCCGGAACGTCGAGGGGACCTGGTTGTCATGCGCATTGAGGATTCCCTCACTGTCAAGCGAATCATCGCAAAAGGTGGAGACACGATCCAAGGGAAAGACCGTGAAATTCTCGTGAACGATAGAGTACAAAGTGAACCCTTCATCGAACAAAAGTCGCGCGCCGCTGCCTACGACTGGATGGATACATTTGGCCCGACCACAATCCCCTCAGGAAAATTCTTTGTCATGGGTGACAACCGCGATATCAGCCTCGACAGCAGGTCTGCCGATTTCGGCTTGGTCGATGCCCGATCAATCGTGGGTAAGCCACTCTATGGCTATCGAATTATTGGCAGCCCGCACTCGTGGGAGCTGAACTAATCTTGCCCCACCCTGAATGAGATTATGCCTCCTGACGAACTAGCCTCCGAAACACAGCCCAAGTCCAAGCGATCCATGTCGCGGACGCAGAAGATTTTATTTTTTGCCACGGGCTGGCTGATCGTACTCATGCCGTTCCTGTTCTGGTGGAACACGTGGTTTGGGCGGCATCTTTCCGACCAGCAGTTAACCGAATATTTGCACGACGCCAAAAAACCGCGCCACATCCAGCAGGCTCTGGTGCAGATCAGCGAGCGCATCTCCCAACATGATGCCGCGGTCGCGCAGTGGTTTCCCGATGTAGTAGCCCTGGCCGCCGATCCGGTAGATGAGGTCCGCAACACCGACGCCTGGGTCATGGGGCAGGACACCTCGGGCGCGGGATTTCACGAGACGCTGTTGAAGATGCTGTCCGATTCTTCGCCCATGGTGCGGGGAAATGCGGCGTTGTCGCTGGTGCGCTTCGGCGACGGCACCGGGCGTCCGCAAATTGTGGCGTTGCTGGAACCGGCTCACAT